>OJBY01000056.1_pt1 | contig 74243 bp, 62 predicted proteins | sample 1591731 | NCBI WGS metagenome assembly OJBY01 (sample SAMN05416837, study PRJEB24817) | seawater metagenome | isolation source: Sea water | place: Canada:Atlantic | collected 2013-07
TCGTGGGCTCGGAGATGTGTATAAGAGACAGCGAGTGTTTTGGTGTTGCAGTGAATGCGAAGTGTGACAGGTTTTTCGGCCGGGCCCGGCTCTTCTGGATTTCGGTTAAAAGCTCTTCGACCGACATGTTGGCAGTGTCCTTGGCCGACGAAAGGGCGAGCGTCGCTTGCAGCTTGGAAGCCGTACTGCCCGTTTGGGAGGTGTGCGCCTCATCGATGATTACGGCAAAGCTACGGTCCTTCAATGACGTTTCCGTCAGAATTGCTTCCATCGCATGCGGGAAGGTCTGAAGTGTTACCACGATAATCGGGACGCCCTTCAGTATGGCCTCCGCCAACTGCGCCGTTTTCGTCTTGGAACTTGTCTCACGGTCGATCGCGGCGATCATGCCCTTGCGGTGATCGATCTGTTGAACAGCATCTTGGAGCTGGCCATCCAGAACCGTCCGGTCCGTCACGATGATTACCGTATCAAAGATTGCCTTGCCGTCATCATGCCGCAGCTTGGTCAGGTCGTGCGCCGTCCAGGCAATCGTCGACGTTTTGCCGGAGCCAGCACTGTGTTCGCACAGGTAAGCATGCCCAGGTCCTTTCTCCTTCGCGTCCGCGATCATCTTGTTCACCGCATCGTGTTGGTGAAAGCGCGGGAAGATCAGCGTTTCCTTGACGGACCAGTTGCCTTTCAGGTCCACCACATCTTTCTTCTCGACATAGACGAAGCTGTGGAAGATGCGCAGGAAGGCATCAGGCTGGCAAATCTCATCCCAGAAATAGGCAACAGGATATTCACCGTCATCACGGGGCGGGTTGCCGCCCTTGCCATCATGGCCTCGGTTGAAAGGCAGAAAGTATGTGTTCTCGCCCGCCAGTTTTGTGGTCATCCAGATTTCACTATCGGACATCGCAAAATGCACGATGGCACCGCGCTTGAAGGTCAGCAGCGGATGTTTGCGCCCAGTGGCTGGATCCTCTGGAAGGCGGTCGCGCTTGTATTGCTCGCGTGCGCTTTCGGCGGATTGGGTGAAGTCGGTTTTTAGCTCAACGGTGGCCACGGGCAATCCGTTAATGAACAGGCCCAGATCGATCGCAAGCTCGCGGCCAGGATGATATTTTAGCTGAGGCACAACGCGTAGCCGGTTCGCAGCATAGCGATCAAGGATCGTCTCGTTGCGCTGATCCTCCGGCGCGGCCTCGGACATGTCGATCTGACCGCAGCCCGCAATCGAAAAGCCACGGCGCAGAACCTGAACGGTGCCATGCTTCTCTAGGGCCACATTAAGACGCGAGAGCAGCGTTTCGCGGGCACGCTCACCGTTCAGCGCGACGAGCTTGTCCCACTTCGGCCCTTGCGTTTCTGTGATCCACGCTTCCATATCCTCGGTGTAGACGGCGGCGTCTTGGTCAAAGCCTGTGGTGTCGCCGAGCAACCAGCCTTGTTCCGTCAGCTTTTTGACCACATAGGCCTCAAGGTGTTTTTCGTGGTGCAGATCGCTCATGCTGCGGCCCTTACATCAATCTTGCCGGTCACCGCTGCCGCTATGAGCGCCGCGCGTTTTTCTCTTAAAAGCGCGATGGAGCGTTCTGTCTTTTCAATCAGACTTTCGATGCGAGCTGTTTCGCGGTCGATATGGCTGAGGATTTCATCCTGCTCCGACAATGGGGGCAGGCAAACATGGATGTCGCGGAAGTACTCCCAGTAAAGCCGCATACGAAAATCGGCGATCCCTCTGGAGTATCTGCGGATTTCCTCAGCTGCGCTCCTAGTATGCAGCAAGTGCTCCAGAAACTTCGTTCTGAATTCAGCAATTGGCCGTGCGACAACGTAGGCAGGACTGACCAATCCAGACACAGTCACAGCACCAAACGCACCCTGCCATGCACGCATCATATTATAGACGAGGTCGCCTGGTTCGACACCTTGATATTTCGTGCGATCTTCGCTCAGGGCGACTTTGCGGTCGCGTTCTTCATCAGACAGCTCACCATCTGACACGCCATTGTGGATCGACACCGAAAGCACTGGCAATTGAGGGTCCGGGGTTCGGAAAGCTTCGCGGAAAAGCGTTGCGATGCGTGGCGCATCCCAATGAGCTGGAATATCGCCAATCCATGCCACCCCTGAGGGTTTCATTTCGGGGTTCCGGTCGATGCCCTTGGTGACAGCTTGGTCGATGAAGGCCGCGCGCTTTTCCTTAAGCAACGCGATGAAGCGCGTCTTTTTATCGATCAGCCCATCAATCCGCCCGATCTCGCGGCCGAGATAGTCGGCGATGATCGTTTGCTCTGGAAGCGGCGGCAATGGCCAGAAGCACTGGCCAATGTCATTGAATGTGATCGTTTGACGAACGCCCGCTCCAAGAGTTTTCATGTGGCAAACGTCAAAGACGTGAAGCACGTATTTTCCGAACTTTGGATAGATCTTCCCTTCAACGGAATTCAATACAATGTACGCAGGGCTGACACAGACATCCATATCGGAAAGAGATGTCCGCAGGCTCACTAGGTCATAGTTCAAATTGATGGGGTTGATCAGGTACTCACCCGACAGAACCTCTTGGTAAGTTGCTCGCGTTTCCGGTCCTATCTTTGCAGGATCCTTCGCGACTACGTTGCCATAGCTAATAGCGCCGGGCGGCAGGTCTGGGTTTTTCCTCGCCGCTTTCTCGGCCAAGCCATACTTGATTCGTTCAAGAGCCCAGTGTGCTGGAACCTCGCCCATCCAAGCATCGGGTGCGGATTTGTATTCTGGATAGCCACGAGACTTCATTCAGTCACCTCAGCCAAAACTTCCGCGATGGACGCCTCGATGGCCTTCAGTTCCGCATCAATCACGTACAGATCGCGCGGAGGCACGTATTCGTAGAAATAGCGGTTGAAGTTAATCTCATAGCCGACGATTCCTACCTCCCCATCAGTCTCGTCCACGTAGGTTTCGTCGATAAAAGCGTCATGGGCGTGGGGCGTTACCTCGGCTGCGAGGTACTCATAGATATCGGCACCCATCGGCACGTTCTCAAAATCCGCAAGATCATCGTCGGGGATCAGGTTGCCCTTCTTGTCCTTGACCGGGTCAAGATTTTCGTCGCGCACACCAAAAGCCTTTTGAAACGCCTTGATCAGCGCTGCGTCTGCTTTGCCCAGCCCCTCATCCTTCTTCGCGGCGGCCTTGGCGAAGCTGTTGATCCAGTGCCAGTCATGGTCCGTGCCTTCGTGCTTTGCCAACAGGTCGCGCCAGGCTTGCCGTTGATCATCGGTGCGCTTTTCCCAGGCCTTGTGTTCGACCAGCGCCTCAAACCCGGCGTTCGACACGACGATCTTGTGACGCAGTGGGCGCAGCACCTTAATGCGGCGATAGCCGAAGTCTTGCGCGTCGAGGATGAGGCTTTTCTTCGTCGGCTCGAAGTCGGCATAGAGCTGCACGATATCGCGGATTTGGTCGTCACCGATCTTGCGCCGCTTGTTGCCCTCGCTCTTGCGGAGCGGTTCAAACATCTCGGTGGCGTCAATCAATTGAACCTTGCCGCGCCGGTCAGCCGGCTTGCGGTTGGAGAGGACCCAAATGTAGGTGCCGATGCCCGTTCGGAAGAAAATCTCGGTCGGCAAAGCTATAATGGCCTCGACCACGTCTTGTTCGAGCAGATGACGGCGAATTTCGGACTCACCCTGACCAGCATTGCCGTTAAAGAGCGGGGAGCCCGACAGCACGATCGCTGCGCGCCCGCCGCCCTTCTCAGGGTCTTCAAGCTTGCTGAGCAGGTGCAGTAGGAACAGCATTGAGCCATCGCTCACTCGGGGGAGTTTGGGGCCAAAGCGACCCTCGAATTTTTGCTCACGGTGTTCGCGCACGACCTCGGCTTGATCCAACTCCCACTTCTTGCCGAAAGGAGGGTTGGAAACGCAGTAATGGAATTTGTCGTGACGGAATTTGTCGGCCGACAGCGTGCTGCCCAACTTGATGTTTTGGGACAGATCGCGGCCGGGGTCGGACTTGAGCGTCTTCAGAAGCATGCTCGCCAGACAGACCGCGTGGGTTTCGGATTCTAGCTCTTGGCCGTAGGGAACAAGCGTCGGAGCGGTGCCATAGCGATCCTGCAATGACTGCACATGCTCAATCCCGTCGGAAATAAAGCCGCCTGTCCCGATCGTCGGGTCATAGAGCGTGCGAATGATCCCCGGGTTGTCGATGAACATCTGGTCATCAGGCTCGAGCAATAGCTCGATGCCCAAGTGAACAACGTCACGCGGCGTCATGAAATCCTCGGCCGCCTCGTTCACCTCGGCCCCGAACCGACGGATCAGGTGTTCATAGACGTTGGACATGGTCCGTTCGGGAACAGCGTCGGGATGCAAGTCGATGGCGGCAAAGTTCTGGCAAATCTTGTAGAGAACGCCCTTCTTGTCCATCTGACTGACCGTGTTGATGAAACCGAACTGCTCGAAGATCACGCGGGCATTTCCGGAGAACTTCGCGATGTAGTCTTCAAGGTTTTGCCGGGTGCGGCCAGATCCAAGAGTTTCTAGGCTGTAGCTTGAGACGTTATAGAAGGGGTAACCGGTTGCCTGCCGAAGGATGACATCGATATCGAGTCCGTTTTCGACAGCCATTTTGTGCATCTTGGCAGCCTCTTCTCGAGTAGGCTCGAGAACGCATTCTAGGCGGCGGAGAAGCGTGAAGGGCAGAATGATCTTGCCAAAATCGACATGTTTGAAATTGCCCCAAAGATCATCCGCATTTTTCCAAATGAAATCGGCGAGAGACGTGTGGGTGTTGTTGGATTTTGCTGTTGCTGATGTCGGTGTGTTCAATGCTCAGGCTTCTTTCTGATTGGATGCTACGCGTAGGCGCTCTCGGATTGACCGAACATATCTAGCTCATCTTCGCTTTGGTCCGCATAATCTGCCTCACTGCCCTGTTTAGCGTCTGAAATGAAGGTGTGGCGCTTGTAGCATTCGATCGGGCCGAAAGCTCCGAATGCCGTCGCCAAAAAACTTGGATGATGCGAAAGATGCGATGAGACGATCAAGGTTCACTTCGGATCTCTCTTCACAGCAAAATAGCTCTCGCCTACCCCGGAAACCGCAGAAGTTGAGCGCAACAGTGCGATGGCCTGAACGGCCGGTGCCGCACGGAAATCGTGGCGAGGTGGGCTACCTGCTATGCGCCAGTATCCAAAACCCTGGTCGAGCAGCACAATGACCTTCTGACCGTCGGCGTATTCAAGTTCGAGCTTGCGGCCGTGGCCCGAATTTGCCGTGACCTGAAGATCGACATCGAGGCCAAACTTTTCGCCCAACATCTCGGCGACTTCCGCCCGGTCGTCTTCATACTCCCAGTCATGGAAGATCCGATGAGGTGGCCGATCCTTCTTCAGTGGCTGGACCACAATGTCGACTTCGACCGGACTACTCGCCTTAAGGTCGGCAGATAGAGCTTCGCATGTCCGCAGGAAGAGAAGCATGGGAAGAGGCGCATTAAGATAGCGGTCGGTGTAGGTGATCCGCACAAGACTGCCAGGCTTCCAGACGCCAGCCGCCTCCATTTGCTGTTTCAGCTTCACTCCGAAGCGTTTCCCAAACTGGCCCACAGGGCATTGGCCAAACCCCTGCATCAGCTCTACCTGATCACCCGCTGCATTCTGGCGTTCCAGATCCTCTGGGTCGATTGGCTCAAAGTTAGTGTGGCTATCCAGCGTACCGGCAACCACTGCGTGCGCTTCCCCCACGCCCCAGAGTTCTCCGGGCTGGGCCGCGTTCGCATCGCGCGAGAAGAACCCCGTGACGCTCTCGCTCGATTTCAGCTCAGCGAGGCGAACGCTGTCGAAGGGCCCGCCTTGTGCGCTTGCAAGACCGAGAGCGAACTCGAAGCGCACCGAAGCATCGCGCAGGAATCTCCGCTCAACTTCTTCCAGGCTTTCAAACGACTTCGCATCGAGCATCAGCGTGACAGGCAGTCCGCGCGCCGAGGCTGCCGAAAAGAAAGACCGCATCTTGGTTGATGTCAGCTCAGCAAGATCGAACGTCGACGGCAAGAAGATGGAAATGCTGTCTCCGCCGCCTGCTTTCAGAAGAAGTGTGTTTGCCGCATCATTGATGGGCCTTGCGTCTGGAACAGCCCGATCTTCTTCTGGCAGTTCGGCATTTGTCTCAAGAAAGGCCTGAACTGCTACGAGCGCAGCACGCCTGTCGAGTTTACCCTGTTGCTTGTAGAGATCAGCAGAAAGCACGCATGCAGAACAGCCCATCTCACACTCATTCGGGCAATCAAGGACTTGAGCCGCTCGCTCGAAGACGTGATAGATATCGTCAAGAAGCCTCGGAGCATATCCTGCACCGCCGGACGCTTCATCGAACAGGTAAACCGACGGGACTCTGCGGCCAAGCTTACCATCTCTGGCTGCCACCGCAATTCCCAGTTCCCGAGGCTCGATTCCCAGCCAGCGCACAAGACCCTCGCGCAGCGCCGCGCCAAACGCCCAGGCCGCACCATCGCTTTCCAGACCTGGCAACTGGACCTCGACAACGTCGGTGAGGACTTCGTGACCCAAAGCGAGGGCCCCCGTGATAGCGTAGCCCTCGTCGTTGCCAGGGCAGCGCTCAATCGCCTTCTTGTTTCTGGGGGTAAGCGGCCTGTGGTCTTTCAGCGCATCGGTCCCCGCATCGCCGGCCCGTCCGCATTCGAGGCAAATTTCGTAGCCCTTGTCGTCAGCGCCAAGCGAATGGTGGTAGATGTATCCTTCGTGCGACGCGCGGATCCGGCCACTTTCGGGCTGCAACAACGGCTGCCAGAAAGCATCGCCCACGCTGACCTTGGGAGACTTTGGCTCGATATAAACCGCCTGGTCAGTGTCGGCATGAGGCTGCGCATTCCAGTCCACACGGAAACCGGCAGGTTCGAGAAACTGCTCGATATTGACTGCCCGTTCACCGCAATGATCGCAGTGATCGGGCATCTGGTGATCGCTTCCCGCGCCGCCGCAATGATCGCACCACCAGGCCCAGCGAAGGTTCTGCGGCTCACGCTGCCCGCTGTCGATCGGGCTAAGCCAATTCAGAGTTACCCCTGCTGACTTCCAAACCAGACCGTCGACAACGACTTCAGCCCCAGGAGCATACTCGCGAATGGCAATGTCGGCATTTCGCGTCGGGCATTCGTAGCGCCGGTCACGGGTGCCCTCATCTTCCGAACGATTGCGCTCCTGCGCCTTCTGGGTTTCAGCACAAAGGGTGTCGAACGGGACAACTGCTGTCGGGAAGCCGCTGCCCGGGATAAGCGAACGATTGGCAAGTTCCTTTAAAAGAAACTCTTTGCAGAGGCGCCGTGCCTGAAACTCGATCGCCTTCTTCGCTGGACCATCAAGCGCGTCCGCATCCTCTTTGAGGCGCTGCCAGGTGCGCCGGAAGCTTGCGGTTTCAGCGGCGAACATATCCGCCGTGTGTTTCCTGATCTCAGTGTCGTATTCGAGACCAGTTCCCTTGAGGAGACGTTTGAGCCCTTGCTCGGTAGCCGAGGCTGTCGCTGGAAGTTCAAGCCACTCGCAGAAGGCGTCGACCGGCGCGAGGCCTTCAAAAGCACGCAGGTCCGAGCGGCAGCCGAAGAAATCGCCCGTCTTTGTCCTGGCGAATTCACCGTCGACTTCACGGAACCACTGCGCAAGCAGGTAAGCGTTGGCGTGCCGCTGTGCGATCCGGTCAGAATCGAGCGATACGCGCGGAGAGGCCAGTTTGCGCCTCAGATAGCCTGCCGGATCGGCAAATGTCTCCAGATCGAGCGGCGTGTTCCGGGCGATCGTGAGACTAGTAGAGAAACCTTGTCCGCGGCGGCCCGCTCGGCCCGCTCGCTGATTGTAATTGGCGATCGAGGGAGGAACGTTGGTCATAAGCACGGCTTCAATCGAACCGATATCCACGCCCATTTCCATTGTGGTTGAGCAGGCCAGCAGATTGATGTCACCGACTTTGAACTGCTCCTCGAATTCGCGCAGCCGTTGTGGAGGCTGCTGAGCACTATGTTCTTCTGCCCGCAAATACGGAATCGCAAGCGCTGCCTGATCGTGCCAGTTCATCCATATGCCGCGCTCACGCAGGATCGACACCTCTTCATTGGTCTCTTGCCAGGCAGCAATTTCCTTTCGCTGTTCAGTCGAAAGCGGCCTCGTTCGCGGAAGAGGCGGAAGCTGCACTTCGCGCGCTGGCTGGTTTGCGAACACCTTGCCCGCGCTCACCAGATTTGGCGATCTTCCAAAAACCAATCGCGGCAAAATTCGACGGGTAAGCGGGCATTGCCAGGCCTTACTCACAGCCTCGATCTCGGCTGTTTTTTCCAAGCGCAGACTGAAGGTTCCACCAACCCCGGACAGGAGGGGTGCTAACTGGTCCCAGGCCGCGCGCATGAGCTGATTAATCTCATGTCGGCCACGATCCGAAGACAGGTCAAGATCCAGCGCGGCAGCCACGACAAGAATACTATCGGGCTGGCGTCCCTTAGAATTGACAGTCGGCCAGGAAGCGTCGCGCTTTTCGCCTGGAGGCTGATCGGGTCCGATAACATTTCGCGGCCGAGCCCGTCCGGGCATCCAGCGTGCGTCGCCGTCATCAACCTCAAGGGCGAACTGGCCACGAAGATAATCGACCATGTAGTACAGGAAATCGCGCCAGTGCTCGATCGAGTAGCCCTTCTCGCGCACGATTGGCGGTAGCTTGTCCTCACCAATTCTTTCGATGTCCGGGAACCGCAACCGCGCAAGTCCGAGCGTTTCCATTGCGTTGGCATTGCGGGGACGGCGGGCGAGTTCGCGCAAAAGCATGAAGCGGGCGAGCGCCTCGCGGTTATCATGAAAGCGTTCGCTGCGATCGAGATCCCAGACTTTGGCCATCATACCAATGGCCGGCTCGGCGGCGAGCGCAGGCACGAGGTCTTGCCACCGGACTCCTGCGACACCTGTGCCACCGAGCTCGGCGTCAATCTTCGCGATATCGTCCTTAAAGGCTGGCATGTCGTCCACAAGACGAGCCAGCGCCTCCCGCTTTTCGAGTAGCTCGGCTCTGCGCTCTTCGGTCAGATCACCGCCATGAGCAGCCTTTTGAACAGCGTGGTAGATGAAGCCGCGGACAAAACCACGCTCGCCATTCGTTTCGATATTCGCGGCGAAGCGTGCAGTACCCTGTCTGCTGTCGGAAAAGCTGATGAGCTGACGGCCATCGAACGGCAGCGCATGCTCCGCCTCATGCGGTGAGACACCTTCCAGGAGGATCGGGGCGGCGTTCTGCGTCAAAAAAGGGGTGCCGAAGCGGAAGGGGAAAACCGCTGGGCGACCGCGCCGCTTGTTGCCAAGACAGGAAGGACAGCGCCCTTCATCAAGCTGCGTCAGGTGGAAGATGCCTGCCTCCCCGGTGAATTCGCCACTGTTAACATCGAAGCCGGTGGCCTTCGCATCGGCTTTTGGATTGATGGCTATCAACCGCGGATGTCCAACTCCCTCGTGCCTTGCGGCATCATCGTCGTCAGCATCATCATGATCGTGCTCCCGATAGCTGTCCTCACGAAATTCGTCGGCATCGTGGTCGCTTCCACGAGGCAGGATTCGGTCACCCATGTCGTCGGCCGGCAGATAGGGTTCGCCGCAATCGAGGCAATTCTGGATTTCGAACACCAATGACTGGCAGTGCGGGCATTGATCCCGCTGCTCGAACAGGACAGTGCCAAACGGCCAGCCCTTTGGCCGCGCTTCACCAGAGCAATCGGGGTTGATGCAAGTCCAGAGGCCAGGAATTGCACGCGTAAAACTATGCGCACGCATCGGCAGGACAGGCTTTGCCTCTGCTGCATTGTGCGCGGACAAGTCGAGCAGGACCTGCCCGGCGTTCGGGGCGAGGGTTCTGAGTGAAGCAAGAGTTTGCGGTTCTCGCTCGAGCTTTTTGGCGATAGACTGAGCAGCGGGATCATCGGACGCAGTCAGAACCTTTGATACGTCGACCGGCTGAGGTTTACCCACCACGACATGCGCGCGGTCGAGCGGAACTCCGGCAATGTCAGCAAGAAATCTCTGGAGATCTTCTCGCGCCTTCTCATCATCGGCCGATCCGATCGTGGCTGACGTTGCGACAAACCGGACCTGATCCGGAGTGACCTCGAAGGCGTTCATCACACGCCGGAGCAGGAGTGAAAGCTCTGCAGCTGCCGAGCCGATATAGCTGTGCGCTTCGTCAATGACGATCCAGCGAAGCTTGCCTTGGGACTTCTCGAGGATTTGGCGATCCTCACGACGGATCGTCATATATTCGAGCATGGTCTGATTGGTGACAAGGATCGGCGGAGGGTTGGCTCGGAGGGTTTCGCGGTAGAGGACCTGATGCGGGATCTCGTGTTCGGCCTTGTCGCGATTGGATTTTCGTGCCGTTCCCATCAAGCCGTTGTAGAGCGCAAACCGGACATCGCCGCGAAGCGGCTTTGTCCAGGCCGTCAGGCGCTTTTCCTGGCTCGCGATCAGCGCATTGAGCGGATACAGCATCAAGGCTCGTACCCCGGTCAGCGGACCTTCTGTTGCCGCTTCACGAACCAGATCATCCAGCATGGGAACAAGAAAGCATTCGGTCTTCCCCGAGCCCGTGCCGCTGGAAACCAAAACAGATTGCGGGTCTTTAGCGCTTAAGAGCTCCCAAGTGCTCAGCTGGTGTGCATAGGCCTCATAATCGAAGCGCAGGTCGGTGACTGGCGTTTGGCTGATCGCATCAATTGTTCGCGGGTGCAGGAGCGTCTGCAATTGGTCAGGGCGTTTGCCAGACGACACGTAGCCTGGGGCCGCCTGAAAAAGTTGCTCGGACAGAAGACCACCCTGCTGCGGTTCTGTTCCGGCCAGGTTTCGTCGGAGAAAAGCATTGAGGCCTTCATGCCGGATGCCGGCCCGGGAAACGACCGCTTCGGCAAGACCGGTCCGCAACCGCTGGTGGACCTCCATTGGAGATAAGCGTGAAAACTGGGAGGCATCACTAGCGGCCATTTTTGAGCTCCGAGAGGGCATAGCCATAGGCTTTTGCGAAATAATCAGGGTGGCGTCGCTCGACGTCCTTGACGGTCAGGATCTGTTTCTTGTCGAGAACGACAGAACCAAAAGTCGAAATGGCGGCGGCAAAAGGTGCATCGAAGACCCGCATCAGGCCTTCAACGAAACTTTCCTTGGGTAGCAGGTCGCCGAAATCATCGCGGAAGGGATTGAATCCGGCGGCGCCGATATTGATGCTCTCGCTGGTATGGCTCGTGAAATGCTGGAGAACCTCTTCATACCCGAGCGGCGAATAATCGCGGCAAATCAGCGGCGCCAATTGCGGAGCCCGAGCGGCAATTTCGTTCTGGCGCTCGGAGATGTTGGCCAATGCCCATTGAGGGTCGTCGAGCCTGCTCACCAAAAAGGTGCCCTGTGCCTGGAAGGCCGCGTCCCAGACTTCGATGGGGAGAAGTGTCCAGCTCGAACACAGTCCGTCGAACAGTTCAAGGATCCCTGAAAGGTCCTGCTCCTCGCAGCGATAGAGAAGCAGGGGCGCAAGAGGGCCAGCGGCATCGAACTTGCTGAATATCTCGAAGGTTTGTGGAGGCAGGCCGTTCAGTGAAAGGGCCAAATCCATGACAGCCCTGATAGTCTTTATGGCTTCGGGCGAGGCAGGGTCGGCAATGATATCATTTGTTATGCGGGTGAGCTCTTCGCGCGCCAGTAAAATTGGCTGTGCCATTGCACGCCCGAGCCTGTGCTGGGGAAGGTCGTGGACAGGATCGCCGTCAATGAACTTGGGCCTGGTCAGGACACGCGAGCCTTCGCGCAGGTATATGAGCCATGGGCCACGCAGGCGTGGGAGCTGAATGAGCTGCCCGCCCAAACCCACATTCAATCCGTCAAAGCCGCCGTAGTCGATTTCCTTCTCGGGGCCCCCCAAGAAACGGCCGCAGATCCGCACAGCTTCGCCGACAATGCCAGTCCTTGGTCGCCACCCTCCCGAGGGCTCCCACTCCAGGACATTCCCGAACTCCGTCACATACCAGTTGTCGTTGCTGCCATTGTGAAAGTCGAGCCTGACCTGTGCATCAATACCGAGCGGTCGCATAAGTGCCGCTATGTCGTTCCGCAGAGCCGAGAGGCCCAGTTCGCCATCGAGTTTCCAGCTCACTTCAAGCGATGCTCCGGTGTGATGGGCAACCTCGCCCATCAGGACAGCACTCGCTGGCGCTCGGGCGACAGTATCGCGCAGATCGGCCAGACCAAGTACCGCATCGCGCTTCAGCAGCTCTCCACCCCAAGTCGTAAGCCATTCTTTTGATCGTAGCGGAACGCTGAGCTCGAGAGCCGAACCCTGTGGTATAACGAGATGCAGTGGAAGCAGCGCGCGGCGAGGCGGATCGATCCGGACTGTCCACTGGTGCTCAACATCATGGACGTCATCCCCGAGCGTGGCCTTCCCGGTCCATCCCTCCAGAGTGATTTGGGCATGAGATGCATTTATCCTTTGGGTCAGCGCGAATTCGCTGGGGAGCACAACGGCAGTGACACGGTCGCGCACATGTCTCGTCGAACCGTCGAGCCAGGCGAATTCGCAAGCGCCAGGACCTGCGCTTGCCAGGTCTTCACGCCAGGATTTCTCTCCAACGAAACGCCAGCATACTTCCCCGCGGGATCCGGTCCGCCGCGAAACGCCATCTTCCACCTGTGCGTGCAACGGATGCTTCAACAGCCGCTCACCACTTGGCGCCTGTACGCCGGAAGCGGTATCGGCCACGATTGTCAGGCGATCCTTCCTGTCCACGCTCTGCCCTGTCCGGACCAGGTATGTATCGCCATTCGGCTTTTCGGCGACAATCTGGCCAGCACAGCGGTAAAGCGAACGACCGGCTGCAAACACGAAGTCTTCAGGCTCAATTTCGGTATTGCTGTCTTTGCCGCGAAGAGCCCAGTCATGCGGCACATCGATGAAGACCGCTTCTGAGCGGTAGCCACCGGATCCTTGCCCGATGAGTGCGAATACGCTATCGTCATTTTCTCCGCGGCGGCGTTCAAATACGCGTAATCCATTCGAAACCGGTTTTCCGCCAGGCAGAATAAATTCGCGGGACAGGCGCTCACCGCGCGAGTGAAACTCAGCTGCTACGGCAAGGTCGAGCGGATACTCGATTGCTGTCTCGCTTCGCATGGCACGGGCAATCCAGCAGTTCCCGGATTCGAACTCCAGATACGCGAGACGACCCGAAACGCGGTCCGCAAGACCACCTGAGGGCCGGAGAAAGACCCGAACACTATCATCGACCGCAAGACTGCCATCCTTGTCTTCCCAACGACCGTTGAGATGGAAGTCGAGGCACTCACGCCAATCGCCGCCGGAAAGACGCATCAACCGTCCTACACGAATGCTGCCCGTGCCGGTAAGCGTTCGGGCCTCCAAAAGTGTATCGATAAGGCCGGCCGCTGCTCCATCAAGCGTCATCGGAAGCTCATCGCGCCAGTCTTCATAGGCTAGGTCGAGGCGGGCCGAATAAGGCCGGCCGTCAGACGGCAGCGCTTTATCAACGAATGCGCGCAACTCCACGATCTTTAGAGAGAGTTCTCCGCAAATCGCGTGCATTTCCTGGCTACGCCAGATTGACGGGAGCAGATACTCGTTGCGTTCGCAGATCCCCACCGCGGTTGTGATATCCTGGATGTCCGACCCGAGAAGCTCGCCGACTGCTCGCTCAAGGAAGCGGCGTGGCCAACTTGCTCCGCTGGAAATCGCGGCAGCAGGAAATCCGCCATGGCGCGCAAGATTGGCCAGGCGCTGATTGCCATGCGCCGTAACCAGCGGATCTATCTTCCACGCGCGAAAACCGCGGTCGGCAAGATCACGCCATTCCGATTGCGGTAAAGACAGCCCAAGCGCGTCTTCGATATCCCTCCAGCGCTGCATGCCGCCCTGATAGGATCGGCGAAACCAGTCGGCCGCCCAGACGACAAATGCAGCAGCCAGAGTGGGTCGGATCAGATCTGAATGCAGGTTTGAAACGAGCTTTTTCTCGATCCTGTCGAAAACGCCTGGAGCCAATTTGTAACGGTAGAGGGGCAACCCTTCAGGCCTCGGCAAACCGAGATTTTCAGAGATCTTTCCTAAAGGATGCGGACCATTATCTGCCGCCCGCGCTAGCTGAATAGCCTTGATCATGAGCAGACGGGATGCTCCTGCATCCTGGATGTCCTGCGCAATTTTCCGAAGCGCTGCTGGATCGCCGCGCGCCGCGTCAATTTCTGACTTAAAGTCGCGGCCGTCCATGTTGTCGCTCTACCCCTGGCCCCTGTTGTAATCAGAATGCACTCATGCATGCCAATTCAATAACTAACTCTTATCAGTAGTTTATAGACAAGCAAGGAAACTCACTTTTACTGCAATCGATGTCCCCGTAATCCGGTGCCTGCCGGGCTCTTGTCATGAAACGCGTTGACGACACATGACCATTTGGCATTCATAACTCCGTCGATTCCCCGTCCCAAGTCCCATATGACGGCGTCGCCATTCTCCAGCTGGGCTCTTACAAATCGGTCGTGCAAATCGCCCCGCGAGCGGCGTGACCGCTGGATCAGATGCAGAGGGGTCGATCCTATCCTGTTTCTCCAGCGGCTCTCGAGATCGGCACGCTGATCTCCATTGGTTTCCGGAACTCGCTTATCAACCGAGTCTGCATCGAAGGTCACAATCTGCACCTCATCAAGCTTCGCCGCGAGTTCACAGAACCGGTTGACGAAATTGAGCAGGCGTCCTCGAGCCTGCTCGTCCGCACAGCAATAGGGATCCTGGACTTCGAGACGGTCGATTTTGGCTTCGCGGACGAATTGCTCGAAGATCGTCCAGTCTCGCGGACCATATTGTTCGTAAACCACACGTTGGACACTGGGTGTGCGAGCTTCGGCTGCCTCGACAGGCGTCCGGACCGACAAGACGGGTCGTCGAGGTTCGGGTGCGGGTGCTTCGGACGCCGCCTCTACAGTGAGAGGAACCGCAGACGCAGCGTCTGCAGCATCCTCCGGGCTGGCCTGTGTATCTCCCTCAGACTTCTCGGATGCGGTTCTCGGGACATTAATTGCCTGAGACTCCGAGGAAGAATAAACCAACGAAGAGGCAGATTCCGCATCCTCTTCGGTGCCGCTCTTTCGTCCATCGAGAACATCCGAAAGCAAATCATCGACGTCGCGCGCGCTCTCGGGCGGCATGAGCAGCCCCCTGCTCAGCGAGCGCTTACGCTCCATCAGGGCATCGAGCCGTTTGTCGAAGCTCGATGGTCCAATCGCTTCATCCGGATGGACAGCCATCGGAATGTGGATCGTTACCGGTCTGGTCTGACCGATCCGGTATGCCCGGTCCGTTGCCTGATCTTCAACAGCAGGGTTCCACCAGCGGGAAAGGTGGATCACGTTGTTCGCGGCAGTGATCGTAAGCCCAACACCGCCGGCCTTGGGTGAGAGTATGAGAACATCGAAGGGTGCAGACGAAGTCTGGAAAGCAGTGACCATGTCCTGTCTCTTATGGCCAGCAACCTTCCCGCTGATGCACATCGGCCGCCGGTCGAGGGAAAACCGATCCTGAATGGCCATGGCAAGGAAAGCCTGCATTTCTAGATCTTCGCAAAACAGCAGTGTCTTTTCGCCGCGCTGTTCGATCTCTTCGAGAATCTCGAAGGTCTTTTTCAAGCGTGCAGACTGGTCGATGTAGCCATTGATATCGGTTATACCGCGCGGCGGTAACGGATGGAGCGACGTTCCGCGGAGCATGTGCAGCACTTTGAGCATCGCGCCCTGTTCGCCGCTTTCCCTGAGCGCTCGTGCTCTGGCGAGCACAAGATCGTAGGCCTGTGCCTGTGCAGACGGCATCACGACAGGGTATTTCCGCGCCGTCTTCTCCGGCAGGCCGGTCAGAATCTCGTCCTTCATCCGGCGCAGCATGAATGGCGGGAGGTTCTCGTCGCGCTCGATCAGGCGTTGCTGAAGATCGCCAAGGCGCTCTAGGTCATGAGCGGGAAAGCTGTTCTCAAATTCCCGGCTTGAGCCGAGAAATCCTGGGTAGACCGTATCCGCAATTGACCAGAGATCCTGCAATCTGTTCTCGACCGGAGTGCCCGTCATGGCGATCTGGAGACGCCCATTAAGGGCTTTGGCCGCTCGCGTCATCTGGCTGGCCGGGTTCTTGAGCTTCTGGATTTCGTCGTAAACGATGGCCGCGAATGGAATGCGCGCAAAGCTCATGTGATAATCGCGCATCGTCTCGTAGGTCGTCAGAACGATGCCCGCCTCTTCCCATTGCGACACGTCCAGTCGCGAGGTTCCTCCGCGAATGTCGCTCCCGGCTTCGAGGCGAAAGTCACGCAGGTTTGTGCCAAACGCCTCTACCACCGGCCCCATGAGATCAGCTTCGATGTGTTGGGCCAGCTCGGCTTGCCAGTTACGCAGCAAACCAGTGGGGGCAACGATCAGAACAGGCTTCGGATGCGGAGAACTCCGGCGTAGCCAGAGCAGAAACATCAGGGCCTGGAACGTCTTACCAAGACCCATATCGTCGGCGAGCAGAACGCCGGGCAACCGCCGCTGCCATGCTTCGGTGAGCCAGGCAAACGCCTCGATCTGGTGGGGCTTCGGCTCAGACTTTAGGCCTTCAGGAAGTTCCGGAGCGTCAAACGGTTCAGCGCTGGTATTGGGCCGAGGCAGGCGCGCATAGTCGAGTTGCTCAAAATTCTCCCCGACCTGAAGGAAAAAAGTGTCGACGGCCTCGCGTTCGCTCGTTTCAGAAGGTTGCTCGTCGGTGTCGGCAGCAATCTGATGTTCGAGGTCTGCAATTGCGCGTGCAGCCTGCAGTGTCGCGGGAGTGGCGGGGATGCTCTCGTCATGCCAGGCGATGGATTCATTGCCCGTCGCGATAGCCGTCTCGATCTCGCCTGCAAGCGCTTCGGCTTCGCCCGGAGCCAGCTCGACATGACGCGCGTCAGGCGGATCGCCAATGCGCAATCCGAACCCTTCTGGTAGCCAGCTGTTCGGCTTGGGCTTTATCCAGGGAAGGACGGGCTTTTGCCAGACCTCGATCCCGCTGACCCGCTCGGAAAATTGCTGTGTTTCGATGAACAGACGGTCGGCGGCCTCGTCGTCACCGCCTGCGTCAAGCTTCAGCTCCTCGCGCAGGACACGCTGCGGCGAACGCAGGAACTCACGCTTCTCGTGGGACGTACCAGTCTGCTTTGCCCGCACGATGTCGAGGGCTTTGCCCAGAAGTGGGTCAAGGAAAAGGAGAGTACCATCCGAGAGCAAATAGCTTCGCCGGCCACCTTCCTGCCCCTTGAACCGGCGCTGGAAATGCTGGTTATCTTGCGGCGTCAGAAGCGATGCTTCTTCTTCGTCGACCAGGTCTCCATCAGCGGTTTCGCTCACGTTTCTCGAGAAAAGAACTGGATCAAAATCAAAGCGCCCGTGATCGGTCTTGGCGTTCAGCGAGAAATTTGCCGCATAGGCGATCCGCACACGCTCGAGAAAGCCGTCTGCCTCTATCCCTGTGCCAATCTCATCGCCGAGGGCTGAGCGAAGCTCGGCAAAGGCCGCCCGGCGCTCATCGGGGTCTTCAGCCGCGTTGACTGCGAGCGCGGCCTGGAACGCCGAGTAGATCGGTTCAGGGATTCTTCCCACCTTTCCACCTTCGCGCACGCGCGCACCGGCGATATCGGCTCGAACCGGGAGCCCGCCCCGGCGGACCCATTTTGTGTCGACCTTGATTGTTCCTTCGGCGAGCGATCCGCCCGAGTTAAGCTGAAGCGTCAACGGCGTGGTTGGTGGAAGCCCGATAGCGAATGCATCGGCCTCGTCGAGCTGCGCCACGATCTCTGGCGGAAGGACAATGCCGTCCTTGTCCTCGCTAATCCGGCTCTCATCGTCGAGAGCCCGGGCGAGCGCAAGAGAAGCCTGACCAGCTTGAGGCGCAACCCTTGGCCACTCCGAAACTGGAGCCATTTCACTGGAAGCCCGACGGAATAGTCCGCCCGGCTGTTCGCGTAGCAGGGCAATGGTCTCTCCGCCATTCGCATGCGGGGTGGCAATGAACTTTGTCGTCACCATCGGTCATTCCAGTTGCGCCCCCGGCCTCGCCCAAAATGAGGGTGAGCGATTGATGTGCGTCGGTAAATGATGCCTGCGAATTTGCCTTCCCAACCCGGGCTCGCGGGAACGTGCGATTCATATTCGAAGTCCGCCCGGCCGACGGTGGTACGCAGCTTTCCGCCCTCGTAAGTCTTGGCGTAAAGTTTCGGGGCTCCTGGATCGCTGTCGCTCCAGAATCGGCATGACCCGTTGTCGCTCCACTCGGAAATCCGCAGATCACCTATCTGCATGACAATCGAGGAGGAGGACGCGTTCCCTCCCCGGATAATGCCATACTCGGGTCGTTCGCCGCTCTGGCGGATGAGATCCTCAATCCTGTTGCGTGCCCGGTTCCCGAGGGCAGGCCAAGCGTCGGTGACCAAGCCTTCGTCGAGATAGGCCAACCAGAATTTCTCGCGCTGGGCCCACTGATCCGGTCGATCGGTTGTTTTTGCGATAGCGCGGAAAAACTCGCGCATGGCGACTTCGGTAAGCCAGCGCTTGAAAACCTGGGTGACTTCGCGCGCTCGTTCCTCGCCGATCGATTCCGCGAGCGAACGTACGATCCTGTCCCAGCGTGTGCGCTGGAGGCGCGGGTCACCAACCTGATCGAGCAATAGCTCCGAGATTGCCTTGCGATGTTCGGGGTCCGGTTTGGTCCTGATCCAAGGTTCGAGCAAAGCGCGGACAACAAGCTCCAATTGTCCCGCCTGAGCCTCGGTGTCGAACAATCGCATTATGTTGCGCTGCGCACTGACTGCCTCGTCAGGTTGAAGCTCAGCGGTCGCTATACAGGTCTCGGAAAAGACTGCCTGGCCAAAGCCACTTGCAGCAAGATTTGCACCCAGCCCGGTTTCGCGCATCAAAAGGGATACACGCTCCGCATCTCGGGAGACGAGATCCCTTGCCACTTTGGCTGGACCTCTTTGCGGCAAAAACAGATCCCATCGGGAACCACGCTCACGCCAGACCCAGTCATGACGGCCAGCGGCGCGGGAAGCAGCCTCAGCGAGCTTTGGCATGATCGGACGCTCGGTCGGGAAATACGTCAGATATCCATCGATTACAGCCTGGTCAGAACTGCGTCGATGTTCGCTACCGGCGCGCTCAAGTGCTGCTACGCCCAAGTCATCGAATTCAGAGTCACACCAGGCGCCGCGCAAAACCCGGTTGAGCTGAAAACGCGGCAGCCCGCCTGTGCCTCTATTGGCTGCTCCCCGCAGAAACGGCTTCAGCTCAACAACCGGTTCGGCTTCGCCGACGCTGGCATCAAGCTTTGCCAGTTGCCGCTGCAATTCAGGCTGCGTTGTCGGAGGTTTCGCAAGTCCGGATGAACCCAGGGCTTCCATTCGGGCGATTGCAGATCGAAGATAAGTCACTGCTCCTGCCTCAGGATGTCAGGATCAAGACCAGAAGTCGGCGTGGCCATAAGAAAGCGCAAGTCGATACGGCGATTGCGTTTCTTCGCTTCCTCCGAGTCACCCCGATCCACAGGACGGTCGGGCCCATAACCGCTCAGACTCAGGATTGGTGCCGAACCGTCTTCTCCGGCCGGTCTGTTTAGGAAGCCCCTCAAAGCCGGTTGATTGCGCTGCAGCATTGTAAACGTAGTTTCGGCTCGGCGCACCGAAAGCCCATAGTTGTTCATACCGCCAGACATGAGGTCCGAATCCGTGTGTCCCTCGACAAAGACGGCATCGATGAGGTGCGGTGATCGCTCGCCCTCGCACAGAGCAGAAGTCGTGTAGCAAGGCAAAACGGCAACCATAGCATTAGCAACCTTGCTGATGGCCTCTTGCCCTCTCCCGGTCAGTTCCCACTGACCCTTGTCGAACAGGACATCGTCAGGGAGCCGCAAAACCCCGCTTTTTGTGTCGATTTCGACCTGGAGTCCTCTGTCTTTGAGCGATTGCTGCAGGTCGTTGAGGATTTCCGCGCGGGTTCTGTTTGCGCCGGTCAGTTCTTCAGTCTTTGTCTGCAGGTTCAGTGCAAAATAGGCCAGCAGAATGATAAAGATGAGCAACAGGCCAACCATCATGTCCGTCATGGACATGAAATAGCTTTCGCCTTCCTCAGGGGGCCTTCGGCGAACAGCGCCTTCCATTATTCAGCGGCTTCCTGGTTCTGGCTGGCAAGGATGCCTGCCAGTTCCTCGACGGTATCACGCAGAGTGGTCAGCGGTTCGAGAGCACCTGCGAGCTGTGCCACACCATCGCCCAGTGCTTGGTCGATCTGACCAACCCGCTCGTTGAGGTTCGAAGCGTGGTTTCCGGCCGCATCGGAGATTTTGTCGATGGCGTCTCCAAGCGCACGGTCCACGTCCTCGAAACGGGCACGATATTCCGACCACGCCGACGAAGCGGCCGAAGCAGTGTCATTGAGAGCTGCCGCGAGCTGACGCATTTCATCGCGGGCGCTCTCCGACGAATCTGCATTCTTCGAGACGATCGATTCCACCGACTTGACTGCCTCGGCGATCGAAACCGCCGACTGGCGAACCGGCGCAGTCGCAGCTTCGACATCATTAGCGACCGTTCCGAAGGCTGTAGCAAGATCGTTCGAGCGAGCCGCCACTTGCTCGATTGCCCGCGTATGATCGCCAATCGCGCTTTGCGCGCTCGAAAGATGATCTGCGGATGTCGATATGGCGTTGCCAGCATCTTTCATGCTGCCGACCAGCGGGGCTCCAGTCTTATTGAATCTCTCGACAAATTCCGAGAACGACTTCTCCATCGCCTCTTGACCGATTCGGGCCGCATCATTCGCCGCCCGCGCCGAAGCTTCGCCCATCTGGCTTGCCGCCGACGCAAGGCCGGACTTCATGTCATCAAGCGTGTTGCCGAGATTGCTCAGCAATTCATCCATCCGCTGCCGCGCCAATTCACTTGCCTGCTCGTTTTCTTCACGCATGCGATCGGCCACGACCCCAAAATTGCGATTAAGCTCCCCGAAAGCGGAGCGCATTTCTTCGGATGCCTGGCCGAAGCGTTTAACCGCCTCTTCTATCTGACGGTCGGCCTCGCCAGTCTGCTTTTCGAGGCGCTCCGACATGGCGGCCATGGAAGCAGTCATTGCTCCAATAGCGTCTGCCAGTCCGGCCATCTCTGCACCGGCGCCGGTAGCAATTGCGTCGCGAACAGCTTCACCGCCCCCGCCGCTTATCTTGTCGATTCCCTGCTGAATCGATCCCAGATGCGTGATCATAGGCGCCATCTGCTTTTCTAAAGCTCCGTCAAGCGCCGCAGCTAGCTGCTCGGAGAACGTGCGAAGCGCCGGGGTTTGCTCTTTGAGCTGCTCAAGTTGATCGCTCGCAATCCGCTGGGGAGGTAAATAGGCCATGCCATGCTCGAGCTTGTCGCACAGCATCGAGAGACCATCATTGATCCGCTTGCCGAACCGGTAGTCGTATGACCGCAAGACGATCGAGGCCACGATGCCGCCGACCGAAGCCCAGAATTTGGCTCCGGCGACTTTCATGAGACTGTTAAGCTTGTCCTGCATTGCGGCAGTGTCGCCGCTGAAATCGAGGGTGGAGAGCGCAGCGATGATGCCAAGGAAAGTGATCAGCAGTCCAATGGCGATAAAGATGTTCGCAAACCAGTTCAGCCCGCGATGACGGTCGCCGAGGTTGACGAAGAAGTGTTCAGGTCGGGCAGAGTTCTGAAGAACCTCGGCCGACGGATCGACGATAGTCTCGCGGTATTCTTCCCAGGTTCTGCGAAGGGGAAGCGCCTCGGAATTTTCTGCCTCCATCATTTGTGCATCGATGTCATTGAAGCGGCGCGCGAATTGGAGCCGTGCTTCATCGACATCGGCCGTGCTGCCGCCGGTTATCTCATCAAGCAGCCGAACGCGGGCGTCGATCGCGACCGCAAGTGGCGTGTGGTATTCGCGCCTGTAGCGATACGCGATCGCAAATGCGGTTCCGATCAGCACAATTGCGAGAAACGCCGCCATCGCATCGCCGATGAGCGGAATTTCTGTGAAAAAGTATATAAGCCCGTGCCCGAGCCATTCGGTAATTTCCACGCAGACCCCCTAAAGCCCTATTCCTGTTGGGCTCCTGCGTTCCATTGCGGAAGCAGAACTGACTTGCTGACAACAAGAGATAGAGGAACCCATTCCGCGACCTACGGTATCGAGCCGTGATGCCCACGCCAAGAGAAGTTCCGCTTAAACCATGAGAAATTCGTGATTATCAGAACACTATTGGAGAGGGCCTACCGATTTGAGATAATTCTCAACCTTCTCGATAGTCCTCCTGCGCGGCCTGCGCCCTGCTCTCAAGTCAAGCACGAAGCGGGGATCTCCCACCGCTCGCCGGCCAAAGCGCGTCGCCGACATGTGCGATTCCTTTAGATGACGCTCTATCCTATCCAACAATTTCATGGCCTTCCTCGACTCACTGAACTCTTGCGTTCTTGTTTCGTTCTTAGTAGGAAGGTTCCGGCGAGTCTAGGAGATTTCCTTTTCCCCCAAGACCGTCAGAAGGAACCAGGCAATGGAACATGTCAGAGAGGAGCTCGATCGGCTGATCCAGCAGCGACGGCTCGGATATTCCTCGATTTCGCGGTTGATCGGACGCAATTCGTCCTACATCCAGCAATTCATAAAACGCGGATCCCCGCGCAAACTGGATGATGGTGACCGGCGCACACTCGCCAGCTTTTTCGGGGTCGACGAGCAGGTCCTGGGCGGCCCACCCACCCCGATGCGCGACGGGTTGGTCGAAATTCCGGTACTCAATGTCGATGCATCGGCAGGTTTCGGAGCGATTGCCGAGAGTGAGAGCGCGCATACCCGTTTCGGGTTCGACGAACGCTGGCTCGCCGGGCTGACCCGGGCGAAGAGCGCCAGTCTCTCGATCATCCATGTTCGGGGCGATTCCATGGAACCGACGCTCAGCGATGATGACGAAGTGCTGGTCGATGCGTCGGACGAGGGCTCACGGCTGCGGGATGGCATTTACGTGCTGCGCGCTGACGATGCGCTGGTGGTCAAGCGCGTGACCCTCAAGCCTGGCGGTCGCAAGATCACCATCAGCAGCGACAATTCGGCCTATCCTAGCTGGGACGATGTCGACAGGTCCGAGATTCAGATCGTGGGGCGGGTCATCTGGTTTGGACGCGCGGTCTAATCCCTGGCCGGTCAGAAACCGGCAAAGCGCGCGCGATGCTTCGCCACAAAATCGGGGCGGGGATGATCCCGTGGATCGGCCGGCAGTCTGATCCGCTTTCCTGAAGGTGGAAACAGCGTCAACAGTTCGGACGGCACCTTGTTGTGCGATACGAGCAGGCAGAGGTTATCGTCGAAACTGATAAGGTGGCGATCAAATAGCCAATGGGCTGTTGCTGAGAGCGCCACGCCGTTGGGCACCACATCGGGCCCGCCATTGGCGACAGACCAGATATGGGCCGCCTGTGCTTCCGCTTTTCCGCCGCCATTGATGATCCGCAAACCTGTAACGGCGCAAGTGCTCTCATAGGCGTCGAGCACCTGATTTCTGAAAGCGGCCGATCGGATCTTCTTGTTTACCAGAACCTGCTCGATCCGGCGTTCGCCGAATTCCTCGGCCAGCAGCCCAGCGGTGACATCGTCGATGTACCGCTCATCGAGCTCGAGTCTGATCCGATTCTCCGGGTCCAGCGTCTCGCTCAGCCCGTGATTGACGATGGCGACGAAATCGTCGCCATCTAGCGTTCTCACCGATTTGCCGCGCAGCGTCCTTCCGGCATCACCCGGACGTGCCATTTCGCGCAGAAAACGCTCGGCAAAGCGTCCGTCCTTGTCACGATAGGAAACCGCATCATCGAATGGCAAATAGTCTCTGACGCGCGCATAATAGTGGGTCGGATCGGCTTCGTCGGCATCGATCCGTTCAACGAAGGCTGTCGCAATATAGGCCATCCGGCCGCCGGAGACGCGGGTCTCGCGGTAGAGTATCCAATCGTTCTCAAGGCGCCTGGCTTCGGACAGATATTGCGACGGGAAATGGTACCGCTCGGTGATGAGGTCGTCGTAGCGCGAATTGCCGCTGATCTCGAACACACCCTTCACCGACAATACTCCGCATTTCTCATTTGAAAGCATCGTGCCTGGTAACAGTAAATCCGTCCAGGCCATCGGCCGTCAAATGCCGATTTCAAAGGGCTTTACTCTTTCCTTCACGAGCTCCGGTGTATCCTTGGCAGGCGAAGCGCTCTCATTGGCCTTGCCTTGCGCAAGTCCTTTGGCAGCCGCGATCTTGAGGCGCTGCGTCACCTCGAGAGCCGAAGACTTTTCTCCGCTGTTGGCCTTGATGGCCCGGCCGAGCTTCTCGGCACTGTCAGCGACCAGCGTAAGACCGTCGCGAAGCCTGGTGACGGTTACGAGGAAGGTTTGTCGGTTGGCGAGATTGCGCTCGCGGCTGTCCATCACTGCAATACCCCGATCCGAAGTCAGTCCCTGCGCCATGTGTGCGTTCAGGGCGTAGGCCAGGTCGAGGTGCTTCAACATGGGGTCGAGGCGCGACAAGCGAAGTGCATTGCCTGCCGAGGTTTCGACTGTAACGCCCTTGGTATCCACCGCGACGATCCTGGCCTGGTCGGCATTGAAGAGAGCGCGCTTGTGATCATTGTCGGTCCAGCGGATCTTGTCGCCCTCAAAAACCTCCAGCGATTTAAGCTCGAAGAGCGAAAATCGGTCATCACTCGCACCTGGTCTCAGTCGCGAAGGGCTGAATCTATGCTGCCGTCCCTTCCTGTCTTCGAGCATCACGCGCTTTTTTGCGTGGTCGATGGATTTCACAGTGTAATCGCCTTTGGAAAGCTTCTGGCTGCTGTCGCGCGAACGGACATTCAGAACCATGCCTGCCCGATATGTGCCTATGTACCGAAGCTCCTCCCGCGTGGCATTGACCCGGGAGTGAACGGTCAGTTTCGCGGCACGCGATCCAAGCTCACCGTTCGCCTTCAGTCCCTGCTGCACCGCCTCATTGACCGCAGAGCGCAATACGCGTCCGGATGCATAGATCGAAGTCCTTTCGCGCTCCGCAGGACTGAGAGAAAGCCATTGTTCGGCGGCAACGATGGCGCTGTCGCCTTTGGCCTCAACTGTCGCTGGTTCGAGCGCCTTCAGGGCGTCGTCGATACGGCCTTCCTGAGCCGCTGCTTGGGCGCGCCGCAAGACCGGGTCGCGGCCGCGCAGGTTGACCTCCATATTTGCCCGCTCGATGCCCGCCTGCTGCACCAGTGCAAACGGCTTGCCGGCGTCGACCGCGCCAAGTTGCTGCCGGTCGCCAACGAGCACCAGCCTTTTGACTTCGGCGAGGTTTGCGAGGCGGATCAGCTTTGCCTTGTCGTCATTAGAGACCATCGAGGCTTCATCGAGGACAAGGATATGGTCACCGAGTGCGCTCTTCGCCTCGCGGACCAAGGCTGTGTTGCCAGGCTCTTTCAACAGGCGGCCCCATTGCGACAGGAAGCGGGCTATGGTCATCGAACGGATGCCAGTATCGCGTTCGAGCATCTGGACAAGCGTGTTCTGCACGGCGAGGCCCAGCACTTGCTTGCCTTCCTCGCGTAGAAGCTGTGCAACCGGCTTCATCACGCTGCTCTTCCCGGCACCTGCAACGCCCTGGATCGCGACGATCCGGTCGCGCGATGAGAGCACAAGGCTGGCCGCCTCTTCCTGACCCGGATTGAGCGTGATTCCGTGATTGATCGCTGACACCGCCTGAACGCGCGAACCGGCGTCCTCGCGTTCGAGGATTGGCGCTACAGCGCTGCGCCCCTGGTCGACACCGGCAAGGATCACACCTTCAAGCTGCAAAGCCTCCTTGCTTGCAAGCCAGTCGGCATGCGCACCGGTCCCCCGCACCAGCGCGCCCGTTCGCACCAGTGCATTCACCTGCCTTTCGACCCGGTCCACTGTCGTTGGCAGCCCGAAATCCAGTGCTGCTTTGAGCAATCCGTCGCGTGGGAAAGCTGCCTCCCGCTGCGAGAGGTGTCGCACCGCGGAAGCAACAGCCTGCGCAGCCGCGATGGTAGGCGCATCTTGCTTGAGCACGTGGGCAGGGATCAGCGGGTCTGCCGGATCGCCTTTAATCCGCCGCGCAAACTCTCTCAGTTTTGTCATCCCACGCTGAATGAAGCTGCCCTGTTTTGAGCTGGTGTTGGCGGCTGCGGCGGCACGCATGTGAGATGCTGCGATCATGGCTTGCAGATCGAGCCCGACCTCTCCTGCGCTTTGCTGCCACTGCTCGAGGAGGCCTTCGCGGTCCCTCACAGGTGCCTTGCTTTTCCTTGTATCAAGCACGGCAATGTCACGCGCTTTCGGAGAATTCTCGCCAAGTTGCCGGACCGCGTTGAGGACCTCTTCGCGGCGCGAAGAGAACGCCATGACCTGCTCGCGTGTGATAGCTGCGACTTCAAAATTTCCGTGCTTGCCCGCGGGACCAGCGGCATATCCCATTGTCTCGACCGCCATGCGAAAGCGGGCCATGGTCATCGAGTTAAGGAGAGTGTTGAAAGACCAAAGTTTGTCGTTGCGCAGTGCCCGCCACTTGCCGTCGGGCCCTTGCGTAGCGTTGGCGACAACCGCGTGGAAATGCAGATTGGGTTCCTGGTTGCGATTGGTATCGTGCTGGAAGAGACCAATTGTGAGGTTGTCAGTCGGGACCTTTCCGTAACCTTCCTTACTGCCCATCCGGGTCTGCGCCGCGTTTGTTTCGGCCCAACGCAACGTCTCGGTCACTGCCTCGCGATATGCTTCGATTATCCGCTTATCGCCGCCAACGAGCGCGAGGAGCGACCAGCTCTTAGGAAGAGAAAAAGTCAGGTCGGTACCGGGCCTGTGGGACTGCCCGGCGTTGCCGACCTGGATGCTGCCGGGCAGTTCTCCGCGCAGTAGAGCATCGAACTGTTCGGTACTGACGCGGCCGCTAAGACCGAGCCGTTCCGCACCTTTGCCGACCCAGGTTCCGGAGCGATCGGCATCTACACCGGTGTAGTAATTGTCGGCGGCAAAATAGCTTGCTGCAGCCGAGGGGGAGCGCACATTGGCAACGGAAAGCATCGTGTCTGTTCCTCGTCACGGCTCCCCTTAAGCCGGCAATCCCTCCTCTCTTTGCACTTCACATGTCGGGCTCGAACTCTCCGAAATCCTTCGCAGGTGGATCACTTACGGCGCCTTCACGCAGGTCCTTTTCAGCGGGCTTGATAGGCTTGGGTCCACTCTCCGGAGATCTGCTCTGGGACGAGGGATCGGCCTTGTTTTGGTAATCCCCGCCATCAATGCTGGCTTCGCGCTTGTCCTGCGCGATAGTCGAGACCGCGGCATCCTCGCCCGTTTGCACGGCAGAGGGCGGCAGGGTCGGTGACGTGCCAACGACAGCATCGGCGCTGGCTTCAGGTTTGGCCTCACCGGACTGTCTCCACGCCTCCAACTGCTCACGAGAGTCGATTTCCGGACGATCCCGCGCCTCACAAACGGGCCTATCTGGTCTCGGCAGCTTCAGCTTGAGTTGCTTTGGATCGACAGGCTTGCCAGCGCCGTCATCGTTGGAGGCAGGATGCTCACCGTCCGTTTTAGGGCTGGGCTTTCGATTGGTCGCTGAAGCGTTGGCTGGGGCCCTTCCACTCTTAGCGGGCGATATCTCGCGAGGGATGAAACCCTCAGCGATCCGGTCGCGCGAGCGGGGTATGAGCGATACCGGCGCGGCAGGGAAACCATCGGGAAACTTGATGTAGGCCGACAGCCGCGGAAGGTTCATGAACTGGTCTGGCAGGAGCAAGGGTTCAACCTGCCGTCTGGGCGTCAGGCTGACCGCGTCGCGGGCATTGTTATACCCGTAGCTATAGCCCTCTTCCATGTCCCGCACCTGCCGGTGACCGATGAAATCGGAGCACCATGTCGCTGTCTCACGGTCAGCTGTCGCCAGGATAAGTTTGGTCCGTGCGAGCGAGGACAACGTCATGGCCATGTTCTCGCCGTAAACTTCCTTGAGCTTGGCATAAGCATGCACGCCGGTGACGATCGCCCCGCCAAAATTGCGCGCGGTCTGCAGGCCTTTCTCGAGTGCGGGCAAGCGGTGGAGAGCACCGAGCTCGTCGATCAGGAACCACATTCTCAGGTCCTGCGTGCGATCGAGGGTCATCAGCGTGTTCATCGCCGTATCGAGCCACAGCGTGAGCAGTTGCGAGGAAATGCTCATGTCGACATAGCGCGCCGAGAGGAACAGGATCGAGCCCGTCTCGCAATCGCCCTTAACCCAGTCGCGGACCGAAAAGTGCGGCCCCTCCGAGGGCAAAAGCTTGAGTACTTTGGCATTGGCATTGAACACCGCGCGGATCGATTCCGCCATGCGGGCAGCCTCCGGAGCGGTCAGCGGATCGGCCATTGTCCCGCGCATCAGCTTGTGCACCTCGGACAGGTCCGCCGTCATCAATTTCTGCGCCAACGCCTCATTGGTCGCTGTTCCTTTACGGGAGAGATGGAGGCACATCTCGACAAACAACATGCGCGCTGCAAGCACCCAGAACTGTTCCGATCCGCCGCCATCATGAGGAACGAGCGCTTCGGCTGCGGCATGGAACTCGGCTTCGCTCGAGCAGTCGTTGAACACGCTCCATAAGGGGCAGCGCGCATCGATTGGATTGAGAATGATGTCGCGCGCGGAATCATAATAAGTCTCGATAAAGGCACCGGTCAGATCGAAGATGACCGCGCGGTGGCCGCGTTGGCGGGCCTCAGTCACGAGCTCGGTAAGCGCTAAAGTCTTGCCGGTTCCGGTCGTGCCGATGAGCATTGTGTGGCTCTGCTCGAGCCGCCATGGCCAGCGCACTCCAGCAAGGTGCGCGGGTTCGTAATGGCCGGCCTCAGTAAGGGCTGACGAGCTTGCCAGCCGCCACTTCCAGCCGAACTTTCGGCTGAGCTCTTCAGCGCGATACTTGCCGTTATAGCGCTCGATTTCGTCCTCAAGCTCATCGAGCGAAACAAGCATGGCACCGCGCTCGTGCTTGCGCTCTTTGGCGCGTCCTCCGAAGCGTTCAGCGAACCACCAGAAGAACACAAAAGCCGGACTGAGAAGGACAGCCGACGTGAGCAAGCCTTGCTTCGCCGCGGTACGGAATGCATCGATCGTATCGCGCATCGGCGGGAAATCGCGTACCACCGCGAAGGGCAGACCGACCTTATCTCCGTCGGCCAGCGTGAGGTTGACGAGCTTGGCTGGATCGAACTCCATGAAAGCGTAAAGGCTGGCATAGACATGCATCCAGACCAGGTAGAACTGGTGATCGGTCAGGGTCGTTCGCACCTCCCAGTAACAGGTACCTAGAACCACAAGTGCGGTGACGATCACAGGACCCTTCAAGCCCGCTGCAAACATGAAGGCAAAGTGGCCGAGCAGCTGGCTTCCGCGAGTGAAGTTAAGGAGGTTATGCTTCATGAGAGTTGCCTCCCATCTGCGTGCTCACCGCCAGGCCGAGCCGTTCAAGTCGGCGGCGATAAGCCTCGTGGGTCCGATCCCGTAGGCTCGCGTCCGGATGGCCCGCTAGCAGGGCATCGAGCGCGACGGAAATGAAGACATTTTGCCGCGCCGGATCGAGCGCAACCGGCCTGTCCTTTGCTGCGTTGTCGCGATGCCAGGCCGCAACAATGAGGTCGCGAATGAAGACGCTTACGCTTTCGCCCTGGTCCGCAGCAGACTGGCGAACCCAGTTGCCTACGGGGAGCGATACGAATGTCTGAAGCCGATCTTGTCGGGTCATGAAACAGGTTCCTTGTCGGGCCGACGGAACCTGGCTCACCTTGCGGAAGGTGATGATGAGAATAAATCGTGAACAACTCGCAGTCAATCGAAAGTTTAAGTAGTGATTACAATGCACTATAGCGATGTGAGTTGTACACGGATCAGCGCAAAGCCGCTCTACTCGCAGACGGGTTGATTCCGCCCAAAACCGAATTTCTCAATCATATCATAATGATAAGTCCCGAATTCGCGGGGTAGGGTGTGCTCCCTTGTTCCCATATGCGCGAGGGAGGACCAGACAATCAGGGGTCTTGATCTCGGACGCCTTTTTCCAACCTTCATGTTGGAGCGCGAGCAAGCGAGGCTGGGCAGGTCTTCCGGCTCAGTTCGTTGGCATTCGGGAGCCTTTGAGAAGACAACTGCACCTGCGAAAGAGGCAGCGGCAAAGGGCGCGTGGGAAGCAAGGCAAGCGGGGCATGTCGCTTGGCTGGCTTCCCGCCGCCCGACCCGTTGCCGGTTCGCAAGTGCATGCAGGGCCCGGATACTTAAAACGCCGCACCCTCAGGAGCGCATCGCATGATGCGCGGGACAGAGTGCGTCCATAGCCCTGCTCCGTTTTCGGGCGCCGCTGCAAAGCGCGCGGTGCCCGTCAGCCCGGCACTATACCTGTTGACGACCCGCTATCACCGACCCCAGCGAACATGAAAAAAGGGCAGGAACCGTTCCCGGTTCCCGCCCTGCCGATAGCCTCAGAACTCGTCGAGCATTCCCCCGTGGACCGTGTGGACCACCCGCGCCGTAAGATACGCTGGTAATGCGTTGTAGTCACCCTCGTCGAGAGCAACGTATCCAAGCTCGTCATCCTCGATAACGTGCTGGTCGAAGAAACTGTGAAGCGCTCTTTTCTCGGCGGTTTCAAGGGCCTCGAAGTAGCTGCGCGATGGTAGAGTGCAATGTGTAGAACAAGCCATGGTAATCCTCCTGATATCTGTCGTGAGACGACAGGAGATCGCGCGATGGTCTTGCGTATTCCGGGTCACAGGATCGCCCGAACGGGCGACCGCGGGAGCGGCGGTGGGGGCAACGATTTTGTCCGATGCCGGATGCAATCCGGTGGCGGCCAAAATGGTGGGGCCCCGCACGTCCTTGAGGCGGGATATGCAAGGCCATCATGCTGGGAGAACCGTGAGCCAGGACCCACCACCTCCGCCCCAATATCAAACGCCCGCTAGGCACGAATTGCCTTTCCTACACCCTGATGACGCGTGCATGGAATTCACCGGGAGCAGATCTGAGGGGTATGAAAGGACAAAAAACATGCCCCGAAACAGGAGCGCGATTGCAGCCCTGCAGAAGCTCGAAGCGGATCGCGAAGCGCTTGACGCCAAACAGCGAGAGCTTGAGGCGCAAGCTGCAAAAGAACTCGGGCAAATCATCCTTGGAACCGGCCTTGAGACGTTCTCAAAGAAGGGATTGAAGCAGGTCGCCGAGGCGCTTGGAAAGCTCGGCGAAACAGCTGCAATTGCGAAGCTGGCGGAGCGCAGTGCACCACGAACTTCGACTGCCTCACCGGGCACCGAGTAACCACAAGAGAAGAGGCCCTGCCGCTTGCGGCGGAGCCTCTTCCCAAGGGTCCGATCACCTGCAGCTTCAGTCGATCGGGGGAGCGTCCTGGTTGTCGCTGCCAGCCGCGCGCGAGAGGAAGTCGACCTTATCGGCAAGGATCTCGCAGCCGTACCGCTTGATGCCGTCTTCGTCTTCCCACTGGGTGTAGTGGAGGCGGCCCTGGACCGATACCAGCTGGCCCTTCGAGCAGTATTCGCCGACGGTTTTGGCGAGGCCATTGAAGCAGGTCACCCGGTGGAATTCGCTGTCCTTGGCGGTGTAGCCGTTCTCATCCTTGTAAGTCTTGCCGTCCTTGTCCCGCGCTGGGCGGTCGGTAACCACGGTGATGCCGGTAACGCTGGTCCCGCCTTTGGTTTCGCGGGTCTCGGGATCGCGGGCGATGCGGCCGGTGAGGATAACGAGATTGGTCATGATAAATTCTCCTTTAGCTCTCAAACCGGAAACCACTTCCGGCTTGCGAACGTCGAAGAGAAACAGGGCATGGGAGGACTGCACCGCAGGCCCTCAGGCAAGCCTGTGGGCCAAGGGAAACCTGTTCATGACGGGTGGTGCGGGCAGCCCGCGCAGCGGGCAACACGGCCGGAAAGGAACAGGTTGCAGCGCCTCAGCTGACCTGGTTCAGACAGGTTCGCAAGGAAAGCCGGAGTGGAGTCCGATTGGGCATAAAGGTAACTCGGAGATCCAATGTGTCTTCACTCTTTCGCATTGCCTTCGCCGCGCGCGAGAAGGTCCATGAAATTGCGGGCCGCCTCACGGTCATCATCATCTTCGAACGCCACTTCGAGGTCAGGGGCTGACCCAAGCATGTGGAGCAAGGCCCATAAGGCGAAACGCTTTCCGCGATCCTGCTCAAGGCCAAGATCGACCAGGCAGCGTTCAATGCCCGTAGCGAGGGTGTCGGGGGTAACGGAGGACACGTCGGTGTCATAGAAATAGCGGCTTAGCAGGTCATCGAGTTGCATCATTGTGTCCGATGAGGCTTCGTGTTGGTGGCAGGCGTTAGCGTCATGAGAACGCCCCAAGGGACGATAAATGAGCCAGACATTTAGAGGAGAATTGGCGGGCGGTCGCTCAAAAGCGACACAGGGCCTATGGGGAAGTACGATCCCAAGAGAGCAGCACACAGCCACACACCAATCCGCCATTCAGCCATGCACCGCAAGAGGGCCAACCCCAGAGTAAGAAGCGGGAAAACGAGCGGCCGAAGCCGCTCGCATTCAGGTCGGCTATCAACCACCGGTGGGGTATCGACGATCGACCACAGTAATCCGCTGAGCCTTGGCCTCGATGACCAGACGCTCGAGTACACCATTGCCCGGAAACGCAATGACGTAGCGGGGCTTCAAGCTCAGCATCTGCTCATTGCGCTTAAACCCAGCGCGGGCGCCAAGACGCCTGTCGAGGGAAAATACCAGTTGCTGGATGTCGCGTCGTTCGGCCCAGCTAGCTGCCAGCCGATCAACACCCTTACTGTCGCCGCCATGCACGAGAAGCATGTCGGGAACCTGATCGTAGACCTTGTCGAGGGTTGCCCAGACGGTTTCAGCAAAAGCTTTGGCTTCGTCAGTGGTTGCAAAGGATGATCGACCGCCTGCAAAAACGATTGGCGTGCCTTCGGGTGAGTGAGCGGCTCGGCGCCGTTCGGCGCGGGTGCGTAGAAAATCGCGGGCATCAACAACGGCTGATGTGATCTTGGCGGAGTGGTTTGGCCGGGAGCCGGACATGGGCTTCCATGAAGATCCAATCTCGTCGAGGTACAGACCAGCCGCGGTTTCCCGCATCTGTTCAAAAGCGATCATGCTGGCTTCTGCCGCCTGCGCGCGCTCAACCTGCTCGTCGAGATTGCTCGAATGGATTTCCGACCCATCGGCGGAGGCAAGCAAAGCGCGGATCTCGTCGCTCGCGCGGTCGAGCCGGGACGATTTGCGGCTGGCTGCGCGATGGAAAAGATTGACGAAACCCCAAGCGATATCCTCGGCATCGGCCTCAAGAGCGGAATCTGCAAACATCGCAAAGAGGTCTGACCAGGCTCCGGCAAGCGTCTGATTGATTGCTTCGTCACAAGGAAAATCGGTCTGGGTAAATGGCGCGGGCTTGATGCTGAAGCCTGACAGGTCAAGGCCTGCGAGGTGGTCAATGAAGGTGTCATACATGGTCAAATCTCCTGATCTTTTCGAGGGATCAGAAGACGCGACTTGATTGACTCGCTCCCGATCCGCCGGAGCCCGATCAGGGCCGGGACAAGGGTGAAAGCGCACCGCGTGAGCGGGAAACCTGCGGCCCTAGGCTGGCGCGGGTAACACGGGCCGAAGGGCCGCAGGTTGCGCCTTCACCCGACCGGCCCAGGGCCTCTCCCGGCGGAATGGGTTGAGACAAATCAGTGACTCTTTACCGAAATGGGCCGGAGTGCGACCTTTGCTGCCAATGCGAAACTGCCGAACCGATGTCATGGCGAAGCATTCGCGCGCTCGAAGATCGCCTCGCCATTGGAAAATCGTCCAACGAGACGGAGCTCTCCAAACACTTTGATGAATCTGTCAGACACCTGGGTGAGCCATTGCTGGGCACGGCCCGATCTCGCATTTCGGTAGTCGGCCTCCCAATAACGGCTGTCGTCGCGTTCAACGATCCAGATAGCGGCGAGACCGCAATAGGTTGAAACCCCGCAATCCGCGAAAGCGTTGCGAAGGAGGATGCGATCTTCACGGCCACGCCAGCCATCAAATGGCTCGAGTGATGGAAAGCAGGATCTGACCGTTTCGACGATGTCCTCAACGAGGCATTCGTAGGCCCAGTCGTCCTCCGCTTCGTCGACCAGACGAAATGCGACGATGGCACCCGTCGGATAGCTCACAGAGCGTCCAATGGTGGTCTCCTTCAAGCTGCTTGTTCGAGATCGTTGTCGTCTTCAGACGACTGGCGCTTATCCAGACCGCCAAGGCGCATCAGCAAGCTTGCCGCCTCCTCGGCCTTTGTTGCGGCTGTCAGGATTGCCCTGTCGTCGGACCTCAACAACTTCAGCCAAGACGCAATATAGCTCGCGTGATGGTCGAGGTGAGTCACGGGAAGACCAAGTTCTGCGCCGAGAATTGCCGAAGATAGTTCGGCTACGAGTTCTTCGGCCGCATAGGCCTCGCTGCCAAAGCGGTTCTTCAGATCGCGATCGAGTCGCGATGAATGTCCGGTCCAATGCGAAAGCTCATGCGCGAGCGTTGCGTAATAGTACTCGTATGCGTCGAAAAGATCACTCGGCGGCATTGTGACCCGGTCACGAACCGGTTCGTAATAGGCTTCGCAGCCGTGGTGGCGAAGATTAGCGCCGACAGACCCGAAGAAGTAATCGAGCCGTTCCTGTCGCCCTTCCGGCTCTACGGGTGCGAGGAGCGGTTGCGGATTGTACATTTGCGGCAGGCCATCGCACTGGTCTGCATTAAAGACGGCGTAAGCCTTAAGGACGCGGCGCGTCTCAGTGTCATCTTGGCCGCTGGGATCTTCGACCTCCTTTTCGTAGGTCTTGTAGAAGATCGCGATAGTCGACTTTTCGCCTTTGCGGACTTGTCCGCCCAGCTTCTGGCATTGCCGGTATGTCATCCAGTAGGGCGAGGAATAACCAGATGCATCAGCGATCATCCAAAGCCAAAAGGTGTTCATGCCCTGATAGGGCGTTCCACACGCACGAAGAGGGCGGGAGACGGGTAGCCCTCGCCATGGCTTGACCCAGGGCTTGGTGCCCTGTTCGAGCTTCTCGATGATTGTGGCTGTTATCCGCTGTGCGGGAGACTGCGACGAGGCTGAGCGCTTGAATTTCGGCATGGAAGATCTCCTGAATGCCGGGACGAGATTGTCCCAGAGCACTCAGAAAGAGCCCACTTTCCTCTCTATTTTTGGTCGGCTTTGCGCCCCAAAGTCAGAAATAACAGGACATCGCAGCGTTTCCCAATAGCAGACATTTGGCTCGAGCCTTGCCAAGGTGGGATTGGGCGTTCGAATCGCTTCGCCGGCTCCATGTTCTATGCTGAATTCAAGTAAAAATGGCCCGGCTGATGCGTGGGCCGTTTTGCGCTGTGGATTAATTGCACTGAGCTTACGTGCCCAGCTTCCAATACGCGGCCAACCAAGAAAAAAATTACTGCTATCATCTAGATAAACGTCGATGGGTCATCGAAGAAGGATCACATGAGCAAGTTCGCAATTACGATGGCCGATTACAATCGGGTTCACCAGATCGTGCATGGCGTAATTAAGGACGAAGGAACCGTTGAGCGTGGATGCACCTTCTTCGCAATCGTTGGCTCATACCTGCTGAACAAGCATTTCGGCATCGCAGCCACGGCGATTGGGGGTGGCTTCGCTCTCTGCGTTGAGGAAGGTCCGAAGTGTATCTTCTACGGCAAAGATGATGACGGCAAGTTCACGTGGGGTGACGATGGTTTCCATATGTGGGTTCAGACCGAGGAACACATCGTCGATTTTATGGCTCCGATCTATCGTGAGGCATTCGCAGTTGCCCAACCAGATATCGAGATACCGCGGAAGATGTTTCAAAAGCGGCAGATCGACGAGAGTGCCAGTTTAGATGAGCTATCTATTGCCGGTGACTTCATCGCTTTTCCTGACCCAGACTTGAGCGAACAACTGATCGACCGATTCTTGAGTCGACCAACCAACACGGACCTTTTACACGTTTGCGAGGCTTGGTTCGGTAGCCGCCGAGGCAAGCAAAAGCCAACGATGAGCATGGGTAGCAATGATGGAATTGTGCGCCATCTAACCTTGCCGCCGACCATCGCCCGAGGTTCATGGTAACAATAATGAACCTCGCTCTATCCAACAATTTGAGAAGAAAGCGTGACTCATAATTCACTCGCCCGCTAGTATGATTGCGGAGATGCCGGATTCTTTTCGTGAGCGGGGAAACTATGAGAGTTAGATCATACAGAACGGGCGGGGAATGGCTCTCTGAAAAAGGCGCCGAAGACGAAGACCAAAATCTGCTTGCAGCCGGTGACGATCAACAAGATGATGGCCCGGACAAAGCTCGCCAAGATATTGATCGTGTTCTTTCTGACATTCTTCGTTCTCACAATTTGAATGTTCTATCAGGTCTTGGCACATCGCTATGCGTTGATGGCGCACCGACAATGGGCAACCTGTGGGATGCCGTGAAGGACTCATATGAGCAGGTGCAGGAAGGAAGGCCCACATGGGCTGAGGTTCTCCAAATAGCACGTCATCCTGAAGACAACGAAGATATTGAAGAACTACTTTCACGTTGTAAGAGCGCGGAGGCCTTCGAGACCGGGGACGCCAAGGCGAACATCCGACGCTTCGTGGGGGATGCGGAGGCCATCATTCGGGATAGGGTCGATTTCCTCGCAGCAGATCCGCTGCCTACTCATGAGGCCTTCCTCCGGAGGTTGGCTAGACGCTCGGTGAGGAGGGATCGGCTAAAGCTCTTCACGACAAACTATGATCGATGTTTCGAACATGCCGCTCAGCGCGGCGGCTTCGTCGTCATTGACGGCTTTTCTTTCTCGCAACCGTCGGTATTTGACCCAATGCATTTCTCATACGACATTGTGCGACGCGGCAGCGAGCCTGACGCCCCCGACTACATCGAAAACTTGTTCCATCTCTACAAAATCCATGGCTCGATCGATTGGCAAGCAGATGAAGTCGCGAATAGAATTCAGAAGTTTCCAAAGACTAAGAAGCCGCTGCTGATCTACCCTCGTAACACCAAATATGAACTTGCCTTTGCGCAGCCGTATCTGGAGATGATGTCATCATTCCAGGCCTCGATCCGGCAGCGCGATGTTGGCTTGTTCGTTGTGGGCTTTGGATTCAATGACAATCACATCGCGGAACCCATACTGGCGGCGATTGAGACAAACTTGGCAATGAAGGCGGTCGTAATTGCACCGGGACTTGAACAGCAGGCGGCGCAAAATGCTCATCTCAAAAAGATGGTTGGTTTGATCGATAGAGGTGACACCAGACTGGCGCTAGTCGATGCGACATTCGAGGATATCGTGCCGATCTTGCCCGACGTGACGGCAATGACCGATCTCGAGCGTCACGTGGACCGTGTGCGCGCTGTTCGAGAGAGCTGATCGTGACGCTTCCAACATCACCATTCGAAGCAACTCGATATCTAGGATCGGTGGTACATGTCGAGCCGACATTCGTGCGGGTGAACTTGCCCTTTGGCAGCGAGGCAGCGTCCTCTGTCTATTCCGGACATCGGCTTGGCAAAGGCGTCGTCGGCGAATTTGTTTTCATAGAAGGCGAAGGGCATGCAGTGCTTGGCCGTTTGACACAAGTGCGATTGCCGGAAGGAGATCGTCTAACGGTCGAGCCCGCTAGGAGTTCTGACAAGACCATAGCTAACCCGGTCGGCACGTTACAGCTTTTGCTTTCGATTGAGCTAGATACCGGGAAGATTGTTCGCGGCATTCCAGAGCACCCTCGGATCGGCCAATATGCATACGCTGCCCATCCGCAGCTTGTGAAATATGCGATTGAAGACGAAGCCAACGACGATGAGCGCCACGTCGCCCTAGCCCACATAACGGATTCCGAAACTACCGTTTTGACATTTGCTCCGTCGGCCATTTTCGGACGGCACTGCGCCGTATTGGGAACGACGGGGGGCGGGAAAAGTTGGACCGTCGCCCGACTTCTAGGTGAGGTGGCGAGACATCAGGGTAAAGCAATCTTGTTCGATGCGACCGGAGAGTTTCGAACTCTGAGCGAACGGGTCCGACATGTATATTTGGGTGGAACACCAGAAGGTGACGATGACGATCGCGAGTTCGTTTGCTTCCCATATAAGCATTTGTCTGAAGGCGACTTATTCGCGATGTTTCAACCCAGCGGAGGCTCCCAATCTCCCAAGCTACGTGAAGCACTAATTAGCTTAAAGTTGGCACATCGGGCACCTGCGCTTGCCCAGAACGGGCTGATCGTAAAAGCTAACAGTCCCAAGGCAGCGTTCAACGCTTCATTAGCTCAACATGCTGGAGCAATCCGCGAACCCGGTGCCGAGTACGATATTCAGAGCCTACCTGACCAGATTTACGAGGAATGTGTCTGGCCGACAGGACAAGGTGGTAATGCGAACAATTGGGGAAATTATGACCAGAATAGCCGCGGCTACTGCACGACTCTCGTTAGCCGCATCGCCGTGCAAATCGGCTCCAATGAGATGGCCCCGATTTTCGCGCCGGGTAATGCTAATGACCTAACCGAAGTGCTGGAAGAATTTCTCGCAGAGGCCAATCAGAGCATCCTTCGCATTTCGATGGAGAATTTGCCCTACGAGCATAGCACCCGGGAGCTTGTTGCTAATGGCTTCGGACGTTACCTGCTCACAAAGGCACGTGCGGGTGCATTCCGTGCCCAGCCTCTGCTCACCGTCCTTGATGAAGCGCATCAGTTCTTGAACAAGTCTGTTGGTGATGAGTTCAATCGGTTTCGATTAGAATCCTTCGGCTTGATCGCGAAGGAAGGACGGAAATACGGATTGCTGACCGTACTAGCGACTCAACGACCGCGCGATATTCCTGAGGACGTGTTGAGCCAAATGGGCATGTTCATCGTTCATCGGCTCATCAATGAAAAAGATCGACTGATTGTCGAAAGAGCTTGCGGCAGCTTGGACACCTCGTCTGCATCGTTCCTGCCAATTCTCGGGCAAGGAGAGGCGCTTGTTATCGGATTGGACACTCCAATGACCATGCCTGTGCAGGTTTTGCTCCCTACCGACGAACCGGATTCTACAGATATTGCCCTCTGGTAGGGCGTGAGTAAGCTCACTTCTACCGTCCGACGCCCACTACTCCCAGAGTGATATATTCCGACGCTGAATAGGCAAGCGCGAGCGCAATCGCCAAGTCGGCTTGATGCCCCGTAGCGGAATGGCGGCTGTCCGCGTGGGTCCTGACCAAAAGCTGATTGTCCGCAACCGGCCCAGAAGCAGTCACGAAATTAGACGGCCCGTCCTCGAAGGACGGACCGCCTGCCAAGGGGCCTAGACCTGTCAGGAGGGATCAGGCAGCCTGCTCGACAATCTCGTTATCGCCTTTATCTTCGCTGGTGAGTCCTTCTTCAGCATGGTCCAGAACCCCAGCGGTACCGAACCGCATGATCGCAGGAATCCATGCTTGGGCCCGGTCCTTGACATCCGTGTCGCCAATGAAGTTGCCCGAGAAAATGCGCTCGGCAGCGCTTGCCAATTCAGCCTTCTTAGACCCGGTATACCGGGTCACCAGTTCGGGGCCGCCTGCTGCATCGAGCGCCTCGAGCGTCCGGGCCTTGGCTACGCGGTCGAAATAGTTCGCCGCCGTGGGACGCCACCAATGTGCGGTCTCGATTTCGAGCAGAGACCCAAGCATTTCATGCAGTGGCACTGAACGTTCGCCCTCGCAGGCGAGGCTGGCAGTGAGCGTGCGGGAGACGACGTGGCCAAGCCACGCCGAGCGAGCGTCGTCCGACAGAGCGCGAAACCTCTCGAACCGTTCGACATCATTCTCGCCCGATCGCCAGCTCTCGTCGAGTGATCCAGCAAACTCAGCCAGCGCAGCACTTGCCGGGGCATCCTTTGCTTCGAACCCTGTAACCGGGCCGGAAGCCACCGAACCGATAAGCGTCGATGCCTTCTTCGCACGCCAGTCGTGACCGTCAGCATCGGCAAGTGTGAAGACCATGAAGTCGAGCGCAAGCGCCTGGTCATTGGCCAGATGGATCGCAAGGATATCGCGGCGCTGCATGGCAAGCTCATCGAGCAGGCGCTGCGAAAGCGCTCCGCCTTTTGGCGCTACCGTTTCACTCTCCGAGACCACTTCAAGCGCACCTTCGCCTTCGGAAACAATCTCGGTCTCGGTGTAGAATTGCGGCACCAGCGCCGGCTCGCCATTGCGCGAAAGGACGAGGAAGGCTCCTGCTCCAGCCTTCAGTTCGTCAGCAAGCACCGGAGGTCGGTCATTGAGCGCGCGCATGGCACGGTCGATCACCACCAGTTCCTGTTCGGCCTTTGCTACCTCTTCCTCGTCGCTATCCTCATCTTCGAGAATGGCGGCCACGCGGTCGTAATCGGCTTCGAGTTCGCCGAGTTTCTGGGCTTCTTCCGCGGTCATTGGCGCGGGCTCGCTTGGCAGGCGATTGAGGCCTTCGACGAGGTCATGGCTGACATAATTGCCAAGCGTCGGTCGCACCCAGGCAAGGCCATATTCCTGCGCCGTCTTCGACGCTGCTTGCTCCATGGCCTTGTGTGCAAGGTCCTCAAGCAGGGCTACATCGATCCAGCTTTCACTGGCATCATCGTCGAAGAGTTCGCGCTCAATACGGCCACCTGCGCCCAGATAGGCATCGCGCCTCACGAGAATGGCACGCGGGTCGGAGCCTCGCACGGTGGCATCGAGCACCATCCGGCGGATCGTGTCAGGCGTGATCTGATACCAGGCGTCCTGCAATTCGGCATAGACATGGGCTTGGCGCTCGACATCGGAGATTGCGCCATAGGCCTTGGCCATGTCGAGCGTGATCGTGCCTTCCGCGAGAGCTTCGAAAACGCAGGGTGCGAGACCTGCAAGGCGCAGGCGCCCCTCAACAAAGCGGACGGTGAGACCAAACCGACGGGCGACGTCTTCAGGTGTTGCTCCTGCCTCGATAATCGCGGCAAAAGCCTGCGCCTCGTCGGCCGGATTCATCGCAAGACGCTGAAAGTTCTCGGCGAGACTGACTTCGCGCACTTCGCTTTCCTCGCCTTCGATAACCAGGCAGGTCACTTCATGGCTTTCGGGCAATGTGCCTTCTCCGGCGAGCGCTTGCAGCGCTGCGAGGCGGCGACCTCCAGCTTCGACTTCGAACTTTCCGCGTTTGCCTTTGCGCACAACAAGGTTTTGCAGCAGGCCGCGCGCTGCGATGTCTGCTCTTAATTGGAGGTCGGCAAGAACATCGCTCGACTTGCGAACGTTGCGCGGGCTGGGGACGAGCTTCTTCAATGCAATAGACTGGATCATGGCTTTTCTCCTGATGGGATGAAGGCGCATGTGACGATCACAAGGCCCACAAGCCCAAAGGGCTCTCTCCACTCTCATCTTTTGGTCCGGACCCATCCACGGGATCAGGCTGCCAGTGCAGGCAGGACGGACGACGCCTTAGAGACCGGCACGAACAGCCGTGTGCGATATCTGATGATCTCGGTGAAGCAGCCCTTGGTCTTGTACCAGTCGAGCCGATCCGGCGCGTAGCCAGTGAGTTCGAGCCGTTGCTCGCCTCCGACCAGCGAGCGTTTGACCATGAGCGCGTCATGACTTGCGAGTGGCTGCGGAGTCCCGCCTGCAAGAACGAGCTTCCCGAGTTCGTCAGGTGCGGGATCGGTTACCGCGACTAGGCCAAAGGTTTCGGCGATCTTCGCAAGGTCGATGTCGAGGACTTCCCGGCCGATGATCGACTGGCCGTCTTCAGCAACGAGCCGGGTGACGCGAACATGATCGCCGGGTAAGCGTTTCCACACTGGTAGCAAGAGTCCGGTGGCAAGATGGACCCGCTCGGTGACGGATGAGTTCGCGGCCTGCTCTTCTTCGGTTCGCCAGGCTTTCGCGAACTCGGTCACGCCGATCTCTTCCCACAGGCTTTCACCAAGCGCGTCACACGTCCAGTTGGCCGATTTAAGCGGGCGCAGGAGCCGCCGGCGTTTAATCACCGCGCCGTCATCCGCAATGAACCGCCGGGCTGGAACTGAGAGTGCAATTTTGCCTGAGCGCGCATTGCGCAAGGGGATGGCGTGCCGGGTTCCTATTTCGTGCATCCGGACGAGACGTTTAGAACGCAAGGGGCGAAGGTGCCGCTTCACTTCGAGCGAAACGAGGCGGGTTTCTGCGCCAGTGACAGGATCGGCACGCAGAAGTTCATCCCCTAGGACTTCGAAACTGTCGACGCGAATTGTTTCCAGACCAAGATCGAGGGATCCGGCTTCGCGAGCGGCCTCAATCCGCGCTTCGACCAGTCCCATATATTCATCGAAGATGGCGTTCTGAAGCGCAATCGGCAGCGCTAGGATACGGTTTAGCCAACGCTGGACGGTCGGCAGGTTGTCAGTCAGCCCGCCATCGGGATTCTCGAGACGGAGACCGGTGCGTAGGGCGAAGTCACCGAAGCTCGTGGCCTCGAGCTTTCCGTCATAAAGCAGCTGGAACCAGCGGGTGAGCGCATCGCGGGCATAGTCGCTCTCGAGATTGTCAGCTGGATCGAACAGATTCTGACCCCCGGTTTGACGCTGCCCGCGCGTGAGGGCACCCAGAGCATCGAGTCTGCGCGCGATTGTCGAAATGAAGCGGCGTTCGCCCTTCACATCGGTCGTCACGGGGCGGAAGAGCGGAGACGATGCCTGGTTGGTGCGGTTGGTCCGTCCTAGCCCCTGGATCGCGTTGTCAGCACGCCATCCCGGCTCGAGCAGGAAATGCACACGACGTTGCTGGTTCTGGCACCCGAGATCGGCATGGTAGGACCGCCCAGTCCCTCCTGCATCGGAAAAGACCAGGATGCGCTTGGTCCCTTCCATGAAGCTCTGCGCTTCAGCCACGTTGGCGCTCTGGCTTCGCCGTTCGACGCGCTGCTGGTGATCGCAGCCGATAACAAGCCTTCGGGTCCTCCCTGTGACCTCCGCTACGGCTTCGGTCCCGAAATGCTCGATGATCGCATCGAGCGCGGTCGCAATTGGCGGCAGAGCACAAAGCTGTTCAACGAGAGCATCGCGCGCTGCAATAGCGCGCGCGCAAATGACGGGGTTGCCCTCGTCATCGCTCATCGCTTCTGACCGCAGATTGCCGTCCTCGTCGGTGAAGACCTGCATTAGGCGTACGGGAAAGCTCTTGGCGAGATAGTCGATGACATATTCACGCGGTGACAAGTCGATATCGAGCGCTTCGCGTTCGTCGTCAGAAAGATCGGCGAGACGCCGGTCAAGCATGGCCTCTGACGTTGACACCAGCTGCACGACCACCGAATTCTCCTCGCCAAGCGCTTCTTCCATGGCTGGGATAAGGCTCGGCAGTTTCATCGATAGCAGGAGCTGTGCAAAGAAGCGCTGCTTCGTGCCTTCAAATATCGAAAGTGCAGCAGCTTTTGCGTTGCGGTTCAGCGTATCGCCGCTGTCCTCGTCGACCACCCGCGTTGCCTCGAGCGCCGCTTCGAGGTTGCGGTGAATGATTGCCCAAGCCTCGGCATAGGCGTCATAGATTCGCACCTGTGCTTCGGTCAGCTTGTGCTCGAGAATATCGTACTCGACCCCGGCGAAGGACAGCGCGCGGGCAAGATAGAGGCCCTGGGCCTTGAGATCGCGGGCGACGAGTTCCATCGCCGCGACCCCTCCGGCCCGGATGTCGGTAATGAACGCCTCGTGGGTCGGGAATGCGGTTTCCGGTCCCCACAAGCCAAGCCGGGCGGTGTAACCAAGATTGGCGATATCCGATGCACCGGTGGCCGAGGCATAGAGAATGCGGGCGCGCGGCAAATTGTTCTGTAGCCGGAGGCCCGCCATACCCTGCTCTGAGCCCTTGAGCTTACCGCGCGTGCCCGATGAGCCAAGGGCGTTGGCCATGGCATGCGCCTCGTCAAAGGCAATCACACCATCAAAATCCGCAACCGCCCAGTCGAGGATCTGGTCGAGCCGGGTATCTTCCGCGCGTCCTGACCGCAGCGTCGGGTAAGTTACGAAGAGAATACCCTCAGGCATCGTAACGGGCTGTCCGATTTTCCAGCGCGAAAGCGGCTGGATGTCGAGCGCCATCCCACCAAGCGCCTCCCAGTCCCGGCGAGCGTCCTCAAGCAATGCTTCATTCTTTGTGATCCAGATATGGCGGCGCGCGCCCGAGAGCCATCGGTCCATGATAATCCCGGCGATCTGCCGTCCCTTGCCCGCTCCGGTCCCATCGCCGAGGAAAAAGCCTTTGCGGTAGGAGCTGCCGTCCTCGGTGAGCTCAAGCAGGGTGCCTTCCTGGCTCGGCCGGAATTGACCTGGCAGGTCGCGCGCAAACGCCTGCGCAGCATAGATGAGTGTCTCGCATTGCGCTTCGGACAGCAGGCAGTCTGCCTGCCAGTTTGCAGGAAGAAGCGGACGCGCTTCGGGAATCGGGGCCGTGACCGATCCCATAGCGACCGATTCAACGAGAGGTGTCGGATGCGCCGGAGCATTGGCAAACCTAATGCGGCTGGGGCGATAGGGGAGATAGATGCCTGTTTGCTCGGGCACCGGTGCGGACTCGGTGAGGGCGGAATAGCCTAGTTCGGCCACGTCGGTCGCGGAGCTTCGTTCCGAAGCAAACGGCGCCGACGGCCTAATCGCTGAGATATGCTTTGGTACTTTGACTTGGGGGCGCAACGAGCTGCGCATCCCCGGATGAAGGACGCTTGCGGAAATCGGTGCGCGAGGCGGTAGAAGTGTGAGAAGGTCATCGAGTTCGATAAGGTCAGAGGTATCACCTGTGAGCTCTGGAACCGCAGCATCCGGAATCTTGTCGAACACGACCATCCGGACGGCGATTCCCGTGCCCGTTCGGGAAAACATCTGCTGCAAGCTGACATCGAGACAGAGCGAGGTATCGCTTTCTGCATCGCGAAAGCGCGATGCGTTGAAGCTTTCGGGCATGATCGCGACGATCCTGCCGCCGGTAGCACAAGTCCGGATCGCGCTGCGCAGATGACGGTGAGCAGTAGCGCCATCTTGGCCGCGCTCCTGGCTGCGGGCAAAAGGAGGGTTCATCAGCACTACGGAGGGGGCCGGACCGCGATGCAAATCGGCGATCAGCTCGCCATCGTGTGCGGTTATTTGAGCCTCTGGAAAGATATGCCTCAAACTGTTCCGCCTGGCGAAATCGATCTCGTTGAGCTGCAAAGATGCCTGATGAGCACTCATCCAAATCGCAATTGCACCATTGCCTGAAGATGGCTCGAGCACGGAGTCTTGCGGAGAAATGGCGGCGGCCTTGGCCATCAGCCAGGCCAGCATCGGCGGAGTTGAAAACTGCTGGAGTTTGACCTGAGCTTCGCTTCGAACATGCCGGGGCGGCAGTGCTGCGTTCAGCCAGTCGAAGCGCGCTTCCGCTCCGCGCATGCCTGTCGTCAGGTCGATCCGCGCATGATCGCGCAGCCAAAGCAGTGCTCCGATCTCGGCGGCGTTGTTATAGTCGTCAATCGTCCATGCGCTTCCCCAATCCTGCACTCCGGTCTTTTCTGAGAACAGGGCCGAGATATCGGCACGCGTGAGATGACCACCAGATGTGAGATGTTCGGCAATTTTGGTGCCAATGGTATAGGCCAGCGGATTTGAATGCAGTTGCTGGCTGTCGGAAAATAAGTCTGGGTGAAACATGGCAAATCGTCCTCCTGATTGAGGCATCGGGACATGCGCCCTCTGCCGGATCAGAAATTCAAAAAGCTTTCTCTCCTCTCAACGCGCCGTCTTACGGCGCAGCCATGCCTTTAGTTCGTCGTTCCAATCGGTATCGCTTGAGCGAGGTTTGCGGACTTGGATCGTCCGACCATCCCGGACATAAGCAGCGAGGCCACGTGTCGCAGCGAGCTCGCCGCCAGCGTCATTGTCCACAAACAGATGAAGCTCGGCCACGCTCTCAGGAATGGCCACGAGGCCAAACCGCTCGTTGCCTAGTGTAGCCCAGCACGGAATGCCGGTAAGCGCATAGGCTGACATCGCGCTTTCTATTCCCTCGGCAAGTCCAAGCCTGCCAGGAGCCGGTGCAAAGAGGCGGACAGCAGCTTCGCCGAGAGAACCCAGCGCGCGTTTCGGTTTGTCGAAGGCAGCTTTCGCAGAGGACTGCTGCGACAGGAATGTGCGGTGGATGGCAATTGGCCCCTCGTCGAGACTGACCGCTGCAATCATGGCCGGAAGGAAGCGCGTGCGACCCTTGGGCCCAAGCGGTGTTCGAGGATGGAAGCGAAGCGCCGGGGATGCAGCCAAAAGCCCGCGACTTTCGAGATAGGCCTTTGCGGGACTGGCACGCAACGGATCGGCTTCGCGCCAGATTCTCAGCGCTGCTGCTGACGGCTTGCGAGACCTGTTTGGCTCGGAGTGATCGGTATTCTTCGAGCCTGAAAATAATGTGGCCGCGCCAAAACCTTCGCCTGCCAGAGCGGAAAGCACGGCCTGTTGATCGCAGCCCGCAAAGCAATGGAAGAGTATAGCGTGTCGCCCGAGCGACACGCCAAGCGAAGGCGTGCGATCATTATGCGCAGGGCAGCAGGCCATGCCCTTTGTTCCCGACCATTTTCCGCCGCGTGATTCGCAAATGTGGCGAGCTGTCTCGGCGAGGGACGAAGTGGGATGAGTTTGGACATACAGAGACATGCGAGCTCCTCAGCTTGCGAAGTGGCCCCTTCAACACGCCTCCTCTCCTCTCCCTAGGTTAGCATCTGCCGCTTTCCTACAGGCGTATGTTCTATGTATGTTCCATTTTGATTCGAAGCAATGGAGCAATGAACGAGATGACTGAACCCAAACGTTTGACGAGACTAGCGATCACCCTTGCGGGCTTGATCGTGACTGCGTTTCACCCAGCCAGTGCTCAGGAGTTCAGCCTCTTCGAACATGCCATCATGCAACCGAAAGGCGAGGAAGTGTCCGTCAGGCAGCACCTCCCTGCAGTCTATAAAAGTAATCGAGCAGATGTTTCTTACCGGGAAGGTTTGTACATGGCAGCGATCGCCGAGGCTGAACGCCAATACGGCCTGCCAACCAACTTGCTGCGCGCTCTGATTTGGACCGAGTCGCGCTTCAATCCAATGGCTGTCAGTCCGGCGGGTGCGGCCGGACTTGCCCAACTCATGCCTGGCACTGCGCGGGAACTGGGTGTTCGAAATCGACATGATCCCATCGCTTCGATCAACGGCGGCGCGCGCTATCTGCGCGATATGTTAAAACGCTTCGAAGCGGTCCACCTGGCTTTGGCCGCTTATAATGCCGGTCCGGGTGCTGTGTCCCGATCACAGGGTATTCCGAAAAACGGTGAAACACCGCAGTACGTCAGAACAGTGTTGGCAAGATGGCGCGCAATTGGCACATACAATTGAAGAAACGGCCTGATTTATGGCTATTATCTGAGGGGAATTGCATAGTGATCTCGGACGGCGCCAGTGAGTGAAGCACCTGGTGAGCCGTTCGACTTTCGCAAAGCTTTGAAAGCAAAAAAGCGCCGCAAGTGGCGTAGGGAGATTATGTTGGGCTTTGGGGCATTCTCAGTAGTACTCGCAGCAGGGATGCTGGCGCTGAACTGGCCAGTCGGAAACGCGAGAGTTGCAGACGTCGAGCAACAGCCCCAGACGCTATTTCAACAAGCAAGCTCTCCACTATTTGCGATATGCGGCACGGTCAGGCGGACATGTGTCGTCGATGGCGATACTTTTTGGCTTGATGGGAACAAGATCCGCATCGCTGACATCGACACTCCAGAAATCAGCCAGCCTAGATGCGACTACGAATATGAGCTTGGAATGCGAGCGACATATCGATTGGTCGATCTGCTCAATGTTGGGCCCTTCGAGCTCAGGACCATTGGAAACCGGGATGAAGACCAGTACGGGCGCAAACTGCGGGTCGTGATCCGCGATGGTCGGTCACTCGGCGATCAGCTGGTCAGCGAAGGACTAGCGCGGACCTGGACTGGGAGACGCGAACCTTGGTGCTGAACCGCGACCAAGAACTTTGGGCTGTGGCGCTGTGGGTTGAAAAGAACCACGGTGCAGCAGGGCCTGCTTATATGGCAGAGCAAGTCAAACGATTGGCAAACGAGGGCGATGAGGCAGGCGTAGAAACCTGGAAAACAATCGCGGACCGTTTCGATCAGCTCAAATGCCAGAACGCCATAAACTGAGGCCTTGTAGCGATGCGCAAATGGCTTGCAGATCTGGGATTCAGGATTGAGTTCGGTTTGCTCACGTCAGTGTCGCTGCTCGGGATGCTCCTGAGCCTCAAGTCCTGTTTTGGCTGATTAGCATTGCAATTGATTCGCTCAGCCTTTTGCAAATTTGGCCTTTATGACCTTTCCGCCTGACCGGAGTTCGTCGAGATAGTCGCTCCACCATTGGGCCATGCGCACCCGCTCGTCCCAGTGCTTGCCCCGGTGGTAGATACCGCGCACGACATTGCTATCGCCATGCGCCAGTGCGCGCTCGATCGCGTCCGGATTCCAGAGCCCGGACTCGTTCAGAAATGTCGATGCGGTCGCCCTCAAGCCGTGCGCAGTAACTTCCTCCTTAGAGTAACCCATCCTGCGGAATGCTGCGTTTAGGGAGTTCTCGCTCATCGGGCGCTGCGAGGTGCGTGCCGAGGGAAACACGTAGCCATCCTGGCCCAGCAATTCAGCGAGGTCGGTTAGATAGCCGACGACTTGCGTCGAAAGCGGAACCGCGTGCGTGCGCCGCGCTTTCATCTTGCCTGCCGGGATTTTCCAAACCCGGTCTACCAGATCGATCTCGCGCCATTCGGCATGTCGCAGTTCGCCCGGGCGAACAAAGACATGAGGCGCGATCTGCAACGCGAACCTTGTGATCAGATGGCCGGTGTAGTCGTCTATCGCACGTAAAAGACCACCAAGCTCCTTGGGCTCGAGGATCGCTGCGTAATGCGTAGCCCGCGGCGTGATCAAAGCACCCTTGAGCATGCTCGTCGGATCGGATTTGCACCGGGTCGTGGCGACGCCATACCGAAAGACCCTGCCTGCAAAGGAACGAGTCTTCTTTGCAGTCTCGTGCTTCCCACTGGCTTCCAGACGCTTGAGCGGAGCCAGAACCTCAAACGGCTCAATCTCATGAATTGGCCGGTTGCCGATGACCGGCGCAAGCTGATCGAGGAAGTAATTTGCCTTGATGATCGTTCCTTCGGCACGGCCATTCTGGACCATCATCTGTTCGATGTATTCGCGGGCAACGGCTTCGAAGGTCTGGGCAGACAGGAACTCCTCGCGGATCTTTTTCTTCCGTTTGTCGAAGGCAGGATCCCCGCCTGATGCAACGGTCTGCCTTGCTTCGTAGGTCGCGTCACGCGCCTCCTTAAGGCTGACCTCGGGGTAGCTCCCGATTACGAGCTTCTTCTCGAGCTTGCCGAGCCGGTATCGAAATCGCCAGTGTTTGCCACCGGCTGGGGTAACCTCAATATAAAGGCCTCGCTGGTCAGCGACCTTGTAAGGTTTGTCTTTCGTCTTGAGAGCGCGGAGCCGCGTTTCGGTCAGAGGCATTTGCGGGCCTTTTCCAAATGTGGTTTTCGCAAAGGCCCGCAAAAGGCCCGCAAAAATGTCTGGAACCCCCGAGAACAAACGGGACGATCCGGAACTACCAAAGGGCCAAATCCCTAGGGTTTCTGCGGGTTTTATAGATTATCTGGGAGAACAAGAGAAGAACAAATGGTGCCCAGAAGAGGACTCGAACCTCCACGCCCTTGCGAGCGCCGCCACCTGAAGACGGTGCGTCTACCAATTCCGCCATCTGGGCACCGGAGCAGCCGGCCATGTGAGTCCGCCTGCAGGTAGGGGCGGGCCGATAGGACAGGTGGTCCGTCAAGTCAACGCAGGTCATGCTGCCAGGACGCAATTTTCATCTGGCGGACAGTAGGGGAAGCCCGCAAAATCCGGCGCGTTGCCACACTGACTGCAAAGCAAGGCATTGCCCGAAACATATGCCTTGTGCCAAGGAGAAGGCTGACACTAATTCCGCTGTATTTTGATCCAATTCTTGTCCCAGGTGCCCATGACCAAGTCATCTCCACTCGAAGGAAAGCTCGTCACTCTAATTGGGGGGAGCGGGTTTATCGGATCTCACGTGGCACAGGATCTGCTCGAGCGTGGCGCCCGTGTTCGGATTGCCGCCCGTGAGCCGGAGAAGGCCTTCAAACTGAAACCGCTCGCCAATCTGGGCCAACTGCAGTTGGCCCGATGCAATGCAATGGACAGCAACAGCATCGAAGCCTGCGTTGCAGGTTCTGACGCGGTGGCATATCTGATCGGCACGTTCGAAGGCGATCAACAACGCTTGCAGGCGGATAGTGCAGGGGTCGCAGCCAGGGCCGCAGCGCAGAATGGAGCAGACAGCTTTGTCTATATTTCCGCGATAGGCGCCAGCCCCGCTGCCGCGACCGGCTATTATTCTACCAAATGCGACGGCGAACGACAGGTTTGTGAAGCTTTCCCCAAGGCGACGATCATTCGCCCATCTGTTGTTTTTGGTGAGGAGGCCGGTCTTGTGCCGATGTTTGCCCAAATGGTGCAGATGATGCCAGTCATGCCGGTTTTCGGTGCAGATTCCAAATTTCAGCTGGTCTGGGTGGCCGATGTTGCCGCCGCTGTCGTCAAGGCATTGGAAGAACCGGGCAAGCACGGTGGGAAGGTTTTTGAAGCTGCGGGGCCGGACACACTTTCGATGATGAAAATTCACGAAATGATTGCGCAAGGCCAGAATCGCAAACGCAATTTTTTTCCTATGCCCGACATGCTGGCAAGGCCTTTCGCCGCTTTCCCGCTGACACCGATCAATTCGGATCAGCTCGCCATGCTGGAAAGCGGCAGCGTTGCCAGCAAGGATGCATTGCAACTTACAAAGCTGGGCATCACGCCAAGGCCGTTGTCACTGTTTCTCGACCGCTGGATGGTGCGTTACCGCAAGCATGGGCGGTTCGGGCAGAAGCCTGCTATTGGCTAATCGGACTGCTGGCCGCAAACCGCTCGGATCTTGACCCAGCCACACAGGATATTGGGCTGTGCAGGGTGGCGCGGCAGGCTGCCCATTGCCTATAGGGCTGGCATCAATTTCCTCAATAAGGTGATTCCTTCATGAAGTTCTTTGTCGATACCGCCGAGATCGCTGACATCCGTGACCTGGCATCCACTGGCCTCCTGGACGGCGTCACTACCAACCCGTCACTGATCGCGAAATCGGGCCGCGATTTCATGGAAGTGACCAAGGAAATCTGCGGCATTGTCGATGGCCCGGTCAGCGCAGAGGTGGTCGCGCTTGATCACGAAACGATGATAAAAGAGGCAGAGGTCCTGCGCAAGCTGGCAGACAATGTCTGCATCAAGGTTCCGCTGACGGTTGACGGGCTGAAGACCTGCAAGGCGCTGACCGATGACGGTACGATGGTGAATGTTACCCTGTGTTTTTCCGCCAATCAGGCGCTGTTGGCAGCAAAAGCCGGTGCGACATTTGTTTCCCCCTTTGTGGGCCGGCATGACGACAATGGCACTGATGGAATGGATCTCATCCGCGACATCCGGCTGATTTATGACAATTATTACTTCGACACTGAAATCCTCGTCGCCAGCGTGCGTCACACCGTCCATGTGCTGGAATCCGCGCGGATCGGCGCAGACGTGATGACCGCACCGCCAAAGGTCATCCACGCATTGTTCAACCACGTGCTGACCGACAAGGGCATCGAAGGCTTCCTCGCAGACTGGAAGAAAACCGGACAATCGATCATCTAGCTCGCTTTTGCGGGCTGATTGATCCAACCGTCGGCAATTTCCGGCGGGAACAGGTGATGCTGTCCGGCCATTGTCCGTCCTGAGGGGGGAGGCGACATTCAGACCATCCTGCAGCTTTTCGTCCAGATTCTGCTCGCGCTATTTGGCGCCATAGGCACAGCCCTGGCGACAGTCGGCATTGCGGGCCTGCTGTGCGGCGGCGGCGCATTAGGCGGAGGCTGGTGCTGGCGAGTGTGGCGAAAGCGCGGCACAAACCGCCCACCCAAGGAATAGTTGTGCTTACGTATTCTGTGAATCATTCGCTGCAATCCACTGATCGCGCAGCTTGAACTTCTGGATTTTGCCTGATCCAGTAAGCGGCCACTCGCTGACATTTTCCCAATAAACCGGGCATTTCTGCGGACTGATCTGAGCGCGGCAATGGCTGCGCAGCGCCTCTGCATCGAAAGCAGCGCCATCTTCCATGCGAACATAGGCGGCAACCACTTCGCCCAGCATATCATCCGGCACGCCGACCACCGCACATTCTGCAATGCCATCGGCCTCGAGCAGCACATTCTCGATCTCTGCCGGGAAGAGGTTTTCACCCCCGCGGATAATCATATCTTTTACGCGGCCTGTTATCTTCACAAAACCGCGGTCATCCATTGAACCAAGATCGCCCGTGTGCAGCCAGCTCTGACCATCGACAGCCTCCGCAGTGGCTTCTGGATCGTCATTATAGCCAAGCATGGTGGCATAGCTGCGCGCCCGGATTTCGCCGATGGTGTTGCAAGGCAAGAGTTCGTTGGTTCCAAGATCAAAAATGCCTACTTCGCAGCCCAGCGCCGGACGGCCGATGCTTGAGATGATGTCTTCGTCCGTATCATCGGGGCGCGCGCAAGTGATGAGTGGGCTACTTTCAGTCTGCCCATAAGCTACCTGCACCTTGGCTCCCAAAGTGTCCTTTATGGAGCGGGCCAGTTCGGGGGCTACCATGGCACCGCCCATTCCAAATAACTTGAGCGAGGATAGATCGCGCGGCTTCGCCTTTTGCGCCGCCACCATCGCCACTGCCATGGTCGGAACGCAGATCGTCCAGCTTACCTTTTCACGTTCGAACAGATCAAGCGCGGCATTGGGATCGAATGCCAGCAATGGGCAATAGGTCGATCCCGATTGCAGAGCGCCCAACACTCCCATTGAGCATCCCATCGTGTGGAACAGGGGTGTCAGGCCGAGCGTGGCCTGGCCGCCTCCGGTTTTGCCAACCTTCATGAACAAGCGCGCATTGTTGGTGAGATTGCGATGCGACAGGACTACGCCTTTGGGAAAGCCAGTAGTACCGCTGGTATACTGGATTTGCGCCGGATCATCGGTGTCTACTTCGGGCAGGGTGCCCGATGGATCGGTGAAGAGAGCAGCCTCATCCTGCATGTCGATGATTTCGCGCAAAGCGGGCAGGTCCTGCGCCACGCTGGCTGCCGTCGCGCCCATCGGGTTGCCGCGAAATTCATTTATGAGCAAAAGTCCTGCACTGTTCGATTGGCGCAGAACGAAGTCCAGTTCCCGCTTCTGATAGGCGGGATTGATGGTTACAAGCGTCAGCCCTGCCAACGCAGCCGCATATTCGACCAGCACCCATTCAGGCATGTTCGGTCCCCAGACAGCAATCCTCTCACCCGGTTGAAAGCGCGCCGCCAGGCCCTTGGCCATCCGCTCTGCATCGGTAAGTAATTGCGCATAAGTCCAGCGGCGACCACTGGTGCCGTCGGGCAGCCCTTCGGCCAGGGCGTCATAATCGCCGATCGCCGCTCCCTGCGCGCGCAGCAGACCTCCGATCGTGGTGTCGAGCACCTCTTCATCAGCGTAATAGTCACACAAGGCCATATCGAGCCTGTGCCCCGACCCACCATTATCAGCCATTTCTCTCTCCATTCCAGGCAGGCGTGCTGAAAGCCCCGCCCCGATTGGTCAAGTACTAAAACGGGATCGGCTTTATGGCCAAGGGAATGCGAACTCTGCATGCGACAGCAGGCCTGTTGCAATTGCGCCGGCCGCAAAAAAAAGGCCCCGCCGGCGGATGGACGGCGAGGCTCAGTAATGCGGCCCTAGGGCTTTATTTTGAATTGGCTCCGGTCAGCTGCTGGGCTCCTGACTGTTTGCCTGAACGGCCAGCTGGATGCGCTGGGCAAGTTCGGCATCATCCCGTGCCGCCATGCCGATGGCCGAATAGGTCTCGGCATCAATCCCGGCTTCAGACACTATTGCCTCTGCGCGCGCCTGCTTGTCGGCATCTTCAAGGCTGGTGTCCGCATGCAATTCGCGCATCTGCATTGCCGCAGAGGCAAAAGCCATGACCTGCCCATCAGTAAATGCAGACGCTTCTGCCGAAGGGCTTTCTGCGGAAGGGCTTTGTGTCGATGGTGTCTGCGTAGGCCCTTCTGCCTGCGATGGCGGAATATCTTCCACCTGGATCGCTTCGGGCGCCTGCGCGGAGCCGGCCTGTTCGGTGCCGGGAGCGGGAATATCCTGTGCAAAGCCGCTGGTCGCCAGCAGCAGCGCGCCGGTTCCGGCAAGAAATGTAACAGTCTTCTTCATCAGTATCTCCAAGGGTGTCATCATGCCCCCGAGACAAATGGTGTGCCGCACATGAGATTGTCGCAATCTGCAATGTGTCAGAACGCTTTATGAAACAGATGGGTGGAGGAATATGTGCACCACGCGCGATGAAATGCGGTGTCTGACTGCGATGACAAATCAATGCGATGACGTCGCAGGATCGCCCTGCCGACGAAGGATGTCGCCCTATCGCCTCACGCGGGATTGCGTCGACTCAAAAGGCAGCGATTTTCTACAATGACGCGAAAAGTTCTCTCCAGGAAGCACTGCCCGCCCACGCATCTGCCAACTTTCCATGGCCCACACCGATCACCGCCTTGTCGCAGAAACTGACAGTAACCTATGATCCGCTATCAAGGTCACCGCGCCGATAGCGGCATTTATCGCTGCTCATCAGGCGTGGCCAGCGACAGGACGATGGTGGGGCGATTCATCCCAACAGCCCCGCGCGCATCCAGAATGCGCTTCCAATGCGCCCAATCCGCCACTGTCCCGCCAATGGCGGCCTCGTTCGGCAAAACAGCGCCGGCCAATGAACTACAGGCGTGAATAGAGAGTCAGCATATTGGCCCAGGCTCGCTCTGCCTCTGCCTCGTCATAAACCGGGCTGTCGAGCACGGTCCAGCCGTGGTCGCCGCCATACACTTCTACCGTGATATCGGCCTGTGCAGCCGCACCAGCAGCGGAAAGCGCGGTTTTCGCACCTGGCTCCTGCGCATCGTCATTGCGCGCAATCGCTATCAGCGCAGCACCGTCAGCCGCCATGTCATCAAGCAGGTTTACAGGGGCAAGATCGCCTTCTCCGACAAGGCCGCCGCCGTGAAAGCTGGCAGCAGCCTTGACGCGCGTTGGTACTGCGGCAGCAGCAAGGATGGTCCAGCTGCCGGTCATGCAATACCCCTGGTTACCAATGCCGCGCGCGCTGTCCACGGCGTCTTGCGCATCGAGCCAGCTGACCACGTCGCGCGCGGTTGCCATGATCGCTGCGGGCGTATTCGCATCGCGCCACGGGGCTACTCTGTCGAATCCACCGCCATTGCGAAACGCATCAAAATCGGCAAATTGCTGTCCTGCTACCGAACGGTAATACGGATTGGCGACAAATACCGCGTAACCGCTTTGCGCAAGCCTCCGCCCCATTTGCAGTTTGGCCGGGCGCAGACCAGCGATGTCGGGCCACAGGATGACGCCGGGATTGCTCTCACCTGCTCGATAGATGAACACGCCGTCCATTGTGCCACCATCGGCGGCGAAGGTTACCGCAGTTTCTACCAAGGCACCAGCCGCTGCGCCACTGCCTGTATCCATCGGCGTGCATGCGGCGACTGCTCCTGCTGCACCGCCAAGCCCAAGCTTGCTGAACTGGCGGCGGTTAACACGGCCCATTGCCGCAAGTTGATCCTGATCACACATGGCATCTTCCTTCTTCGAGATTTAGTCGGGGGATAGCAGCCTTCACTGGAGCAATACAAACCGGCAACTCGTTATCAGCCATCATGCGAGCGGGCCGATTCTCCGAGTCGCGGGCCATTTTCGAAACGAAAATACTCATTGTCTCATTTTGCGGAATGATGATGAATGTGCGCCTATCCGATTCATTCGCCTTGCCATCATAAGAGATGTCGAATGGGTGTCTTTATTACTTAGGTCCCACGACGACATATTTTTGCCTCTTCACCAATGTATCGATCCAAATGACCAACATGTTCCGCAGGCATCGAAGACCGATCGACCTTGGATCGAGCACACCGTACAATTACTGGGACGCCTTTGGCGCGTTAATTCTGTGGCCGATCATCTTTTTCGCTAGAAAGGATGATCCGATGAATAATATTATCAAAGCAACAATTGCTCTACCCTTTGCAGGGATAATTTTCTCTGTCCCGCTTCAGGTGCAAGACCGTTCGGCGGACATGCAGGATATTCTGGTCCTGCCGATCTCCGAACAGGCGGTAATTGCCGCGCGCGTCGCAGGTGCGCTGGATGAGGAGCTGCAAGGCAAACGCTTCAACTCGCGGATGACGCGCTCAGGCATTGTGAAGGTTCGCTTCGTTACAAATGGTGCGGGGGTTGCAGACAATATTTCGCTATATGATGGCTCCGGCACCAACCAGCTTGATCGTGCCGCATTGCGGGCGATCCGGAGGATGAGCGATCTTGCCCCCTCACCCTTTGCCGATGGCCATGGGCAGCTTATGCAGGCGAACATAATCTTTGCCGGTAGCGGACATGAGGCAGAGCGTCTGGCACGTCGTCTAAACCGCGAAGAAGCCACCCGCATCGCATCGCGCCGTTCAACAGAGCAAGCCGTGCTTGCCTTGACCATCGCCGCTTCACCGCACTCCTGAACAGGGTGTAACGACCTGGCGACCGGTCATTGCCGATTGCCGTGCTGCGGGCGGTGAACAGCGGCGACGGGGCACTGGTGCCTGTCCTTGTCCGACACGAACCGGGGTTTCCCGCATCATCAATGATGCGAATCTGCGCCGCTTCGCGAACGATGATAGCTGCCCTTTCCGCGCCGGATCTCTCGTTCGCGCCTGCGACGCCGGCGGGTCGCAATCAGCAGCGAAATTGCGCCGATAACAATTATTGCAATGAGGAAATACGCTATGATTTCGCGAGTAGCCATGTTGTTTTCGCCCGAATCTTCCCATGCTGCATTGCAGCATGTTAACATAGGATCGGGTGCGTCAAAGCGAAAATTTTACAAGGCTTATTGAGCCCTAAGCGGCTCTGACTACGTTGGGCCTCGCGTTTTCAACGCCGCAGGAGTGCATCTTCGCTTTCCGCCATCAGCTTTGCAATGATGTCGGCAGCCGGTTCTTCTTCTTTCAGCATGCCTACGCTTTGCCCCGCCATCAGGCTTCCGTTCTCAATGTCACCATCGATTACAGCCTTGCGCAAAGCACCTGCCCAATAGCGCTCAATCTGCAATTGCGCTTCGCCCATATCGACCTTGCCCTGGTCGAGCAGGACGCCGACTTCGCGCTGCTTGACTGTGAATTCCTCTGTGCCCTTGTTCTTCAGCGCGCGCACCGGGATGACCGGAAGCCGCGCATCGAGCTGGACGCTTGCCACCGCATCGCGGGCATTGGCGCGAAAAAAAGCACGCTTGAAATCGGCGTGGGCTATACTTTCGCTGGCGCAGGCGAAACGCGTGCCCAATTGCACGCCGGACGCGCCCATTTCCAGATAGCCGGCGATCGCCTCGCCGCGGCCAATTCCGCCGGCCACGAAGACAACATGATCTCCTGCCAGTGCAGGCAGGAATTCCTGCGCCAATACGCTAGTGGAAACGGGGCCAATATGCCCCCCCGCCTCGCTGCCTTCAATCACCAGCGCATCCGCGCCCGATCGCAACAGCTTTTTCGCCAGCGCTAACGTAGGTGCAAAAACGATAACCTTGGCGCCGAAGACCTTGATCGCCTCAACACTGCCCTTGGGCGGGATACCGCCCGCCAGCACCACGTGACTGACGTCATGCCTGCCGCATATAGCGATAAGATCGGTCAGGTCCGGATGCATGGTGATAAGGTTCACGCCAAACGGCTTGTCTGTCATCGCCCGCGTCGCAGTGATTTCAGCGTCGAGCAGATCGGGCGTCATCGCCCCGCAGGCAATAACACCGAAGCCGCCGCCATTACTGATGGCGGACACGAGGCTGCGTTCGGACACCCAGCTCATCGCGCCGCACATGATTGCATGTTCGGTGCCGAGGAAATCGCGACCGCGCGCCATCAGCGCATGGGTTTTGGCAAGATCAGTCATGGCCAAACCCCTTAAGCAGAGCCTTGGCCCGCGACAAGCGCCTTACATATAATCAGGCTGCCTCGTCTTCTGCATCCAGGCCATAGGCAGTATGCAGCACACGCACGGCCAATTCCGTCTCGTCTTCGTCGATCAACACGCTGACCTTGATTTCCGATGTGGAAATGGCTTGCACATTGATCCCGCGATCGGCCAGCGCCTTGAACATGGTCGCAGCAACGCCTGTATGGCTTTTCATGCCCATGCCTACGACCGATATCTTGGCAACCTTGCTATCGGTGATGACGCGATTGTAGCCCAGCGCATCTCGGCGATCATCCAGCAGCGCCTGTGCCCGCGCCAGTTCAGCCTGCGGCACGGTGAAGGTCACGTCAGTCTCCCCCTTTTCGCGGCCCACGTTCTGGATAATCATATCGACATTGATGCCCGCTTCGCCCAGCGGCGTGAAGATATCGGCGACTGCGCCCGGCTTGTCCGGAACACGGGTCAGCACGACGCGCGCCTCGTTCTTGTCATGCGCGATTCCGGTAACCGATTGGCGTTCCATTGTGCCTTCCTCCAGTAATTGGGCCATCTCGCTTTCCGAGACGATCATCGTGCCGGGCAGACTGTCTGCGGACGGGGAGCCATCTTCCACAAAGGAGGACAACACCTGCAACCGGACATTGTGTTTCATCGCCATGCTGACAGAGCGGGTCTGCAAGACCTTCGCGCCGACAGAGGCCAGCTCCAGCATCTCTTCATAAGCGATATATTTGATTTTGCGCGCGCGCGCTACGATGCGCGGATCGGTGGTGTAGACGCCGTCGACATCGGTATAGATATCGCAGCGATCCGCGCCAATGGCAGCCGCCATCGCCACTGCCGACGTATCCGATCCGCCGCGGCCCATGGTGGTGATGCGCTGCGTTTCGGAAACGCCCTGAAAGCCTGGAATGACCGCGATTTCGCCCGCTTCCATCGAAGCGATCAATCGCTCTCCCTGAATATCCTCCACGCGGGCGTTTGCATGGTTGGCAAAAGTCCTCACCGGCAATTGCCAGCCCAGCCAGCTGCGCGCCTTGCAGCCCATCGCCTGCAGGGTGAGCGCGAGCAGACCGCTTGTCACCTGTTCACCACTGGATACGACCACATCATATTCGGCCGGGTCATAGAGCGGATTGGCCTCGCGGCAGAAATTTACCAGACGATCGGTTTCGCCAGCCATGGCCGACACCACGACAGCGACCTGATTACCATCAGCCGCCTGCGCGCGCACAATGTTGGCGACGCGGCGAATTCGCTCGGTCCCGGCAACAGATGTGCCGCCGAATTTCATCACGATGCGTGCCACGATTTCCCCTCAAGCAACTGGCTGTATTACTCGCGCGCTGTTAGGGATAGAGAATGAGCAACGCAACTGTCACAAATGCAACCAGTTCAACCACAATCCGTCCTGATGAAGCTGCCCATTTCGGGAAGTTGGCGCGTGACTGGTGGGACCCGAAGGGGTCCTCTGCCATGCTGCACAGGCTCAATCCGGTGCGATTGGGCTTCATCCGCGACGCGATTGATCTGCATTGGGCATGCGATGTGGAAAGCGCGAACCCGCTCGCGGGCAAGGCCGTGCTTGACGTGGGATGCGGCGCTGGGCTGCTGGCAGAGCCGCTGGCGCGGCTGGGCGGCGCCGTAACCGGTGTCGATGCCGCGCCAGAAAATACAGCGGTCGCCGCGCTGCACGCCGAGGGAGCGGACTTGGATATCCGATATACGCCGGGCGAATTGGGATCGCTCGGTCTGGGCCATTTCGATCTCGTCACCTCGATGGAAGTGATCGAGCATGTGGCCGACAAGCAGGCGTTCTGCTTCCAGCTTGCCGCGCATCTTGCATCCGGTGGCCTGCTGGTCATCTCTACTCCCAACCGTACATTGGCGAGCCGCGCGCTGCTGGTGGAAGGTGCAGAGGCCTTGGGCATGGTGCCAAGGGGCACCCATCACTGGGATGATTTCATCACGCCGGAGGAACTGGCAGAATTGCTGGAAGCAGCGGGCCTGACGGTGACGCAGACCAGGGGTATCGGTTTTTCACCTCTCAAGGGACTGCAGCTGGGTGAAGATATGTCGCTCAATTACATCCTCACCGCGCGCCATCGCTGAGACATTATTGCATCATCCACGCTTAAGAGAAATGCTGCCTCCATGCCGCGCGGTAAATATATGATACAGAAGACTTAATCAGAGGATCGTGTTCTCCCATTCGCTGGCGTTAAAGCCAACCACAATGCGATCCCCATCCTGCGTCTCTGCCACGGGTCGCTTGATCATGCTGGGGTATTCCACCATCAGCGCCAGCGCCCTGTCACGGGTAATGTCGGCCTTCTGCGCGTCGTCCAGTTTACGGAAAGTCGTGCCGCGCCGGTTGAGCAGAACTTCCCACCCGCAGCGATCCGCCCAACGCGCCAGATTGTCTGCGTCAACGCCTTCCTTCTTGTAGTCGTGAAAAATGTATTCCACGCCCTGCGCATCCAGCCACTTGCGTGCCTTTTTGACGGTGTCGCAGTTTGGAATGCCGTATATTTCGATGTTGGCCATTGAATTGTTTGTCTCTTCGATTTTGATGCGTTTCGTGTTCAGCTCGGTATCGCATAAAACTATGGTCGCAGAACTATTTCCTCCGCGAAAATCAGGGCTTCGCTAACAACCGACTAACGGAGATTGCGTTAATGGGTCCCAACTGATCCTCTAAATAACTTTGGTCAAAAGCCGAGCTTTTGGCGTCCAAGCAACTTCAAGACCGCACTACGCCCTTTTCTAAGTAAACCATAACTACGCTTTGCGCGTTCTTGCGACGAGAAGAATACGCCGTGAGTCATGCCTCCCGAAAGCATCGAGATCGCTTCGGCACCATGCACAATCTCTTCGTCATCCACTATCGCCATTCCATCATCGATCAGCATTCCACTTACGCGAACAATTCGCACGGCATCATGGTCAGGGTGCTCGCGGGCACTCAGCAATTCAATGTCTGGAAAGCGCTTCTTCAAATTCAGATAATCGACATAGCGCGCGCAAAAGGGGCAGTCCCCATCATATATCAGATAGCGCATGGAGTTTCTCTTGATTTGGGTGCGTGCCTCGCTGCTCAAGAAGCGAAGTGAGTATTCTCCCCAGCAGCGGTAGATGAAGCAGGGTATTCCAGCGGAACCAAGGCTCACGTTGGAACGGGGAGGCGATCATCAAGATGAGCAAGATTACAATGTGCGTTGGAAAAGCGATCTCCATCAGGAGAAAAGTGCCTGTATGGAAGACGATGAGAAACCAGCCCCAAGCCTGGTGGAGGCTGGGGCGGAATGCCACTGCAATCGCTACCAGTTGCGCGTAGATAACGCCGAGGAACATTGGCCAGGCAAGCATGGAGTTCTCTACAAGGAAGGGACCAAGCAATGGTTGGGTATTGGTCTGGGCCATACGGTCTGCCAGCGTCCACCCAAGAGCATCGGGCGAGAAGTTACCTGGGATTCCTTTCGCCAACGACATGAAGCCCGCAAAAGCCTTCCAGAAGCCTGCCATTGTATAGAACATTAGGATCAGCGCCTGCGCTGCGCCGAAAGTCAAACAGTAAGACAGTTTGCTCCAGCGCCCGGCATGTTCGCCGTCTGTCGCAGGCAGGAAAACGAAAATAAATGCGATCCAGATCCACTCGTGAAAGCCGTGATTTATAGCGCCGAGCGAGACGGGGACGGCCGCGCACAGAAGAATAGTGATAGCAAAGCCTACGCGCCAAACGAGGCTCTCGGGTTTCCAGAACGCCAGGGCTGCAAAGGTCGCACAAGCGACGCTAATGATATCGATGACAGCAAGTATTGGCAGCCCGGCAGCCCATTTCAAAGGCCATGCGAGCTCAAGCGGCGGCTCAAAAAGTACGGAATCATGTAGGTCCGGCAGGATGAGCCAAACATAGAGTGCGGACGCGAGATAAAAGTAACGCACATTCTGGTGCGCTAGACGGTAAGCTTTGGAGAGCTTTTCAAACGGCTGCGAACCGAAACGGTCGCCGCCACCCAGAAGGCCGCGAAGCGTGCGCATGTAGTTGGGAGGCATTGTCATCCCTTAGTGTATCTGGCGAAGACCTCGACGGACCGAAGCTTGCCCTGCCTGTAACGCTCGAATGGATGATACCTGACGAGTGCGACTTCATATTCGACATGCGCGGCGTCACGCATGAAGTGTTCTTCGACAAGACCACGAAACGCCCGAATCTTTGCTTCATCTCCACGGTCGATTGCCAAGGCGAACTGGTCCATCAGCTTCATGAATAGAGCGTCGCGCGCTCTTGCTGCGGCAAACTCCTCTGGCAAATCGTAGAAGCTGACAGGCTCGGAAAGTTCTTCACCATTAATGGCGTGGACAAGTGCGATCACGTCACTCTTCTCATCGCTCGTCTGGCTGAACAACGTCCAGTTGAAGAACGGGAAGTTTTCCAGGCTTCCAGCTGGTGGCGGCACCAATGCGATAGCAACATAGGCCGCGCCAAGCAGAGGGAATCCGAATGCACGATGTCTGTAGGATCGTTGGCTGCTCATCATCATGACACGTAATGAAGAATGGTTAATGTTTAGTTTTTCTTCGGATCGCCCCCATCTCATTGGCAATCCGCGAAAACGCTAGAATCATCGATATTATCGCTGCCCCTTAGTATAGAAACTGGCAGACATTTCAGTATGTCGAGACCTTCTTCACCTAAAAGTCGTGAAAGCCAGCCTTATACTTGCCCAAGAGCAGTCCTTCGCCTTCACCTTTGTTTGCAACCCCGGCAACTTGCTCACAATTGGCAATGCCATGGATATCCAGCCACACCATCTCTCTCATTTGCGACAATAAATTCAGTTCTGATCGCGCGCGACGAACCTTCTGGTGTGCGGATTGTCGCAGGCATAGAGCGTGTAATCGGCATACCATTCTCTCTGGCCGCGCGCTTGCATAACAAGGTGTTCGGCTTGCCGGCCCCAGCTTCGCGCCGATGCCTCGTCCCGCCATTCGGAAATTGCCACCACCTCGCCATCAGCGGCCTCGTAGCTCTTGAAAGAGAGGTAGCCCCGCTGTTGGCTGGCCAGTTCTTCCATGCGTGCTGCCTGTCGATCATAGGCTGCGGCATCAATGCCGGTGCGTTTGCGATTGCGGAAGACGACAAGGTACATTGCCTCCACCTATCCCAGATGCGCGTCAGCTATGGCAACTGCCAGCGCATCTGCCGCGTCGGCCCCGGCAATCTGCGCGCCCGGCAGCAGAATCTTGAGCATAGCCTGTACCTGCGTTTTGTCCGCCGCGCCGGTGCCTACAACCGCCTTCTTGACCAGCCGCGCCGCGTGTTCGCGCACCTCCAGCCCTGCGGCGCCGCACGCGGCCAGCACCGCGCCGCGCGCCTGTGCCAGCTTGATCGTGCTTTGCGCGTTCTTGTTGACGAAGACTTCCTCCGCCGCAGCCCTGTCGGGCATATGTGTCCCGATGGCAGCGGCCACAGCCGCATGGAGATGGTCGAGCCGCAGCGCGACAGGCGCCTTTGCATCGGTCTTCACCTGCCCGTTGGCGATGTGCGAAATGCGGCTGCCTTCAACCCTGATCACGCCCCAGCCGGTGCAGCTGAGCGAAGGATCGAGGCCGAGGATCAGCATGGAAAGACAGGACGCGCCATCGCGCTACAGCCGGATGCCGATGCGCGGACCAAATTGCACCATCAGCAGATATAGCCCCACAGTCAGCGCGCAGCCGAGGGTCAGTGACAGCCAGAAGGGCATCCCGGCGCGCAACATCATCGGGATCGCGAGGAACATCGGCAGACTGGGCAGGACGAACCAGAATGTGGCCTCGCTATGGCGTGCCATGTTTTCTGTGTCGGGGCGTGCGTGCCACAAGAAGAGCATTCCCAGAACCGACACTAGTGGCAGGCTTGCTACCAGCGCCGCCATTCCCGGCAGACGTTTCCCGATTTCCGCAATTGCCGCGATCATCGCCCCGGCCAGTGCTGCCTTGGCGATAATCTGCCACATCAGTCGGAGACCTTCTCCATCACCTCATCAGAGATATCGTAATTGCCCCACACTGTCTGCACATCGTCGTCATCATCGAGCACGTCCATCAGCTTGAGCAGAGTCGAAGCGTTCTTTTCGTCCATGTCGACGGTGAGGTTGGGCTTCCAGGCCAGCTTCACGGTTTCAGCCTCTCCTAAAACCTTTTCAAGGTCGGCTGCAACCTGATGAAGATCGTCTGCTGCGGTCCAGATTTCATGGCCGTCTTCCGACGACGCGATGTCTTCCGCACCCGCCTCCATTGCCGCTTCGAGCACCTTGTCCTCACTGCCTGCGGTGGCAGGATAAAGGATGAAGCCCAGCCGCTCAAACCCGTGAACAACGCTGCCTTCGGTGCCCAGATTGCCGCCATGTTTGGAAAATGCCGTGCGCACGGCGGTGGCGGTGCGGTTGCGATTGTCTGTCAGCGTTTCCACGATGATCGCGCTGCCACCGGGACCATAGCCTTCATAGCGGACCTCTTCGTAATTCTCGTCATCCCCTGCGGTCGCCTTGTCGATGGCGCGCTGGATATTGTCCTTGGGCATGGACTGCGCCTTGGCGGTATTGACCGCGAGGCGCAGGCGTGGGTTCATGTCCGGATCGGGCGTGCCCATCTTCGCCGCCACCGTGATTTCGCGGGAAAGCTTGGAAAAGAGGTTGGACCGCTTTTTGTCCTGCGCACCCTTGCGGTGCATGATATTCTTGAATTTGGAATGGCCTGCCATGGGTTTCGCTAGTCTCGAGATTTATTGTGGGATTAGCCCTTATCGCAGCATTGCGCTGGGTAGCAACCCGGAGGAAAGACGATTCCGCCGGGATGGGACGACGTCAACATCCCCACAGGCGGCATGCGCTAAACGCTAGCGTTTTCGAAGATGTGCTGTGCCTTCGTGCCCGGGCAAGCGGGCATGCGATCACCGAGCTCGATAATCGCGCAGCTAAGGATGTCCGGCAGATTTTCCAGCACGGACCCGATCGCCCGGACCGGGCTTCACTTCCGCAATTACTGGCCATCACCCCTGCGGCGCAGCGGGCGCCTCAACCCATGCCGAGCGCGGCCTTATAGGTATCGAGAATCATTTCCTGCTCGCTGCGATCATTGGGCTCCATCTTCCGCAGGCGCACAATCTGGCGCATGATCTTGGCATCATATCCTACTGCCTTCGCCTCTAGATAGACGTCGCGAATATCATCGGCGATGCCCTTCTTTTCCTCTTCGAGGCGTTCAATGCGCTCGATCAGCAGGCGCAGGCGGTCGTCGGTGGCTTCGGCCATGGTATAACTCCATAAATGCGAGAATCAGTTGGCCCGTCGTTAGCGGGGCATTCTGGCGCGGTGAAGGCGCTGCATGTCTTCTCCACGCGATTTTACTCCGCGGGCATCACGCCACATCCCAGCCGCATTGCCCGTTACTTGCACCATGAGGGTCAGAAGAGCGCATTCTGATGGTCGTTGAAAAGATCCGCTGCGTAGCTGACGCTCAACCGCTGGAACTTAGGTTTCGCCGTCAGCAAGTTTGCCCTAGCGAAGATCGGCTGCGTTCTTATGCAGACTGGCGGCCATCGCCTCAATCTGTTCGCGCGTCGCCTCGCTCTGGCGTGTCGCCTTCCATTCATCCATCGGCATGCCGTGGATCAACTCCCGTGCAGCTGCCTTGTCACCATCAAACCCCGCGTCGATTATCCAGTCGGACAGGCAATTGCGGCAAAAACCGGCAAGCCCCATCAGCTCTATGTTTTGTGCATCATGGCGATGGCGCAGATGGCGTACCAGCCGCCGGAATGCCGCGGCCGCCACATCATCGGGCAAGGTGTCGATTGGATCAGGTTGCTCACGCATACCAATGTGTCCTTGAACATGGTTAGAGGATGCTTGTCTTGTCGCATGCCAATGGCATAGGCACAATGCATGGAACAGCAGCAAAATCCGAGACTCGATCCTCGCGGTCGCAAGGTCAAGATCCTTGCCACAACCGGGCCAGCCACCGCCAATCCAGATGTGCTCCGCAATTTGTTCCTTGCTGGTGCCGATGCTTTCCGCGTGAATATGAGCCATGGTGAACATGAGGTCCACGCACAGACAATCGCAAACATCCGCGCGCTGGAACGCGAATTCAGGCGGCCCATCGCAATTCTGGCCGATCTTCAGGGCCCCAAGCTTCGTGTTGGCAAATTTGCCGATGGCCGTGCCACTATCGCGCATGGTGCCAGCTTCACCTTTGATCGCTCAACTGAACCAGGTAATGCGGCCCGCGTAGAACTGCCGCATGCAGAGATTTTCAATGTCATCGAGGAAGGTCAACGCCTGCTGGTCAATGACGGGAAAATCCGCCTGCGGGTAAAGTCGGTCAGCGCCGATGCCATTGTCTGCAAGGCGGAAGTTGGCGGCGTGATATCGGATCGCAAGGGGGTGAATGTCCCCGATGCCGAAATTCCCATTCCCGCGCTCACCGACAAGGATCGCCGCGACCTCGCTTTTGCGATGGAGCAGGGTGCCGATTGGATCGGCCTGTCATTTGTCCAGCGCCCCGATGACCTTGCCGAGGCGCGCAAGCTGATGATCGGCGCGGACGGAAAGCCGCGCGGCGCGCTTTGTGCCAAGATCGAAAAGCCGCAGGCAATCCATCGCCTGCACGAGATCATTGATCTGGCAGACGGTATCATGGTCGCGCGCGGCGATCTGGGCGTAGAGCTTAATCCCGAAGAAGTGCCACCGCTGCAGAAGAAAATTGTCAATGCCACCCGCCTGACCGGCAAGCCAGTTATCGTGGCTACGCAGATGCTCGAATCCATGATTGAAAGCCCTGCGCCAACCCGCGCAGAGGTGTCCGATGTTGCCAACGCCGTCTATGACGGTGCCGACGCAGTAATGCTCAGCGCAGAAACCGCAGCTGGTGACTGGCCCGAAGAAGCCGTCTTAATGATGGCCAATATCGCAAAACAGGTGGAACAGGACGAATCCTACCTGCCCCGCGTGCGCATGCTGGACACCCCGCCTGACGCAACCACTGCCGATGCGCTGGCACATGCCTGCATGACGATTGCCGATACGGTGAAGATCAATGCGATTACCGTCTTCACATCATCAGGCAGTTCTGCCCGCCGCGTCGCACGCGAACGGCCGGCTGTTCCTGTCATGGTGCTCACCCCCAGCGATGAAGTCGGAAGGCGCGTGGCGCTGCTATGGGGCACACATCCCGTCATCACCCGCGACATCGGCAGTTTTGAGGAGATGATCGCCAAGGGTAAACGCATGGCGCTGCGCCACGGTTTTGGTGGATCGGGCAGCCGACTTGCGGTGATGGCAGGCGTGCCATTCGGCCAGTCCGGCGCCACCAACCTCGTCCACGTGGTTTCGGTGCAGGGTGACGAATTGAAGAATTACGAAAGCTGATCCAGCCGCGGGGCAATAATGGTCCCCTGCCGCCCCAAAGGGCAATGCTGCTTTTCGACGAGATGGAAGACAATGGAGCGGGCGAGGCGATTCGAACGCCCGACCCCAACCTTGGCAAAACGCCCGTGCGGGATTTTCATGTTTACGCCAGAAATCGCCGCCCTCCTCTATAGCACTGTTATCACAATATATTATGGAACCATCACTACGTTAGCAGGCCCTGTCCTACGCCAGCATTTCTCTTTGCTTGCTTACAATGTGCTTACATTGCCATGGCGACTCGCTTGTGTAAGCAAATTGCCAGGAAAGGCAGAACGGCATGGGCAAGCTCACAAAACGAAGCGTCGACAACATGGAAATTCCCGCAAAAGGGCAGGCATTCTTATGGGATGATGAGCTTCGCGGCTTTGGTGTCAGGACGATGCCGTCCGGTCTCAAGGTCTTCGTTCTCCAGTATCGCAATGACGAAGGGCGCAGCAGGCGCATTGTGCTGGGACGCCATGGCGTATTGACCGTCGAGCAGGCGAGGAAACAGGCGTTGATCAAACTCGGCGCTGTTGCCGGGGGAGCTGATCCGGCTGAAGAACGCGCACAGTCCCGGGCTGCAATCACGATCCGTGAGGTTTGCGATTGGTATCTTGAGATCGCAGAGTCTGGTAAACTATTGGGTCGGAAACATCGGTCGATAAAAGCTTCGACGCTGGCCATGGATCGCAGCCGTATCGAAACGCACATCAAGCCGTTGATCGGAACCCGGCAGGTCCGCTCGCTCCGCATGTCCGACATCGAGAAGATGCAGATGGATATCGTTGCCGGTCGAACCGCAAGGAAAAAGCAGGATGGTGGACGCGGAGGGCGGACCACAGGTGGTCCCGGTGTTGCGGGCCGGGCCGTCTCCACACTGCATAGCTTGCTCGCTCATGCCATGCGGTATGATATCGTGGAGAACAATCCCGCTGCCGGCGTTAGGAAAATAGCAGGCAAACCGCGTACCCGGCGATTGAACGCTGAAGAAATACGCGCGCTCGGAAAGGCGATAACGATTGCCGAGCGCAATGGCGAGAATCTCACCGGGCTCGTGGCAATCCGGGTGCTCCTTCTCACCGGATATCGGATATCCGAAGTCATCGGGATGAAGCGTAGCTGGCTATTTGCTGAAAGAGGCTTGGTCCATTTCCCGGATACCAAGACGGACGGCCAGCTCAGGCCGATAGGAAAAGCCGCTATTGCTGTGCTTCAAGCCGTCCCGGAGAAGCGAGGGTTGCCGCTCTTCTTCCCATCGGATTTCGTTGACCGGCCTTTCTCCGGTGTTCCTGACGTGCTTCGTGCGCTTTGTACAATCGCAAATATCGAAGGCGTCACGCCGCATGTGCTGCGCCACACCTTTGGAAGTGTCGCGGGTGATATGGGCTTTTCTGAACTGACCATCAAAGGCTTGCTCGGCCACGGAGCGCGCGGATCAACGCAGAACTATGTCCATCTCGACGAGGCATTGCGGCTCGCCGTTGATCGGGTGTCGGGAAAAGTCGCGGATCTGATGGATGGAACTGACGTTACAATCCTCAACGCCGCTGCTTGACCGGCAGATGCCAAGCGATAGCTGACCATAAATAGACACGATAACTGTGCCAGTTCTATGTCTTGAGAGTAGCAATCAACCGCGAAACATTTGCGAGACATTCTTCAGTGTACCGGGTGAGTGCTTCAAGCCGGCCAGCAGTTGAGGCATCAATGCTTTTTTCCAGTTTCTCCATGAGTTCGCCAGCATTCGGCAAGATTTCGGATTCCCTGCTTCGTACGAGGTAAAGCCTGTCATTCAGTCGTCCGACGACGTAGCCCAAAATCCTATTATCGGCGCCCGACGCCAGATTAGAGAAAATGGTGGCGAGGCGTCCGGCGTACGTCGCGTACGGTCGCTGCTCCTTATCTAGCGCTACATTCGGTTCGCCAATCTTGATTGCTTCTTCGAGCAAAAGACGATTCAACCGCAGCATATCGCGAAGTACCTGCTCGGTGAGAAAAGCCACCCTGAAACCTTCGCCGGGCGTGAGTTCAACCAGACCTTCCCCGACAAGTTGATTGAGGCAGTCGCGCACCGGCGTCATGCTGACGCCGAATTCGTCCGCCAGACGCATGGCCTCCAGCTTTCCACCTACTGGCCAGGCTCCATCGAGCAAGGCTTGCTTGAGGCGCAGGTAAGTCGGCTCGAGAACATGAGCCGGGCTCACGGCATGCTTCGCTGTGACTGCGCGAACTCCCGAACGGCCTCTTCCTGATCGGGTCGCAAGGTGTCGGTCGCCTGCGGATATTCGGGGACCTTGTCGCGGAGCAGAACCGAAGGACACTGCCCTTCGTAATTCCCGAGATTGGGGCGATGCTGCGCGTAACCCGCCAGTTCGGCAAGTTCTGGCGAAAAGCCTCGAGCAACTTGCGGCGGGTAAGCCAGCCAGAGGTTTTCATAGGACTTGAGCCAGCCAAGACTGTAGCCGATCACGATGCCCCTGCGAACATCGCTGGTCTTGTTGGCACCGGCCCCATGAACCGTAGAGCCGAGAAAGCATATCGCATCTCCTGGTTCGCATTCGGCGGAAATGGGTTCGCCGAGCTCATCAAGGGATTCGATCCGCTGCTTGTGCGTGCCGGGATATACCCGCGTTGCACCGTTGGCGTGCGTGAATTCGGTGAGCGGCCAGATGACGTTGAGGAGATATTCGTGATCGCCTTTGGTGCCGCCCCACATATCGTGGTCGCAATGAGGGACTGCTCAATTTCGCCCGGATGAATGGCATGCGGCGGCTCTTTCGCTGGGCGGTCAGTCGCGGCGATGTCGAGCGAAGCCCGATGGAGGGGATGGAAACGCCGTCAACGGTCAAGCCGCGAGATCGTTGGCTCAATGACAATGAGCTGCGCCTCGTTTGGAATGCGGCTCCTAAATGCCATCCCTGTTTCGGGCCGATCGTTCACTTGCTCATCGCCACCGGACAGCGCCGCGAAGAGGTTTCTGGAATGCATTGGCAAGAGCTTGATCGGAGCGAGCGGTTGTGGACTCTTCCAGGCTCGCGAACCAAAAAATGGTGAACCCAATTCGATCCTGTTAAACGACCTTGCGATTGCAGAACTGGACCGACAGGCGCGCGGCAACGTTTGGCCGCGCAAAGGCAGGATATTTGCAACATCGACCGGAGCGGGTTTCACGGGCTACGCCAAGGGCAAGAAGACGCTTGATAGCGCAATCGAGGCGGAACAGGGGGATCCGTTACCTGCTTGGCGGTTGCACGATCTGAGACGAACGCTGGCCACAAACTTCCAGCGTCTAGGTGTGCAGTTCGAAGTCACCGAGGCTGTGCTCAACCACGTCGGTGGTTCGCGTGCAGGGGTTGCTGGAGTCTATCAAAGGCATGATTGGAAGCACGAGAAGCGCGAGGCGTTGGATGACTGGAACAGCCATCTAGAGCAAATCCTGTCCGCATCAGGCTCATTGAGGAGCGAGAGCAGATCGAACTCTACAGGAAGCTGATGAGTTGCGACACCGCCGAGCGGCACTGCTCGTGGTACCTGCGTATCGCTTCGAGTTGCTCACCTCGAGTTGCTGTTACACTGGCCTCGATCCGATTGAGCATATCAATCGCTTTCGGCAAAACCTGCGGTTCGAGCTTCCTGGCAGGATGAAGGCGCTCGTTTATCCTCTCGACCAGATGGACGAAATACCCGTTGTCTGATCCGCGCGCGAGACCCAGAAAAGCTGCGGCGAGGCGGTCGGGATAGGTATCAGAGGAGGGATGATCGTCACTTTGGCCCACCTTCGGCGTATTTTCCGACGATGAAGTTTCGAGGAGCAGCGCGTTCACATCGAGGATATCCCGCAAAGCTTGCTCGGTTAGAATGGGGACCCGAAACCCTTCTCCGGGCGTCAGGTCGACAAGGCCTTCCCCAACGAGCTGGTTCAGGCTGTCCCGTACGGGCGTCATGCTCACACCGAAGTCGTCCGCGAGCCTCATTGCCTCCAGTTTCATTCCGCCTCGCCATGCTCCATCCATCAGTGCCCGCTTGAGGCGGCGATAGGTGGGTTCGAGAACGTGCGCGGGGCTCACGGTCAATCACGCTGCGCTTCGGCAAATTCGCGAACGGCCTCCTCTTGGTCCGGACGCAGGCCGTCAGTAGCCTGCGGAAAATCGGACAAATCATCACGCAGAAGCATCGAAGGACATTGGCCCTCATAGTTTCCGAGATTGGGGCGATGCTGAATATAACCTGCCAGCTCGGCGAGCTCAGGCGAGAAGGTTTTGGCGATCTGGGGCGGATAAGCGAGCCAGAGATTTTCGTAGGGTTTAAGCCAACCGAGGCTGTAGCCAATCACCACACCGCGTCGGACTGTGTTCGTATGATTTGGCCCGGCACCGTGCACGGTCGATCCAAGGAAGCAGATCGCATCACCCGGCCCGCATTCGGCCACTATCGGATCATCGAGCTGATCGAGGCTTTCGATCGCTTGCTTGTGCGTACCGGGATACATCCGCGTTGCGCCGTTTTTAGCGGTGAACTCGGTGAGCGGCCAGATGACGTTGAGGAGATATTCGTGATCGCTTTTGCGGCCCGCCCACATGTCGTGATCGCAATGCGGAAATTGTTCGATCTCTCCGGGATGTATTGCGATGGCCTGCGCGACATTAAGCTGGATCTTGTCGCAGGCATCGCCAAGAATCTCCCGAGCGAGCGCCAGGACCAGAGGCTGGAGCACGAGATCGCCCGCCCATCTTGACCGGAGTAGCAGTCGCCCGAAACGCTGAGTCCGGTGACCGTAGAAGTTGCCTTTGCCCATCGGCGTTTTCTCGAACGCGTCTTCAAGGTCCGCATTGAGCCCGGCGATAGTGGCATCAGGCATCAGGCGAGGGATTATGCAGTAGCCATCGGACCGTAGTTGCTCCAGCCATGGGGTGTGCGCTTTGTCGGTCATGCGGCCAGCTCCATGCTGGCATTGGCGACGCGGTATGCCTCGCCGCAGTAGATGCCGGTGCTTTCGAGATCCTCGCGCGTATTTCGACCGATATCAATCTGCAGCGCGACCAACTCCTGACCATCGATCATTTCGCCCGGTCCGAGCTGATGGCATTGCCAGCCGAAGTCTGCGATCTGGCGGAACCAAGGCATCGGAGCCACAGCCGTGTAGCCCGCAATCCCGTTCGCCAAGGCATGGTCGGCCAGCGCAGAGACAAGTTGGTTGCGAGCCTTCCGCCGATCGCCGCGCGGCAGCGTCGGCTCAATGCAGAAGCGGGTGATCTCGCGGAAATTGCCATGTAATGGCACAGGTCCAGCACACAGATTCGGGAACAGATTTTTGAGAATATGAGGGCCGTCAGACCTCAACAACCGCGCCGAAGCCCGGTGTCCGAAATCGTTGGCGGTCAGAACCAGATAGCTGGCTGACGGCGTGTCGAACTGATCGATTTCGTAGGCGTCCTCCAGAACGGGCACATCCCAATTGAGGAGGTCAACGAAGACCCGCTTGCGCGCCTCGAACATTACGCGAAGTGCCGGATCGGCGAGACTGGCGCGAATTGCGCCCATTTTTTGCTGCATTGGGTCCACCTGCAAAATTGACGACAGGCGGCATCTCAACAAATTCGCTCAATTGCAGACATACCAAGAACTGGGGATGGTGATCTTTTCCTCCTGCTAAGCCGACAATTGATGGCGTGGTTGCCCAGATTTTCTGTAGCGGAAATCAGGTGGCCCGTTGTCGCATTTTGTTGGGCGTAACCATTGGCTTCATCCAGAAGCTCCAGGTGGCCAAAATACCCAGCGGTTCAATCCATCAACCGCGATCCACCCTCCGCCACTAAAACGATTGGAAAAACTCGTCTGCTCAAAGCAGTAAGGGCCTCGAACATCGATGGGATAGTTGGAATGTTGGTCGCCTTCGTCTATCATCAGTCTAGTGCTCCTGCCTGGTTCGAACTTCTAACGAAGTCGCACTCTTCAATATTGGGGGAGGTGCGGGCCATGGAGGCGATGCCGGAGACCTGAGGGGGACCTTCGCGCGCGCCGGTAGGCTGCTCGACGAACCCTATATTGGGAAGGCCGTGATATCCGTCGAGAGGCTGGACGAAGACTTTTTTCGCTGCCGCCATGCCGATCTTGGCGCAAGCTTCATGGAAGGGACCAAGAGTATCCCGGCCTTTTCGGATGCCGGCGGCACCAGCGTTCCTGCCGTGTCGACCTTGGCTGCAAAAGCCAGCAGCGCCGGGCGCATTTGCACGGGCAGTGCCACTCAGGGTATCGGTCGTACCAACCAGGCCTCAGCACCACTGTTCTGTCCGGCGACCACCGACGTAAAAAGCGAACGCCGGTTCATCTCGAGCATCGCAAGCAGGCTCGATGCATTGTGCGCGATGCGCTCACCTGCTGGTTCTAGAGCGGTTTTCGTTCATTCCGGTTCATATCCGCACGAGCTGAAGTAGTTGGCG
>OJBY01000058.1_pt1 | contig 72700 bp, 67 predicted proteins | sample 1591731 | NCBI WGS metagenome assembly OJBY01 (sample SAMN05416837, study PRJEB24817) | seawater metagenome | isolation source: Sea water | place: Canada:Atlantic | collected 2013-07
CGAGATCATGCCTAGTCTCGTGGGCTCGGAGATGTGTATAAGAGACAGGTAAAAGGCATCTGGCCGCAAAAGCGAGACGAGAAGCAGAAGCGCGCCGATAACAGCGCCCGCGCTGGCAAACACATAGCCGGCAAAGCGGCCAAGCTGTGCCTTCTTGTTCGAACCGGTTGTTTGCGCCGAAGGCGGTGCCATTGCGGCCCGCTCCCCCAATAGGTGTTAAGCGATTACGCCGTCATCAAGACGCCGCGATAGATCGGGTCTTCCATGGCCTTGCCGGTGCCGAGCGCCACGCAAGTCAATGGATCTTCAGCAATGCTGACAGGCAGGCCGGTCTCTTCCCTGATGTGATCGTCCAGCCCGCGGATCAGCGCGCCACCACCGGTGAGCACAATGCCTTGGTCGACGATATCGGCAGCGAGTTCTGGTGCGGTATTTTCCAGTGCAATGCGGACACCTTCGACGATGGCACCGATGGGTTCCGAAAGGGCTTCTGCTACATGAGCCTGATTGATGGTGATTTCCTTGGGCACACCATTAACAAGATCACGCCCCTTGATCACGATGGTTTCGCCCACGCCATCATCCGGCACGGTTGCGACGCCGTAATCCTTTTTGATCCGCTCCGCCGTAGCTTCACCGATCAGCAAATTGTGATGACGGCGAACGTAGGAGACGATCGCCTCATCCATCTTGTCACCGCCGGTGCGAACCGATGTCGTGTAAGCAAGGCCGCGCAGAGAGAGCACGGCGACTTCGGTCGTGCCGCCGCCGATGTCGACAACCATTGAACCGACCGGCTCTGTCACGGGCATATCTGCACCGATGGCAGCGGCCATAGGTTCAAGGATAAGGAAAACCTCCGAAGCGCCCGCATTACTGGCCGCATCGCGAATCGCGCGGCGTTCCACACTGGTCGATCCAGAGGGAACGCAGATCACGATTTCAGGATATCGCAGCAGCGTGCGTTTGCCGTGCACCTTGCGGATGAAGTGCTTGATCATTTCTTCGGCGATTTCGATGTCTGCAATGACACCATCGCGCAAGGGACGGATCGCTTCGATGCTGTCAGGCGTTTTGCCCATCATCATCTTTGCATCTTCACCAACAGCCTTGACGCGTTTGATTCCATTGATCGTTTCAATGGCAACAACAGAAGGTTCGTTAAGGACGATTCCGCGATCCTGAACATAGACCAGCGTGTTTGCCGTCCCCAGATCGATGGCCATATTCTGCGAGCCGAATTTGAAGAGATTGGAAAAAAAAGAGCTCATCGAGAAATCCGTAGTCTGAATGGTCGCCGGGACAGCATAGAGCGAGGTATGGGAAGCCTGCGCATCGCGAAGTGCAACGCCCTTAACGCGGGATGACAGGAAACGCCAAAATTTTTGTCGACAAGCGCATAGTTTTACCCCGCTTCGCCTCGAAAAAGCATCCAGTCGTCTATACAGTCGTCAAATGCCGCAAATTCGTCGCCTTCCAGAAACGCTCGTAAACCGTATTGCCGCAGGCGAAGTTGTCGAACGTCCGGCTTCCGCCTTGAAGGAATTAGTGGAAAACGCCATCGATTCCGGAGCGCGGCGGATAAGCATTGCCATCACTGAGGGGGGGCTGGGTTCAATCGAGGTCACAGACGATGGTTGTGGCATGTCGCCTGACGAAATGGCGCTGGCGCTGGAACGTCATGCTACATCCAAGTTGAGCGATGAAGCGATAGAGCAGGTGGCAACGCTCGGATTTCGCGGAGAGGCGCTGCCTTCCATTGCCAGCGTTGCGAAACTAAGCCTTGAAAGCCGGCCCCGCGAAAGTGACGAAGGCTGGCAGCGCGTGGTCAATCACGGCGCTCTGACGGCTGAAGGCCCCGCTGCACTTCCGCCAGGCACGCGAGTCAGAGTGGAGCAACTCTTCGAAAAAATCCCCGCAAGGCGAAAATTCCTGCGAACCGCGCGTAGTGAATATGCTGCCTGCTATGACGTGGTCCGGCGCCTTGCAATGGCGCGGCCCGATCTCGCTTTTACCTTCGAACATGGTGAGCGCCGGATATTTGCCGTGCAGCAGGGGCAGGAGGTGCCGGCACGCGTGGCGCAGATCGTTGCGCGCGAATTGGAGAACAATGCCGTGCAGATCGACGTGGAGCGGCCAAGTGGTGAGGGCGTGATGCGTCTCACCGGCATCGCAGGCCTGCCCACTTACAATCGCGGCGTTGCCGATCATCAATATCTGTTCGTCAATGGTCGCCCAGTCAAAGACAGGTTGCTGTCAGGGGCGGTGCGCGGTGCCTATGCGGATATGCTGGCGCGGGATCGGCACGCAGTGCTGGCGCTGTTTCTTGAAATTCCGTTCGCTGATGTGGATGTGAATGTGCATCCTGCCAAGACCGAAGTGCGCTTTCGTGACGCGGCGGGCGTGCGCGGTTTCATCGTCAGCGGACTGCGGCAGGCGCTTTCCACCGGTGACAGACGAAGCGCACAAGCACCCGACAGTGGCGCAATGGGGCGCTGGCAGGCAGAACCCTTTTCCGATGAGCAGTCGCCTGCGCTGCGCTCTATTTTTTCCGGCCGCGACTGGACTTCACCGTCGCAGGCGCGCGTCGCCGAAGCGGGCGTTACATGGCAGGCAATGGGCGATCCGAGGGCCAACGATGGTTCTGCCGGTGTCGATGCTCTGCCGCAGGGAAGGGCACATGCTGCGCAAGACCTGCCCGAGCGAATCGCAGATTATCCCCTCGGTATAGCGCGAGGGCAGGTCGCAAAGACCTATATCGTGGCCGAGGCTGCTGACGGACTGGTTCTGGTAGATCAACACGCAGCCCATGAACGCATTGTGCTCGAACGGCTACGTGCCGCAGGCGCGGGTGACAAGGTTGCGGCAAGCCAGGCCATGCTGATGCCCGAGGTCGTAGAGCTGGATGAACCTTCCTGTGACCGGCTGGAGGAGCAGGCTGAACATTTTGCAGAACTGGGCCTGCTGATAGAACGCTTCGGTCCTGATGCCATGCTGGTGCGTGCCTTGCCCGGGGTGCTCGGCAAAGCAGAACCACAGGCGCTCTTGCGCGATCTGGCAGACGATATCGCCAATCATGGTGCATCACTATTGTTGAGCGAGAAAATAGAACATGTGCTTGCCACGATGGCCTGTCACGGGTCCGTTCGCGCAGGTCGAACCTTGGAAGTTGCGGAAATGAATGCTCTTTTGCGTGAAATGGAGTCGACCCCGCGCTCAGGACAGTGCAATCATGGTCGTCCGACATGGGTAAAATTATCTATGGATGATGTTGAAAAATTGTTCGGGAGGCATTGATCGTGCGCAAGTTCACACCGCTTTTGATAGTGGCGCTGGCACTGGGCGCCTGTTCGGAAGCGGCTTCCGAAACGGAAATGCAGGCAGAAAATGCCGCAATGGCTGATCGCGTGCGCGAGGCGAATGAAGCAGGGTTGCCGTTGCGCGAAGTAGTGCCTGAAGCGATTACTTATCCGGATATCGAGTCCCACGATCTGCTCGGCCGCGCGTGCTCCTATGCGCCAGGCACCAGCATGGGAGTGAGGGTGATCGCCCGCGAAGTGGATGCCTATATGAAAATCGATGGCGAAATGGTGCGGTTTGCTGCCGATCCCGGTTCACGCGAATTGCCTGCCAATTCACGCACCTTATATAACAGTCGGCAATATGCGCTGCGCCTTGCAATCGACGAAAAAATCCCGGGTGATGAGACTGAAGATACAATGTATGGCGGCACAATGTGGCTGTATGACCAGCTAGATCGCGTGGTGTACACCGGCAGCGGGACGGTGAGCTGCGGCGGATAATCAATTGCGGTAACTCTGATTACCGTAGCTTTGGCTTTCCTCTAGACCGTCACCATTCTTATGATCATCCAGACCGCCATACCGACCATCGCGAGGTTTTCTGACAGTGAGACGAAACCGAGTGAAACATTGGAACTGCCTCCGACACAGGCGCATTTGATCTCACGCTTCTGAACATAGACCGCGTAGAACACGCTGACCGCACCAATTGTTCCGATAGTCAAAGCCACGGGGATTGAAAGCCAGGGAAGGATGCGCCCGGCCATCAAGATCGCTGCAAGTGCCTCCAGATAGGGATAGAGATAGGCGTAAGGCACCCATTTCCGCGCCAGCATATCATATCCAAGAAACATCAATGAGAATGTCTCGACGTCCTGCAATTTCAGCATTGCTAGCATCGCCATGGAAAATGCGATGAACCATTCGCCTGCGCGGATGGTCAATGGGGTGCCAAACGACCACAGGCTGAGTGACAGCGCCAGACCGAGTGCCACGGCAAAAACGGCCAGAACGGGCCTATAGCTTGTCTCACCCTTTTTCGGGACGGGTTTACCGAAATGGGCACGCAGATCATCATATCCACCAATGCGCACCCCGCCGATAAAGGTCTGGGGAGTTGTCTTGACGTCATGCGCCTGTTTGAAACTGTCAGTTTCCTCTCGCGTGGTCAGATGGATGTCTTCAACTGTGAAGCCATTGCTTTCGAGAAGATATTTGGACTTCACGCCATAGGGGCAGATGTGATCTTCCATCATCATCCGATAAAGACGCGCGGCCTTCTGCCCATGCGCTTTTTTCACGTTGAGGTCTGGTTGATCGTTCATGCCCTGAACTGCGGAACTTTGCCGTCCGCCCCTAAATCAGGAATGATCCGATATTGCGCCAGCACCAGGCTGAAGAGGCCGAAGAGCAACAAGCCAATGGCCGTCAATGTAAAAACCGGCCCCTGACCCGCCAGGCTGGCCACCGCGTCACCCAGTGTTTTCACCTGCTGGGCACCACCCGACATGAAACCTGCCTTGAAAAGCGACCAGCCGATTACGCCATAGACCACACCGCGCGCGCAATAGCCGATAGCGCCGAGCCAGCGCGTTACATCAGGTGCAGCAGCCGAAATGCGGTGCATGAATTCGCCTGAAATGCCTTTCTTGATCTGGAATATGGCTGTGATGAAGAACGCCAGGCCCAAGATACCGAGAGCAACGCCACCAAAATCTACAGATAACACGCCCGCCGCCGCACTTTGCGCACCACCGTCTCCGCCGCCCCCAGAACTGCCTTCGCTGCTGGCGAATTTATAAGCCGACCATGCGAGCGCAAGGTGGCCAATTCCGCTGCCAGCGTGACCGATGCGCTTGGCCCAGCCTTTGGTATCGCTGCCGTTGTTCTCAATATCAAAAGCGGTCGAGGCGAAGCGGAAAAGGGCGTAGGCGAAAAGGCCTATTACCATGATCCAGAGAATGACTGTCCCAGCGGGGAAATCTTCAATAGCAAGAAAAATGCCGTCGGTGCCCTGACTGATCTTTTGGGCGCTGGTGAGCGCTATAAGCCCCAGCATAGCGTAAAGGATGGCGCGGCTAAAATAGCCAACACGCACCAACCAATCAAATTTTTCAGATTTGTCGACCATTCAGAGATCCCCGATTTTTGTTCAAGGCAGCAACGGATCAGCTCGGCTATTGTGCCCGAAGGGCGTGCAGGGGATGCCTATCGCAAGCGTCTGACATATAATTGCTTGTCGTCACGCCGCTCCATCTTGAAGTTGTCGCTGGCGGCGCGCATCAGGTCTGACAGGCGTTTGAAGCCGTAATTGCGGACATCAAAGCTGGATCGGTTGCCGGCAATCTGGCCCACTTCCTGAAGGCGGGCGAACCCTTCATCATCGCGGCTGGCTGCTTTCCACGCATCGCCGAGAAGGGCAATCAGCTCATCGTCCAGCGTATTATCCGGGCCCGGTTTCTCATCGGAAGAATTTGTGCGGATGAGCTGGTCCACATCAATGTAGCGGGTGCAGGCTGTCTTGAACGCCTCTGGCGCCTTGTCCCTGCCGAACCCGTATACGATCATCCCGTCCTGCCGCAGGCGTGTAACCAGCGGTGTGAAATCGCTGTCCGAGCTCATGATACCGAAACCGTCCACCTTGCCTGCATTCAGCAGATCGATGGCATCGATAGCCATCGCGATATCGGTGGCATTCTTTCCTTTGGTAAGATCAAATTGCTGCATCGGCTGAAGGCCAAACCGATGGGTGATCTTGTTCCATTTGGACAGCGCGGGCTTGGCCCAATTGCCATAGGCGCGACGGATGTTGACCTGTCCCAGCTCTGCAAGAACAGTCAAAACCGGATCAATGCCCGCGTGGCTGGCATTATCCGCATCAATGAGGAGGGCGATATTCTTCAGGCTGGCTTCATGCATGAGTGGGGACATGGCAATCTGCATGGTCGAGTGCAATAGTCACCCGATCGCTATGCTGGGGCAAACTCTCCACTGTCTTCGTCGAGCAGGTGCAGCAATCCATCCGATATGGCGAAATAAGCGCCGCGCAAATCGAGTTCTCCTGATGCCTCCTTCTCCTGCACGCAGGGAAAAGTGCGCAAATTGGCCAGGCTCACCTTTACGGCAGCCAGTTCCATCGCACGCTCTGCCTCGCGGCCTGTGGTGCCCAGCGTTTTCGCAATGGGATCGCGCGTCGAATCGAGCATATCGATCCAGTGCGCCACAAACCCGCCTTCACCCGGTTTGGTGCCATGAAGATCCTGGGTCAACGCGGCCTTGCACCCGCCACACATGCCATGGCCCATGACCACAACTTCGCGGACCTTCAGAAATTGGACCGCAAATTCCAGAGCGGCTGACACACCATGGCGACCCGGCGTAGTCTCGAAAGGAGGAACCAGCGCGGCGACATTTCGAACCACGAATATCTCACCGGGATCGACGTCGAATATCTGCGCGGGATCAACGCGGCTGTCAGAACAGGCGATGACCATGACCTGTGGGGACTGGCCATCCTTCAACTGCTCCCATCGCTGGCGTTGTGCTTCCCAATCGCCACTGCGAAAACGGCTATAGCCCGCAACCATTTCTTTGAAGCTTTTCATGAAGAACACCGCTGCCGCGAAATTACGATTTTAGCAAGTCAGTTGGTTGCTACGGGTTGCTCGAGGCAGGGCGGGAGCCTAAGTGAGGCTCGCGATGAACGATCTTGCCAACACTCCATCTCCCGAATGCGGAAGCCCGGCCCGCCAACGAAAGCCGGACTGGATTCGGGTGAAAGCTCCGACCGGCAAGGGCTATCATGAGACGCGAAAGCTTATGCGCGATCTTAACCTCAACACCGTTTGCGAGGAAGCTGCTTGCCCCAATATCGGGGAATGCTGGGAGAAAAAGCACGCGACCGTGATGATTTTGGGCGATGTGTGCACCCGCGCCTGCGCCTTCTGCAATGTCAAGACAGGCATGCCACGCATCGTCGACCCAATGGAGCCAGACAATACGGCTGTCGCCGCGGCCAAGATGGGGCTGGAGCACATCGTTATCACCAGCGTGGACCGCGATGATCTGCCCGATGGAGGCGCATCGCAATTCGTAAAAGTGATCAAGGCGCTGCGCCGCGAGACACCCAGGACGACAATCGAGATATTGACCCCCGATTTTCGCGGGAAAATGCGCCGGGCGGTAGAGGCGATCTGCGAAGCGGGGCCAGATGTCTACAACCACAACCTGGAAACGGTGCCCCGTCTTTATCCGACGATCCGGCCCGGTGCGCGCTATTACGCTTCACTTCGTTTGCTGGAAGAGGTGAAGCACCATGATCCGATGATCTTTACCAAGTCCGGCATCATGCTGGGATTGGGTGAGCAGCGACTGGAAGTGCATCAGGTGATGGATGACATGCGCTGCGCCGATGTGGATTTCATGACTATGGGGCAATATCTGCAACCCACGCCCAAGCACGCGATTGTCGAAGAATTCGTGACGCCCAAGGCATTTGGCGCTTATGGAGCGATTGCCCGCGCCAAGGGCTTTCTCCAGGTCGCCTCGACGCCGCTAACCAGGTCCAGCTATCATGCGGGCGATGATTTCGCGCAGATGCGCGCCGCGCGCGAAACAAGGCTGGCCAAGCAGAACGCCTGATGCCGTCGATACGTGAAACCCGTCAGCTTCCGTATAGCGCGGAGCAGATGTTCGACCTCGTTGCCGATGTCGACAAATACCCGGAATTCCTTCCGTGGGTCGTCGCAACGCGGGTGCGCCATGACAGCGAGACGGAGATGACGGCAGATATGCTGGTCGGCTTCAAGTCGCTGCGGGAAAAATTCACATCGAAGGTAGAGAAAACCCGCCCGCACACGATAAATGTGCATTATGTCGACGGCCCTTTGCGCGATCTCGACAATAACTGGACCTTCCGCGCCCTTGATGAAGATCGTTGCGAGATAGATTTTTGCGTCGATTTTGCTTTCAAGAACTTGCTGTTCGAGAAAATGGCGGGCCAATATATCGACCGCGCCTTTCGCAAGATGGTCACCGCATTCGAAGCGCGTGCCGAAGAACTCTACGGCAATAATAGCTCAAGCGCACAAAGCGTCGCCTGAAGCCGCACTCCGCACCGGTTTTCGCCGGCGAACAGACGCTCATCCGCATCAGGCTTTTCTTCTCCACGGATGGCCTTGGCAAAAACTACGGTGCCCAGCGGTTTCAGATCGGTTGCGCCATCAGGCCCCGCAATCCCGCTGACGGCAACGGCGACATCGGCTTCGCTTCGTTCCAGCGCGCCCTGTGTCATCGCAAAGCAGCAGGCAACCGAGACCGCGCCGAACGCGTCGAGAATATCCAGCGGCACGCCCAGATCTGACTGCTTCGCCTCATTCGAATAGGTGACATAGGCGCGATCAAGCACGGCAGAGCTGCCGGGAATTTCTGTGATGGCAGCTGCGACCAGCCCGCCGGTGCAGCTTTCGGCCAGCACGATTTTGCGGCCAATTGCAGCATTCTCTTCAACAACGCGCCTGGCCATTGCCACGATGTCATCAGGGAACAGTGATTGGATTGCTTGCATCGGGATTCAGCTCCGTTGAGTAATTGCGACAAGGCTGGCGATTGCCTGTGCGGCAATTCCTTCCGCGCGCCCGGTGAAACCCAGCCGTTCTGTCGTCGTCGCCTTGACGCTGACCGAGCTTATCGGAATGCCCAGCATACCCGCAAGGTTAGAACGCATGGCGTCACGATGTGGGCCGATTTTCGGCGCCTCGCAGATCAGGGTCAAATCGACATTGCCGATCCGCCATCCCGCTTCGTCTGCCAGTTTGACCGCATGTTCGACAAAACGCGAAGATGGTGCGCCTTTCCACTGCGGATCGCTGGGCGGGAAGTGCTGGCCTATGTCGCCCTGCGCGATGGCGCCAAGAATAGCATCGACCACTGCATGTAATCCGACATCGGCATCGCTGTGACCGGAAAGGCCGGCGGGATGGTCAATCTGCACGCCGCACAGCCACATTTCCTCATCCGGTGCCAGTTGGTGAACATCATATCCGGTGCCAACTCTTAGCGGCAAGGGCTCGGCGGAATGTTCGATTGTGAAATCCTTCGCAAAAGTCAGCTTGTGCAAACGCTCGTCGCCGGGGACAAGGGCGACTTCGCCTCCAGCTGCGCGCAAGACCTGTGCGTCATCCCCTGCCTGGAGATCGCTCTGCCATTGATCATGCGCAGCGAGAATTGCCTTGAATCGGAACGCCTGCGGGGTCTGCACCCGGCGCATGGATTCGCGCTTTGCATCAGCGCCCATGTAGTCGCCATCCGCGATAATCATCGAATCGATCACTGGCAGAACGGGAATAGCTCCTTCGGCATCTTTCAACGCATCAATCAGTCGTGTGACCACCTCGCACGGGCAATCAGGGCGCGCCGCATCATGGATGAGGACGATGTCAAAATAATCTGTGTCAATTGAACGCAGACCATTCAGCACTGACTGCTGACGCGTCGACCCGCCGACTGTGATATGCGTGCGCTCAAGCCCCGATAGGCTCTTTTCTGCCAATTCCTCCCTACCGGCGGGTATCACAACACAGACAGAGCCAACCTCTGCCTTCAGCAAGGCAGCTGCCGCCTGTCTCACCACAGCTTGGCCGCGATATTGCGCGAATTGCTTGGGAAGTGATTGCCCGGCACGTTCACCTTTGCCAGCCGCCACGATGACGGCTGCAACGCGTGGATCAGGGGGGAGGGGTGGGAGCGACATATGGCAAAGCGCGCTACCTGCTTGAGGCGAAGCTCGCAATCCACTATGCGCCTGCCCATATTTTAGGCACAGGCATGGACACCACCCTTAATCCCACCCCACCGGCGATCACGCCCATCGATATCGGCCCCGTGCGGATCGATTGCCCCATCGTGCTCGCGCCGATGACGGGCGTGACGGACATGCCTTTCCGGCAATTGGTCCGGCGCTATGGTTCAGGCCTCAACGTGACCGAGATGATCGCGAGCGAGGCCGCCATCCGTGAAACACGACAGTCGATCCAGAAAGCCCGGTGGCACGAGAGCGAGGACCCTGTATCCATGCAGCTTGTTGGCTGCGATCCTGAAAGCATGGCAGATGCCGCGCGCCTGAGTGAAGATCAGGGCGCCGCTGTCATCGATATCAATTTCGGTTGTCCCGTGCGCAAGGTGGTGGGCCAATATGCTGGCAGCGCGTTGATGCGCGAGGTGCCGCTTGCGCGAAAATTGATGGAAGCGACGGTAAAGGCGGTGAAGGTACCTGTTACCGTAAAGATGCGAATGGGCTGGGACCATGCCAGCCTGAACGCCCCTGAAATGGCACATATTGCCGAGGATCTGGGCGTGAAGCTTGTCACCGTCCACGGACGCACGCGGAACCAGATGTACAAGGGCAGTGCTGACTGGTCCTTCGTCCGCAAGGTGAAGGACGCCGTATCGATCCCGGTTGTCGTAAACGGCGATATCTGCACAATCAGCGATGCCGCCACCGCGCTGGCCCAATCGGGTGCCGACGGGTTGATGATCGGACGCGGTGCCTATGGCAAACCGTGGCTGCTCGGTCAGGTCATGCATTGGTGGCGTACGGGCGAGAAACTGGAGAGTCCCGGTTTCGCCGAGCATTATCAAACACTAGTCGAACATTATAACGGCATGCTCGAACATTATGGCGAGGCTGTCGGCGTGAAGATCGCCCGCAAACATCTTGGCTGGTATACCAAGGGCATGCACGGCAGCGCGGATTTTCGTCACAAGGTCAATTTCATCGACGATGCCCGGCAGGTGTTGGGCGAGGTCGAACGTTTTTTTGATCCGTTTCTCAGGCGCTGCGCCGCGTGAGTGAAACGGGCCTGAAGGGCACCGTGCCAGGCTCCAAGGAGCAAATCGGAAGCTTCACCTTCGGAGTATTGCTACTATCTCCCGAGATGATCGTCACAGAGGTCAATCCCGCAGCCGAAGGTCTGCTTGGTATCAGCGCTTCTCGCCTGACTGGCCGCAACCTTCTCGACATTCTCGAAGTGCAGCAAGACCGCATCAGGCAAGTGCTGGGCGAGCCCGGTGCGCAGATGCTTGCGCGGGAAATTGATATCAAGGTCGGTGACAAGCGGCTGCGTGTAAATCTGAGCCTATCCTCGATTGGCACCTTCCCCGGCTGGCGGATGGTCACTCTGTCCGATGCCACGCAGGGAGAGAGGTTCGGGGAGCAGGAGCGGCGCCCTGCGCTCCGCGGTCCGGCGGTCCTGGCACATGAAATCAAGAACCCCTTGGCCGCCATTCGCGGAGCAGCACAATTGCTTTCGCGCAAGGCGGATGAGGGGCAGGGCAAGCTCACCCGCCTTATCACCGATGAAGTGGACCGCATCGCCCAGCTTATCGACCGGATGCAGCGATTGGGCAGAGAAAAGTCCGAACCGGTTAGTCCGGTAAATTTGCACGCGTCTATCCGCCGCGCGCTTGAGACGGTGAAGATTTCAGCAGATAACGGCGTTACATGGAGCGAGGAATTCGATCCATCGCTACCGCCAGTGCTCGCCAATCAGGGCGCGCTGGTGCAGGTGCTGGTCAATCTCATGATTAATGCCCGCGATGCCGCATCGGCCTCGGACGCGCCGCAGGTGGTCATTCGCACTCGTTTTGTCAGCGGGTTGGTCATGAATGTCATCCGTCTGGGGCTGCCGGTGCGGCTACCTATAGAGGTGCAGGTGAGTGACAATGGACCGGGCATCGATCCGGCTCTGCGTGATTATATTTTCGAACCATTCGTCTCCAGCAAATCCAATGGACAGGGCCTTGGGCTTGCACTTGTGCAGCGGTTGGTCCGCGACATGAATGGTCGTGTCAGCCATGAACGCGATGAGGCTGGTGGATGGACGCATTTTCGCATCCATCTCCTCATGTCGCGCTAAATCCGGAGGGAATAGACAATCATGGGCCGACAGGCACTCCTTGTAGAAGACGACAATGCCATCGCGACCGTCATTGTCGCCGGGCTCGAAGCTGAAGGGTTTGCCGTCGCGGTGCGCGACAGCGTAGCAGGCCGCGATCAGGCGCTGTCAGAAAGTGCCTATGATGTCATGCTGACCGATGTCATGCTGGCTGATGGCGACGGCATTGATACTTTGACACAGGTGCGCTCTGCCTTTCCCGAAATGCCTATCATCATTCTGTCGGCGCAGAACACGCTCGATACGGCTGTCCGAGCCACCGATGGGGGTGCATTCGAATATTTTCCCAAGCCTTTCGACCTTGATGAGGTCGTGCGGGCTGCTCGGCAGGCTGCAGAGACGCGAAGGTCAGCAGCGCTCGATTCTGATGAGCAACAGACGGGTCTGCCATTGATCGGGCGCAGCCAGCCGATGCAGGATGTGTACCGCCTGATAACGCGCGTCCTCAATAACAATCTCACCGTCCTTGTGCTGGGCGAAAGCGGCACGGGCAAGGAACTGGTAGCAGAGGCAATCCATGACCTTGGCAATCGCAAATCCGGACCTTTCGTCCCGGTCAACACGGCTGCCATTCCGAGAGAGCTTATCGAAAGCGAGTTATTCGGCCATGAGAAAGGCGCTTTTACAGGGGCCACCGCGCGAAATATTGGCAAATTTGAAGAAGCGAATGGAGGGACGCTGTTTCTCGATGAAATTGGCGACATGCCTGCAGAGGCGCAGACCCGGCTTCTCAGAGCGTTGCAGTCGGGCCGAATCAGGCGCGTTGGCGGGAATGAGGAAATCGATGTCGATGTACGGATTGTCGCGGCGACCAATCGAGATCTGGTGCCGCTGATATCATCCGGTGCTTTTCGCGAAGATCTCTATTACCGTCTCAACGTGGTGCCCATCAAGCTTCCCCCATTGCGCGAACGCAGGGATGATGTGGAGGCTCTCGCTCGACATTTTCTTCAAAAGGCTGCGCAGGATGGCCTGCCACGCCGCACCTTGTCCAAGGATGCTGCGCGACTTCTCGAGCAGCAAAGCTGGCGCGGCAATGTGCGCGAATTGCAAAATCTGGTTTACCGCGCGGCTTTGCTCGCCCGGAATGATACCATCGACGCTGAGACCATTGTTGGAGTGCTGGATGATAGCGCGAGTGATAGCGAACCATTTCATGGGGCAGGGCAGGGCAATATCGCGGGCATTGTCGCCCAGTGGCTGGAAACTCACAGCTTTCGCGATGGAGAACTCTACCACGCCGCACTTGGGGAGTTGGAAAAACCGGTGTTCCGCTACGCCTTGGAGCGCACCGCCGGGAATCAGCTGAAGGCGGCGCAATTGCTTGGCATCAATCGCAATACTTTGCGCAAACGGTTGCTGGAACTGGAAATCGATCCCGAAGAATTCACCCCGGGTTGATGTCATTCTGCCAGAAAAGCACTTGCACATTGGCAACAGTGCTGTTGTAAGCTTGCAACGTGGCGAGCACGCCTATCCCTGAAGCGGAACGAACCGCACCGAGGAGATCGCGCTGGTGGCGGCGCGTGCAGGTCGCCGCGCGTCGGATGAACCTCTTCTTATGGCTGGAAATCCTCTGCGGCGTTGCCCTGGTGGCGATGCTAGTCACTGGCTATTTCGCGATTGTTGCACGGGCCAATAATAACGATCTCATGCCCTCGAGCGAAGCCGCGGCCTTGCTGCTGGGCACGCTCATTCCGGCGCTGGGGCTAGTGGTCCTATGGGGCCGTCGGGTGGCCATCAATCGCGCTGGCGGGACTTCAGCGCGACTACATGTGAATTTGGTATTTTTCTTTTCGCTGATCGCGGCAATCCCAACCCTGTTTGTCGCCGTGTTTGCTTCAATATTATTCCAGTCGGGCGTCGAATTCTGGTTTTCCGCAGATTCCCGCGGAATCATGGAAAATGCCAATGAACTGGCGGAGGGGTATTATAACGAGAACCAGCGTTCAGTCGGTGACGAGGCCGTGGCAATGGCCGGCGACATGCGCTTTGTCATGCAGAACGTGCCGATCACCAGTTCGGAGTTTTCCGACCAGTATTTCCTCCAATTATATGCCCGCGAATTGAGCGAAAGTGCGATCCTGCTGCGCGCCAATGATGGTGATCTTCGCCTGCTTGCTTCGGCTGATCCGGATGACAACAGGGAACGCCATCGGATAAGTGAGCATGCGATGGACCGCCTGCGCGATGGCGAGCCATTCGTTGTCACGTCCTCGCCAGAACGGATCGAGGCTGTAACCTTGCTCGATCGCGATCTTGATCTCTATTTCTATGCTGCACGCGACGCCCGACCCGAAGCAGCGCGATTGTACACGCAAGCTCAGAACGTGGTGAGTTCCTATGCTGATCTCACCCAGCGAGCCCGCGTCCTGCAATTGCAATTCAACGTTGCATTATTCCTCGTGTCGCTCGCCTTGGTGGGTATCTCGGTTTATGCTGCGCTTCGTTTTGCCGACAGGCAGGTGAGACCGCTGGCCGATCTGGCCGATGCTGCTGGCGAAATCGGCAGCGGAAACTACGCGATGCGCGTGGATGGCCGCACCGGTCAGGACGAAATCGGCCTGCTCAACCGCGCTTTCAACCGCATGTCAGCACAGATAGAACGGCAGACCGATGCCTTGCTGGGAGCCAATCATGAATTGGCCGAGCGACGCGCCTTTATTGAAGCTGTAGTGGAATCGATTTCTGCGGGCATCGTGTCGCTGGATGCAGAAGGGCGCGTCCTGCTGATGAACAGTTCGGCTCAACATCTCTTGCTTGATAAACCTGACGCTTCCATCCTCGGGCGACGATTGGAAGAGGTTCTTCCCGAGATCGGGAAAATGCTGCGCGAAGGATCGGCAAGCGAGATTATCCAGTTCAGCCGGGCGGGTGAATTGCTCACCCTGGCAGTGCAGCTGTCACCTGCAACTGAAGGCATGGTGATCACTTTTGAGGATATCACGCGCCAGTTGCTCGATCAGAGGCAGGCCGCATGGTCCGATGTTGCGCGGCGTATCGCGCATGAGATCAAGAATCCGCTCACCCCGATCCAACTCGCGACAGAGCGGCTCAAACGTCGATATGGGAAGCAGATCGAACAGGATTCCGAATTGTTTGACGAGCTTACCGGCACGATCATCCGGCAGGTGGGTGATTTGCGCAAGATGGTGGACGAGTTCTCCAGTTTTGCACGGCTTCCCAAGCCGGTGTTTCGTCAGGAAGATGCAGTGGACCTCGTTCGGCAGGCATTGTTCCTGCAGGAAGTTGCGCAAAATGACATCACCTACTCTTTTTCGACCCAGGATGATGTGCCGCCTATCGAATGCGATCGTCACCAGTTTGGTCAAGCGATGACCAATGTACTGAAGAATGCGGCAGAGGCTATTGAAACGCGCCGCCGGGACGCCCCGCTGGACTGGCGCGGCAAGATCGCGGTTGCAGTCAGCTCCGATGATGGCTTCCTTCAGGTAGACGTGTCGGACACGGGCATTGGCTTGCCGCAAAGCGGGGTCAATGTGATCGAGCCATATGTCACCACGCGCGATAAGGGCACCGGCCTGGGCCTCGCTATCGTGAAAAAAATTGTTGAAGAACATGGCGGTGAACTTGGCTTCACCAGTCTTCCCGAAGGCGGAACGCAGGTCAGCCTGCGGTTCGCCATCCATCCTGCGGGGCAGGGTGGTGGAGAGGAAGGGAACGAATGAAAACCGGAAGGAATTACTAATGGCTCTCGACATCCTTGTGGTCGATGACGAGCGGGACATTCGCGACCTTGTGGCCGGCGTCCTGAGCGATGAGGGCTATGAATGTCGAACGGCTGGAGACAGCGAAAGCGCCATCGCGATGGTCGATGAACGCCGCCCCAGCCTCGTGCTGCTGGATGTGTGGCTACATGGTTCGCCGCGAGACGGGTTGGAGGTGCTCGATGCGATGAAGGCGCGCGAACCCGATTTGCCCGTCATCATCTTCTCTGGTCATGGCAATATCGATACAGCCGTTTCCGCAGTCGGACGCGGGGCAATGGATTTCATTGAAAAGCCATTCGAGGCGAGCAAATTGCTCCATCTTGTCGAACGGGCGACGGAAACACAGCGTCTGCGCCGAGAAAATGAACGTCTGCGCGAAGGCATGGCGTCACCCGATGAATTCACCGGCAATTCTTCAATCATCAATCAGGTGCGGGCCACGCTGAAACGCGTCGCGAATACGGGTAGCAGAGTGCTTATCAGCGGACCGGCAGGGGCGGGCAAGGAGGTTGCTGCGCGACTGCTTCATGCCTGGAGTTCACGTGCGGACAAGGCTTTTGTGACGGTCAATTCGGCGCGTATCACGCCCGACAAGTTCGAACATGAATTGTTTGGCGAGGAGGCAGACGGCAAACTCGTGCGCCCCGGTCTTCTGGAAATGGCGGATGGCGGAACGCTATATCTGGATGAAGTGGCGGATATGCCCGAAAATACGCAGGCACGCATCCTGCGCGTGCTCACAGAGCAGAGTTTTGTCCGCGTTGGCGGCAATAGGCAGGTCGGTGTAGACGTGCGCGTCGTCTCGTCAACCGCGCGCAATCTGTTGACGGAGATTGAGGAAAAGAAGTTTCGTGAGGATCTGTTTTATCGGCTGAATGTCGTGCCCATTGATATTCCTCCCCTGTCTGAAAGACGCGATGATATTCCCGCTTTGGCGGAACATTTCTTCACTCGATACGCGCGCGATCAGGGGCTGACACCGCCATTTATCAAGCCTGAAGCAATGGCGTCACTGCAGGCCTATGACTGGCCGGGCAATGTCCGGCAGCTTCGCAATGTGATTGAACGCACAGTCATCCTCGCCCCTCGAGAGAAATTCGAGACGATTTCACCGGAGATGCTGCCAGAGGAGATCACCGGTGGTTCTGCAGATAATGGAAAAGGCATGTCCAGCCTCATGGGCGTACCGCTGCGCGAAGCACGCGAAAGCTTTGAGCGCGAATATCTTCGCATCCAGATCCGTCGCTTTTCGGGAAATATCTCAAAGACCGCGGGCTTCATCGGCATGGAGCGTTCAGCCCTCCACCGGAAGCTCAAACTGCTCGGGATGAATGAACGTAACGGAGAAGACGAGAAGGATTAGGCGCTGCAAAATATCCTGCAGCTGCCTCGGAACTCTTTGCCAGTCTCGAAAATTACTTATAGACGTGTCGTGTTGCACATGCACAATAACACCGGCTGCCCTGCGATCGGAAAGCAATCGCAGGTTGGCCTGAATGCGTTCTGCCAGACAGAATGCCAATAATTACTGGAGTCACTTGAATGACCAAGGGCACATTGTCGGCACGGCCCAAGCCTGTGAAGGAACCGGAATCCGATTTGGCACCCGTTGCGAAGAAAGGGAACGGGAACGCTGCCAAGGGCGGCAGCCTCCAGGATCTGATCCTCAATCATTTACGGCGCGAAAAGACCCCTGTGACCATGTTTCTTGTGAAAGGGGTTAAATTACAGGGCATTGTCACATGGTTCGACAATTTTTCGATACTGCTGCGGCGCGATGGACAATCTCAGCTTGTTTACAAACATGCCATTTCCACAATCATGCCGGGCCAGCCGCTCGATGCCGATGATTTCGACAATGGCTTTGACGGTAATCGCAAACAGCGTTTGTTGCAGGATATTTTCCTCAGCCGTGTGCGCGATGCCGCGGTTCAGGTGACCATGTTCCTCGTCAATGGGGTGATGTTACAGGGCCGCATTGCTGCTTATGACCTGTTCTGCATGCTTCTGGAACGTGAAGGATATGTGCAGCTTGTTTACAAACATGCCGTCTCGACCATCCAGCCTGCAAGCCATGTCGATCTGACTGGCGATGGTTTTGTAGATGACTTGTCCAGTGAAGAAGGCCAATCCGCCTGATAGTAGATGATGACATTGACGGCGAAGTAACCCGCGGGGCGCGGGCACTTGTCGTGTGCCCGGACATCCGTGGCCAACGCAGCAGCGAGGATCCGACTGCCAGGCTTGAAGAAGCGCGCGGCCTGGCACTGGCAATCGGAATCGTCGTTGCTGAAAGCTACATACTCAACGTCCGCGTCGTCCGGCCCAACACCTTGTTCGGTGAGGGACAGGTGCAGCGGATTGCAACCGATTGCGAATTGCATGAAGCGGAGCTGGTCATTGTGGACGGCGCGCTATCTGCCATTCAGCAGCGCAATCTGGAAGAAAAGATTGGCCGCAAGGTCATCGATCGTACCGGACTGATCCTCGAAATATTCGGAGAGCGCGCGGCGACGGCTGAAGGCCGTCTGCAGGTTGAGCTTGCGCATCTCGATTATCAGCAGAGTCGCCTTGTTCGCAGTTGGACCCATCTAGAGCGTCAGCGCGGCGGTTTTGGTTTCCTTGGTGGCCCCGGTGAAACGCAGATTGAGGCCGATCGCCGGATGATCCGTGATCGGATGGGCAAATTGCGGCGAGAGCTTGAACAGGTCCGGAAAACCCGCGAATTGCATCGCAAACGTCGGGGTAGGGCACCTTGGCCCGTCGTCGCCCTAGTAGGCTATACCAACGCAGGCAAATCAACGCTGTTCAACTGGATGACCGGAGCTGATGTCATGGCGGAAGATCTGCTCTTCGCCACTCTGGACCCGACCATGCGCGCGATCGGCCTGCCCGGCGTGGAGAAGGCAATTCTCTCGGACACGGTTGGTTTCATCTCCGATCTGCCTACACAGCTTGTAGCTGCGTTTCGCGCCACATTGGAAGAAGTCACCGCGGCCGATATCGTCCTACATGTGCGCGACATTGCCAATCCGGATAGCGTGCAACAAAAACGGCAGGTGCTCGCCGTACTTGCCGACCTGGGTGTGGTTGATGAAGAAGGGGAGGGAGTTGATGCCCCTGTCATCGAAGTGTGGAACAAGTGGGATCTGCTGAATGAAGAAAGGCGAGACGAGCTTCAGACAATCGCCTCTACAGACGATAGCGTTATCCCGATTTCAGCGATCACCGGCACCGGAGTGGATGCGCTTGGTGACCGGTTAGGTGCTATACTGACCAAGGGTGCACGAACCTATGCATTCGTAATCCCTGCCAGTGATGGCGCCCGCATCGCGTGGCTGCACGCTCATGGTGAAGTGCTTGACGAAGAGGGTGCTGGGCAGGGCGAAGACGGGCCATTACGACGAATAGATGTGCGACTGACACAGAAGGAATTCGGGCGATTTGAAGCCCTTGACGACTAAATTTCAGATCGTTTGACGCGTTTCCAGAGAGCTTCCTGCGCGTCGAGGTCGAGAGCGGCAAAATCGCCCCCGGCCAATTCTTCCATCCCGCGATATCGCCTTTCGAACTTTGCATTTGCCGCGCGCAATGCATCTTCCGGCGCAATTCCATATGCACGCACAAGATTGACGGCGGCAAAAAGCAGATCTCCGGCTTCTTCTGGCTTCTCCGAAGGCGCAGCTTCCTGCAGTTCGATCACTTCCTCGGCCAATTTGGCAGCAGGGCCCTGCGTGTCGGGCCAGTCAAAACCGTCACGCGCGGCACGCTTTTGCAGTTTTTGCGCTCTAAGCAAGGCTGGCAGGGCGGTTGCAACACCGTCCATCGCACTTAACGAGCCTTCCTGCGCACGCTCTGCAGCCTTGAGGTCTTCCCACCGCGCAGTGTCCATTTCGCCGGATTCATCACCAAAAATATGTGGATGTCGGGCTTCCATCTTGTCTGCGATGGAACGGGCGACATCTTCAAAAACAAAATGTCCTGCTTCCTCAGCCATGCGCGCATGAAACACAATTTGAAGCAGAAGGTCGCCGAGCTCTCCGCGCAAGTCCTCCATATCTCCGCGTTCGATCGCATCCATGACCTCATAGGCTTCTTCCACGGTGTATGGTGCGATGGATGAGAAATCCTGGGCGACATCCCATTCGCAACCGCTGACGGGATCACGGAGGCGCGCCATGATGGAAAGGAGCCGATGGAGTTGGTCTGACATAAAGAGGGACGCTCTAAATCTTGCAAGTCTTGCATTGCAAATTTGGACAATATAAGGACGATAATATATATTATGTTAAATGAGGGATAATCGGCTTGCGGCATGAGGGCTACATGATGAGGCTGAAGCCAAAGGTAATCCCTGCAAAAATTGCACTCCAAGTCAATGCGATGCGTAGTGTCTTGCTTAAATCCATCTGATGAGACTGATATGCGCCAAGTGCCAGGACTAGCCAGCCAACCAGCGCGATTATTGAGACAATTTGTCCTTCGCCAATTCCGCCCATCTGCCTTAAGTCCTTACGCCAGCAATTTCATACCGTCATACCCAACCAGAACGTTCTTGGGTATCTCCTCACTCAGGGTTGCATAATCCATGCTCTTGTCGAGATGCGAGAGGACGGTTTTCCCGGCCTTGCTCCGTTTGGCAAGCTCCAACGCTGTGGCGAGGCAGGCATGGGTCGGATGCGGCTGACGGCGTAAGCAATCGCAGACCAAAATGTTCACGTCCTTGAAAAAGGTCACCATCTCATCGGTCAGTTCGCTAAAGTCCGTCGCGTAACCTATTGATTTCCCATCAGCATCGAACTTAAACGCGGTTGTGTTTATTGGGCCGTGCGGCATCTCCATTGAATCTACGCCAAAGCCCGCATGCATTCGTAGATTTTCTACAGGAGCAATTTCGACGATGGTCGGATAGCCATGTTGGCCCTCGAAGACGTAATCGAAACGCTTTTGCAAACGCCGCATCGTTTCCGTGGACGAAAAGCCCGGTATCGCGTTGCTGCGGCCAAATCGGAGCGCGCGAAGATCGTCGATGCCGTGACAGTGATCTGCGTGATCATGGGTCCAGAACACGCCATCGATCTTCCCGATATCTTGTGCGAGCAATTGGTGTCTTAAATCGGGAGAAGTATCGACCAAGAGACGCGAGCCCTGATCGTTCTGGACGATTATTGAAACGCGCGTCCTCCGGTTTTTGGGATTATCCGGATCGCAGGCTCCCCAATCATTGCCAACCCTTGGGACACCAGTCGACGTGCCGCATCCAAGCACTATCAACTTCACGCCGTGGCCTGCGGTACGGCCTTGTTGAACAGACGGAAGAAATTGTCGGATGTCAGCTTGCCGAGATCTGCAACAGTGGTGGCGCGCAAATCTGCGATGAATTCAGCCGTGTCTCGCACGAATGCCGGTTCACACGGCTTGCCTCGATGAGGGACAGGAGCGAGGAAGGGGCTATCCGTCTCCACCAACAGCCTGTCTTCCGGGATTTCCTTAGCGAATTCTTGTATTTGTTTGGCATTTTTAAAGGTGACTATACCTGAAAGGGATATAGTTAGGCCAAGCTCAAGCACCGTCCTTCCAAATTCAGGGGAGGCAGTGAAGCAGTGGATGAGCGCGGGAAAGGCTCCCTTCCCTGTTTCTTCTGAAAGGATTTGCGCTGTATCATCACCAGCATCGCGTGTGTGGATCACCAGCGGTAGTCCGGTTTCACGCGCCACGCCAATATGCATACGGAAAAGATCCTGCTGTACGGCGCGGTCCGATTTATCGTAATGATAATCCAGTCCACTTTCACCAACACCGACAACGCGGCTATTGTCCGTTGCGCGTAAAAGGACTTCGCGGCCAAGATCAGCATGCTGGTCAGCCTCATGCGGATGGATGCCGACCGTGGCCCAAACGTCGGGTTCACGCTCTGCCGTGGCCACGACATCGTGCCATTCGCTTTCACGGGTGGAAATATTGAGGAAGCCCGTCACTCCAGCGGCTCTGGCAGTGGACAGGACTTCGGTCTGCCTTTCCATCAGTCCCTCGTAATTGAGGTGGCAATGGCTGTCGATCAGCATCAAGCCACATCCTCTTCCGTCTCCGGCAAATCGAGCCGTGGAAACAGGCCCTGCGGTTTTTCGAGCGTGAAGCCGATTTGCGCCAGTGCAGGATACCATGCTGACGCGATGGCTTGCGGATCGCGCAGATTGTTCTCCACGCCCATCGCATTCAGCAGTTTCGCCATTGACCCTGGCATTACAGGAATGACCGAAACAGCGAGCTGGGCGATACAGGTATAAAGCGTGGCCAGCACCTGCTCCATCCGTTCCGGATCGGTCTTCTTTAACGCCCAGGGCGCTGCTGCATCGATATAGGCATTGCAGGCAAATACAGCGCCCATCCATGCTTCCAGTGCCTGCGCAAAGGCAAGTTCGGTATATGCTGCAGGCATCTCTTTACGTACCACGCGATCGATATGCGCCATCAGAGCCTCGTCAACGTCATCCTGGCCAATCACTGCAGGCAGGGCGCCTCCGCAATTCTTGAAGATCAGCGAAAGCGTGCGCTGCGCCAGATTTCCAAAACTGTTTGCGAGTTCAGAATTTGATCGATTTACGATGGCTTCTCGTGAATAGCTGCCATCCTGCCCGAAAGAAAATTCGCGCAGCAGGAAATAGCGAAGCACGTCCACCCCATAAAGCTGCGCAAGTTCGCCGGGATCGGTAACATTGCCCAATGACTTGCTTTCCTTCTGCCCGCGATTGAGCAGGAAACCATGGGCAAAAACCTGTTTGGGCAGATCGATTCCTGCGCTCATCAGGAATGCGGGCCAATAGACCGTGTGAAAACGCGTTATATCCTTGCCGATCAAGTGCAGATCAGCCGGCCAGAACTTGGCAAGATCTTCAGTTTCATCAGGATAGCCAAGTCCGGTGAGATAATTCGTAAGCGCATCGACCCAGACATACATCACATGATTTTCTGCACCGGGCACTTTCACGCCCCAGTCAAAACTTGTCCGGCTTATCGAAAGATCGCGCAGGCCGCCTTCGACAAAGCGCATCACCTCATTGCGACGGCTCTCGGGGCGAATGAAATCGGGATTTTCCTCGAAGAGAGACAGCAATTTGTCCTGATAGGCGGACAGGCGGAAGAACCAGCTTTCTTCAACGGTCCATTCGACTGGCGTTCCCTGTGGTGAGAGCTTTTCTCCGTCCTCACCGTCGGTCAGCTCGCTCTCATCGTAATAGGCTTCGTCTCGGATCGAATACCAGCCCTCATACCGATCAAGATAAAGATCTCCATTGCGCTCCATCGCTGTCCAGATTGCCTGGCTGGCGCGATGGTGTTCGTCCTCGCTTGTACGAATAAAACGATCATACGTTATATCAAGTTCATCAAACAAACTACGGAAATAACCAGACATTTCATCAGCCAACTCTCTCGGTGTTACGCCGAGGTCGCGCGCTTTCTGAGCCATCTTCAGACCGTGCTCGTCGGTTCCGGTCTGGAAACGCACGTCACGCCCAGCCTGCCTGTAAAAGCGGGCGAGCACGTCGGCAGCGATGGTTTCATAGGCATGGCCGATATGCGGCCTGCCGTTGGGATAGTGAATCGCCGTGGTGAGATAAAAGGGATCAGCCATTGGCCGTGTCCCTAGGGCGCGGTCCGTGATGCCGCAAGACTGCTGAGCAAAGTGCCGACCTCCATCACCAGGAGCCCGGCGTCAAAATTGGCCGTTGGAGCCTGCGCCGCGAGGCGCACCAGCGCTGCATGAGTTTCCACCAATGGTGGGATATCCGCCTGCTGAACTCTGGCTACACGCCCAGCAACGACAGCGCGAGCCAATTCAATCGCGGCAAGCTGTTTTTCACGGCTTGGCCGAGCGCCCATTACCCCCGCCAGTCGCCCGCGCAGGGTAAAATCCGGATCGCCTTTGTCAGCGATCTGCTGCATAATCGTGTGGACCTTGCCGAGATCCAGCTTCACGAAAGATATTGCTACACCAGGTGAACCACTGGCGGCGGCAATGGCAGCATCGCGCATCTCTTCCGAAGCCTGGGGAGCTTCTCGCTCGAGGATCGACCCCATGTCTGCCTCATCAACCGCCGGAAAATTGAGCACGCGACAGCGCGACCTTATGGTGGGCAGTAACCGTCCCAGCCGGTGCGCGACGAGGATGAAAAAGGTCCCCTGTGGCGGTTCTTCCAGGCTTTTGAGCAAGGCGTTGGCCGTGGGTTCCTCCATGTCATCAGCAGGATCTATGATGACCGCGCGCCGCTTTCCCAGCGTGGGCCGCGTGTTCAGGCGTCGCTGCAGCCTGCGGATCTGATCAATCTTGATATTGCGCGCGCGTTCATACGGTTTGCCGTCGTCACGTTTGCGCGCTTCGGTATCGTTTCTGGGCGGGTGCGTAAGATACAGAATATCCGGGTGATCGCCGGCGGGTTGCGGAATGCCATCTTCGGCCACCAATTCGCGCGCGGCTTCTCTCGCGAAAGCGGATTTGCCGACACCCCTACGGCCCGATAATATCCATCCATGATGCATCCGCTCGCCCGATTGTGCGCGGCGCCATTGCTCCCACGCCTCATCATGGCCGATGTAGCTGCTCAACCGCCCTCCCCCAACAGCGGTTCCATCGCCTCCATGATCCGGCCGTGAACCTCTGCGGGCGAACCACTGGCGTCGATCAGCACGAAACGCTCGGCATCCATGGCCGCCAGATCGCGAAACCGCGTCGCTACGCGACCGTGATAGGCTTCCGGTTTTCCGCCGATGCGATCCTGGTTGTCACCATCGCGCGCGGCAAGGCGGGCCGAAATTTCCGGCGTTTCAGCGACTAACAGAAAGGTGACATCAGGCATCAGGCCATGCGATCCGATAGTATGCATGGCCAGAATTGCGTCATCGGAGGAATTGCCGCCTCCGGCCTGATAGGCGCGTGAGGAATCAATGAAACGGTCGCAGACTACCCACTCACCCCGATCAAGGGCGGGCCGAATAGCATGATCGACATGATCAGAGCGGGCGGCGGCAAACAACAATGCCTCTGCACGCGCATCCCAATTGAATTGTGTGTCCAGAAGCAGCTTCCGAATGGCCTCTGCACCCGGTGTTCCGCCCGGTTCACGGGTTAGTAATACGCCAAGTCCGCGTGTGATGAGAGCTTCTGAAAGCATCCGCGCCTGGGTGGATTTGCCTACCCCTTCCCCGCCTTCCAGGGTGATAAACCGTCCGCTCGTCATGCTACCCAGCCTGTGATCGCATTGACCACCCGTTGCAAAGCGTTGGCGCGTGGCACATCATTCATGGTCTCCAAGGGTGTTTCAAGAACCGTCTCGCCGTTGATCGTCAATCTCAGGCGGGCCAGTCTTTCCCCTGTGGCTATCGGTGCCTCAATTGGCCCGCGATAGACGAGATCGACCTTCCAGCTGGTGACATCAGCATCTTTCGGGATGGCGACCATGAAATCTTGCGGCAGTTTGAGATCGACATGCGTTTCTGACCCGTTTTGCACCCGAGCCGTGGCGGTATACCTATCGCGCTCAAGCAATCTGACCGGCCTGAATTCATCAAAACCCCAGCGCAGCAGACTGCGCGCTGCATCATCACGCATCGGACCGGTCGGAGATCCTGCAAGCACCATGACAAGCCTTCGTCCGTCCCGCTCTGCCGAACCGAGAAAAGTGAAACCTGCTTCGTTGGTGAATCCCGTCTTCAACCCGTCCGCACCTTCCACACGCCCCGTTACGGGATCATGATTGGCTTGCGTGATATCCCGCCAGCGCATCCCACGATGACCGAAAAAGCGTGCGTAAAGATCGGGATGTTGCTGCGTGATGGCTCTGCCCAAAATCGCCAGATCCTGCGCTGTGGAATAGGTCTGCCCGCCATCTGGAAAGCCATTGGGTGAACCGAAATGCGTATTTGACATGCCAAGATCGCGCGCATTGGCGTTCATCAGCTCAAGCCATTCCTCTTTCGACCCCGTGGCTGCGATTGCCATCGCAACGCTGGCATCATTGCCCGACACGGTGGTGATTCCCAACAGCAATTGCGCGATGGTTGGCCGCTCTCCCGCGCGGAGGAACATGTTGGAGCCTTCCGCATACCATTCATCCTCCAGTTCCGCACTGTAGAGGAAAGGCATATCGAGCCGGAGGGCGCCTTCGTCCACCAGTTTGAAGGCGGTATAGGCTGTCATTACCTTGGTAACGGACGCAGGCACGAAGCGGCGGTTGGGTTCGCGCGAATACAGCACCTGGCCGCTGGAAAGATCAACCAGCAAGGCGATTGGAATGTCTTCGGGAACAGGCGCTTCGGCAGGGTTCGCCGGCACCGGGAACGCGAGCACCGCTGCCGCTATCGCAATCACTGCAAAATGCTTCACGCCGTCTCCACTGCTGCTTGCGGTGGAGGGCCTCCTCGCCCGGCTCAACCGCTGATCAGGATTCGTGCGTCGCTATACCCTGCACTGCGGACGTTGGCGAGCGAGGCCTCGGCTTCTCCACGAGTCACGAAAGGGCCGGTGCGCACGCGAAAATATCGTCCTGATTCGATGACTATGCCACCAAGTGCCTCAGCGGAGCGTTCTGCGCGTTCCAATGTGGAGAAAGCAGCTGCCTGAACCATGAAGCGGCCTTCGGCTGCTGATGCGGTGGTGGAGGCAGGCGTGACGGGCTGTGCTCCTGCACTATCCACAAGATCGGCGGGATTTGCCTCTATCGCAGAGTCCATCGATGCAGAAGGCGGAGCCGCGGTAGAAGCTGCCAGTTCAATAGTTTCAATTGGAGTATCAGCAGCAGACACAGCAGCAATGCCCGTTTGGGGACGGAGCGAAGCAGTCCCGTCTTGCGGAAGGCGGCGTTGCAGCACGGTTAACAAGGACGCGGGCGTATCTATCCGCAGCGGAGCGGCATCGCCGGCCCGTAACATGAAGCGGTGATCTTCGGGCGGATTGACCCGACGCACGCGAACCGCTGCATCCGCCTCTGCGCCGAGTTGCGCCATGGCGGCCGGCGAAAGAGCGAGGAGGTGGTGCGATGCCATCGGCCCTCGCCGTTCAACCCTTACAAGTACTGTCCTGCCCGTTTCAAGCGAGGTAACTTCTACGTAGCTTGGCAATGGGAGTACATGATGCGATCCGGTGTAGCCTATCGCACCGTCCTCTATGGCGACATGACCAACATGATCGTAGTTCAGCGTGTCAGCTGGAACATATTCCACTTCGCCCACCATATAGGCCGGGCCCACGGTGACAGGATAGTCGGCGCGTGGTCCGTTTTGCATTTCTGCTGTGTCAACGGCGACGGTTTGTGAGGCGCCATCGGCCAATTGCCCGGCGGTGCAGGCAGGAAGGCCAATGGCAATAGAGGCGGCAATCAAGCTGCGAAAGCTCGCCGCGCGGAAAATCTTATCGGGTAATCTCATCTGCAAGCAATCCCACACTCATCGCGTAGTAATTCGAGCAGTTATATTCGAGGATAACCCTATAATTCTGCGTTAAGAGATATCCGGGAGCTGCGGGACCATCCGGCTCGAACAGTGAGGCGAGCACATCGTCGCCGATGGGTGCGCGCGGCTCCACGCCTCTTTCACGCCATTCCCGGACAGTCAGCCAGCGGCTGTGTCGATCATGAACACGGGGGCAAACCGGCGCATTGAGCGTAGTCCCTATACCGCTGCGATCTGCTGAATTGGGAACGAAGGCGCGCACGGCCCAAGGCTGTCCGGTGCGCCACCCGGCATCGCGGAAATAATTGGCAATCGAATAAACGGTGTCGGCATCAGAATTCCAGATGTCCCGATCACCATCGCCATCGCCATCTACCGCGAGCCGGAGATAGACGCTGGGAAGAAATTGACCGTTACCAAACGCACCTGCCCAGCTGCCGACAAGCTGGCTGCGGGCAACACCCTGGTCCACCATCTTCAAAACATCGATAAGCTCGCGCTCGAAAAGCGTGCGACGTCGACCGTCCCAGGCCAAAGTTGCAAGGCTGCGCGGCAGGTCAAAACTGCCCATCACCGCGCCATAGGCCGTTTCATGGCCCCAGATGGCCACAATGATTTCTGCCGGAACGCCGTATTCACGTTCTACCCGTGTTGCCAACGGACCAAGCCGCGCCAAAGTGCGACGACCGCCACTGATGCGGGAAGACGTATTGTGACGTGCAAGATAGCTGGACATCCACGCGAAACCGGTTGCCGGATTGACATTGCCACCTGATGAGACATTCTGCTGATCGAGTTCGAGTACGCGCATGTTCGGCGTGAGACCGGCAAATACACGATTAATTGTGGTGTGGCTGACGCCTTCGGACCGCGCCTTGGCGGCAACCGCTTCAAGATAGCGATCAAACGCCATATCCTGCGCCGCAGCGGGTCGGGCCACGAGAAACGTGACGGCGATGGCGAGAATAAATTGGTGGAAGTGGGCGCGTATCATGAAAAACCCCTATTATATCGGGTGGTTTAGGGAAATCCCTTGTTTTTCAACCAGCGACCGAACGACTCACTGATGCGGTAGGCCGTGAAATTTGCACGTCCTGCACTCGGTTGAACCGGATAGAAACAGCTTGCTTGGGGACAAGGTGGGCTACTGTCTGAGAAGAGCGGTTGCCATGCCCCCGGTCTCAAAGCAGATTTTGGCATTTTCTGATCCATCATCAGCGATGATGATAGACCCCACGTCAGCACTCTTATAAAACGCGCCCTTGACTCGAAATTATTTATACGCAGTCAGCGATTTAAGCTGATCAGATCATATCTTTTTGATCGCAAAGGTCTGGCTCACCCCGGGAAGCGCGAGAACTTCGTTGTCTTCGCGTACTTCAAGACAGCGACAGCCGGTTTCTTCGATAATCTCAAAAACAAACTGTTGTGGCAGTGCATTCATTTCCATCTTAGGCTGCTCGCTCGCGAGATATTCGTCAACTTCGAAACGCTGCCTCGCGATGAACGTTGGCAGTTGAATGATCGCCGAACCTCCATCGTTAAGTATGGTTAACAAATATCTGAGTATCATTGCCATAATAGGAGGAGGGTTATGCTGAAGAACGATTTTTGAGATGATAAAATCGAATTTTCCAAGCGATAATAAATCTTCCAAGTGATCAATCACGTTGAATGTAACATTGTCTATAGACCGCAGGTTGGCTTGTTCCACCGCCAACCTTACGTGCGGTTCTGAAATATCAACTCCGTGGACTGCATCGGCATGGGGGGACAGAGCCAATGTAAGGCGTCCCACTCCGCACCCAAAATCCAAGGCTCTTCCAAAGGAAATTGTCTGATTGGACCGTCTGAGGAAATTTAAATCTATATCCAGTGACCTTGGCCCACTTGCGTAAAACGCATCGATATTGTCCTCGATATTTTCTTGCTTGAATTCATCATCTGTCAGCACAGACCAATGCGGCTCAGTTTCTCCAAACTCCCGCCAAGCGCTGGCGATACGTGCAAGCATCTTATTTACCTGAGTGTCGGTGCAGGTGAGCTTGGTGCCATGTAAGTGAGCGTCAAAGAATCGGCCTACCGACGGTGGCGCATCTCTCCTAATCTGACTGTGTGTGAACTCATCGCTCGTAAGAAAAGTTCTGCGGAGTTCATTGAAGTCGGCATTTGCCATGCCATCACTAATCACTTTTTCACTCTCCGGCATTCTGCCGAGAATGAATAGGTATGCGTTCACAACTTCGTCACGCGTTACCGACATGTTTTTTCCTTCGCGAGCGAGTACGTTTTCTAATCAAGGACTACTCAACGATGATATTACTGCCTAAAAAGTTACTTACCCAGCCTCTCACAATTTAATGAGAGAGGGGATGCAATGATCACCGCAATCCGATTGCATTCCAGTCTTTGGCCCGCCTTTCACCAGCGCACAGCAAAGCTCTCTCTAGGATATAGACTCTGGTACTAATCCGCGCGTTTTTCCGCAAAAGCATCGAGTTGACGGAGATTTCCTAGTGCGACTGCTTCAACAAAATCAAAACGCATTGCAGGTTTGGCTACGTCATAGATATGAAAACCAAGCACGAAATAGGTGGGCCTAGTTCCATCCCTGTCACGCACCGTACCAAATTTCACTTCATAATTTTTAGCTGACTTCGATGGTGGGACATCAACTGATATCCAGATTTTTTCATTAGGTTCAAGGCGTCCACTATTCACCTGGTCTCCTTGAACGATATGGTAACCGCAACTCGCAGATTCATCGCCACACAAGAAGATCATGATCCGTAAACCTGAGTGAGGTTGCGGTATTCCAAACCTAAGAACCGCGTCGGCTCCGCGTACTCGAGACCCTCGTTCGTCTGGCCAGTACCACCCTATGCCATGACGATACTTCTCGGCAGAACTCATGCCATGCCAAATACGTGTAGAAACGTTGCGTGTTAGCCCGTGCCAATGCCCTATATGAGCAACTGGCGCAGAATCGATCGTTTCGTTTGAATGCGCCTCACTTGCCGAAAGTACTCTGAATTCTGCCAATTCCTTGATTATCTGGCTCGCAAGATCAGACCACTTACGAGGAGAAAACCGCTCAGCGATCTGATTCTCTAGTTTAGAAAGATATTGATCATCAAGAAGGAGCCGCTCTGCTTTTTGTGTGAGATCGTGGACATCCCCTGCCCGAGCATAGACCGCAAATTCCCCTCCAGCCTCTGGTAAGGAAGCTGCATCAGAGGTCAGGGGAACCTTTCCATAACAGAGCGATTCTGTTACGGGTAACCCCCATCCTTCGTAGAGGCTTGGATAAAGTGTGAATCGACACTGCCTATAGAGCAATTGTAGCTCGCTATCGGACAGGCCAGAAAGCATAGTTACTCGGCTTGAAAGTGACTGATCACTCTCAAGGCGTTCGTAAATTTCATCGTTCAACCAGCCTCGATTTCCGACGCAGACTAGCTGCGGCACGATATCTTTGCCGTGCCTGTCGATGAGGTCAGACCAAGCTTCAAACGCAGTCAGATGTCCCTTGCGAGATTCCACAGTCGATACGAACAATACGAAATTGCCAGGATCGAGCTGCCAATTGCCGAGTGCACTCTCAGTATCGGTATCATTCACATCTTTTCGAAAATCAGTATCCAACGGTATAACGTCAATACTATCTTCATCGAGCTGATGACCAAGCCTCGTCGCAACCAACTGCAGATCTTTTGACGTGTATTTAGAATTCACGAGGAAATGGTCAGCGTGATCGAAGACACCTAGTGCCCAGGTTATGAAATCCTGGGTCAATTCGCGAGTACAGTGCTCCGACGCCATTATTGGTATCATGTCATGGACGAATGGTATGTACTTAATCCCGCGCGTAGCTTTCGCATGGCGAACATATAAAAAGTAATTCTGGAGCCACCAACTGGTCCCAAGATTTACGAGTATTGAGCCCCTGGGAAAGATAAAGGGGAAAGTCAGCGCAAGGTGAAGGTCAAGTTTCCTAGTCGCTTCTGCCCAGTTTGGGTCCCCTCGCTCTCCGCCACTGACCGCAAGGTCGCAAAGCGAGCGGAATTGCTCTATTGGCACTTCCAGCCAGTCTTCACGACCATGCGTAAAGCAGCAGAGCAAAACTTCCCGTCTTTCTTGGCTAAGGCGCTCTTCATCGGGCAGTGCAGCCATAATGGTTTCGATCTGCACTCTCTGGATGCCAGTTGGCAGCCGCGCGTTGCGCCAATAGCCGATCAGGTCTGAAATGTCGAAAACAAGAGCAGCTTCATGGCCGGTTGCTTCAAGGTTCTCGTCGATCAATCGCGATTGCGAATTGCTAACGATCTCTCGAAGATAGTTTATTAGCGGTGCCTCTTGCTCAACCGGTGGCAAGGCATCAATCTCGTCAAGCGCATCGCTGATTTTGGAGAAGCCTCCCTCGCGAACAAGCTGTGAAAGAAGTAGCAGCAGCTCGTCCTCTTCTGACTTGCTTCGCAGCCCAAAATACAAGGCGCGGAGAAAATGCTTTACGGCAGAATCAACGCGCCCCAGGCGCTTGAAAACATGAGCGATATGGACGTGGGTGTCGAAATCATTCGGCTGGAGAGCAAGCGCTTTCTTGTATGCTTCTGAAGCACTGCGCAAGGCACCCTGCTCTTTCACAGTATGGCCGAGTTGAACCCAGACATGCGAGAGGCTATTGTCTTCCAAGAGAGCGGCGGAGTATTCTGCAGCAGCAGCTTCCCATTCACCCCGATCACGAGCCTCGTCTCCACGGCGAACTGAAGAGTCTATTATAGATTCCGGAATGATAGTGATAGATTCGTCCTCTGGCGTGCGATGTTTGATCAACTTTCTTTTCGACTTAGATTTAGGATTGAAGATTTTAAATAAATCCATCAAATTCGTCACTTTTGATATGCATAGACTAGATTTAAAACAGAAAACTCAAACAAGTTGAGATCAAATTATAGTTTCTTGATACCTGAGTTTTAGGCGATAGAGGATTTAGATAAATGCTAATTATGTGATAGACTTGTACCAAACATAGGTCGATTTTTGCGATCCGCTAGTAATCGAAGGGTGGCTGAGTCCGGTAGAATGTGGAGCGGCATCACACGAGGGTTTTGTATACCTCATGCATGCGTTGCCGAAAGAGGTCTGGAGAAAATCTTGCTGCGCGAGCGATGCCGCGGCGGCTGAGGTCTGCGCGAAGATCAGCGTCAGAATCCAACCGTGTGATTTGCGAGCTCAATTGATCGGTGTTGTAGGGATCCACGGTGAGCGCCGCGTCTCCGGCCACTTCGGGCAGCGATGATGTATCGGAACAAAGTACTGGCGTACCCAACAACATGGCTTCTAGCACCGGCAATCCAAAGCCTTCGTAAAGTGAGGGGAATATAGCCCCCTTAGCACCACGAATTAGGCTCATTAGCAGTCTAAATGGTACATAATCCAGCAAAACAATACGATTGCCCGGAGATCTGGCGCCAGAGAATGCGCTGTTGACGCTGTTAAGCAATCGGAGTTCTTGGTCAGACTTCCAGGCTCTTGCTCCAACGATAACTAGCGGGGTCTTTATGTTGGAGGATAGGTAAGCCTCAATCAATCGGCCAACATTCTTCTTTGGTTCAATTGCCCCCCAATATAATAAATACTCCTGACAACCGACACCTGCTACGCCCTCGACGTCTCGAGTAACCTGAGCCTCATCGATTTTCAATATTTCGTCTGGGATATGGACTGACTGATAAGTGTTAGTAACCTTGGCTTCTGGCACACCCAAGAGCTCGATGATATCGCGTCGCGAGTGCTCAGAAACCGTGACGATGTGATCGGCTGTCTTTGCGATCCTGCGGAGAAGATTGAGATAGCGCCTCTTCTTGTCAAGAGTCGTATAGGGAAGTCGCAATGGCACCAGGTCATGAAGTGTGTAGACATTTGGGCAACCTTTCGCCTTCATCGGAAGCGGATAGGTCCAATGCGCCAATTGATGTGGCTCCGGCATTTGAACGGATAAGAACTTCCCCCAAAGGTCAAAGCTTTGCTCACCGGTACGAAATATGTTGCGCGAGTTATATATACGTCCAAAATTCTGAGTGCGCGCTTCAAAGGTTTTCGTGATGACGGCTCCTGAAAGCGGCACCGTTCGTGGCGTAGTTCCGAATGGTCCAAGAACTGCTCCCATAGCAGACTGCACGCCCTCGACTATCGGATGGGACCGCTTTTCATAATCATCAAAAAACGCAATTTCACGAAGTATGGCTTCGTTGCCGTAGTGAAGTCGCTGACCAAAGAGTACCGAGACATCGTGCCCCAAATTCGACATCTCACGAGACAAATTGCGACTGTATGTCGCCACACCGGTTCCCTGCGCAAGGGCCAAATTATAGCCGTCTAGCAAAATGCGCATGTCAGTGGCAGATCAAGCTAAAATAACTTGCCCTAGACACTTCCAAAGGTTGATTCCTGAAAGGTGTTCTAGATTGATCGGGCTGACGCACTCATTTCACTTTCTTTTGAAATCAACACTTTTTCGATAGGCCTGGTACGCCATCCACGCAACGTGTAAGTTCCAATATCACTGACAAATGCGTGTAACGTGGTGTGGGCTAATCACTTCAGGAATCAGTCGAATTACCGAGCGGAGTAGATGCGACCTATCAGCGCGAATCCTCAATGATCTCGCCCCACTCATTCTTAATGAAACTGTACTTCACGAGCTCGTCTTACAGTTCGAGAACATCGCAACACGATCGCCCGACGACCGAGCTGTGCGTCATCGGAGTGCTGTACAGGGCAACGGCTTATAGTAGGTGAAAACCCTTATCTCACGGTCAATCTTCGCCTCTTTCCATTCGAACTCCAAGACAAGCCTTGTGGAGATTTGAACTCATCCCCTAACCGCCCAAGATCATCGTTCAGAACTTTTGTAATTTGATTACCTGTCCTGAGACGGGCCTCAAGTTGACGCGAAGCACTGAAACAGCGCCGCGCGACGCTAGCAGGCATGAAGTTGTATCTCGGCGCATATCCATGATCAGATCATCGTGCTGGCACTGGATAAATCCGAGCTATCACCGCGGGACCTGGCTTTTGCTGTTCAAGGTCTATTTCGTAGCGAAGGCGACGGTCTGGCGCTTCTATTGTCTGACAACGGCCCGATCCAGATCGTCGGCGAACTAGCGGAATACACTTGCAGACCCATTTTTCCGGAACACAGACAAAATAAGCGGCTCGTCGAGATCGGCCATGGTCACGTCGCCCAGGCGCGGAATCTTATACTTTCCCCCTTTGCAACATCTGACACCCCCAATTTATCCCCACGCACTGCTGGCCAAGCGTGGAACGGGCCGAACCACATAGGTTTCAACCAAGGGCGGAAATGAAAAGGCTGAGGACAATCTCTGCCCATGTTCGATATATCGAACAAGATGCTGTGGCGGACAGGGTGGGATTCGAACCCACGAAGGGCTTGCACCCTTGCCGGTTTTCAAGACCGGTGCATTCAGCCGCTCTGCCACCTGTCCGCATCGCAGCGGTGGCGGCGCTAGCGTCTAATTGCGGCCCTGTCACTAATGGAAATTAGCAGCCCCAAACTCCATGCTCACCGTATTGTCACTGCATCTGCCATTCATCGGGTAGCAGATCTAGGTCCTGACTAGGGGTTTCACCATCAATCGGCATACGTTCTGGTTTGTATCCGCGCTGCGGTTGATCTGAAATTTCATATTCCACGGCAAATCTCCTCTCCTCTAACCAACGGATAAAAGGCGTTTGATTTCCCGCATTTGCGACGAACGGCTCATCGCCGCGATACATCAGATATGCAGTGCGCGACCATAGGCTGCTAAAACGCTTTCATGCATGGATTCCGAAATCGTCGGATGCGGGAAAATTGTCTGCATCAGTTCGATCTCGGTCGTCTCCAGCGTCTTGCCTACGACATAGCCCTGGATCATTTCGGTGACTTCTGCACCGATCATATGCGCGCCCAGCAACTCACCGGTTTTGGTATCGAACACTGTCTTGGTAAAGCCTTCAGCCTCGCCCAACGCGATGGCCTTGCCATTGCCGATGAAGGGGAACATGCCGACTTTCACTTCATATCCGGCTTCTTTCGCCTTCGCCTCTGTCATACCGAAACTGGCGATCTGCGGATGGCAATAGGTGCAACCGGGGATGGCATCGCGGTTGAGCGGATGTGGATGCACATCCTTATTGCCCAATTCCTGCGCGATGGCCTCTGCCGTGGTCACGCCTTCATGACTCGCCTTATGCGCCAGCCACGGACCGGGCGTGCAATCACCGATGGCCCAAAGACTCTTGGATTTCGTCCGACCGTAGGGATCAATCTGGATGAAGCCGCGGTCCATTTCGGCCAGCTTTTCAAGCCCGATATTCTCTGTGTTGGGCATGATGCCGATAGCGACGATGCAATGGCTGAATTCGTGTTCTGCAACCTTGCCATCCTTGCCCTTGATCTTGGCTTTCACACCGCTGTCCGAAGCCTTGATGTCTTCGACACCAGCCCCGGTCATGATATTCATTCCCTGCTTCGTAACGGCCTTTTCGAGGAAGGCCGAAACGTCCTTATCTTCCACTGGAACAAGCCGGTCGAGCATTTCGACCACGGTAACATCGGCGCCCATATCATTATAAAAGCTAGCAAATTCTATGCCAATGGCGCCTGATCCGATAACCAGAAGCTTCTTGGGCATTTCGGATGGGGTCATCGCATGGCGATAGGTCCAGATGCGTTTGCCATCCGCCTTGGCGAAAGGCAGGTCACGCGCGCGTGCACCGGTCGCGACAATGATGTGCTTGGCAGACAGCTTTTCCTCGCCTTTTTCGCCCTTCACGGTCAGGCTGGTGGGGCCGTTTAGCGTGCCCTCGCCCATATGGACCGCGATCTTGTTCTTCTTCATCAGATGCGTGACACCTTGATTGAGCTGCTTCGCCACGCCGCGGCTGCGCTTGACCACTGCTTCCAGATCAGCCTCGATCTCGCCGGCAATCTTCAGGCCGTAATCCGTGGCATGCTGCGCATAATGCAGGATTTCTGCCGAGCGCAGCAGAGCCTTGGTGGGAATACAGCCCCAGTTGAGGCAGATGCCACCAAGATTCTCCCGCTCTACAATCGCGGTTTTCAGGCCAAGCTGGGCGCAACGAATTGCCGAAACATAACCGCCGGGGCCGGATCCCAGAATGATGACGTCATACTGCTCTGCCATTTCAAATCCCATCAATCTCCGATTTTTCGCGGCTTGCCCGCGTCATCGATCGCTACAAATGTAAATTTGGCCGAAGTGACCAGTTCTTCTTCAACCGAATGGCGTTCCCGCCGGAAGACATCGGTGGAGATTTCCATGCTCGTCGTGCCAACGCTGGTGATTTCAGCATAGACCGAAACCTCGTTTCCGACCTTGACCGGCTTGTGAAAAGCCAAGCCATCCATCGCGACGGTAACCGCCCTGCCCTTTGTTCGACGCGCTGCCATAAGGCCCGCGCCCGAATCCATCAGGCTCATCAGCCAGCCGCCGAATATATCGCCATAGGCGTTGGCATCGGCAGGCATGGCGACGGTGCGTATCGCGGGATTACGGCTCACGCGGGGTCACCAGGGGTGACATAGGTGACAGTGTGTAACCCTGCAATTTGCACCTGATAATTCCTATAATTCAATTCACTAGAGGGAAAACCTACAGGGTGACACTTACACGGTTGAAAAGCCGTAGCATCATGTCCTGCCACAAACTGCGCCATCTGCGCCATGTAGGACAGCGATCACGCCACCAGTCCCAATGGTGCCTCGATCATCTCCTTGAATGTCTTCATCAATTGCGCCCCATCTGCACCATCGATGGCGCGGTGGTCAAAGCTGCCGGTGGCACTCATCACGCTGGCGATCTGCAGAGTATCGTCGATAACGAATGGGCGCTTGTCGCCAGCACCGATGGCCATGATCATAGCTTGCGGTGGATTGATGACCGCGCTGAACTGCGAAATTCCGAACATGCCCATGTTGGAAAGGCTGGCCGTCCCGCCCTGATATTCCTCCGGGGCGAGCTTGCCTTCCTTGGCGCGTGACGCGAGGTCTTTCATCTCTTTGCTGATCTTGCTCATCGCCTTATTGCCAGCATCGCTGATGATCGGAGTAATCAGACCGTTGGGAATGGACACTGCAACCGACACATCGGCGCGCTTGAACCTGAGGAGTGAATCGCCGGCGAACTGAACATTGCATGCGGGCACGGCTTCAAGCGATTTGCCCAGCGCCTTGATCATCAGATCATTGACTGAAAGCTTCACACCCTGCGGCTCAAGCGCTGCGTTCAATTCGCTGCGCAGCTTGAGCAATGCGTCGAGCCTTATATCGACCGTAAGGTAGATGTGCGGGATCTGCTGTTTGCTCTCTGTCAGGCGGCGCGCGATTGTCTTGCGCATGCCGGAAAGCTTTTCCACCTCGTGTGGAATGCCAAAATCCTGCGCTTCAGCTGGAGCGGTTGCAGCAGGAGCTGGAGTAGCGGCTGAAGGTGCCGCCGCTGGCGCCGTGGCGCCCAGTTTGGCGCCTTCCAAATCGGCTTTCACGATTCGGCCATTGGGTCCGCTGCCCTTTACACTGGCAAGATCGACACCCTCTTGTTCGGCAATGCGTCTTGCGAGCGGCGAAGCGACAATCCGGTCGCCCGATGCGGCCGGAGCCGGGGACGGAGATGGTGCGGGTGCGGGTGCGGGCGTCGGAGCAGGCGTAGGCGCTGGCGCAGAGGACGACTCAGTGGCGGCAGGTGTTGGGGCCGGAGCTGCATCGTCGCTGCCAATTGGTGCAACGCTGCCCGCGTCTTCGCCTTCCTCTGCCAAGGTCGCGATCACGGTGCCAACCGCTACGCCCTCGGCACCTTCTTCGACCTGGATATGCGCGATGACACCTTCATCGACAGCTTCGAATTCCATCGTTGCCTTGTCGGTTTCAATCTCTGCCATGATGTCACCGGCAGAGACGCTGTCTCCGACTTTCACCAGCCATTTGGCGAGAGTTCCCTCTTCCATAGTGGGTGAGAGTGCGGGCATCTTGATGGCAATTGGCATGGTCGGAGCGGGCTCCCTCTCTGAATTAATCGTCTCGGGCTTGGTCTGGGCTTCTTTGACCAATTTGGCACAGCGGGGCAAGCTGTCTTGCTTATCGTGTCAAATCACGGGATATCCAAGCCTTCGGGATAGGAAATACGAATGCGCGTTTATCTGGTTATCATCGATGAAACTGAAGAAGCGCATGTTGCCTTGCGCTTCGCCTCTCGCCGCGCCGCGAAGACGGGCGGCATGGTCCATATACTTGCGCTGGTGCCAAAACAGGAGTTCAGCGCTTTCGGCAATATACAGGCGACGATTGAGGAGGAAGCGCGTGATCGCGCCGAGGTTCTCGCGAATAGCGCCGCGGGTGAACTTGCCTATGAAAGCGGAAAGATGCCGCAAATTGCGGTCCGTGTCGGGGACGGAAAGACGGTAATCGCCGAATTTCTTGAGGGCCACCCAGAGGTCGCCGCGCTGGTTCTGGGCGCCGCATCGGAGGGGACGCCCGGCCCGCTGGTAACGCATTTTTCCTCACATGCAGGCACGCTTGCCTGTCCGCTTTTTGTTATACCTGGCGGCCTCTCCATAGAGGAGATCGACCGCCTGAGCTAAGGCCTGCCCATCAGGTCAGAGTGCCGCGTATGGGGTAATCCTTGTCCCTCACGAAATCGATCCCCTCGAGCAATTGGTCGAGCGGGGGCCTGGTGAAAGGCGCGTTTTGTGTCTGCGCAAAATACAACGTCATATCCGGTCGGACAAGGAAAAGACCGGGTTCTGAGAATTTTCCCGGCTCCTCGCTGCCTTCGCGCTTTTGCGAAATATATAATCCCCATTCGCGCGCCTGTTCTTCAGAAAGATCGTGGACAAGCGGTAGATTGCCTGTGTTCCATTCCTTGTGAGAAACCATGGCGCGGTCCTTGCTGTCCATGGATATGGCAAACACATTTACCCCGCGCGATGTGAAATCATCCAGCTTGCCGGCCAGCGTTTCGAGGTAGTTCTTGCAGATCGGGCAATGTTTGCCGCGATAAAATACCAGCATCGTGAAATGTTCTGGCTCCTGCTTGGACAGGTGGAGCCGTGCATCAATGGTGAGCGGCAGTTCGAGATCGGGCACTTTCTGGCCGGGCTTGAGCATGAGATTCTCCTTTTCACACCAATGGGCAGCGGCGCTCCATCGTTCCCTATTTGCGCTTTCCCCTGCCTTGGTGCCGGATATTACCAGGCCTGCCGCGCTTGCCCGTCACATGTTTGCCCTTCGCATCTTTGCGGGGGCCGTCCTTGCGCGAGCGGTCATTGCGCGATTGCGGTCGCTTGCCACGTGGTTCGACGCCTTTTTCGCCGCCGCCTTCGGGCAGTTCGAACTTGAGCGCGCCTGTCAGAGGATTGGCCTCTCCCAGCCGCAGGTCGAGAACATCGCCCACGGCAAAACGCGTGCTGGTTTTCTCACCAACCAGCGCGCGAGCCGCTTCGTCATATGAGAAATATTCATTGCCAAGCGTGCTGATCGGCACCAGCCCGTCTCCACCAAGTGAGACGATGGTAGCGAAGAAACCGAAGTTCTGCACGCCGGTTATGCGGGTAGAAAATACCTCACCCACCCGTGCGGAGAGCCATGCTGCAACATAGCGATCCACCGTATCGCGCTCTGCCTCCATAGCGCGGCGCTCTGTCACGCTGATGGCATCTGTCACCTTGCCGAGATCCTCTCGATCCTTTTCCGCAAGGCCGCTGGAAGCAGGCAGATCGCCCTGGGGTTGAGGCTGTTCCAGTTTGAAGCCGTCCACCAGTGCGCGGTGGACGAGCAGATCTGCATAGCGGCGGATCGGGCTGGTGAAATGTGCATAGGAGCCGAGCGCCAGACCGAAATGCCCGGCGTTGTTGGGCCCGTAATAGGCCTGTGTCTGGCTGCGCAGAACCGCCTCCATTATCAGCGCCTTTTCAGCCGGATCGCCAATATCTTTCAGCATGCGATTAAACAGACCAGGTGTGATGACCTGTCCCAGTGCCAAATTCTTGCCCAGCGAATCAAAATATTCGCGCAAGACAATCAGCTTCTCGCGCGTCGGTGCTTCATGCACGCGATAAACGATAGGCTGGACCTTGCTTTCCAGTGCCTTGGCAGCCGCGACATTGGCCGAGATCATGAAATCTTCCACCACGCGGTGGGCATCCAGCCTTTCGCGCACGGCGATCTCTTCGATCTGGCCCTGTTCGTTCAGAACGACGCGCCTTTCTGGAAGATCGAGATCAAGCGGGTCACGGTCCGACCGGGCTGACGCCAGTGATTTCCACGCGGCCCACAGATTTTGCAGATTTTCATCGGCCTCGTCCGTGTCGATCCGTTTCTGCGCATCTTCATAGGCGATGACCTCGGAAATCTGCACGATAGCGCGGGTGAAGCGCCAGTCCGAAATCTTGCCGGATGCGTCGATGCGGAAATGGCAGGCCATCGCCGCACGATCTTCACCCTGCCGCAGCGAGCAAACATCCGCGCTCAACACTTCGGGCAGCATCGGGACCACGCGATCAGGGAAATAGACCGAATTGCCGCGCCGCCTTGCCTCGCGGTCCAGTGCGCCGCCGGGACGGACGTAATAGCTGACATCGGCAATCGCCACCAATGCGCGGAAGCCGCCCTTGCCGTCAGGTTCAGCCCAGATCGCATCATCGTGATCGCGCGCATCGGCTGGATCGATCGCAATGATCGGGAGATTACGCAGGTCTTCGCGACTGTCATCGTGCAGTGGCAATTTGGCTGCGCGTTCGGCTTCGTCCAGTGTCTCTTGAGAAAAGACATTGGGGATGCCGTATTTGTGTATCGCAATCAGGCTGTAGCTGCGAGGCGCAAGCGGATCGCCCAGCACCTCTATCACCTTGACGGCGGCATTGCGGCCTCGCCCTGATGGTTCGGCGAGCACGAGCTGGCCGTCCTCGGCCCCGCCCAGATCTGCAATACGCGATGAAGTGCGGACGCGCTTGTCTACCGGAGCAAGCCATGCATCGCCATTGCCGCCCTTTTCGACGACGCCCAGCATAGCGCCTTCCTGCTGCGGCAACTTCTTCATGGGATGGGCGAGCCAGCCCTTCCCCGCCTCTTCGGTACGCGCAAGGATACGGTCCCCTACTCGCAGCGCAGCGCCAGATTGCTTACCTTTCTTGCGTTCAATAACCCGCAGCCGTGGTGGTGGTGCGCCGCTATCGGGCTGCCAGCTTTCGGGAACGGCCACGGGCTCTCCCTCGTCAATCTCGACGATACGCAGCACGGTGACCTTGGGCAGCCCGCCCATGCGGTGAAACGCGCTTTTGCCGCCGTCGATCAGGCCTTCTTCTGCCATGTCTTTCAACAGAGCCTTCAGAGCGATTTTTTCCTGCCCCTTGAGGCCAAAGTGTTTCGCGATTTCGCGCTTACCGACACGGCTATCGGATGATTTGATGAATTCGAGTACCTGCTCCTGATTGGGCAAGCCTTGAAATTTACGTGTATTCGGGCGTTTGGACATGGCCAGCTATATGGTGCGTTATTCCGCGCTGTCGATGGGCAAGGGATAGAAACCCCCGCCCGGGACTGCGCTGGAGACGGGCGAACAATAGCTGCCGTTGCAAGCCGATACGCCAAAGATGTAATCGTCCCCGCGCTTGTTCACGGTCGCGCTGATGGTGTCATTCTCGACGGCGAAAGAGGCATCGGGTCCGTCAGCGATGATGCGGAATATTGCAGGATCATCGCTGGTGGTCACATCCACGGGTTCCATAATCCAGTCAGGCGCATCGGTCCGGCGGTGGAAAATGCGATAGCGGTCTGCTGCTCCGACCTTGGCCCACGTCAGCAATGTATCGGTTCGCACTGCAGCTTCTGCCGTGACAACTGGCGGCATCGGCGTGTGGGCAAGCCTGTCAGCGGCGCGCACGTTCAATTTCGTCACCTCCGCCAGATAGGGGAAATCCATCTCGTCAGCCGTGTCGCCATATGTCACCCCATCCTCGACACGCAGATCTTGGTGCTGGTGTTCGTAATCCTCGATGGCGACGGAAAAACGGATTGCAGGATAGCCGCGATCAAGGAAAGGCAGATGGTCCCCGCCCCGACCCATGCGATCACTGCGCCACGTCTGGCGCACATCGAGCCCGTCCGCATTATCCTGCGCTAATCCATCCAGCCAGCGTGATAGATTGCGGCTGGGTGAATCATTGGCCCCGCCCCGGCTGCGCATGGCAGCGCGGGTTTCATCATCCGCATCGGCGCGCACGCCTTCTGAAAAAACGCGGACATGATCTGCATCGCACATACCGTCTGACCCGCAGGAGCCGCCAATGACATCATTGTTCAGCACGGCCTTCACCGTCCAACCGTGCTCGGTCACATACTCTGCCAGTAGATTACCGCCATAAAGCCCCTGCTCCTCTCCTGAGAGGAGGGCGTATATGATGGTGGTGGGATATTGTTGCTGGCTGAGCGCACGCGAGGCCTCCAGCACCAGCGCGCTGCCGCTGGCATTGTCATTCGCCCCCGGCGCATCGACATGTGCATCCATCACGTCTGTTCCGCGGCTGTCGATATGGCCTTGTATGATGACGACTTCTTCGGGTCGTTTACTGCCCCATTGTATGGCCAGAGCATTGCGGATCAACACAGGATCAGGGATGCGCCTGCCGCTGACGTTGTCTTCGATAAAGCGCGTATCAAGACAGCCGCCGCAAGCCGCAGATGCTTTCTCGAATTCACCCATACCCCAGGTGAGGGCCGCCCCAATGCCACGGGCGCTATCCGTCTGGCTTGAAAGTGTGTGGCGTGTGCCGAATGCCACCATGGTTTCAACATCGGCCTGCAGCCGTTCAAGTGAGACTGATTGTGCCGGATCATCCTGCGCCAAAGTGGGGCTTGCAAGAGCGGCTGCAGTAAGGGCGGCAATCATCGCTAGGTTTCGCATGCCCGATGTGTCGCGCCTTGCACAGGCTTTGGCAAGCGGCATGACTATGCCTGGTCACTCAGTATCCTGGCGCCTTGGGAACCTCACCATATTGATTTGTCGTAGGTTCGCTGCGCATCATTCCGAAAGTGATGACAGCAAGATAGCCGATCCAGCCGATGTAACTCATCGGATTTGCGGACATCTGGGCGGCCAGGGCTTCTGTATTCTCGGCATTGCCAGCCGTAAGCAGCATATCTTTTGCCTTATCGATCATGGTGATGCTGAAATAGATTGTTGCGGCCTGAGTCATGAGCGGGATTGCGGCCCATAGTTCTGAAAAACCGCCATCATGCAAACGGCGCACAAAGGAAGCGAGCGCCAATAAGGTAATGATCGCTGACGTGATGACGGAGATCCAGGTGGTCACACCAACCATATCCGCCATCTTGTTGAATAATTGGGCTTCCATTTGCGCTTCGCTCATGCCCGATTGCGCTGCATCGATCGCAGCGTTCGTCGTCCCTACGACAAGCGGAATGCTCGCCAGCAATCCGATCACAAATTGCACAATCAGCAGAAACAGAATGTACCACCAGAATGTGGATCGGGAATCGCGTCCGGTGAATTTTGTCAGATTGGCGAGACTATAGGCGATCGCTTCAAGGAACATGGCGGCACTCCCACTCAATTCCGGCCTGATCAATAGGCGCGGGCTACATAGATCCGCTCTATCGCGGGTTGTCCTGTGAAGATGCAGGTGCCGTCAGCCGGTAACGCGTGAACCGGCACATTGCGAAGTGTGAGCCTGAGAGCCTTCAATTGCTCTTCAACAGCTTTCAGGCCCTCTCCAGTCGGCCTGGACCATTGCACCTCGACCCAGCCAGGATAACGCTGATCCTCTCCGAAGAATTCGGCCAATGCGCCAAGATCCGTAATGTCCTGCGTAATATTGGCATCGCGCCGCTCTTGCGCCTGTGTAAACATGGCGGTCTGCATGTCGGCCAGGATGGATGACAGGGTCTGCACGGCGACATCGCGAGACGGGTTCTGGAAGCGGGGTTTGCCGGTTTCTGCATCCCACAGCTCATCACGGCGCAGCAGGCTCACAACGCCGTTTTCCATGTCGCGTGAGCCGACTTCGATAACGATCGGTGCACCCTTGCGGACCCAGTCCCATCGTTTTGAAGCAGCCTTGCCAGGACGTGTATCGAGCAGCACGCGAAGAGGCTCGCCCAGCACGCTCTGCCCGGCGAGCCCGGCGCGCACTTCCTCACAATAAGCAAGCAACGCCCCATCTTCGGGCTTTTCACGGAGCATTGGCAGGATCACCACCTGCTGCGGCGCAAGTGCGGGGGGTACGCGCATGCCATCATCATCACCATGGGTCATGATCAAACCGCCAACCATGCGGGTCGACATGCCCCAGCTTACCGTATGGCAAAGTGCCTGCTGCCCTTCACGGTCCTGATAGCGGATATTGGCTGCCTGTGCGAAATTGGTGCCGAGGTAATGGCTGGTACCTGCCTGCAATGCCTTGCCATCCTGCATCATGGCTTCGATCGACCAGGTCTCCCTGGCGCCTGGGAACCGTTCATTCTCCGGCTTTTCGCCTGCGATCACCGGCAAGGCGGCATCTTCTTCGGCAAAGGCGCGATACATTTCCAGCGCTCGTAGCGTTTCAGCGCGGGCTTCATCCTGTGTGGCGTGGGCGGTATGCCCCTCCTGCCACAGGAACTCGCTCGTGCGCAGGAACATACGTGTACGCATTTCCCAACGCACGACATTGGCCCATTGGTTGATCTTGAGCGGCAGGTCGCGCCAGCTTTGCACCCAGCGGCTCATCGCGTCGCCGATGATGGTCTCTGATGTCGGACGCACAACCAGCGGCTCTTCCAGCTTCGCTTCGGGATCGGGGATCAGTTTGCCATTTCCGTCCGCAATCAGGCGATGGTGCGTTACGACCGCCATTTCCTTTGCAAAACCATCGACATGCTCTGCCTCACGCTCGAAATTGGCGAGAGGAATGAACAGTGGGAAATAGGCGTTCTGTATGCCGGCTGCCTTGATGCGATCATCGAGCAGGCGCTGCATGCGTTCCCATATGCCAAAGCCCCATGGCTTGATCACCATGCAGCCGCGCACGCCCGATTCCTCGGCCATGTCCGCAGCGGCGATAACGGCCTGATACCATTGAGCAAAATCGTCCTCGCGCTTGATGCTGAGGGCGTGGCGGATGGCGGACATTGAATGACTTTCCCAGTCTGGGTGAAACGCAATTCTCCCCCATGGCGCGAGGACCGCGCAAAGTCGAGAGAACTGTTAGCTTAATCAACGGCTGACATAGCCGTATACGGATGCGCGGCTAATTGCCCATATCATTGAGTTTGCGCTGCATTTCAGCCATTTGCGCGCGCAAGGATTCTAGTTCATCCTTGCCCTTTGCGGCACTGTCGTCCTGTTCTGCAGTGTCTTGATCGGCTGTTTCGCCAGCCGCGCCCGGCACAAGGGCCTTTGCCGCAGCTTGCAACATTGCCATGTTCTTTTCGGCCAAGCGGGTGAAAGCGTCCGGCCCCATACTCGCGCTGAAAGCATCCTTCATCTTGGTCTGATTAGTTTCGAAATTGGCCATTGCCGCTTCCAGATAAGGCGGCATCATGGCCTGCATGGAATTTCCATACATTCCGATTAGCTGGCGAAGGAAGCTGATGGGCAGCATATGCTCCCCATTGGCCTCTTCTTCCATGATGATCTGGGTCAGGATCGTGTGGGTAATGTCATTCCCCGTCTTGGCATCCAATACCTGGAAATCGACCTTCTCACGCACCATGCCTGCCAGGTCATCCAGCGTAATATAGCTTGATGACCGGGTATTATAGAGACGCCGGTTGGCATACTTCTTGATAATCATCGTCTCGCCCGGGTCTTTCGACTTGGAAGGCATGAGTGTTTCCTCGCATTATGATGATCTTATATCTTAGCACCTGCAGCAAGCATTTTGCAATTGCGGTATTAAGCGCGTCTCAACTTCGCTCGAAACGTTTTCCCAATATGGTCAGGATTTCATATTGGGAGAGCCCGCTGCGTTGCGAAATGCCCGGTAGATCACCCGGTAAATCGAGGAAATCACCCTCCTTGACCGTGCTCGAACTTGCATCGACCATGATCATATCCATCGAGACGCGGCCAAGTACTGGCAAACGCTCCTGGTCATGTTGCAGCGCGCAGTCGACACCCATTTGGCGCAGGAAACCATCCGCATGTCCGACAGATACCGTGGCGACTCGCGTTTCGCGGTCCGCCACCCATGTCGCGTTATAACCAACGGCATCCCCGGCGTGGAGATGACGTATTTGCAGCACGGCACCCTGCGGAAATGCTACCTGCGCAATGTGTTCTTGCATGGATGGATGAGGGATCCCGCCATACAGCGCCAATCCGGGGCGCGTCAGGTCGAAATGATAATCTGGTCCCAACATGATGCCGGCCGAATTGGCAAGGCTGAGGCGCTCCGCCTTCACCAGCGGCACGGTGTCGCGAAAAATTGCGAGTTGGCGGGGATTTTGCGCGCTGTCTTCTTCCGCCGAGGCCAAATGCGAGAGGAGTATGTCGATTTCCAGCCCCTGCACTATGGGATCGCATAGTTCTGCAGGAGCAAGTCCAAGGCGGTTGATGCCGGAATCCACCATCACATTGCACCGCCCGCCGCCAGCTTCGACCCACAAAGCAGCTTGCCGCAGAGAATTGATGACAGGCCGCACGCCTGTGACGATGGCGAAGCGGGCTTCTTGGGCACTGCCTACACCATGCAGGACGCTGATCTGGCTCGCCTCCACATAGTTTAGAAGGGCGGGCACCTCGCTCCAGTGGGCTACAAAGTATTCGCGCACGTCTGCGCCGCACAGTATCGGCGCGACCACATCTATGCCGAGCCCATAGGCATCGGCCTTCACCGCAGCGCCTGCAGCGGCCTTGCCAGAAAGCCTGTGCAGAGCGTTCCAGTTTCCGACTAGCGCCGCGCGATCTATCCGCAGCCGAAGGCTGGCGGGTGGCGGTTCAAGATGAAGGTTTGCAGGAAGCGGTTCAGGAAGATTCATTTTGAAATTCTTGCGGAGGGCCGCCCTTCAAGCCAAACCAGACCACAACCATGCTGATGGCGACAACGGTCCAAGTGTACCACAGGCCGGCAAACATATCACCCGTCCGCGCGACGATGTAACCTGCGATAAGCGGTAGGAAACCTCCGAGATATCCAGCACCGAAATGGTAAGGGATCGACATGGAAGAATATCTGATGGACGGCGGAAACATCTCGGTCAACAAGGCAGCAACAGAACCGTAGGTCAATGCCGAAAGCATGGCAGCTGCCAGCAAAAGTGCCAGGATCCCCACGATGTTCGGTAGAGGCGGCCGCTGGACGGCAAAATCGAAGCCGTAATTTTCCAGCGCGGTCTGCACGCCATCACGCCTTTGCGTGCCGTTTTCCAGCCAGTCACGCTCAATCTGCACTGTCTCGCCACCCACGGTCAGGCCGAGTTCGTCAGCCTCGACCACGGTATATTGCACGCCCGATGCGGTCAGCGTTTCAAGCAATTTGCCACAATCGCTTTGCTCACGCTCGAACAGATCGGCGAATGGATCGGTTGCGCAAGCCTGGCCCGTGACGACCACCGGATTGCGTTCAGCCGCCTCGGTCAATTCAGGATTGGCCAGTTTACCCAGGCCCCAGAAGATCGGAAACAGAAGGAGAAGCGTGAGGAAAGCGCCGATAATGATCGGTGTCTTGCGCCCTACCTTGTCTGACCAGCGACCGACAGCCACGAAGAATACCATAGAGGTCAAGCCAACTATCAGCAGCAGGATTTCGACCACCGCACCATCCATGCGCATGTCGCGCTGGAGAAAGGAAAGGGTGGAGAAGAAAGCTGAATACCAGATCGTGGTCAGGATACCGGCCACCGCAAATGCGATGAAAATACGCCGTTTGTTACCGGGATACGTGAAGCTCTCGACCAGCGGATTGCCTGCCGTTTCACCCGCAGCTTTCATCGCCTGAAACACCGGGCTTTCATTCAGCTTGAGCCGCATCCAGAGCGATATGCCCAGCAATACCACCGATAGCAGGAAGGGAACGCGCCAGCCCCATGCGGCAAATTCGTCTGCCGGAATAAGCGCACGGCAGAGCAATACGACGATGATCGACAGGGCAAATCCGCCAACCACGCTGGCCTGGATAAAGCCGGTGTAGAAGCCGCGCTTGTCTGGAGGTGCGTGTTCGGCCACATAAATCGCGGCCCCGCCATATTCACCGCCTAGCGCCAGCCCTTGCAGGATGCGCAGCAGGATCACGATCGCAGGGGCCCACAAGCCGATGGTCGCCGCGTTGGGCACGAGGCCGACCCCTGCAGTCGCCACGCCCATCAAGGTTACGGTGACGAGGAATGTGTATTTGCGCCCCAGCTTGTCCCCCAGATAACCGAACAGGATTGCTCCTAAAGGACGGAAACCGAAGCCGATGGCAAAGCCCGCCCAGACGAGCAGGATCTGCAAAGTCTCATTATCGCTAGGGAAGAATGCTGCCCCGATCAGCGCAAACAAGGTGCCGTAAATGAAGAAATCATACCATTCAAAGATGGTGCCGGCAGAACTTGCTGCAATGACAAGGCGAATTTCCTTCGCGCTCGGCTCCAATATCTCCGGCGCAGCATTTTCCGCCATCATTTCCCCTCCCCCAATTATCACCATGGCGATTAGCCGAGACTACGTGACGTGGAAAGAGCTTCCAGAGCGGCCTTCCACGGCAGGAGAATTGCCCCGTGCCGCCCGCGATGTTCCCGTGCGGGGGCAATCAGGCCAAGATCGGGCCAATCTGGCATGGGGCCATCATTTTTGAGCCAACCGACAATCTCATCGAGCGTATGTGCGATATCCATGGGTGAACGCCCCTTGGCATGACGGGCAAAGATGGCTGCAGAAGCCTGGCCAACGGCGCAGGCGCGCACCTGCATTCCAACTTGCCCGATATCGCCGGTGCCATCAGGCATGACGTCCAGTTCCAGCGCCGAGCCACAGGTGTCTGAGCGTGCCCGGCCATGCAGTGGTGCTCCATCGAGCAAAGGCCAATTGGCAAGCTCGACTGTGGCAGCCAACATTTCAACAGTGTATAGCTTGGCCGCGCTCACTGTTCTGCGCTGTCCGGACCTTCCACGTCCAGCAAATGCGCACGGCGCTCCGCAATCAATTGTACCATCGCGCGCGATCCTGCGTCGACAAGCTGATAGGTGCGCGCTTCGGAAATCCACAGCGGACGCCCCTTTGCGCCCCACACCGCGTCATATCCCAATACCAGCAGGGAAAAGCCGATGATGACGATGATGACGCCTTTGACAGCGCCAAATCCGAAGCCAAGCACACGATCTATTGGACCCAATACGGAACTGCGCGAAGAGCGTCCGGCGACCCGCGCGATCAATTTCATCGCGGCGTAGGGGATCAGCAATAGCAGCGCAAAGGCAAGAATGCCCGCGGTTATGGGAGAGCCCATGAAGTCGAGGATGGCGGCGGTGAGGTCCGTATGCAGATAATGGATTGCCAGAACTGCGAGCATCCACGCCGCAAGAGACAAGACTTCCTGCACGAATCCACGCAGAAACCCGCCGATCGCCCCCAGGCCCACAAGAAGGAGCACGATAATATCAAAACCCGTCATCAGACCCGAAACTAGGCGGACGCCATCACGCGGTCAACGAGTGAAGCGACGCCGCCTATGTCACTATACCCCAGTTTCTTGACCTCCCGTCCGCCGTTCACCGGGCCACAACCATGGGTAAAGCCAAGCTTTGCCGCTTCGCGCAGGCGAAGGGCACCATGCGCAACCGGGCGCACCTCACCCGAAAGCGATACCTCGCCCAGCCAGATAGTATCGGCAGAAAGAGGCTTGTCAGCCAACGCAGAAATGAGGGCGGCTGCGACAGCAAGATCGGCAGCCGGATCCGACAGGCGATAACCACCTGCGACGTTAAGATAGACCTCTGCCGTAGAAAAACTGAGACCACAGCGTGATTCCAGCACTGCGAGCAACATCGCCAGCCGCCCGCTGTCCCATCCCACAACCGCGCGTCGCGGCGTCGCGCCCGATTGTAGCCGGACAATCAGCGCCTGGATTTCCACAAGCACCGGGCGCGTGCCTTCGATGGCGGGAAAGACAGCGCTGCCTGCAATCGGCTCCTCACGACCGGAAAGGAACAGGGATGAGGGGTTGGAAACCTCTTTCAACCCCTGCCCTTCCATTGCGAAGACGCCAATTTCATCGACCGCGCCAAAACGGTTCTTGAGGCTGCGCAGGATACGATACTGGTGGCTCCTCTCCCCTTCGAAACTCATCACGGTATCGACCATATGTTCAAGCACCCGCGGTCCGGCGATGTTGCCGTCCTTGGTGACATGTCCGACAAGGACGAGGCAGGTCCCGCTTTCCTTGGCATAGCGGATCAGTTCAAATGCACTTGCACGGACTTGGCTGACAGTGCCTGGTGCGCCTTCGATCATGTCGGAGTGCATTGTCTGAATCGAATCGACGACCAGCAGATCAGGCGGCCCGTTTTTGCCCAATGTGGTCAGTATATCCCGCACGGAAGTCGCTGCAGCTAATTTGAGCGGAGCGTCCGCCAGCCCCAGCCTTCCGGCGCGCATGCGCACTTGGCCTGTGGCCTCTTCCCCACTTACATAGACAACATCGCCACCCGTTTTTGCGATGGCAGCCGCCGCCTGCAACAACAGTGTGGATTTGCCGATACCCGGTTCGCCGCCCATCAGGATGGCACATCCTGGAACAAGCCCCCCGCCCAGTGCGCGATCAAATTCTGCAAGGCCGGTGGTGCGCCGCGCGAGCGGCTTGGTTGGAGCATCCAGCGATTCGAAGGCGATGGCCCGACCTCCGCTCGATAAATCATGCTTGGCAGTGAACTTGGTTTCAGGCGCGTCTTCAACCAGCGTGTTCCACTGGCTGCAATCAGGGCACTGCCCCTGCCACCGCGTCGAAACGCTGCCGCATTCTGTACAGATATATCGACGTTTGGGTTTGGCCATGAAGGGAGGACTAACCGGAACAGAAAAAGAACACAAGTGGGCTTTATGATGGCGGATTGCGGGTTTGCAACACTATGAAAACGGCGCGCCATATGTCAGTCATGCAGTCATGCGACAAAAGGAACTCAGGATTGCGCTGGTCTGCTATGGCGGGGTCAGCTTGGCTGTTTACATGCACGGCGTTACCAAGGAAATCTGGAAGCTGGCCCGCGCCAGTCGGGCGCATCATACGCCATCAGCGCTCCTCAAAACCGGCTCAGAAGTCGTTTATCAGAAGCTGCTCAACCATATTGAAACCCATAAAGGTCTGCGGCTCCGCGTCCTTCCTGACATCATCACCGGCGCGAGTGCTGGCGGCATCAACGCTGTTTTCCTGGCGCAGGCCATCCATTCCGGGCAAAGCCTTGAACCGCTGACCGAACTCTGGCTGAAAAATGCCGATGTCGAAAAACTGGTCGCCGATGAGGCGCGGCCCTGGTCATCCGCGGCCAAGCCATGGATGCTGCCTTTTGTCTATTATATGACCAATAAGCCCGGCAATGCGGTGAGCGAGAGCGTGGCGGTGGAAACGCGGGCAGAGGTGCGGCGCAAACTTTCCGGTCTTGTACGTGGACGCTGGTTTGAGCCGCCTTTTTCGGGGCCTGGTTTCACAGATGTGCTGCATCATGCCCTATGCGCCATGGATAAAGGTGAGACGGAAGATCCGCTGTTGCCACCTGGCCACCTGCTCGATCTTATGGTCACGGCCACAGATTATCACGGCCATCGCGAATTGCTGCGCCTCAATTCCCCGCCAGTGGTGGAGGAAAGCGAACATCGCATGCCGATCGGCTTTCGCGTGCATACGCCGCCTACGGGTGGCCAGTCACTGGCACATTTGTGCGAATTGACCTTTGCCGCGCGTGCTACCGCCAGCTTTCCGGGCGCGTTTCCACCGCTTAAAGTGGCTGAGATCGATCGGCTCTATCCCGGCGAATGGAATAGTCGCGATGCATTTCTTCAGCGTGTCATACCTGCCCATGTGGAACGCGACACGGTTGATCATGTCGCATTGATTGACGGGTCTGTTCTGGTCAACGCACCCTTTGCAGGCGCGATGGCCGGGTTGAGCGCACGCCCTGCCCTGCGTGAAGTGGACCGCAGGTTCGTCTATATTGATCCTACACCGCGTCGCCCATCAGCTGTCAGCGGTGACGAAGTGCGGCCCGTCGGCTTTTTCTCCGCAATTGTCGGCTCCCTTTCGGCAATCCCGCGTCAGCAGCCCATTCGGGACAATCTGGAGACTCTCGAAACGCAATCTCGCGAAGCTCACAATTTACGCCGAATGGTCACCGCGCTGCGACCTGAGGTAGAAGGCGTGGTCGAAAAACTGTTTGGCAGGACCTTGTTTCTCGATCAGCCGACTGCAAAGCGACTTGCTGCGTGGCGCACACGCGCGCAACAGGCAGCGGCAGAGCGTGCCGGATATGCTTTCCATTCCTATGCGCAGGCAAAATTGTCCGGCATCGTGGATCGCATCGCCCTGCTGGCGCACAATGCAGCGCCCTATCTGAACAGGCCCGATGCTCATGAAATCGCCCTGCGTATCCGGCATGTGCTTGAAGAGCGCGGGCTTGGCAGTCTCTCCGCCCAACGCGGTAGCGGAGCGAGTGAGGGAGCAATCCTTTTTCTGCGTGATCATGATAACGCCTTTCGCATTCGTCGCTTACGCCTTCTGGCACGCCGCCTTTCGCGTGAATGGGACGCTGATCCCGACATTCCCGACGATGAGCTGGAAGTTGCCCGAGAGCAGGTTTATCATGCATTATCGCTATATTCGGTAGGTGAGGACATAGATGGGCTTGGCCCTGACTTTGCAGACATCGCGGCAAATTCGGTAAAGCATCCCGAGATACTGCTCGATAAACTCGCGGAATTGCGTGCCTTGCGCGAAACTGATCTGGCGGCGGAAAAAATCATTGCCGAGGCGCTGGAGGCCATGCCCCGAGATTTGCGGCGGCGGGCCTTGCTCACCTATCTCGGCTTCCCCTTTTATGATGTCGCCACCTTGCCGCTGCTGCGCAATGAAGGTCTGACCGAATTTGACCCGGTGAAGGTCGATCGCATCAGTCCTGATGATGCCCGGTCAATCCGCGAAGGCGGAACAGAGGCGACCTTGCGCGGGACCGAATTCTTCAATTTTGGCGCATTCTTCAGTCGCTCCTATCGCGAAAACGATTACCTATGGGGACGCCTGCATGGTGCGGAACGGGTGATCGACCTCGTTTGCTCTACGGTGCCAGGCGGTTTCTCCGATGCAGATTGCCTGTCATTCAAATGCGACGCATTCCTCGCCATTTGCGATGAGGAGGAGACGCGCGGGCTGTGTGATGCAAAGATGGTGAGTGATCTTCGCGCCGAAATTATGGTCAAGCTTGGCTGAAAAGGCCCGTATTCAGGCGGAAAAGGCACCCTTCAACTTTTCGAAAAAGCCGCGACTTTCCGGACATTCATCACCCGTTTCAGTCTCACGGAATTCGCGCAGAATGTCCTTCTGGCGGCTGCTGAGTTTGGTAGGCGTCTCCACCATCACTTCAATCACCAGATCGCCGCGACCGCGTCCTTGAAGAACGGGCATGCCAGCGCCGCGCTTGCGCAATTGCTTGCCAGACTGGATGCCGGGAGGAATGTCGATGGAATGGACTTCGCCATCCAGTCCCGGAATTTCAATCGTGTCACCAAGTGCCGCGGCTGTGAAGCTGACAGGCACGCGCGTAAACAATGCGGTCCCCTCACGTTCGAACACGTGATGCGGTTTGATGTGCAGGAATATGTAAAGATCGCCCGCCGGCGCGCCCCTTGGTCCGGCCTCGCCCTTGCCTGAAAGCCGGATGCGCGTGCCATTGTCGACACCTGCAGGAACTTCCACGTCCAGTGTTTGCACAGTGTCGACCCTGCCCTCGCCACGGCAATCGCCGCACGGGCTTTCGAGTACTTCGCCGGCACCATGACAATTGGGGCAAGGTCGTTCGATAACGAAGAAACCCTGTTTCGCGCGCACTTTCCCGTGCCCGTGGCACAATTCGCAGCGGCGCCGCGATGTGCCGGGCTCCGCGCCGGTACCGGTGCAGGTTTCGCAGGCAGTAGATACTTCCACCTCGATCTCGGTGGATTTACCATGAAACGCCTCTTCCAGGCTGATCTGCATATCATACCGCAGATCCGCGCCGCGTCGTGGGCGTGAACGTCCGCCTGCGGCACCGCCACCAAAGGCACTGCCAAAGATCGTTTCGAAAATATCGCCAAGATCGCCGAAATCCTGCTGGCCGCCGCCGCCTTGCTGAAAAGCAGCATGACCATAACGATCATAAGCCGCGCGTTTTTGCGGGTCCTTCAGCACTTCATACGCTGCGCTGATCGCCTTAAACTGCGCTTCTGCCTCGGCATTGCCGGGATTGCGATCAGGGTGATATTTCATCGCCAGTTTGCGGTATGCGGATTTCAGGCCCGCATGGTCGGCATCGCGTGCGACACCCAGAATTTCATAAAGATCGGCTTCACCGGAAGACATGCATCAATCCCCAAACCGGACCGCCACCGATGCATTGCGCATCGATGGCGGCCGGGTAGTCCATCAGGCTGTTAGGCCCAGTCCCTCAAGGCGTTGGCCTCAAGACTTGTCCTCATCATCCACCTCGGTGAATTCAGCTTCGACGACCTCTTCTTCCTCGGCAGGCGAGGACGTGTCGCCAGCGGCTGCTGCATCGGCTGCACCAGCATCGGCGGCGGACTGATCCTTTTCATAGATCTGCTGTCCCATTTTCATGGCGACATCGGTGAGCTTCTGGCTCTTGTCCTTCATCACCTCGATATCGTCACCTTCGAGCGCCGTCTTGGCTTCGGCAATAGCGGTTTCGAGTTCGGTTTTCAGGCCGTCGTCGATCTTGTCGCCATTTTCTTCCAGCTGCTTTTCAGTAGCGTGGGCAAGACCATCGAGATTGTTGCGGACTTCGGCCGATTCGCGGCGCTTCTTGTCTTCGTCTGCAAATTTCTCGGCATCCTGCACCATCTGTTCGATGTCGGATTCGTTGAGACCACCAGATGCCTGAATACGGATCTGCTGTTCCTTGCCAGTGCCCTTGTCCTTGGCAGACACGTTGACGATGCCGTTGGCGTCAATGTCGAACGTGACCTCGACCTGCGGAACGCCGCGCGGTGCAGGAGGAATGCCGACAAGATCGAACTGACCGAGCAGCTTGTTGTCCTGCGCCATTTCGCGCTCACCCTGGAAAACACGGATGGTCACTGCATTCTGATTGTCTTCGGCAGTGGAATAGACCTGCGTCTTCTTGGTCGGGATCGTGGTGTTGCGATCGATCATGCGCGTCATGATGCCACCCAGCGTTTCAATGCCGAGCGAAAGCGGGGTCACGTCGAGCAGTAGCACATCCTTGACGTCGCCCTGCAGAACGCCCGCCTGAATGGCAGCGCCCATGGCCACGACTTCATCCGGATTAACACCGGTATGCGGCTTGGAACCGAAGAATTCTTCGACCACTTCGCGCACCTTGGGCATACGTGTCATGCCGCCGACAAGAATAACCTCGTCAATACTGTCCTTGGTGACGCCGGCATCTTCCAGCGCCTTCTTGGAAGGCTCCAGCGTGCGCTTGATCAGATCGCCAACCAGTTGCTCCAGCTTGGAGCGCGAGAGCGTTTCGACCAGATGCAGCGGAGTGGACGATCCACCTTCCATGCGGGCGGTGATAAAGGGCAGGTTGACCTCTGTCGATTGCGAGCTGGAAAGCTCGATCTTGGCCTTTTCCGCGGCTTCCTTGAGACGTTGAAGAGCGAGCTTGTCGGTCTTCAGGTCCATGTTTTCCTTCTTCTGGAACTGCTCGGCAAGGTAATCGACAATCACGTTGTCGAAATCTTCGCCACCCAGGAAGGTGTCGCCATTGGTGCTCTTCACTTCGAACACGCCGTCCCCGATCTCGAGAACGGAGATGTCGAAGGTGCCGCCGCCAAGGTCATAAACGGCGATGGTCTTGCCATCGTTCTTGTCCATGCCATAGGCGAGCGCGGCTGCAGTCGGCTCGTTGATGATGCGTTCGACTTCAAGGCCAGCAATCTGCCCGGCATCCTTGGTTGCCTGACGCTGCGCATCGTTGAAGTAGGCCGGAACGGTGATAACCGCTTTGGTCACGGTTTCACCAAGATAGCTCTCGGCGGTTTCTTTCATCTTTTGCAGGATGAAGGCGGAAATCTGGCTGGGGGAATATTCTTCGCCGCCTGCTTCCACCCACGCATCGCCATTCTTGCCCTTGACGATGTCATAGGGAACCAGGTCCATATCCTTCTTGGTAGTCGGATCGTCGAACCGGCGGCCGATCAGCCGCTTGATGGCGAAAAGCGTATTGTCCGGATTGGTCACGGACTGGCGCTTGGCCGGCTGGCCAATCAAACGTTCGCTGTCCTTCGTGAAGGCAACGATGGACGGCGTCGTGCGCGCGCCTTCTGAATTTTCGATAACCTTGGGCTTGCCGCCTTCCATCACGGATACGCAGCTGTTTGTCGTACCAAGGTCAATGCCGATAATCTTGCTCATTTATTCCCCACTCTCTTTCAAAGTTGGACGCTGCACCTTCGACCTCCCGCCATATCGGCAAGGCCACTCGGCAGCTCTGGAAAACCTGTCTAACGGGGCCGGATATAGGTGCGCTTTCGCTTGGCACAAGGGACTTGAGGCCCTAGAAAATCACCATTGTGCAAGAGAGGAACATTATGAAGTCCATGTCTGTTTTTCGCGTTCTGGCTGCGGCCGGGCTGACTGCAACCCTGGCTGCATGCGGCGGAGAGGCAGAGGCTCCCGTCGAAGAAGTTGCAGGTGATTGTCCCCCCGGCATTACTGTCACCGAAGGCTGGCTGGCCCTTCCCGCTGTTGGTGGCAACCCCGGAGCTGCGTATTTCTCGCTGACAAATGGCACTGATGAACAGGTGACCATCCGGACAGCCAGCGTGCTGGGCGCAGAAAGCGCGATGATCCATGAAACCGCAACGTGGAGTAATGAAACGGACATGCAGGAACTTTTCACCCTTCCTGTCAAGGGCGGTGAAACGCTCGTGTTCGAACCGGGTGGCAAGCATGTGATGGCAATGGGCATGGGCGGAGGGGTTGAGCCAGGCGGCGAAACCGAAGTCACGCTGACCTTTGTTGGTGGAGACAAATGCAGCTTTCCCGTCACCGCCCATCCAGCGGGAGAAGACCCAAGAGAGGCAATTGGCGAAGATGCGGCAATGAAAGTTGAATAGGCAAGAGCCGCAGGCCTGCCCCATCGGTGGGGAGCGGCCGCTGGGCGCGGGCGAGGTAAAGCTCGCCCGCTCCATGTTTGGCGGCGCGATTGATTATTCCAAGGTTACCATCCGTCGCCGCAAATGGGCTTTTTTTCAACCGAGCAAGGTTACCATGGCCCCGCGTGGCCACATTCATTTCCACCCGCTGGGAAATGTTTATTGCGATGATTTCGCCACGGCCCCGCTCCTTCGGCAAGCCTTGTTTGTCCATGAAATGACGCATGTGTGGCAGACCCAGACCAAGGGTGACTGGTATCTAGTGCTCAATCGTATGCCTTGGGCGCGGTATGATTATGCCCTCAAACCGGGCTGGAAACTTGAACAATATGGCATCGAGCAGCAGGCGCGCATTGTGGAACACGCATTCATGCTCCGAAACGGCGCGAAATTGCCCGGCGTGACAGATAAATCCGCCTATGATGCCTTGGTCAATTTTCCCGGAGCTGCGCGTTGAATTTTCGGATTCGTCATTTTGTGAAAGCGGACACGGCAGCTTTTGCAGACCTTAATCGGCGCTGGATCGAACAATATTTTGACCTCGAAGACAGCGATCGTGCCCAATTGTCCGATCCTCAATGCGCCATCATTGATCAAGGCGGCGTGATTGGCATTGCAGAGGATAGCACAAGCGTCATCGGTTGTGGCGCGCTTGTCCTTCCGCACCATGATCCGGACGACGGATTGAGATGGATTGAATTGATCAAGCTTGCCACCGATCCCGCTGCACAGGGCAAGGGTGTCGGCGGACGACTCATCGATTGGCTGTGTGCCGATGCAGCTGCGCGCGGCTATGATGCTGTATGGCTGGAAACCAATGCAAGCCTGTCTTCGGCAACCCGGCTCTATGAACGTAAGGGTTTCCGCCCGCTATCGTCTGCTGAACTTTGGCCCACGCCTTATGCGCGTTGCAATCTTCAGATGGTTCGTAATCTGACGAATTGAGATTTTTGTCAGTTCAGAAGCGGTAGTGTCGCCCAGTCTTGAGCCAGCCGGTTGCATTTGTTACTATCTGTGGGTCCGGGCGGCCAAACCCGCGCCCGGCCAAAGAGTCAAAACAATGGAGCTGGATCATTATGGCATGTCGCGTGCGCGCGGCTTCCTTTCGCATTACGAAATTGACGAAATCAGCCTGCCCTCGGACTTTGGCGAAGTCACAGAGGTGGCAGGCAAGCTCTCAGGTCTCCTGACGACCGGACGCATCCGATATTGGCTAGTCCAATTGGCCGATCCTGGGTTGGAAGATTGGGCAAAAGAAGCGCCAGAGGAACAGGTCCGCACCGCCATGGTGCATTACTCCTTCCTCGTGCAGGCCTATGTGTGGGGAGAGCCGGAGCCGCCCGCTTCTCTCCCCGCAAACCTGTCCCGCCCAATAGTGGCAATTGCGGACAGGCTGGGACAGGCACCCCTGCTGCCCTATTCTGCCTATGTGCTCGACAATTGGTCGCGGTTCGACAAATCGGGACCGGTCAATCTTGAAAATATCTATATGGTTCAGAATTTCGCCGGTGGATATGACGAAAACTGGTTCGTTCTGATCCATGTCGCGATCGAGGCTGAAGCTGGCGTTTTGCTCGATAATGCAACCAAGCTCGTCACTGTGGCGAAACAGGGTGAAGCAGTTGAAGCGGAAAGATTGCTGGTGGAGATGGATGCCGCATGGGAACGCATTTACGGCCATTTCGCGCGCATGACTGAACGCTGTGATCCCTATGTCTATTTCCATCGTGTGCGTCCCTATATCCACGGCTGGGCGAACAATCCCGCGTTGGCCGAAGGTGGGCTGATCTATGAAGGTATAGAGAGATTCGATGGCAAGCCGCAGGCATTGCGCGGACAGACAGGGTCACAATCCTCGATCGTTCCTGCGATGGATGCGCTCTTTCAAATCGGCCACGGCGACGATCCGCTCAAATCCTTTCTTGATGAACTGCACCATTATCGCCCCGTCGCCCATCGCCGCTTTATCGAAGATCTTGCCGAGCGATCGACATTGCGCGAATTTGTAGGCGCTTCGGGAGCACAAAGTCTGAAGGACGCTTTCAACGCGTGTCTCAATCAGTCGGCACGGTTTCGCACGCGGCATCTCGAATATGCGGCAAGCTATATCAACAAGCAGGCGGGCAGCATTCCTGGCAATGATCCCGATGTTGGCACAGGCGGTACACCTTTCATGAAATATCTGAAGAAGCACCGCGACGAAAATGCAAATCAGTTGGTGGAGTGAACAGCAAAGGGCCGCCTCTTGAAAAGAAGCGGCCCTTTGAATTCTCCCGGATTTCGATGATCGCCCTGAACGCGAAACCTGCACCGGCACTGCCTATGCAAGTCCAGCATCGAAAACATGGGTTTCAGCGCGCCAAGACCTAAAGAGAAAGCACGGTCTTAATCTGCCTTTACCGCAAATTGTCAGTCAGGCTTTTTGGCGACTCCAACCATGGCGGGCCGCAGCAGCCTATCCTTGATCATATATCCAGCCTGCATTTCCTGCACGATGGTTCCCGGCTCAACCTCGTCATTCGGGATTTCCATCATAGCCTGATGCTGATTGGGATCGAGTGGCAGGCCCATCGCAGCAATGCGTGTGATGCCATGCTGTTCGAAAGCCTTTTCCATTTCGCGCTGCGTCGCCTGTATACCGGCGACCAGACCCTTGAACTTGGAATCCTCCCGCAGATCTTCGGGCACGGCTTCGATAGCGCGGGAAAGGTTATCCGCCACGCTCAAAATGTCACGGGCAAAGCCGGTCGCGGCATAATTGCGCGCGTCGGTGATGTCTTTTTCCATGCGCCGGCGCACGTTCTGCGTTTCTGCCTTGGAATAGAGCACTTCCTGTTTGGCCGCATCGAGATCCTCGCGCAGGCGGTCCAGTGCCTCGTCGAGCCGGTTGGTTTCTTCTTCCACCGTGTCTTCGTCACTGCCATCACTATCGTTGAGAAACTCCTCCGGCACGCCGTCAAGTTCCTTTTCAACCGCTTCGTCGCGATCTTTATCGTTATGCGTCATTCTTGCCTTGCCAACCTATTCGTTTGCCCAGGGATTGGGCGGTGAAGTCCACCATGGGAACGACGCGCGCGTAATTCAACCGCGTTGGGCCAATCACGCCCAGTACGCCGACCACCTTTCCCTCTCGATCGCGGTAGGGAGATGCGATTACGGAAGAGCCTGAAAGCGCGAATAACCGGTTTTCCGCGCCAATAAAAATGCGGGTCGATTCGGCATCGCGGGCGCTATCCAGCAATTCGGCCACCGATTGCTTGTCTTCCAAATCTTCCAGCAAGGAACGCACCCGCTCGATATCGCCCAGCGCGGTTTCATCCAGCAAATTGGCCTGTCCGCGCACGATCAGGACCGGGCGCCTTGCCGGGTCTTCGCTCCATGTGGCGATGCCGGCTTCAACCAGTCCGGCAGAGATTTCATCCAGCGCGCTTTGCCCCGAAGCAATATCAGCACGCATGGCCTGCGCTGCCTCTGCCAGGGTGCGTCCGGAAAGCTGCGCGCTGATGTAATTGCCTGCCCGCTGCAAGGCGCTGTGCGAAGTTGCATCGGCAATTTCGAGGACACGGTTTTCGACATGGCCATCCTCCCCCACCAGCACTGCCAGCGCACGCGTTTCATCTAGCGGGAGGAGTCGCATTTGCGCCAGTCTTGGTTCTCTGCGCGGCACCATCACCATGCCCGCCGCACCCGAAATGTCCGAGAGGATGGAGCTGGTCTTTTCCAACGCCTTTTCGATCGGGCCGGGCGCGGAAAGCTGCTGTTCGATGGCCACGCGTTCTTCCCGCGTGGGTTCGGCCACCTGCATGATACCGTCTACGAACAGGCGTAGCCCGCTTTCCGTTGGCAAGCGCCCGGCGCTGGTGTGAGGGGCGGCAAGAAGGCCAAGCTGCTCCAACTCGCTCAGGACCGAACGGATGGATGCGGGCGAAAGGTTCAGCCCGCTCTGCTGTGACAGTGCCTTTGATCCCACAGGCTGCCCACGCCCGAGATAATCTTCTACCACCAGCCGGAAAATATCCCGCGCGCGGTCTGATAATTCGGTGATCGGTGGTGATGCCATGCGATCATAGCTAGCAATATCGGCGACAAGTTCAATTTCCACGGCGTGAACGCTTGTCGAATAGGTGCATTTTCTCCTAGCGCATGCTGTGAAGCTGAAAAGCTGCCGATCCCCAGGCTCAAGGTGAGCCGGGTTCAGGGCATCACAGGAGAAATCAATGCGACCTTCCGGCCGCGCGCCTGACGAAATGCGCGCCATCACTATCGAAACCGGTTTCACCAAACATGCTGAAGGCTCCTGCCTGATCAGTTTTGGCGATACGCGGGTGCTGTGCACCGCCAGCGTCGAAGAACGCATCCCGCCGTGGTTGCGCGGCAAGGGCCAGGGCTGGGTTACTGGCGAATATTCGATGCTGCCTCGCGCCACGCATACACGCGGCAGCCGAGAGGCAGCGCGTGGCAAGCAAAGCGGAAGAACGCAGGAAATCCAGCGGCTAATCGGTCGGTCATTGCGCGCGGTGGTCGACATGGAAAAACTGGGTGAGCGGCAGATCACGCTCGATTGCGATGTCATACAGGCCGATGGCGGTACGCGCACTGCATCCATCTCGGGCGCATGGGTCGCATTGCGACTTGCGGTGAATAAGCTGATGGCGGCAGGTGACATCAAAAGCGATCCCATGACGTCCAAGATCGCCGCGATTTCCTGCGGTATCTATCAGGGGACGCCGGTGCTCGATCTCGACTATATCGAGGATTCCGGCGCCGATGCCGATGCCAATTTCGTGTTGATCGAAGGCGGACAGATTGCTGAAGTGCAGGCCACTGCCGAAGGGGCGACCTATGATGAAGAGGCGCTGCTGCGCCTGTTGCGTCTCGCCCAGATGGGCTGCACAGACATCTTCAAGGCACAGGATGAGGCGACGCGGTGACACGCAGGATTGGCTCCGGCAAGCTGGTGATCGCTACCCATAATGCAGGCAAGCTGAAAGAAATTTCTGCATTACTCGCTCCGCATGGGCTCGATTGCATATCGGCAGGCTCGCTGGGCCTGCCGGAGCCGCCCGAAACTGGCAAAACCTTTGTTGAAAACGCACTGCTCAAGGCACGTGCAGCGGCAGAGGCCTCGGGCATACCCGCTCTTGCCGATGACAGTGGATTATCGGTGGCCGCGCTTGACGGTCGGCCCGGCGTCTACACCGCCGATTGGGCCGAGAGGCAATGGTTCGAAGGGGAACCTGGGCGGGACTGGTACATGGCAATGGGCAAGGTCGAAGGACTATTGCAGGCCATGGGCGCAGATACGCCGCGCGATGCGTGGTTTTCATGCGTACTCGCGCTGGCATGGCCCGATGGCGAATACCTCGTTTATGAAGGCCGCGTTGACGGGAACCTGACATGGCCACCACGGGGTGAATTGGGTTTTGGCTATGATCCGTTGTTCATTCCCGAAGGCCGGACACAGACGTTTGCCGAGATCGATCCCTCAGAAAAGCACGCGATCAGCCACCGCGCCGATGCCTTTGCGAAACTGGTGGCGGATCAATTTTCCGCCTGACGTCAATACACGGGCCGATCGTAGATATTGCCCGCTGGGTAATAGTGACAGACCAGAAAATCGTCGGTCTGTCCGCGTGCCACGGCGCAGCCGACTTCGCGTGTACTGCGCCAGATGACCTGGGTATAATGGCCGACATCACGCCATTGGCCGGTCGTGGACACATTCGGGAAGATGCCGTGGCGATACAGTCGCCGCTCATCCACGAAGGCGCCGACCATGGTTTCTGCGCTGTAATATCCGGCATGTCCCATCCACAGGTTCTCGCCCGTGCCGACACGACCTGATTTATCGGAATGCTGCATATTTCCGCGCCGCGCCAGTTCATCCGCCCATAGTTGCGCCTGACGTGCCAGCCGATTGCTCCATTCCAGGCGATCCACGCCTACATCGTCACGCGCGTCATTATGCGTTCTCAGCAGTCGCTCGGCGAATGGATTTGTACGTCCCTGCCCTTCTGCAACAAGAGGTGTGGCGGAAATTGCTATGCTGGCCAGAAACGCACCCGCAAGTGCGATGAATTTCCCGTTTTTCATGCCTTCACCTTGACTCACTGGCGTTAACGGAGCCTGAAACGTAGCGATGGCGCGCGCCCTTTACATTCACTGGCCCTTCTGTCTTGCGAAATGCCCCTATTGCGATTTCAATTCGCATGTCCGGCAGAGCGTGGATATCGATTTGTGGCAGCAGGCCTTGCTGGCTGATTTGCGGCACGAAGCTGCACTGGCTGGCGGGGAGGCGCTGGAATCAATCTTCTTTGGCGGCGGAACACCCAGCTTGATGCCGCCGCAGCTTGTGAACACTTTTCTGCAAGAAGCTGAAAAACAGTGGGGATTTTCCAAGGACATCGAAATCACGCTGGAGGCAAACCCGTCCTCTGTCGAAGCTGCCAATTTTGCCTCACTTGCCGATGCAGGAGTGAATCGGGTTTCACTTGGCCTGCAATCATTGGATGATGAGGCGCTGCATTTTCTTGGCCGGCTCCACGGAGTTGAAGAGGGTCTTAAAGCGCTTGAGACAGCGCAATCGGCCTACAACAGGGTCAGTTTCGATCTCATTTATGCCCTGCCCGGACAGACTGCGACTGCTTGGGAAAACCAGCTCCGGCGCGCTCTGGATTTTGGCACCGGACACTTGTCACTCTATCAGTTGACGATCGAGCCGGGCACACGGTTTGCGACAATGGTACGGCAGCATGATTTTACACCACTCGATGACGATGAGGCTGCAGATCTGTTCGATGTGACGCGCGAATTGACCAAACAGACGGGCCTGCCCGCCTATGAGATCAGCAATCATGCGCGTCCGGGTGAAGAGAGCCGCCATAACCTCACCTATTGGCGATATCAGGATTATGCGGGCATCGGCCCCGGCGCGCATGGGCGACGAGGCGGTCTTGCAACCACGCGCCACAAGAAGCCGGAGAACTTTCTGTCTGCTGTCAAACGCAATGGATCTGGCCTGCAGCAGGAAATCGCGCTTGGCATGAGAGAGCAGGCCTCCGAAGCATTGCTTATGGGTTTGCGCCTTGCAGAAGGGATTGATCTTTCCTCTATCTCTGCTCGCTTCAACCTGCCCGAAGCCGCGCTGGTGGACCTTGGCGAGATTGAACGCCATGCCGCGCTTGGGCTGGTGCGGCGCGAAGCAAACCGCCTGTTCATTACCGATACCGGCATGCCGCTGCTGGATGCGCTGCTTCCCCGATTGGTGGCAGATGACCTGGTAACTGCATGAGCGGGGCCGATGACCTTGTCGGCCAATGGCATATGCATCTGGCGCAGGCGCAGCGGCGCTCACCGCATACGGTCCGCGCCTATTGCACGGCAGCGGGGCGTTTGCTGGGCCATCTGGAGCTGTCCGATTGGGAACAGGTCGCCGCCATCTCAACCCGAGACTTGCGCGGCTATCTCGCGGCACGCCGGGCAGAGGGAATTGGCAATGCCTCCACCGCACGCGAATTGTCGGCGCTGAAAGGTTTCATCAATTTTGCGCTGGATCAGACCGGCGATGTCTCAGGCTCTGCCCCCCGAATGCGCGGACCGCGCCTCAAGAAGGGCCTGCCCTACCCCGTTACGCCGGATGAAGCGGTCAATCTGGTCGAAAGCGTGTCCGATGGCGCGCGAGATGATTGGACAGGCCTGCGCGATGCCGCCGTATTGATGCTGATGTATGGTGCGGGCCTTCGCATTGCCGAGGCGCTATCGCTGAAAGCCGGCGATCTGCCGCTGGCTGAAACGCTGACCGTCACCGGAAAGGGCAATAAGCAGCGCGTCGTGCCGATCTTGCCTGAAGTGCGCGAGGCTGTGGCACGCTATGCGCAGGCCTGTCCTTTTCCGCTGGGGCGGGATGCGCCGCTCTTCCGCGGCGTTAAAGGTGGTCCGCTGGGGCAAGGCATGGTTCAGAAGGCGACAGCGTGTGCGCGCAAGGCGCTTGGCCTGCCAAAAACCGCCACACCTCACGCAATGCGGCACAGCTTTGCCACGCATCTTCTGGGTGCAGGCGCGGATATGCGCAGTCTGCAGGAATTGCTCGGTCATGCCAGCCTGGGCTCAACCCAGATTTACACGAAGGTCGATGCTGCCACGATGCTGGAAACCTATCGCGCGGCACACCCACGCGAGGAGGATTAGGCAATCAGCCCTCTCCGTCACGCTTTGCGCGTGGCACCCAGCTGATGACGCGCCAGACATATCCGATCACCGCAAGGCCGATGAACCCAAGGACAATGTAGCTGAGGATATGCTGCGATTCCTCCAGATAGCCGCCGAGGAATTTACCACCCAATATCAGTGCAGCATTCCAGATGAGTGAACCTGCAAAGGTAAAGCCGAGGAATTTCAGCTTCGGCATATGTGACAAGCCTGCCGGCAGCGAGATTATAGTGCGCAGGAAAGGTGAAAAGCGCAGGAAGAACACCACCCAGTGCCCGCGCGCGGCAAAGAATATCTGGGCCTTTGCGATATGTTCCCAATCAACTGTCAGCCATCTGCCCCAACGCTCTACGAAGGGCTCTAGCCGCTTGTAGCCAAAGCTATCACCCAGCCAGTACCAGAAGTAATTGCCGCCCACTGTTCCCAATGTTCCGATCAGCAGCAGGGGCCAGAACTCCATGGTCCCACGCTGCACCAGCAAACCGCCAATACCCATGATGACTTCGCTGGGCACAGGTGGGATCACATTTTCCAGCACCATCAGGAAGAAGATGCCGAAATATCCGCCCTTCTCGATCAGGTCGATAATCAGTGTGTCCATGCGACCTCAACGATCAAGGCGCGGAAGGGTTCGAAAAAGAATCCGCTTCCCCGTATTTGCTACATCGCGGCGTGCCGCGCTTCCAGTGCATCCCAGATCATGCCCGCTGTGTCCGTTCCGTTAAACGCATCAATGGAGACAATGCCGGTGGGAGAGGTCACGTTGATTTCGGTGAGCCATTCGCCGCCAATCACATCGATCCCGACAAAGGTCAGGCCGCGTTTCTTCAGGTCCGGGCCCATAGCATCGCAGATTTCCTGCTCTCGCGCAGTCAATATGGTCGCTTCGGCGGATCCGCCCTGTGCGAGGTTTGAACGAAATTCGCCCTCGCTTGGCCTGCGGTTGATCGCGCCCGCCACTACGCCATCCACAAGCACAATGCGCTTGTCGCCTTCTGCAACACTGGGAAGGAAGGGCTGGACCATGTGCGGTTCAGGCCAAGTCTGGTTGAACACTTCGAACAGGGCAGACATGTTGGTGCCGTCGGCATCTACCTTGAAGATCGCCTTTCCGCCATTTCCGTGCAGCGGCTTCACCACCACGGCGCCATGTGTCTTCTGAAATTCGCGAACATCGTCCAACACGCGCGTTATGAGCGTTGGCGGCATGAAGCGGGCGTAATCCAGGACATACATTTTTTCAGGCGCATTGATGACTTCGCGCGGATCATTGCTCACCAGCGTTTGCCCTCGCAGCCGGTCAAGCAGCAGCGCGGCGCTGATATAGCCAAGATGGAATGGCGGATCCTGTCGCATCAGGATCACATCGATATCCTTGCCAAGGTCAATCCTGATGCGTGCGCCAGCGGTAAAATGATCGCCTTGAACATTCTGCACCGTAACCGGCTTGGCCCACGCCGTGACCTTGCCCTCATTCCAACCGAGCGTCGTGACGTCATAATGCCATAATGAATGTCCGCGCTCTTGCGCGCTCAGCATCAGGGCGAAGCTCGAATCGCCAGCGATATTGATTGTTTCAAGCGAGTCCATCTGGACCGCGACGCGCAGGGACATGGGTTTTCCTTATGGTTGCCAGGCGTTGACGATGTGGCGCGGCGCAGTGCCGGGTGCAAGGAGGATAACGTCCACGCGCAAATCTTCACCTGCCAATGCATATTCATGCGCTACCGTTTCGGCAGCGGCGGCGACGCGGCGCAATCGGTATTCATCGATGGCGAAATCGAGGTCGGCAGCTCTTGCGCGCCATTTGACTTCGACAAAGGCGATAAGGCTTTCGTGCCGGGCAATCAGATCAATTTCACCGCCCTTCACCTTGACCCGCCGGCCAAGGATTTCCCAGCCCTGTCCCGTCAGCCAATCGGCAGCCTCATATTCTGCATCGCGCCCTTTGCGCTCAGCCTGCTGGCGTTTCATTCGTTCTTCATCTCCACCGCGCGCGCATAGAGCAATTTGCGGTCCAGCCCGGTGGCCTTTGCCACCTGCGCCACGGCCTTGGATGCCTTTTCCGTGGCGAGCAGTTGTCGCAGCATCGCATCGGCATCCTCTGCGCTAAATTGCGTTTCGGAAGGTGGCCCGACCAGCAGCACAATCTCTCCCTTGGGTGGATGTGTGGTGTAGTGATCGAGCAATTCTGCCGCGGTTCCGCTGCGGCATTCCTCGTAAAATTTCGTCAATTCTCGCGCAACTGCGACCTCGCGATTGGGCAGAATTGTGCCAATGGCCTCAAGGCTTTTGGCAAGGCGCGGTGCTGTTTCGAAGAAGATCAGCGTGCTGCGCAGCATTGCGAATTCTTCCAGCGCCTCCCGCCTGGCCTTGTCTTTGGCGGGCAGAAAACCCGCAAACAGAAACCGGTCGTTTGGCAAGCCTGACAAGGCCAGCGCGGTTAGCGGGGCGGTGGCACCAGGAAGCACGGTGACGGTTATTCCCGCATCTTTTGCGTCATTTACTAGCCGATATCCCGGATCTGACACCAGTGGCATCCCCGCATCGCTGACTAATGCGACAGCGCGATCACGCATTGAACTGACCAGCCGCGCACGATCATTTGCGTCAGTATGGTCGTTATAGCGCCATAGGGGCTTGGATATGCCAAGATGGCGTATCAGCTTTTGCGTTACGCGCGTGTCTTCGCACGCAATACCGCTACACCGCGTAAGTATATCAATTGCCCGCAAGGTGATGTCGCCGAGATTGCCAATCGGCGTGGCGACTATATAGAGGCCGGGATCAAGGGGAGCGCTGTCATCGGTCACGCACTGACCCTTGGACGAGGTTAAGCGGAGACTGCAAGCATGTTCGGTAATTTGAAGCGCCTGTTTATTGCAGGATTGGGCAGCATGGCGCTGGCCGGCTGCGCGGTGATCCCAGGTGGGGACAGCGGTTCTGCCGGCAGTGGTCCCGCCGTTTCTGACAGCGGATCTGTTTCCGGCCCCAGCGCCGATGTGCTGCCAACCGATGAACAGCGCCATCGCGTGGCACTGCTGGTGCCCCTGTCCGGTCGCAATGCCGAAGTGGGCCAGGCCATCGCCAATGCGACGACCATGGCGCTGCTGGATACGGGCGCGGAAAACCTGCGCATCACCACCTATGACACCAATCGCGACGCTGGCGATGCCGCCAGCCGTGCGGTGGCCGATGGTAACAAATTGATCATCGGCCCGCTGCAGCGCGACAATGTCGGCCCTGTGCTGGTGGAGGCGCGCCCCGCTGATATTCCGCTGATTACCTTTTCAAACGATACCACAGTGGCGCGCAATGATGTTTTCGTCATGGGCCATGTCCCCGAACAATCGGTGGAGCGCAGTGCGCGCTTTGCCATTGCGCAGGGTGCGCGCAATTTTGCGGCGTTGGCCCCGCGCGGCGATTATGGCAACCGCACGCTTGCAGCCCTTGAGCGGGTGCTTGCAGAACAGAACGGGCGGCTGGTTTCGGTCGAGCGTTATGATCGCAGCAATACATCAATCCTGAGCGCGGCGGACCGGCTGACACAGGCAGGTGGTTTCGATACTGTCGTGATCGCAGACGGCGCGCGGCTTTCGGCGATGGCGGCGCAACGATTGAAGAATGCAGGCGATCGCCAGCCTTCCATTATCGGGACCGAATTGTGGAGCGGTGAAGATGCTCTGACGCGCGAAGCCACGTTGCGCGGCGCGTGGTTTTCTGCTGTTCCCGACAACCGCTATCGCCAATTTGCACAAAGCTATAGTGCCCGTTTCGGCAACCAGCCCAACCACATTGCCATGCTTGGCTATGATGCGGTTCTTCTGACCCTGCGTCTGACCCGCGACTGGCGCCCGGGCCGCGTTCTGCCGCAAAATCTGTTGACCGACAGTGGTGGCTTCCTTGGGCTCGAAGGCCCGTTCCGCTTCCACGGCAATGGCGTGGGCGAACGGGCATTCGAAGTTCGGCAGGTGGGCAATGGCGCTTTCAGCATCGTCGATCCGGCACCACAGGGGTTCTGAAGTCGGATAACCGCATACATGTGCTTGTGATCGGGGATTCGCCACGCCTATAGCCTTGGGTATGAGCGATGACCTGTTTGAAGCCCTCCCCGCCGCTGGTGGAGACTACGATTCCTCCTCCATTGAAGTGTTGGAAGGGCTTGAACCCGTCCGCCGCCGACCCGGCATGTATATCGGCGGCACAGACGAACGCGCATTGCATCACCTTGCCGCCGAGGTGCTCGACAATTCGATGGACGAGGCCGTGGCCGGCCATGCCAACCGCATCGAAGTGGAACTGGACGAAGGTAACCGCCTGACCATCACCGATAATGGCCGCGGCATTCCGGTGGATGAACATCCCAAGTTTCCCGGCAAATCCAGCCTTGAGGTGATCCTCACCACCTTGCATTCGGGCGGCAAGTTTTCGGGCAAGGCCTATGCCACAAGTGGCGGCCTGCACGGCGTCGGCGTGTCCGTGGTCAATGCCTTGTCGAGCCACACGCGGGTTGAGGTTGCGCGCAATAAACAGGTTTTTGCGCAGGAGTTTTCAAAGGGGCTGCCCACGGGCAAGGTCGCCAAGGTTGGGGATACGCCCAATAGGCGCGGCACCAGCATCACCTTCGTCCCGGACGCAGAAATCTTTGGAGACCGCAAGTTCAAGCCCGGACGACTGTTCCGCCTCGCCCGCTCAAAAGCATATCTGTTCGCCGGTGTCGAAATTCGCTGGAAATGCGCCGAGAGCCTTACTTCGGATGATGTCCCTGCAGAGGCGGTCTTCCAGTTTCCCGGCGGACTGGCCGATCATCTGAAGGAGCAGGTGGGAACGCGCGAATGCGTGACGGCGGAATTCTTCACAGGCCAGCAGGATTTCCCTTTGAATTACAGGGGGCAATCACACGGCCGGGTTGAATGGGCAGTGGCGTGGCCCCTGTGGTCCGACGGCTCGACAAGCTGGTATTGTAACACCGTGCCAACGCCTGATGGCGGCACGCATGAATCGGGCCTGCGCGCCGCACTAACCAAGGGTTTGCGATCCTTTGGCGAACTGACGGGGGTCAAGAAGGCTAAAGACCTGACCGCGGACGATGTGATGACCGGTGCCGAGATTATGCTCAGCGTCTTTATCCGTGATCCGCAGTTTCAGAGCCAAACCAAGGATCGCCTGACTTCACCAGAAGCTGCACGCCTTGTAGAAAACGCAGTGCGCGACCATTTCGACCATTATCTTGCGGACAATATGGACCGCGGGAAGGCGCTTCTGGGCAGCGTGATGGAGCGCATGGAAGAGCGGCTCAAGCGCAAGCAGGAACGTGAAGTAAAGCGCAAGACTGCGACCAATGCAAAGAAGCTGCGCCTGCCCGGCAAGCTCACCGATTGCAGCGGCGAAACAGATGCCGAGACCGAGCTATTCATCGTCGAGGGAGACAGCGCAGGAGGCAGCGCCAAACAGGCACGCAACCGCAAGACGCAAGCCATCCTGCCTATTCGCGGCAAGATCCTGAATGTCGCAAGCGCCACTGTAGAGAAAATTCGCGCCAATAGCGAAATAGCCGATCTGGCGCTGGCGCTGGGCTGCGGCACGCGCAAGGATTGTGATACCGAAAGCCTGCGATATGATCGCGTCGTCATCATGACAGATGCCGATGTCGATGGGGCACATATCGCCACCCTGCTCATGACGCTTTTCTTCCAGGAAATGCCCGATCTTGTGCGCGGCGGCCATTTGTATCTGGCGCAGCCGCCGCTCTACCGCCTGACCGCCGGCAAGGAGAGCCTCTATGCGCGTGACGATGCCCATCGCGCAGAGATTGAAGCGGGTCCATTCAAAGGCAAGAAGGTCGAAGTCAGCCGGTTCAAGGGCCTTGGCGAAATGAATCCGCTGCAATTGCGCGAAACCACCATGGCCCCTGAAACGCGCAACCTTATCCGGATCACGCTGCCCGATCAGCATGAGGAGCGTTTCGCGGTGAAAGAGCTGGTCGACCAATTGATGGGTCGCAACCCGGAACACAGGTTCAATTTCATCCAGAACCGCGCAGGAGAGATCGACCGTGAAATGATCGACGCCTGACGGCCGCAATGAGCTTGAAGATTTGGAAGATGACATGTTCGATAACAAGGATCAGCAGGATGGTGCGCGCAGTAAGCTTGCATGGGTAATACTGGGCATCATCGCCGCCATCGCATTGGCGATTTTTGGCGGTGTTATGCTGGGCGAACTGGCCAGTCCGTTTGCTGACAGAAAAGAAGCCGACAGCACAGCGTCCGTACCATTGCCGACTGTGATTGAAACGACTCCATCCGATATCGAAACCCCTATCGAGATTTTGCCGCCTATCCTGCCTGAGATTGCAATTTCAACATCGCTTGCGCGCGATAGTGCGGCCCAGCCCATAGATCCGCAAAGCTGGGTGCGGCAGGATGATTTTCCGCGACAGCTATTTCGTGGCGAAAATGTTCGCGGCATGATTGCCGCCTACCTTACCATCACGCCCGATGGTTCTGTAAGGACTTGCGAAGTGGGGTCCAGCAGCGAGGTGGAGCCTGCGCACATGCTGCGTCCTGCCGCTGTGGGTGTGTGCCGCGCCCTGCAAGCACGTGCGCGTTTCCAGCCTTTCGCTGCGCCAGATCCTGTCTCTTATACACATCTCCGAGCCCACGAGACTAGGCATGATC
>OJBY01000065.1_pt1 | contig 67303 bp, 60 predicted proteins | sample 1591731 | NCBI WGS metagenome assembly OJBY01 (sample SAMN05416837, study PRJEB24817) | seawater metagenome | isolation source: Sea water | place: Canada:Atlantic | collected 2013-07
TCTCGTGGGCTCGGAGATGTGTATAAGAGACAGTCGAAGGATTGACCATCACCCGCTCGGGTATGCGCGATCTGGTGGAAAACTCTGGCCTGCCTATCTTGCTGCTGGATAACAATCGCATCATCGTTGCCAATGCGCAGGCGCGCGAAGAAATCGGTCGCCATGTCATCGGCCAGGATGCGCGTGTTGCCCTGCGCCATCCTGCCGCCATCGATCTTCTTTCGCGCCCCGAGGGCGGTTCGGCCACGGTGCAAGGGCTGACAGGACCCAAGAGCAATTGGCAGATGTCGCGCCAGCGTATCGATGACAGATATAGTCTGGTGGAGCTTATCAACCGCACAACAGAAGCGGATATCAGCCGCGCGCACACCGATTTCGTGGCTAATGCGAGCCATGAATTGCGTACGCCGCTGGCTTCCATCATTGGCTATATGGAAACGCTGGAAGAAGAAGGCGCGGATATTGAGCCCAGGCAGGCGCAAAAGTTCTACTCGACTGTTCTGCGCGAAGCGCGGCGTCTCAAATCCCTGATAGACGATCTGATGTCGCTCAGCAGAGTAGAGGCTGAAAAGCATGACCAGCCCCGAAAGGTGCTGGAACTGCAGAAGCTGGTTGCACAGGCAGCAAAAGATGGCACCGGGCCAGATCGCATAGCGCGCCTCGAAATGGACATTGCAGCGAGCAACATTCCCGTTCGTGGAGATCGCAACCAACTTGAACAGCTTGTCCGCAATCTGGTCGATAATGCTCTGAAATATGGTGATGCGGACCAATCGGTGACGGTAGATCTCACGCAGGGTGAGCGGCAAATGGCGGTTTTGCGCATTGTGGATCGCGGGGAAGGTATCGCCGCAGAGCATCTGCCTTATCTGACCCGCCGCTTCTATCGCACCGATCCTGGCCGAAGCCGCGCCGAAGGCGGCACCGGTCTTGGACTGGCAATCGTCAAACACATTGTCGAGCGCCACCGTGGCAGACTGGATATCGATAGCGAGATCGGCGTGGGCACAACGGTGACTGTGCGTTTGCCGATCGTGTCGGAAGCCACATAATAGGCTATCCTCAAGGTCCACTCCGATAAAGTTACCCACCAGTGTCTCGGAGATGTCACAAAACCGTAATGTCATAATTCTAGGGGCCGTTGTCACATTTTGGACACCAAAGGATTACAAGACCGCCGATGCGAGCTTTTGCCCCCATTCCTCTTGCGCTGATGGCGCTTTCGACTCCGGTCATGGCGCAGGATCAGGACAGCGAAGTTGAGGCGCTGCGCGCTCAAGTCGCCCATTTGACCTCGCAATTGGCAGAACTATCGAGCCGGCTCGATGAACTGGAAGATGAAAACGAGGAGGCGGCCGCGCAGCCCGTGCAGGCGGCTCCGATCAACGCTGCTGCAGCGCCCTCCCACACTCCGCCAGTGCAGGTCAGCATGGCTGCGACCCCCGGAGTTGAAACTTCGAGCGGGATCACATTCAAGCCCTTTGGCCGCCTGATGGTGGATGCAGGAACTACCTCACTCCCCAACACGCTTGGCCTCGATGAAGGGTTTGGCCAGGAAATCCGGCGCGCGCGGCTTGGTGTTGCCGGGGATATCCCCGGTGACTTTGGCTATAAGATGGAAGTGGATTTTGCCGGCAATGAATTGACCATCACCGATGCCATCCTGAGCTATGAAACCGGTGGGACGGAATTGAGCATAGGCCAGCACAATGCCTTCCAGTCACTGGAAGAACTTACCAGCAGCCGATTTACTTCCTTCATCGAACGGGCCGCTTTCACCGACGCATTCGGTTTTGATCGCCGCCTTGGCCTGTCTGCACAATATGGCACGGGCGATGTTCTCGTGCAGGCTGGTGTCTTCACATCCAACATAGACACGCTGCCCGACGATAGCTGGAGCATTGATGGGCGCGCGGTCTTTTTCCCTGAACTGGGCGATGCCCAGCTGCATATTGGCGGATCGCTTCATTACCGTGAACTGGAGAGTGATTCTTCGGTCCGCTACCGTCAACGCCCGCTGGTGCATTTCACCTCCGAACGGCTGATCAATACCGGCAATATCGGTGCGACAAGCGAATTTGGTGCCGGACTAGAATTTGCCGCCATCCGTGGGCCGTTGCATTTTGCCGCAGAAGCCTACCGCCAGGACGTTTCCCGCGGTTCAGGCTTGGATGACGTGGTGTTCCACGGCGGATATGTGGAAGCAGGCTTCTTCCTCACGCCGCGTGACAGCCGTGGGTACAAGGGCGGCCGTTTCAATCGTACCCGCCCTGCAAACCCTGTGGGTGAAGGCGGTATCGGTTCTGTGCAGGTCAATTTGCGCTACGATTATCTTGATCTCAACGATGGCGACGTGGCCACTGGTGGGATCGCAGGCGGACAGCAAAACGGTTTCCTAGCCTCGCTTATCTGGACCACCACCGATTACACGCGCTTCCAGTTAAATTATGGCAAGCTTGAATATGACGATGCCGTGCTGACGCTGCCCGGCGGATCACGCGAATATAGTGCAGATGCTTTAGGGGTCCGTGCCGAATTCGATTTCTAGGCGCAGCAAAAAGCTCTCCCGACCCTTGAAATAAGACCGCTATGTGACGCAAATCTGTCGCATCATGGTAATAGAGGGCCACTAATTGAACGCCAACCCAATGGGATCAAACTATGAAGAAGCTTTCACTTATCGTTCTCGTGCTTGCCGCGACCAGCCTGACTGCCTGCGGCTCCCAGGGCGGCAGTGGTGACAGCCGTGACGCTATCCACGCAGTCGGCTCGTCCACTGTATATCCTTTCGCCCGCACCGTTTCCGAAACTTTCTCGCGCGAATACCCCGAATTTCCAGCGGCCAATATTGAATCAATCGGCACCGGCGGCGGTATCGCCACCTTCTGCTCCGGGATCGGGTTCAACACGCCTGATTTTGCCAATGCATCCCGCCGCATGAAGCTGGGCGAATTTGAAACTTGCGCGGAAAATGGCGTAACCGAAATCGTCGAGATACAAGTCGGCATGGACGGCATTGCTTTCGCCAGCGCACAAGGTGGCATCGACATGGCTCTGACCCCTGAGCTGGTTTATCGCGCACTGGCCGCCAATCCCTATGGTGAGGAGCAGACGGCGACCAATTGGAACGATGTCGACCCTTCGTTGCCCGATCTGCCGATCCTCGTTTACGGCCCGCCTTCCACATCCGGCACCCGCGATGCGCTGGCTGAGCTGGTATTAGAGGTCGGCTGCGATGCGAATGCGGATATGGCTGCGATCAAGGAAGCCGACGAGGAACGCCACGACCGTATCTGCACCGAAGTGCGTTCTGATGGTGCCTATGTCGATCAGGGCGAGCAGGATAATCTGATCGTGCAAAAGATCGAAGGCAATCCCAACGCTGTCGGCGTGTTCGGCTATTCCTATCTTGAAGCTAATGCAGACCGCGTGCAGGGCCTTTCCATGAATGGCGTGCAACCGACATATGACAATATCTCCAGCTTCGCCTACCCCGGTGCTCGGCCGCTTTATTTGTATTTGAAGAAAGCACATGTTGGCATCATCCCCGGGATCGAGGAATTCTTGGCCACTTGGGTTGCAAACTGGGGTCAAGACGGTTCACTGGCCCAAATCGGCCTCGTGGCGAATCGCGGCGAGGTCATGGACCGGATGGCGGCAGCAACTACCGAAATGCCGGTGCTGACCGCTGAAGACCTGAAATAGAGGCCTGACCGCAACCAATGTCACCAGTCATTCCGCTTATCCTGGCTCTTGGGCTCGGGCTTGCCGGTTGGCTGGTGGCCCGGGCGCGTGCGTGGACTTTCAAACGCGCTGCCCCGCACGGACGCATCGCCGCCCTTCCCGCCTATCATGGCTGGTATGCGGCGTTGTGGATCGCCGTCCCCTTGCTGCTCTGGTTCCTTATATGGACCGGCGTTTCCGGGCAGCTTGTCCTGTCACACGTTCTCGCCAGTCCGGAGGCGCAAGCATTACCGGATTTCGGCCTGCGCCGCGATGCGATGCTGATTGAAGCGCGCAATATCGCCACTGGCGATGCGGTGCGCGTCCTGAATGAGGAATCCTATGCGCTTGCCGAACCGTTCCGGCAGGCCATGTCGCGCTACAACATCATTGGCGCGCTGATCGGATTGCTGATTGCAGGTGCGGGCGCGGCCTGGGCCTTCCTTCGTCTCAAGCCTGATTTTACTGCGCGGACAAGGGTTGAAAGGCTGGTGCTCGCCGCACTGCTGATCGCATCGCTTGTCGCCATTCTCACGACGCTGGGCATCTTCGTCACCCTCGTGTTTGAAACGATCCGCTTCTTCGGCATGGTTTCTCCGATAGATTTCCTGTTCGGGGCGCAGTGGAACCCTGATCCGATGAGCACCTCCTCCAGTCCCGACGGGGATCGCTACGGCGCCATTCCGCTGTTCTGGGGCACGCTGTTCATAGGCGCGATCATCGCCATGATCATCGCCATTCCGCTAGGCATGATGAGCGCGATCTACCTGACCCAATATTCCAGCCGCACTTTGCGCAAATGGGTAAAGCCCGCTCTCGAAATTCTCGCTGGCGTGCCGACCGTGGTCTATGGCTATTTCGCGGCACTGACCATTGCGCCTGCAATACGCGATTTCGCCATTTCACTCGGCTATGCCAATGCCTCCAGCGAGAGCGCGCTTGCCGCGGGCCTTGTGATGGGTGTGATGATCATCCCCTTCGTATCCTCGATGGCCGATGATTCCATTGCAGCCGTGCCACAGGCCATGCGCGATGGATCGCTGGCGATGGGCGCAACCACAAATGAAACGATCCGCCGCGTCATCGTGCCTGCCGCGCTGCCTGGCATCGTCGGCGGCATTATGCTGGCAATCAGCCGTGCGATCGGGGAAACCATGATCGTGGTGATGGCCGCATCCACTGCCGCGAACCTTTCTGCCAATCCGCTTGAATCCATGACCACCGTAACCGTGCAGATCGTGGCTCTCCTTACCGGTGAAGGCAGCTTCGATCACCCCGCCACACTGGCCGCATTCGCGCTTGGCTTTGTGCTGTTCATGGTCACGCTGGCGCTCAACTTCATTGCCCTGCGCGTCGTCAAGAGGTTCCGCGAAGCCTATGAATGAGACGCTCCCCCCTACCCGCACGAAAGCTTTCGAAGCGCGGCTGAAAAAGCGTTATGCCGCGGAAAAGCGGTTCAAGATGCTGGGCCTGTCGGCAATCGTGTTCTCGATCGCAGTCCTGCTATTCCTGCTGGCCACGATGACCATCAATGGCATTGGCGGTTTCCAGCGCGCAGAATTGAAAGTGCCGATTGATTTTCCCGCGATGGGCCTTTCGCTCAATGGCACCGTAGAGGATCGAACCGAGGCGGAACGAAGGCTGAGCGGACAAGGGCTGCGCGAAGTTGTCCAGTTCAGCGCTGAAGAGGCGCTTGGTGAAGACGCCGCCCAGCACCTCAACAGCGAGGCATGGCGTCTTGTCGCGCATGACATCTATGAAGAACCGGGCATGCTCCAGCGGCAGGAGGAAATCTGGCTGCCTGCAAGCGAGAGCCTTGCCAGCGCCTTTGCCGGAGACGGGCAGACCGATCTGCAACCGCTTGCGAAGGATCTGGAAGAACGCGGCGTTTTGGCGGACAGATTCGATGTCGGCTTTCTTTCCCGCGCCGATGCGACCGATCCGCAACTTGTGGGTATATGGGGCGCGCTGAAGGGCTCGATGCTGACGATGCTCGTCACATTGCTGCTGGCCTTCCCAATCGGTGTTCTGGCCGCGCTCTATCTGGAAGAATATGCACCCAAGAACCGCTGGACCGACGTGATAGAGGTTTCGATAAACAATCTGGCTGCGGTCCCCTCCATTATTTTCGGTTTGCTGGGCATGGCGGTGTTTCTCGCTATTTTTCCAAGCTTCCGCTCGGCTCCTCTCATCGGCGGTATGACATTGGCCCTGATGACAATGCCGGTGATCGTGATTTCGGGCCGCAATGCCATCAAGGCAGTGCCGCCGTCGATCCGTAACGGCGCGCTCGCCGTCGGAGCTTCTCCCGTGCAGGTCGTGTTCCACCATGTCCTGCCGCTGGCTTTGCCCGGCATCCTCACCGGCACGATCATTGGCATGGCCCGAGCTCTGGGTGAAACCGCGCCGCTGCTGCTGATCGGCATGCGCGCCTTTGTTGCCACGCCGCCATCGGGTTTTACCGATAATGCCACGGTATTGCCGATGCAGATCTTCCTGTGGTCGGACGAAATTGACCGTGGATTCGTGGAACGCACCAGTGCCGCGATTATTGTGCTACTGGTATTCCTATTGCTGATGAATGGCATTGCCATATATCTGCGCAACCGCTTCGAAAAGAAATGGTAATGCAAGAAACTGCCCAGACCTCCTCTCCCGTCCCCTCCCCCATCGATATCGCCGCGCATGGCGAACAGGATGGCTCGGCGTCCAATGTGGCGGCAGAAAATGTCGAGGCGGCGAAGATCAAAATGCGCGCCAGCGATGTTTCCATCTATTACGGAGAAAAGAAGGCCATCGACAATGTCTCTGTCGATGTCTTCAGCGAATATGTGACCGCCTTCATCGGTCCGTCCGGCTGTGGCAAATCTACTTTCCTGCGCGCTCTAAACCGCATGAATGATACAATTCCCTCGGCCCGCTATACCGGCAAGATCGAACTGGATGGCGAGGATATCTACGCCAGCGGCATGGATGTGGTGCAATTGCGCGCGCGCGTCGGGATGGTGTTCCAGAAGCCCAATCCCTTCCCCAAGTCAATTTATGACAACATCGCCTATGGCCCCAAGATCCACGGCCTTGCAGAAAGCAAATCCGAGCTGGATGCCATCGTCGAAAAGAGCCTGCGCCGCGCGGGCCTGTGGGAAGAGGTGAAGGATCGCCTGAGCGATTCTGGAACGGCACTTTCGGGCGGACAACAGCAGCGGCTGTGCATCGCGCGCGCCATTGCTGTCGATCCCGAAGTGATCCTTATGGATGAACCATGTTCCGCGCTGGATCCGATTGCCACCGCCAAGATCGAGGAGCTGATTCACGAATTGCGCGGCCGCTATGCTATTGTCATTGTCACCCATTCGATGCAGCAGGCTGCCCGTGTTTCCCAGCGCACCGCCTTTTTTCACCTCGGCAACCTTGTTGAGTATGGTCACACTTCAGATATATTCACTAATCCCAAGCAGCAACGCACCCAGGACTATATTACGGGCAGATACGGATGAACATGGACCACACCGTCAAGGCATTTGATGAAGACATCACCCAGCTTCGCGGCCTGATCGCGGAAATGGGCGGCCTGGCCGAGCTGGCCATAAGCGAAGCTTTGTCAGCTCTTGTTTCGGGGGACGAAACCAAGGCCAGGCAGGTCATCCTGCGCGACACCAAGCTAGACGAGCTGGAGGCAGAGGTCGATGCAATGGCCGTTCGCATTCTGGCCTTGCGCGCGCCAATGGCAGACGATTTGCGCGAGATCGTGGCCGCACTGAAGATCAGCGGCGTTATCGAGCGGATTGGCGATTATTCCAAGAACATCGCCAAGCGCATTGGTCGCATCGAAGGCCGCAAGACGTTTGAACCGTTGACCCTGCTTTCCGCAATGGGCGAAATCGCCGCCGAAATGGTGCATGACGTGCTCACCGCCTATGCAGCGCGCGATCCGATGCTGGCACGTGAGGTTATTGAGCGTGATGAGAAGGTCGATGCTTTCTACGACAGTATTTTCCGTAATGTTGTCAGTCACATGGTAGAAAACCCTTCCACCATTAGCAGCGCGGCTCAACTCTTGTTTGTGGCGCGCAATATTGAACGGATTGGCGATCACGCCACCAATGTTGCGGAAATGGTCCATTATTCGGCGACCGGCAGCTATCCCAACGACATAGAACGCTAGCGGCCAATGGCGTGCAAACATTGCACCCGTAAAAATGGCAGTGCAGTTTGCAACAAAACTGCCATGAAAATGTCATACGGAGCATCGGAAGGCCGCGCTTTCCTGCGGTCGTAAACGGGAACACGCCTGAAGATGTCCGCACCCAAACTGCTTCTTGTCGAAGACGATATCGCTCTTGCCGAACTGCTTGAATATCGCTTCGAAAGCGAAGGATATGATGTTCGCAGCACTGGCGACGGTGACGATGCCCTGATGCTGGCGGCCGAAGATGTGCCCGATCTCGTCATTCTTGACTGGATGATCGAAGGCGTCAGCGGCATCGAAGTCTGCCGCCGCCTGCGCCGCGAAAAGGCCACCGCGCATGTGCCCATCATCATGCTTACCGCGCGCGAAGCGGAGGATGACCGTATTCGCGGGCTGGAAACGGGTGCAGATGACTATCTGACCAAGCCGTTTTCCCCGCGCGAATTGCTGGCACGCGTGTCTGCCGTGCTGCGCCGCGTGCGTCCCGCGCTGGCAGGCGAAACCATTGAAGTCGGCGATATGAGGCTTGATCCTGTCGCCCATCGGCTGGAACGGCGCGGCAGTGAATTGCAGGTTGGTCCAACCGAATACCGACTGATAAAGTTCTTCATGGAACATCCACGACGCGTTTTCTCACGCGGACAATTACTCGATGCCGTATGGGGCACGAGCAGCGAGATCGAGGAACGCACTGTCGATGTCCACATTCGCCGCTTGCGAAAGGCCATTGCGATGGAAAACATGCGCGATCCGATCCGCACGGTACGTTCTGCTGGGTACGCGCTAGATCCGGTATGATGCGCCTCTTTTGGCCCTGCCTTTCCGTTCTCTAACGACAGGCGCCAATTCCGGGGGAGCGCCCCTGGTCGAGGTGGAAGTGATTTGCATGGGCAGCATTGTAATCGGGTGACAATACCGCGCCAAAGCTAGCGCATGCCGCATCGCGCACCTCGCGCAGAAATCTGGCTTCTGGCCCGTCTCCGTTCCAATGCTGGAGCAGGCTGATACGCTGACCATCCGCCAGTATGAATGCGGAAATGTCGATGGCATTGCCGGTGGCATGCTCGCTCCAACGGCCTGATTCTGCCCCATACATGCGGCGACAGCTATAGGTGCCCAATTGCTCGATACGCTGGACTGGCGAGCCGAGATTTTCCTGCGCAGCCGGTTGCACGCCATGCCTAAGCCACAAGGCAAAGCCAGCTGCCACCGGGCAGGTCATTTGCGCGGTGGAAGGCGCGAGTGAAAGGTCTGTGGGGATGATCCGATCGGAACGAAGGCATTCCCCCTCTCCCGCCGGATCGAGTGCGGTAAAGCCGATCTCGCTCCGGTTCAGCACGGCATGGCAGGTGGGAATATCGTCTTGCAGAGCGGCAAGTTTTGCAACGGTCGCCAGCCCCACCGGATCGCGCAGATCGAGCGGTGCCCAAGGATTATGTTGCGGATTTTCTACCAGCCATACCCGCCCCGCGAGAAGCAAGGCGATGCCAATCAGCAAAATGACAAGTCCCGCATCCGAGGGCGGAGCGATAGGCCAGCCTTTTCTTGTACGCGCCATCAATGGAAATCGCGTGATTTTGGAATGATGCGCGCATTGCGGGGATGGCCACGAGTGCCCGGCAATTGATCGATCAGGTCGCGGGGACGAATAGGCTGATTGGCAGGACCATCGTTCAAATCATTGCGCGGGTTGGGTTTCCCGGAAGGTAGCGGACTGGTGACATGATCGGCCCGCGCTATCGGAGCCTTGAGCAGATCATCCGAAAGGCGGTGCAATTCTTCGGTCGCATCGGTCATGTGCTGGGCGATCACATGGATGACCTCGTCATCATATTCCACGCGTCCGCGCACTTCCATCAATCGCGATCCCATCACCACTTTGCGCTGCTTTTCCTTAAGATCAGGCCAGACAACCAGATTGATGGTGCCCGTTTCATCTTCCAGCGTGATGAAACAAACCCCCTTGGCGCTGCCCGGTCGCTGACGGATGAGCACAACCCCTGCAACATTAACCATGGAACGCATCTTGCGGTTCCTGAGATCGGCGGCGCGGACAAAGCCGCGTTCGGCCAGTGATGCGCGCAGGAACGCCATCGGATGAGCCTTGAGGCTGAGGCGCGTGGTCTGGTAATCGGCCACCACCTCTTCAGACAGCGGCATGGCAGGCAGGATCGCGCGCCGTCGCTCTGCCCCTTCGTCGCGTTCATCGGCATGGGCGAAGAGCGGCAGATCTGCCCCGCTCACAAGGCTGCGCGCATCCCACAAGGCCTGACGCCGCGACAGGTCGAGCGAGCCAAAGGCGTCTGCCCCGGCAAGCCGCTCGATATGGGCAACGGGAATGCGCGCGCGATCACGCACTTCCGCCACATCGGCATAAGGCCCGTCATCGGCACGCGCGGCAAGCAGCGTGGCCGCAACATGTTCTGGCAGGCCGTCAATCTGCCTCAATCCCAGCCGCAGCGCGACATGACGGTCCTGACGGCCACTGTCCTTTGCATCAGTGTGCCGCGTCCTACGCGCCTGCTCTACCTCCAGCGTGCAATCCCATTGCGAAAGGTTCACATCCACCGGCAACACCGCGACCCCGTGCTCACGCGCATCGCGCACGATCTGCGCAGGCGCATAAAAACCCATTGGCTGCGAATTGAGCAGGCCACAGGCAAAGGCAGCGGGAAAATGGCATTTAAGCCAACTGCTGACATAGACGAGGTGGGCGAAGCTGGCGGCATGGCTTTCGGGAAAGCCATATTCACCAAAACCGCGGATCTGGTTGAAACAGCGCTGCGCAAAATCACGATCATAGCCGCGCTTCACCATGCGCTCGACCATCATGTCCTGCAATTCATCGACCATTCCACGGCTGCGGAAAGTCGCCATTGCCTTGCGCAGGCGGTTAGCCTCGGCAGAAGAGAACTTCGCCGCATCCAGCGCGATTTTCATCGCCTGTTCCTGAAAGATCGGCACGCCCAGCGTGCGTTCCAGAATACTGGACAATTCATCGGGCGGACCATGCTGCGGGTCTGGCGCAGGAATTTCCACCTTTTCCGCCCCGCGGCGACGGCGCAGATAGGGGTGCACCATATCGCCCTGAATGGGGCCGGGCCGCACGATTGCGACCTGGATGACAAGATCATAGAATTCGCGCGGACGCAGGCGCGGCAGCATGTTCATCTGCGCGCGGCTTTCCACCTGGAACACGCCCAGCGAATCCCCCTTGCGCAGCATGGCATAGGTTTCCGGGTCCTCTCGCGGCACGCTGGCGAGCGTAAGACGGCGATCATGGTGGTCTTCCAGCAGATCGAGACACTTCTTGATGCAGGTCAACATGCCCAGCGCCAGTACATCCACCTTGAGGATGCCCAATGCCTCGATATCGTCCTTGTCCCATTCAATGAAAGTGCGATCAGGCATGGCGCCATTGCCGATAGGCACAGTTTCGCTCAATGGTCCTTGTGTAAGGATAAAACCGCCAACATGCTGGCCAAGATGGCGTGGCATTCCAACCATTTGCCGGGTGAGTGCCAGAATTCGTTTCAAGTGCGGGTCAGACAGGTCCATACCCGTTTCGGCCACGTGATCGTCACCGATTTCCTTGCCCCACCCACCCCATACGGTGCGCGCCAGCGACGCGGTGACATCTTCTGACAGCCCCATCGCCTTGCCCACTTCGCGGATCGCCATGCGCGGCCGGTAATGGATAACGGTGGCAGCCAGCCCGGCGCGGTGGCGGCCATATTTGCGATAAATATACTGGATCACCTCCTCGCGCCGCTCATGCTCGAAATCGACATCGATATCGGGCGGTTCCTTGCGCTCTTCGGATATGAACCGATCAAACAACAATTGGTGGCGTGCCGGGTCTACCGAGGTGATTTCGAGGCAATAACACACGGCTGAATTGGCCGCGCTGCCCCTGCCCTGACACAGGATCGGCGGTTCCACACTACGGGCGAAATCGACGATATCCTTGATGGTGAGGAAATAGCGCGCAAGGTCCAGCTTGCCGATCAGCGCCAATTCGCGCTCCAGCGTGGTGCCCACACTATCGGGCACGCCGGAAGGATAGCGACGCTGCGCACCCTTCCACGTTTCGGCCGCCAGATGTTCCTGCGGTGTTATGCCATCGGGGTGGATTTCTTCCGGATATTCATATTGCAATTCATCCAGACTGAAATCGCAGCCATCAGCCACCGCCCGCGCCGCCGTGATCGCGTGTGGCCAGCGTTCAAACAGGCTGAGCATCTCCTCTGGCCCCTTGAGGTGCCGTTCGGCATTCGCGTGCAGCAGGTGTCCGGCGCGCGCCAGCGTGGTCTTGTGCCGGATCGCGGTCATCACGTCCTGCAAGGGTCGCCGTTCGGGCGCGTGGTAATGCACATCATTGGTGGCAAGCAGCGCCAGTCCGTTGGCGCGCGCCAGCGTGTCGAGCCTGTCGATCCGCGCGATATCATTCCCGCGGTAGAGGAAGGCAGCGGCAATATGACGCAGACCCGAAAGCTGCCGGACGATATGCGGGATGAGGTCGATAAAAGGCTGCGTGATGATGCGAGAAGCATCGACCGGGCGATTGTCCGCACCTTGCGCATCACCCAGCGGAAACGGCACCACATTGCTCGGCACACGAAGGGTGAATTCCTGCTCCAGTTCGCGTGGGGGAAGCAGGATAAGCTGCACGCCTTCGCAATGGTCTGCCAGCATGGAAAGGCTGATCTGACACACGCCCTTGTCCTGCCATTCGCCATCCAGCGTCGCCATGCGCCCGGCGCTGATCAGGCGGCACAACTGGCCATAGGCAGCGCGGTCTTTGGGGTAGGCAAGGAAGGCAAGCCCCTCCTGCGTTTCGATACGAGTGCCGATAACGGGGCGCAGCTTGAGCGTTTTTGCCTCTGTGTGGACGCGCACCACGCCCGCCATGCTGTTGGCATCGGCAATTCCGATGGCATCATAGCCCAGCGCACGGGCGCGCAGCACCAGATCGACCGCATCGGATGCCCCTCGCAGAAAACTGAAGCACGATACCAGGCCCAGTTCGACAAAGGGCGCAGGCGTTGGCGGCTCTATGCTGTCGGGATCAAGCTCGATCGTGCGCTTCGGGAGGAGGTCGCTTTCGGGCACGTCACCCCTCAAGCTCCGCCAGCTGACCCAGCCGCACCTTCACCGCTGCCAGATCGGCTGCGAACAGCCGCTCTTGCTCGGCCCGCGCCTCTCCGTCGAGACGCAGAAGATAGGAGGGATGCACGGTGATCCACAATTCACTGCCATCGTCCAGCATCATCGGGGCACCGCGCACCTTGCTGACGCTAACCGTCTTGCCCAGCATCCCGCGCGCCGCGCTGGCCCCCAGCGCCAGCACAAGCTTGGGCTGGACGATGGCGCGCTCTGCTTCCTGCCACCAGCGGCAGGTGTCGATTTCCTTCGCAGCAGGCGACTGGTGCAGCCGCCGTTTGCCACGCTGGACATATTTGAAATGCTTGACCGTATTGGTGACATAGGCGCTGCTCCGCGCGATCCCCGCAACCTCCAGCGCCGTATCCAGCACCTGTCCGGCAGGGCCGACAAAAGGACGTCCCGCCAGATCCTCCTGATCGCCGGGCTGCTCCCCCACGATCATCAGATCGGCATCATCCGGCCCCTCTCCCATCACAGCGCGGTTATCGAGCGCGCCGATGGGGCATTTGCTGCAGGCATGGATCGCCTTCTCGATTGCGACCAGCGTTTCGGGACGCTCCTCGAATTCCAGCTCTCCGGCTGAAACCATTTCGGATTCGCGCTTCTGTGCGCCCGCCACCAGTTCGGGAATGAGCGCGGCTTCGGGCATGTTCTTCCAATATTTGCGCGGCATTTCCTTCAGCATCGCGCCGATTTTCAGCCGTGCAGGGTTGAAGATGGAAGCATAATATTTGCGCCAGAGATCTTCTGCTGGATCGCCGCTGGGCGCATCCGATTTTTGCGCCGGAGGGCCTTCGCACAAGACCTCGCCATCCCAGTGGAGCGAGCCGCTTGGCGTCAGGATGGACCAGCGCATATTGGCAAACCGGCGCACGAAAAAGCCCGCCTCGCGCCGCAGGATGTGATGCTCTGGCTCAAACCAGGCGACATAATGTTCAAGAGCTTCGGGTTCGTCCACATTCTCTACCAGACGAAAACGGACGAAGGCGTGCATCTTGTGCGCATCGCGGCGCACCGTCTTGTCCAGTTCTTCCACACGCCGCACGTCGAGATCTGCCTTGTCTTCCATCAGGCGCGGATTGGCCTGCAAACGCCACAGCAGGCGATACAGCAAGGCAAAGCGCTGGGAATCGCAATGCAGTGCGGCATTCTGCGCCAATTGCATGAAACGCTTGCTTGCGCGCACCGGCGCCGTTGCGTCGTCGGGCACAGGCAGGCGGCGGTCGCCATGTGAAAAAAGCGAGCCGGTGGCGCCGGGCTCCACCCATGCCACGCGATCAGGCGGCACATCGCATTGCACCAATTGCCTCGCCCGATCCCGCCAGAAGGCAAAGTCGTCCGGCTCAGGCATATTCACCACGTAATAGGTGCCAAGCTTCACATGCTGCAGCGCCGTCATGCCGCGAACAGTTCAAGCTGTTCCTGCTTGGGCGCGAGCAGGCTGCGCAAATTTGCGTGGTCGGTCAGCAAAACAGGGCGCCAGTCTGCGGTCACGATGAACGGACGTATCTTCACAACCGAAACGGTGAGCCGCGCGACATCATCAAGGCGCAATGTGCGGTGGCGGCGGCTGGCCAGTATCTGGCCCACCGCGCGCGTGCCCAGCCCCGGCACACGCAGCAACATTTCGCGCGAGGAACGGTTCACATCTACTGGAAATTGTTCACGAAACTTCAATGCCCACGCCAGCTTCGGATCAATATCGAGCGGCAAATTTCCGTCAGCTTCGGTGGCCTGCATCACCTCATGCGGAGCAAAACCATAAAACCGCATAAGCCAGTCCGACTGGTAAAGCCGGTGTTCGCGCATCAGCGGCGGACGTTTGAGCGGCAGGACCGCGCGAGCATCGGGAATGGGCGAGAAGGCTGAATAATAGACGCGGCGCAGCTTGAAACGTCCATAGAGATGGCTTGCCTTGCCCACGATATCGGAATCGCTGGCGCTGTCTGCCCCGACGATCATCTGCGTCGATTGCCCACCCGGCGCAAAGCGCGGGGCGTGGCGGAAACGCTTGCGTTCATCCTTGGCCTGAACAATCGCGCCTTTCACCCCGCCCATCGCACCTTCGATCTGGCTGGCGTTCTTATCGGGAGCGAGGCGGGTAAGTCCGGCATCGGTAGGCAATTCGACATTGATCGAGACACGATCGGCATAAAGACCCGCCTGATGCACCAGTTCGGCATCGGCTTCAGGAATAGTCTTGAGATGGATATAACCACGAAAATCGTGATCTTCCCGCAGGATGCGCGCAGTTTCTACCAATTGTTCCATCGTATAATTGGCGCTTTTGATAATGCCTGACGACAGGAACAGCCCTTCGATATAATTGCGCCGGTAGAAGGTCAGCGTAAGATCCGCCACTTCCTGCGGCGTAAAGCGCGCACGGCGCACATTGCTGCTCTTGCGGTTCACGCAATAATGGCAATCGAAGATGCAATGGTTGGTCAGCAGTATCTTCAACAGCGAGATGCAGCGACCATCGGGCGCATAGGCGTGACAAATGCCCACCCCCTCTGTCGACCCGATACCCTTGCCGCCTTTGCTGCTGCGTTTCGCCGTACCGGAAGATGCGCAAGAAGCATCGTATTTTGCCGCATCAGCAAGGATTCCCAGCTTCTGAATAGTGTCGAGAGCAGTCATATGTTCTTTATATGTTCTTTTGTAGGATTCGCCAAGGGCCAAACCCAAATTCCCTTGCGCATTCTTGCCGAAGTCCCCCCTCCGCCAGGCATCAGCGTCACACTCGACTGGTCTATCGACGAGGCATATTCCATTGCCACGCGCGCACTCTTTTGGTGCAGGCCTGAGCGGCACCAAATTGCGCCCTGCCTGATCTGCTGACAAAGCCACCCACGGGATAAGTGCGGCGAAGCTTGAGTGGCGGCTCGCACTTTGGCATGGGCGTGAAATGGATATCATTGCCTTGCTCAGCGATCCAGCCGCGTGGCTGGCCCTGCTCACCCTGATCGCGCTGGAGGTAATCCTTGGCATCGACAATCTCATCTTCATCGCCATTCTTTCCAACAAGCTACCAGAACATCAGCAAAGCAAGGCACGGCGAATTGGATTGGCGCTAGCGCTGATAATGCGCATCGGCCTGCTGATGCTGATCGGCTGGATCGTGACGCTGCAAACCCCGCTGTTCGATCTGGGGATTGCTGGCGAACCCGGGCCTTATGGTGAGCCTACCTTCGAAACCGCTTTCTCCGGTCGGGATCTGATCCTGCTGGCGGGTGGATTGTTCCTGCTGTGGAAGGCCACCAAGGAAATCCACCATTCCATGGAGCCAGAGGATAATTCAGGTGATCTGCTCGACAAGACGCCTGACATGGCAAAGGCCGCCACGGCCACCTTTGGTGCAGTGATCGCACAGATCGTCGCTATCGACATCGTGTTTTCAGTCGATTCGATACTCACGGCTGTCGGCATGACCGATCACGTGCCTATCATGATTGCCGCTGTGGTAATTACCGTGGGCGTTATGATGATCGCCGCCGATCCACTGGCGCGCTTTATCGAACAGAATCCCACGCTGGTTATGTTGGCGCTCGCATTTCTTGTAATGATCGGCCTCGTGCTGATCGCGGACGGTTTCGGCTTCCATGTGCCGAAGGGCTATATCTACGTGGCGATGGGCTTCTCAGTCGGAGTCGAGATTCTCAACATGGTCCAGAGGAACAAACATACGAGCAAGACGGACAAAGCCGGGTCATCTGGCTGATCCGCGCGCACCAAGGGCCAGACTGGCCGGTGAGCCGCCACTGGTGTGAATCACAGATAATTGATTGCACGAAGGGCTGGTGGGCCCGGCAGGATTCGAACCCGCGACCTAGCCGTTATGAGCGGCCAGCTCTAACCACTGAGCTACAGGCCCCCTGAAAAGACAGCGGTGCCAGCCATTCGTGCGGGCGTGCCACTAGCCCGTGTGCGGGACTGCGGCAAGATATTAGCGGATTACTCTTCCACGATAATATCGGCGCCTCTTATATCGCCAGGCTCATTCGCCAAAACACCGGCCACTGCCGTCCATACCGCAACATTCTGTGCCAACTCGGTCGGATCGACCTTATCGAGCGTATCATTGGCGGTGTGATGCAGATCAAAATACCGTGACCCGTCCTGTTGCAGATCCACGATTGGCGCCTGTTGATCGCGCAAGATGTTGAGATCAGCGCCGCCGCTGGCAACAATTTGCGGCGCGGGTAGCACGCCGTAACCAGCGACTGCTTGGGCCAATCGAGAGAACAGGGCCGGATTGGTGCGAGAGAAATTCGTTTCGAGCCGCCAGATTAACCCCGCGCCAAAATCGCTTTCGAATCCTACGCCCATCGGTTCATCCGCATGGGCGGCGGAATAAGCGCGGCTGCCCCACAACCCGGTTTCCTCTGCCCCGGCGAAAAGGACGCGAATCGTCCGAAGCGGCTGACCTTCTTCGGCGACACGCAAGGCAGCGGTGGCGGCGATAGCGCAGCCTGCGCCATCATCAATCGCGCCGGTGCCAATATCCCAGCTATCCAGATGGCAGGCCAGCAGAACCGGCGGCAGGGACGCGTCACTTCCTACGATCTCTGCAGTAACGTTACTGCTCATCGTTTCGCCAAGATGGCGCGGCGTCAGGACAAGTTCCATCGCAACTGTCTCGCCACGCGCCAGCATACGCTCAAGATTGTCGGCATCGGGGTTGCTGAGAGCAGCAGCAGGGATTGGCGTGACCCCTTCGGGCCAACTGGTTGCGCCAGTGTGCGGCAGGCGATCATCATCTGTTCCAATAGAACGGATAATGATACCGGCGGCACCCTTTTGCGCGGCAATCCCTGGCCCCTGCCTCCGTGCCGATCCAAAATATCCGTAATGCGATCCATCCTGCGTCGCGCGCATCGCATGGCCGATATAGGCGATCTTGCCAGCAAGGCTGCCTTCGGGTGCGGCCCGTAATTCGTCCGTCGTAGCGAAATGAACAATTTCAGCCCTGATGCCCTGCGCTGATGTTGCGCCGCTATAGCCAAGCGCCGTCACCACCACTGGTTGCGGGAACGGGGCGATGATGCGCGCCTGCTCTTCTCCTCGGACCCACGTTTGTATCGGGAATGGTTCGTTCACGACATTGGCAAAGCCGTGATTGCGCAACCACTCCATCGTCCATTCACGTGCCCGTGCCTCATCCTCCGTACCGGCGAGGCGCGGACCTATTTCCGTAGTGATGCCTTCCACAAAATCCCAGGCGATCTCGTCATGCGCGCCGGGTGGCAGGCCGTACCGCCCATTGTTGTCCTGGGCGAAACTTGTGGCAGGAAGGGCGAGAGAAAGCGCAGCAAGCGCGATGACGGTCTTTTTCATGCGCTATGGCTAGTGAACAGATCAACCGGTGCCAAGCCCTGTTATCGTAATCCGAGAAAATCAGACCGATACATCAGCCAGTGGTCAAAATCGTATCGGCTAGCGTTACGCCAGATACAAAGGCCGCCTCCACCCGAGGACCGATCAGCCAATCGCCGCAGGCACCCAGGCATGCATCTGCGTTCCAAAGCGCCTTCTGCGCCGTCGATCCGCTTTCGGCGTATAACCAGCGATGGGCTGCGCTATGGACGGCTTCAGGCATGGTGATGTCCGTCTGATTGCCCAATTCTTCGAGCAACAAAGTGGCTATAGTTTCGCCATCCTCATCCAAATGCTCGCGGCTCCAGTCCGGAGATGCTTGCACCACCCAGCAATCCAGTCCGCCCTTGTTGCTGCGCCCCGGTTTCGCTGAATTGCGCGCGGCCCAGCCGATGGCTCCGGCGTCGCGAATAATATCTTCGTGATCGAGTGGGGTGGCGAATGCCGCCATTACGGCCCAGCATGGCAAGGAAACGGAAGATTTCGCAGTCTCCGCCATTTGGGGCGAGTGTGGGCCTAACAGCACAGCGGCCTGTTCTGCAGGAACAGCTACCAGTACCGCATCAAATACCGTCTCCGGTGTACCATCCCCATCAAACCGCCACCCAGTTCCGGACCGCCCGAAAGCCTCTATTTCCACGCCGAAACGTACATCAAGCTCTGCAGCCATCGCCTTGACCGGTGCATTCATGCCGGGCGTGCCAACCCACGCACCCTCTTTAGCTACGGGCCATTGCGCGACAACGTCATCAGCCTCCCATTGAGATACGATTTCGGCGAACCCATTGTCAGAGACGGTGAAATATTGCGCTCCGTGATCGAAATGAAGCGTGTTTCCATCGATCTCGGCCCGCCGGGTCGCCATGCGACCTCCCGGCCCTCGCCCCTTGTCGAACAGGATGACGTCATGGTCTTGCGCCCTCAGGCGTGTTGCGCAGCTGAGCCCGGCCATACCGGCACCAATGATTGCGATGTTCATGGCAAGCTATGTGGAAAATAATGCATCACAGGCAATACCGCCTTAGGACCCGCTTGCCGAACTGGACCGCACACCCCGTAGCAAAGCCTCTTCCAGATTCTGGCCGTGCAAGATTGAAACATCGCCAGTGGTTTCCAGAACAGCGGCCCGCACATCTTCCATCCTCAGTACATTTGCCTCACGCAATTTGGCGCGCAAATCGCTTTCGGCCACACGCGTTTTCTCCAGAGCTGAATGGATAACCTTGCCATCACGCATCAGCAGCATTGGCTCATTTTGCATGATGCCTTCTGCAAGATCAGAATTCTTACGCAGGCGTGCCGCGGCCCATTGGGTCAGGAACAGGCCGACCATGGCCATCAGAGACTGGGCAAAGGCGGTCCACTCGGTCGACTGCGCAGCCCCTGCCACCAATGACCCGAGAGCGATGGTCATGATGAAATCGAAATTGGTCATCTTGGACAAGGATCGCAGTCCGACAATGCGGATCTGGAACACGACAAAAAACAGCGCAAACATCGCCAGCACAGCGCCACGGAGCAGCAAATCGATAATTGTATTGTCCAGGAACATGAGGCTTGAACCAGCGAAGCCGCAGCATTGTTCCGCCCTGTCTCAGCAAGCACCTTGCCCGCCGGGTCCCCACGCCCTATCTGGCTTGCCAACTCCCGATCGCGAACTGACCTGACAAAGGACCCGCCAGATGGCTGCCCAATACGCATATGTCATGAAGAACATGACAAAAACTTTCCCCGGTGCAAGCAAGCCGGTGCTGCATGACATCAATCTGCAGTTCTATCGCGGGGCAAAAATCGGCATTGTCGGGCCGAATGGCGCGGGTAAATCCACGTTGATCAAGATCATGGCCGGTATTGATACCGATATCACGGGCGAGGCATGGCCGGGCGAAAACATCACCGTTGGCTATCTGGAGCAGGAACCTGAACTGGATTCGAGCAAGACCGTGTTGGAAAACGTCAAGGATGGCGCGCGGGAAACCGCCGACCTTGTCGAACGCTTCAATGCGATCAGTGCCGAAATGGCTGAACCCGATGCCGATTTCGATGCATTGGGCACCGAAATGGCTGATTTGCAGGGCAAGATTGATGCGGTGGACGGCTGGACGCTAGACAATCAACTCGAAATCGCGATGGAGGCGTTGCGCTGCCCGCCATCCGATATGGGCGTTGAAAGCCTTTCCGGTGGTGAAAAGCGCCGCGTCGCCCTCACCCGCCTGCTGATCCAGAAGCCCGATATTCTGCTTCTGGACGAACCGACCAACCACCTTGACGCCGAAAGCGTCCAATGGCTGGAAAATCACCTCAAGGAATATGCGGGAGCGGTGCTTATGATTACCCATGACCGCTATTTTCTCGATAATGTGGTGGAATGGATCCTGGAACTGGATCGTGGATCCTATTATCCGTATGAGGGCAATTACAGCACTTATCTGGAAAAGAAGGCCAAGCGTCTTCAGCAGGAAAGCCGGGAGGAATCCGGGCGCCAGAAGGCCCTTTCGCGTGAACTTGAATGGATGCGGCAGACCCCCGCAGCACGCCAGACCAAGTCCAAGGCGCGTATCCGCAAATTCGATCAGCTTCAGGACGAAATGTCCAATCGGAAGCCCGGTAAGGCGCAAATCGTCATTCAGGTGCCGGAGCGGCTGGGCGGCAAGGTGATCGAGGCAAACAATATTTCCAAGGCCTATGGCGACAAGCTGTTGTTCGAAGACCTGTCCTTCATGTTGCCTCCCGGCGGCATCGTTGGTGTGATCGGGCCGAATGGCGCGGGTAAGTCCACGCTGTTCAAAATCCTGACCGGCAAGGAAGAACCAGATAGCGGCACCGTCGAAATCGGTGAGACCGTGCATCTTGGCTATGTCGATCAGAGCCGCGACCATCTCGATCCGAAGCACAATGTCTGGGAAGAAATCTCTGACGGCCTCGATTACATGAAGGTCAATGGACACGATACCAGCACCCGCGCCTATGTCGGTGCATTCAATTTCAAAGGACCGGACCAACAGAAAAACGTCGGCAAGCTGTCTGGCGGTGAACGCAATCGCGTCCATATGGCCAAGATGCTGAAAGAAGGCGGTAATGTGCTGCTGCTGGACGAACCGACCAATGATCTCGACGTGGAAACCCTGTCAGCCCTGGAAGAAGCGATTGAAAACTTCGCTGGCTGCGCCGTGGTCATATCGCATGACCGGTTCTTCCTTGATCGACTGGCAACGCATATTCTTGCGTTTGAAGGGAACAGCCATGTCGAATGGTTCGAAGGCAATTTCGAAGCCTATGAGGAAGACAAGAGGCGCCGCCTTGGCGATGCCGCCGATCGGCCGACAAAATTGCAATACAAGAAGCTGACACGATAGTCTGTGGGCCTCAGAGCACGCCTTCCCGTTGCTTCGGGTAGGCCTGCTTATCTCCAGTTAACAGCTAATTAGCTTACATCTTGCAAAGCGAGCCCATGAATGGGGTCGCACTCAAACCACACAGTCACAGGTCCGCCCTGCTTTTCGCATTCGCCTATCTGGTGGCTGCGATTGGCGCCTTGCTGTTAACCAAAGGCAGCTCGGGAATTGCCGCGATCTGGCCTCCCAGCGGCATTATGCTGGCTGGTGTTTTGTTGCTGCGCGGCGATGCACGCACGACCCTATATCTTGGAGCGTTTATCGCCAGCATGGTGGCCAACGCCATCATTGGGACGTCCCTATGGGTTTCCATCGCCTTCAGTGTCGCAAATATTGCCGAAGCCGCGACGGCGCGTGCGCTGATACTCAATTTCAAGCAATCTTCGCGCGATATTGCCAGCGCCCGCAATATCATCACGACTGGGGCTGCTGCATGTGTGGCGGCGGTGTTGAGCGCGCTCATCGCCTCTGTGCTGACATCCGAATTTGAATCCGGGTTCCTGATTTCCTGGGCATCGACAGTATTTTTCGGGATGATTACGATTACGCCCGCCATTCTGTTTATCGCGATTGATATCAAGGAGCATGAACGGTCACTCGTTTCGATTGTCTCGACAACCTCTTTGATTGTCCTTTCGGGCGCAGTGGCATTCTGGCAGACAGACGTTCCGCTTTTGTGGCTTCCGATCGCTGCGGCAGGATTTGCGACTTATCGCCTTGGACTGACGGGCGCGGCGGTCAGCCTGCTGGCGCTGGCCATAACCGGGGCGGTTCACTCATCCGCCGGCCTTGGCGTTTCAGGATTGGACAATTCAGTCGTCGGGACGACGCTGTTTCTGCAAATCTATCTCGCAGGCGTGCTCCTCGCCTTGTTGCCGCTGGCAGCCTTGCTGAGCAAATATCAATCCATCATGGCTGATCTGGTTTTCGCGAGACAATCAGCCGATTTGCAGGCCGCCGAAGCGCGCCGTCTGGCAGAAACGGATGCGCTGACGGGCGTGGCAAATCGCGGCAAGATCATCGAGTGTCTGCGCGCCGAAATTGTACATGCAAAGGCAACTGGGCGCGATCTTTCGATACTGATGATGGATGTTGATCACTTCAAATCGGTCAATGATCGTTTCGGCCATGCCAAGGGTGATCTGGCATTGATGGCCGTTGCCAATGAAGGTCGGGCTCTTGCCGGGAGGAGCGGCCACTTTGGCCGCATAGGCGGCGAGGAATTTCTGCTTGTCTTACCCGGCATCGGCATTGATCAGGCCGCAGAAATTGCCGATGAAATGCGCTTCGGTGTGCGTCATCTTGATTGGGTGGGACACGCTATGGATCCCATCACGCTCAGCATCGGTGTGGCGCAACATGCGGGCATGCAGGATGATGCAAGCCTGCTGGGCGAAGCCGACGGCCGACTCTATGCTGCCAAACGCGCAGGGCGCAACCAAATCTGCATCAGCGATCCACCATTGATCCCGTTACGCCGCCTTTCCTGATTGCCGGACCCTTCTTCAACCTTGCTCGTTGGTGATCAATCACGGGGAGCAATCATGCGAAAATACACCTGGCCAACCATCACATTTGTAGCAATCTGCCTGATGGGATGGGGTGCGCGACAAGCAATAGGACGGGTATATGGCGCTGCCGAAGCTCAGGTGTTGTTGGAAGCGCTTTCCCGCGCAGGCCTGTATCTTGGCTCTGCCATTGCAACGGCATCGACGACGACCCTTGCCTTGATGCTAACGCTGATCGGAATGATCCGCCGCATGGACCAGGATTTTGACCAGGATATGTACAACAGTGTGACCCTCATCGCGCGACTGGCTACGGCCGCCTTGATGCTCAGCCTTGTCGTATTGATGGCCTACACCTTGCCAATCGGGGAATTTGAGCAACTACCGACTGACTGGTATGCCACCATGTATGAGGCGCTTTTCGCTTCCACCATCGTCATGGTCGCGCTCCTGGCTGCGACGGTCGCTGTTGTTTATCAGACCCTGCACCATGTCATTGCCAGCATAACGCCTGGCGAAGACGCTTAATGCGGCCTTGAAGCCAGAGTATCTGCGCCAGAAATCTGAGCGCGACGCGCGATCTCGAAAATATCTTAGTCCTGACCAGCCGTGCTTCAGCACGGGTTCAATCTTGTTCAGCTAAAAAGCCCTCAACATGAATGTTAAGCTAACTGGGTGGTTCAGTTAACGGTCAGAACGAATCGTTACAACTTACGACATTCAATAAAGGATTGTTACACATCAGGGCCGCAGCACTCGGGCGGCATTGGTCAACATAAAGGAGATGTTGCAATGCAACTCGCAGAACTTTTGAAAACATGCGGTTTAGCCGCACTTGCGGTTGCGATGGCCGTTCCGGCTTTGCCGGTTGCGGCCTCGGCAGCGAGCGAAAGCTCCGCTGAAACGCAGCGCCAGGATCGCGATGCCCGTCGCGGTGAGCGCAGTGGCCGCGATACCCGCAGCGAACGCCGCGGCAGTCGAGAGGCTCGAAGCGAACGCCGTGGCAATCGCGAAGCTCGCAGCAGTAGCCGCGGCAATCGCGAGACCCGAAATGACAATCGCGCCCGTGAGAACCGCGCCCGTGACAATCGTCGCGAGCGGGAAGCCAATAATCGTGGCACTCAAATGCGCGAACGTGATCGCAATCGTGCCAACAGCGTCCGCCGCACCGCATCGGCACGCGCGGATCGAGAACGCGTCAACGCACGTGCCAGAGCCACGCAACGACGCCACGCGAACCAGCGTCATGACCGCAGAGCTGAACGTCAACGTGACAACCGGCGCTACGACAGGCGGGATACACGCAGGGATTATCGCAACGATCATCGCCGCAATACCCACCGGGACTATCGCTATGACAGGCGTGAGGCACGCCGGGACCATCGTAGGTGGAATCGCAACAGCTGGCGTCGCAACAGCCGCTACAACTGGAGCCGCTATCGGTCCCACAATCGCAGCGTCTTTCGCATCGGCAGTTATTATTCGCCATATCGCGGATATCGCTATCGCCGCCTGAACATCGGCTTTCGTATGGACAATCTGTTCTTCGGTAGCAGGTACTGGATCAACGATCCCTGGCGCTATCGTCTGCCCGATGTTTACGGCCCCTATCGCTGGGTTCGCTATTATGACGACGTAATTCTGGTTGACACTTACTCAGGCGAAGTCGTCGATGTAATCCACGACTTCTTCTATTAGACCAGTAAACGATCATTGCCGGAGCGAGTGGCCGGCAATGGCCCCCCGTCCCAAAAGGACGGGGGGTTTTGCTGTTCTATGAGTTACGATTTATCGTGCGCTGATCAAGCGCGCGGAGTGCCGAAAGGCAGCATCCGCCACAGATTGCCATCCTTGTCGATGAACATATGCTTCAAAGCTCCCAGAATGTGTAAACCGATCAGTATGAGCATGGCCTTCCCGCCTGTTGCGTGAAGTTCGAAAACACTTTTGCCCAGCTCCGGATTTTCCGGAACGGGTAGTGCAGGAATGGTGAACGCCCCCCACATGTCGATGCTGCTACCAAAACTTGATCCGGCGAACCAGCCACCAAGGGGCAAGCCAATCAGCAGCACGTAAAACACCGTATGCGTGACCCGTGCGAGTATTTTCTCCCAGCCGGCAAGCGTGTCTGCTAAAGGTGGAGGACGATGGACGAGGCGCCACGCCAGTCGCAAGACGGTGAGAAGCAGAATTGTCATGCCAAGTGCGAAATGATTGCTCATTATCGCGCTTGCTTCTTCCCTGGGCAAATTTTCCGCCGCTTCGGCTATCCGCCAGTTGACGATGACGGCTACGGCGATCAGCCAGTGCAACAGCATGGCAACTCCGGAATAACGTTTTGCTTCCTGCATAATCGGGTCTCCTTAGGTAAACGGGGCAAACCTGCGCTTGCATGCGCGCCGAAGCAATGGAAAAGCATGCTGTGTTATGACTATCCAGACCAAAAAAGCCATTCCGCCTAATGCCGATCAGGCTGGCCTGCGCAAAATTGGCCGCCAGGTACGGGCGCGCTTGTCGGCCAATCCGGCTGCTTACAAGGTCCCCAGCGAAGACGTCGAATTGTTCGCATTGGGAGATTTCATGACCCCAGCAGAATGTGAGCGGATGAGGGAACTGATCGATGCAACAGCACGGCCCAGCCGCGTATTCGATCTGGAATATTCCTCCGGTTATCGTACATCCTATTCAGGCGATGTTGACCCGCATGATTCTTTCGTAAAGAAAATCGGCCGGAGAATAGACGATCTGCTCGATATCGACCCCGCCTTTGGGGAAACGATACAGGGTCAGCGTTACATGCCGGGCCAGGAATTCCAGCCGCATCACGATTGGTTTCACCCCGGCACCACCTATTGGGACCTTGAGATGAACCGGGGTGGGCAGCGCAGCTACACCACAATGGTTTTTCTCAATGAAGTCGAAGCGGGCGGTACTACCGATTTTACAGAGATCGGCCTGTCACTGGAGCCCAAGCCCGGCGTGCTCCTCGCATGGAACAATGCCACGCCGGAAGGCATCGCAAACCCTATGACCATGCATGCAGGCCGCCCCGTTAAGCAGGGCAGCAAATATATCATCACCAAATGGTATCGTACCAAGAACTGGTTCTAGACCGGCAGCTATGCCTGATCCAAGGCCTCAGCGATCAATCGCCGCGTGTTGGCAACGCCGTATAGAGCGATAAAGCTGCCCATGCGCGGCCCCTGCTGCGATCCGAGCAAGGTTTCATACAGGGCGCGGAACCAGTCACGCAGATTTTCGAACCCGTGCGCATCGTTTTTGCCTATGTCGTAAACGATTGTCTGCAAATCTTCTGCCGGCATCGCCGGATCGACCTGGGCCAGACGTGCATCCAGATCGCGTAATGCCGCCGCCTCATGCGTTGCAGGTTTGCGCTTACTCAGCGTCGGCGCAATGAAATCGCGGTTGTAGGCCAGAGCCTTTGCAACCAGCACATCCAGCGCGGGATGCGCTTCGGGTCGCGCGTCATCGACATAATTGGCAAGATATGACCAGACCTGTTCCCGATCGGCCCCCGCCCCCAATACGCCCACCAGATTGAGCAGGAGGCCGTATGTCACGGGCAGGCTGTCTCCCGCTCCGACGGGCGGCTGCGCATTGGTTGTATCCGTAACGCGCAGCAGGTTCCAGGCGGGATTGCCCAATTGCTTTTCCACCGGCTGATCGGGGATAGATGCACGGAATTGCCAATAGTCGTCCACGGCACGCGGAATTACGCCGACATGCAATTGTTTGGCACTCTTTGGGTTGGCGAAGATGTAATGGCCAAGACTCTCCTCGCTGCCATAAGTCAGCCAATCCTCTATCGTCAGGCCATTGCCTTTCGACTTTGAAATCTTTTCGCCATTGGCATCAAGGAACAATTCGTAAATCAGGCCTTCTGGCTTACGCCCGCCCAACACTCTGGCAATCTTGCCCGATTGCACACCGGTATCGGTCAGATCCTTGCCATACATCTCATAATCGACACCCTGCGCCACCCAGCGCATCGCAAAATCGACCTTCCATTGCAGCTTGGCCATGCCGCCCAATGCACTTTGTTCAACGACGCTGCCGTCTTCATCAATGAAGCGCACAATCCCGCTGTCTGCATCGACCACATCGACTGATACTTGCAAGACAGCGCCGGTCGTCGGGCTGATGGGCATGATGGGTGAATAGGTGGCCGCGCGTTCTGCTCTCAGTGTGGGCAGCATGATGTCGAGGATCGACTGGTTGTGGTGCAGCACATTACGCAGATCATCATCAAACACGCCCGAATTATATCGCTCGCTGGCAGCGATAAATTCATAATCAAAGCCAAAACGATCAAGGAAGTCGCGCAGCATGGCATTGTTATGATGTGCAAAACTCTCGAACTTCTCGAACGGGTCGGGAATTCGGCTAAGGGGCTTGTGCAGGTGCTTTGCCAGCAGCTCCTGATTGGGAATGTTATCTGGCACCTTGCGCAGGCCATCCATATCGTCGCTGAAAGCAACCAGCCGGGTGGGCGCGGGCGTGCCGTCCCTGCTCGCCACGATTTCATAGGCCTTGCGCACCAGTGTCGTGCGCAGCACTTCCTGAAAGGTCCCGATGTGCGGAAGGCCCGATGGGCCGTATCCTGTTTCAAACAATACCGGCACAGGCGAACCGTCCCTGTCAGTCTTCCCTTCGGGATACCGTTTGGCGAGCCGCTGCGCCTCCTGAAAAGGCCAGGCCTTGGAATTGCGGGCGGCATCGATCAATTCAGGTTCAAACATGGCTGTCGCCCTTTGCCCAGCCACGCGCATCTTGCAAGGGAGAAGCGGAACGATAGCAGACCTCACCGCGTTATGTGGGTGAACAGCAAGAGGGGTCTTCCTTGAATTATATCGATACCCTGCGTGAGCAGGTAACAGACATGTGGCAGGGGTTTATCCTCGTACTGCCCAATATTGCGGTCGCGCTGATCGTCATTTTCATCACCGCTCTTGTAGCAAAATTCGCGGTCAAGATTGCCGACCGGTTGACCAGCCGGACGTCGCTGCGCACCGATCTTCAGCAATTGGTCGAGACCGTGGTGAAAATCGCCATCTGGATCATCGGCCTGTTACTGGCTGCGGCCATCGCGGTCCCCGGCTTTACGCCTGCCGGCCTGATTGCGGGCCTTGGTATCGGCGCGCTTGCGATCGGTTTTGCTTTTCAGGACACCTTCGAAAACTTCCTTGCCGGCGTGCTGGTGATGCTGCGCGAAAAGATGCAGATTGGCGATGTGATCGAAGTCGAAGGGATAATTGGCAAGGTAGAACGTATCACTCTGCGTGAAAGCTATATCCGCCAGCTATCAAATGAATTGACCGTCGTTCCCAATTCGATGCTGTTCAAGAACCCGGTGAAAATTTTCACTGATGAACCGATCCGCCGTAACGAACTTATGGTTGGCGTTGCCTATGATACGGATCTGCCTCTGGCGAAGAAAACCATCCTTGGCGCGTTGGAAGGTCTTGAAATCATCAATAAGGACAAGCCGATTGACGTGTTCGCACAAGAATTTGGCGGCAGCTCTATCGATTTCCTTGTCCGCTTCTGGGTCGACAGCCGACCGCGCGATCTGCGCGAAAGCAAAAGCCAGGTAATTTTCGCGATTAAGGATGCGCTTGACGCAGCCGAGATCGATATCCCCTTCCCCATCCAGACCAACATGTTTCCAGAGCCGCTGCGCGTGGTAAGCGAAAGCCAAGAGGAACCCACCCGATAGCATCAAAGGCCTGTAATTGACTGACGGGCCAAGAAATCAGCTGTCTCCGCCAGGCCGCCTTTTCTGGCCGGGATTGATCGTGACGAAGCCCTCTGGCGTGACCATCGGGCGCGACACGACCTGTGCGGCGTTGCCTGAAACACTTGATTGATTGGACTGGACCGGGCGCTTCTGTTGGCTTGGCCGACTGGCGCGTATTTGCACAAAGCCGGAAGGATTGGGCACTATCCGATCCGTCTGTCGCGAAGCCGAAGGAGGTGGTGGCACCTTACGTAATGGAACAGTGGGCGAAGGCACAACTGGCTCCTTGAGCGCCGCATTCACTGGTGCAACAGGTGCCTTTTCGAGCGGTGCTGGCGGACGGTATGGCTCAATCTTTTCGACCACCACCATCACATCTTCGCTTTTCCGGCGCCAGAACCACACCAGTGCGAAAGCTGCCACTATCGTTGCAAGGATTCCGGGCAGCATCCAGAACGCCACGCTCCATCCGCCTGCATCGCCCTGCTCAGCTACTACAGGTGAACTCTGGACCGGTGATGTCTCTGCTGGCGCAGCGATTTGTTCCGTTAGGTTTGTCGCCGCGGTCGACGGTGAAGTTTGTTCCGGCGGGGAAACAGATGGTTGCGGTGCACTGGCCGACGAATCGCTCTCCACAGACGGCTGCGATTGTGCCGGAACGGACCCGGCCGGCTGCGGCGTTGCCACCTGTGGGCGCGGGGCGTTCGTCTGCTCGGGTTCGCGCCGGTCCTGCTGCTGCGACGAAGGTTGCGGCTGGGGCTGTGTCTGCTCCTGCGCGGGCTGGGTGGCGGTGGCGCGCGGCGTGGGCAAGGCTCTCACCACAGGCTCATCAGGCAGCGGCCGTGATGGATCGACGCTGGGCGGAAGCTGGAAATCCTCGGGCAAAATCTGCACGCCGCCAGATGGCTGCGCCGCCCCACTACGCGTCGCGTCATCCTGTGCAAACGCGCCAGACGATCCGAGCGAAAGCGCCGCAATCAGGACAAATGTATTTCTGGCAAACATAACGCGCGCGACAATAGCGACATGGCCATGCCTGCGCATGAACAATTGTTCACACTCGTAGTCATAAGCCTGTTTTAGCGTCTATTAGGAGACAGGTTGCCCCAGTGATACGCTATGCGGTGTCATCAGTGTGCTTGCGCCCACCGTGTCGGGCAGGAATGCGAATGCTCGCTAAGCGCTCTGCACATCTTCAACGGCTTCAAAACCTGCTGATGTTTACATTACGTTTCTGCACGGGATAGTGGCACCAATGGTTTCCACCCCGCCCCACAATCCTGTCTCGCCAATTGCACGGCCAGTCCCCCTGCCCGCGCTGCATGCCAGCCACGCAGGCAGTTGGCTCCGGCGCGCGAATGGCCAGACAAGCGGGCTGGCCAAGGGAGCCGCAGTCATGGCGGCCGCCGATACGCCGCATCTTGTTTTGAACGCGCCGCTAGTGGCGACGCGGCTCGGTTATCCGGACTTGTCAGGGCTTGACCTGCTCGAACTGTTTGCTTTCGTCCATCCTGCCACCTTTTGCGTCCCCACACCCAAGGGGCTTTCCCATGCGTTGGGCCTGAAAGAGGTAGAAGACGGCGCAGACGTGCCTGAACTTCTGCAAGAGGCGGCTGGCGTGTTGCTCGCCCGCTGCGAGGCGGCTGACTGGCCGGAGCGCGAAGGCGCATGGAGTGCACTGCAATCGTTGATCCGCATGCGGTGGCCATGGGCGCAGGTGATCGCGCCCCATATCGCCAAGCCAGATCAGGCGGAAAAATGGCTGTTTTCCCGCCTTCCGGAATGGGAGGAAGCGCCCGAACGGCCCCAGCCGGGCCATGTGCTGATTGAGGAAACGGCTATCCACGGCCAGCTGGAACGCCTCACAGGTGAAGGGGCGGAACGGCGTGAAGGCCAGCGCACTTATGCCAGCGCGGTCGGCAAGATTTTCGCCCCGCGTGAACAGCGCGGTCGCCCCCATGTGCTGCTGGCCGAAGCGGGCACCGGCATTGGCAAGACGCTGGGTTATCTCGCGCCCGCCTCACTCTGGGGCAAGGAGGCGCGGGGCACCGTCTGGGTGTCCACCTACACCAAGAATCTGCAACGCCAATTGCGCGACGAAAGCAGGCGCGCCTGGCCCGAAACACGGGCGGACGGTTCGCGCCCCGTGGTCGTGCGCAAGGGACGCGAGAACTATCTCTGCCTGCTCAATCTGGAAGATGCATTGCAAGGCGGCTTTGGCGGGCGCGCAGCAATCCTTGCGCAGCTTGTCGCCCGGTGGGCCGCCTATAGTCAGGATGGCGATATGATCGGCGGAGACTTGCCCGGCTGGCTAGGCACATTGTTCCGTCCGCGCGCCATCCGTAGCCTTACCGACCAACGCGGCGAGTGCATTTATGCAGGCTGCCCGCATTACCGCAAATGCTTCATAGAACGCGCCGCAAGGGCCAGTGCGCAGGCCGATCTGGTGATTGCAAACCATGCGCTGGTCATGGTCAATGCCGCGCGCGGACGCGACCATGCTCAACGCCCGACACGCATTGTATTTGATGAAGGCCACCATGTCTTCGATGCCGCAGATTCCACTTTCGCCGCCGCGTTGACGGGGCAGGAAGCGATTGAATTGCGGCGCTGGATTATCGGGCCGGAGCGCGGCTCCAAAGGGCGCAGGCGCGGTCTTTCTGCGCGCTTGGCCGATGTCGCCAGCTATGATGAGGCAGGGGGCGAAGCAATAGAGGCCGCGCGCGAAGCGGCGCAGGCCCTCCCCTCCGATGGCTGGATCGGACGGCTGGCTGAAAACGCACCCTCGGGAGAGTTGGAGCATTTGCTCGCAGCCGTGCGCGCCACCACCTACGCCCACGATGAAAGCGGCGCGCTTGATGCCGGATATGGCATAGAGACAGAAGCCGCTGGGCTGGACGGCGACTTTATCGAACGTGCCCAGATGGCCGGCGCGGCGCTGGCAGCAATCCGTCTGCCGCTCATCAAGCTGGGCCTGCGCCTTGAAGCCATGCTGGAGGATTCTCCCGACTGGCTTGATGCGCAGGGCCGTGCGCGGATAGAGGGCGCGCGCTTTTCACTCGGATGGCGGATTGATACGCTTGCCGCGTGGGAGGCGTTGCTGGCGCGCATGAGTGGCCCGGCCGATCCCGAATTTGTCGATTGGCTTTCTGTCGAGCGCAATGAGGCGCGCGAATTTGATATCGGCCTCCACCGCCGTTTTCTCGATCCAATGAAACCCTTTGCCAAGACAGTATTGGAAGACGCGCATGGCGTGATGCTGACCAGCGCCACCTTGTGCGACAGGATAGACGCTGACGATAGCAATGGCCGCGACTGGGCCGATGCCATCACGCGCTCAGGTGCGCCGCATATCGAAGTCCAGCCGCAGCTTGCCCATGCTGAAAGCCCATTTGATTACGCAAACAAGGCAGAAGTGCTGATCGTTACCGATGTCAAAAAAGGTGATCTGGCAGGTTTGGCGGGCGCCTATGCGCGCATTATCGAGGCAAGCGGCGGCGGGGTGCTGGGTCTGTTCACGGCGATTCGCCGGATGCGCGCGGTGCATGGCCGGATAGCTGACCGACTCGCCCGCGCGGGTCTGCCGCTTTACGCACAGCATGTCGATCCGATCGATACCGGCACTCTGGTGGATATCTTTCGCGATGATCCCCGCTCCAGCCTGCTGGGCACAGATGCTTTACGCGACGGGGTTGATGTGCCGGGTGACAGCTTGCGCTGCGTCGTGATGGAACAGGTGCCCTGGCCAAAACCCAGCATCCTGCACCGCGCACGGCGGGCGGCGGGCGGCGGTTCGGCTTATGATGATCGCATTATCCGTGGCCGGCTGGCGCAGGCATTCGGTCGGCTGATTCGTAGCCGTGACGATTCGGGCCAATTCATCGTCCTGTCGCCCGCCTTCCCGTCCCGCTTGCTCACGGCCTTTCCATCCGGCGTGCCTGTCACAAGATTGACGCTGGACGACGCTTTACAACGGGTGGCGACAAGTGTTTCGTGCAACAGGGTCGAAAACGAAGAGGAACTACACAATTGAAACGTCTCGGCCTGTTGCGCCATGCCAAATCCGAGTGGGACGATATGTCCCTGCGCGACTTCGATCGCGGCCTTAACGAACGCGGGCGCAAGGGCGCCGCGCTGATGGGAAATCATATTATCGAGCAGGGCGGCGAATGGGATCTCGCACTGGCGAGCCCGGCGGTGCGGGTGAAAGATACGCTGGCAGCGAGTGGGCTGAAAATGCCAATACAGTTTGAGGAAGACGCTTATCTCGCCGATTCTGCAACGCTGATCAGCCTGCTGCGCAATGTCAAAAGCGATCCGGAATCCATCCTTGTCGCTGGACATAATCCGGGCCTGCAGGAACTGGCGCTCGCGCTGGTATCACCCTTGGATGAAAACAAGCTGTTCGAAGAAGTCATGCAGAAATATCCGACCGCGTCCTATGCGACGCTCGAACTCAATATCGACAAGTGGGACGAGTTGGATACAGCATGCGGCAAGCTGGTGCATTTTGCCCGCCCGCGCGATCTCGATCCCGAACTTGGGCCGCTATTCAGCTGATCAATCCAGCGCGGCGGCCAGCTTGTTCCTTATGGCGCGCAATTGCTGCGTCACTTCGGGCGCGGACGTGCTGCCTACCTTATCCTGCGAAACACCGCCCGCTGTATCTGCAATAGCAAGCGCCGCGCCCGTAATTGATGGGTTGGCCTGAACGCCCTGCGCAGAGATCGCCTTTCGCGCACCTTTGAGCGTATAGCCTTCGCGGTTCACCAGACGATCTATCGCTTCGACAATCTGGACATCTTCAGTGCGATAAAGCCGCCGACCGCCACTGCGCTTGAGCGGCTTGAGCATTGGAAACTGCTGTTCCCAATAACGCAGAACATGCGGCTTTATGCCGAATGCAGCCGACACCTCGCCGATAGTGCGCATCGCGCCTTCGGCTTTCCCGTCATCGAACAGGGGCACAGCAGCGGCGCCCGGATCGCTCACGATGCGTTCGCGATCCGCTCTTTTAGCTTATGGCTGGCACGGAATGTCATGACACGGCGCGGTGTGATCGGCACCTCCACCCCGGTTTTGGGATTGCGGCCGATACGTTCCTTCTTGTCCCGCAGCACAAAGCTGCCGAAACCCGAAATCTTCACGTTTTCACCATCCCCCATCGCGCCGCACATCTTGGCGAGAATATCTTCGACAAGATCAAGGCTTTCGGCGCGCGAAAGCCCCATCTTGTGATTAATGGTTTCCGCAAGGTCGGCCCGTGTCAACGTGCCTACGGAGCGCATTGAGTCCATTGCGTTTTCCTCCCGATTCTAGTCCATCCGTTAACGATTATGAACACGCAGGTCAGCAAAGGCAAGTAACCGCACGCGCAAGCTTGGGAAAAATCCTACACTATGCACAGATGTCAGGCCCGCAGAAGGCTGGCACCCCAGGTAAACCCGCCACCCATCGCTTCCAACATGACAAGATCGCCGGGCTTTATCCGCCCATCGCGCTTGGCAAGATCATAAGCGAGCGGCACCGACGCTGCCGATGTATTGGCGTGCTGATCCACTGTTACCACCACCCGCTCTATCGGCAGGCCAAGTTTACGCGCAGTGGCATCAAGGATGCGGGCATTGGCCTGATGAGGCACAACCCAATCGATATCGCCAGCGGCAAACCCTGCATCGTCCAGCACCTCTGTCAGCACCTGCGCCAGATTGACAACCGCGTGGCGAAACACCTCGCGTCCTTTCATCCGGAGCTTGCCGACTTCACCCGTGGTGGAAGGCCCACCATCGACATATAAAAGATCGCAATGTTCGCCTTGAGCGTGAAGCTTGGTCGCAATCACGCCTGGCGCGGTAGCGACATCGCCTTCTGCAATGTCGGTTGCCTCAAGGATAAAGGCCCCTGCCCCGTCGCCAAACAGCACGCAAGTTGTCCGGTCTTCCCAGTCAAGAATGCGGCTGAAAGTCTCCGATCCGATAACGATGGCGCGCTTCGCCATGCCTGTGCGCAACATCGAATCCGCAGTGCCCAGCGCATAAAGAAAACCTGAACACACAGCGGCGACATCAAAGGCAGGAAAACCCTTGCCGCCAAGGGCATGCTGGACGGTGGTGGCCGTGGCAGGAAACGTACAATCGGGCGTGGCAGTGGCCAAAATGATGAGGTCGATATCCTCTATCGAGCAGCCTGCATCTTCCATGGCAGCGCGCGCTGCATCTGTCGCCAGCGAACCGGTCGTCTCACCTTCTGCGGCGATATAGCGCTGGGTAATGCCGGTGCGCTCTCGAATCCACTCATCAGTGGTGTCGACTTCGCGCGCCAGTTCTTCATTGCTGACACAGCGCCTGGGCAGCGCGGCGCCGGTACCGGTCAAAACTGTGCGGATCATTTTGCAGTCTCTTGGCTTACGCTTTTGTCGCGCATGGACAGTTCGCCAATTTCGCCGAGATCGGCGGCGATGCGATCGGTGATGTCATCTTCCAGCAACCGCGCGCTGACATCCACCGCATTGGCGACGCCCTGCGCATTGGCACTGCCGTGCGATTTCACGATAACACCGTTCAGCCCAAGAAAGACCCCGCCATTATGGTTATTGGGGTCGAGATGGTGCTTGAGCAGCTCTGTCGCAGGGCGCGATACCAGAAATCCGATCTTGGAACGCAGCGAACTGGTGAATGCTGTCCTGAGCAGATCGGTCACGAAACGCGCCGAACCTTCGATGGCCTTAAGCGCGATATTGCCGGAAAATCCGTCCGTCACCACAACATCCACTTCGCCGCGATTGATCTTGTCTGCCTCGATGAAACCATCGAACTGCATGGCCAGACCAGTGGCATCGCGCAATCGCTGGCTCGCATCGCGCAGATCATCGGTGCCCTTGATGCTTTCGGTGCCGATATTCAGCAACCTTACACGGGGAGCGGCCTTACCAGTGACAATGCGGGAATAGGCTGCACCCATCACGGCAAATTGCACCAGATTGCGCGCATCGCAATCGGTATTGGCACCCAGATCCAGCATGACGACATCATTGTCGCCCAGCGTTGGCATCAGGCCGGCAAGCGCAGGGCGATCAATGCCGGGCATGGTGCGCAGGGCCAGCTTGCCCATTGCCATCAATGCACCGGTATTACCCGCGCTGACAGCTGCGCCGCAATCGCCGCTTTTTACAGCTGCAATGGCAAGGCCCATGCTGGTGGTCTTGGCGCGACGGATCGCTCGGCTCGGCTTTTCATCGCCAGCCACGACTTCATCGCAATGGAGGATTTCGCTGGCAGCGCGCATATTGGGGTGATCATCCAGCGCGGCCTTGATCCGCGCTTCATCACCCACAAGCAGGAAGCTGAACTTGTCATGCCGACGGCGCGCCAGGGCTGCGCCGTGCACCATTACGCGCACGCCTTCATCCCCGCCCATCGCATCAATGGCGATACGCGGAAGGCTCATGCACTCATTCCTTATCCTGGCCGAGGGACTTAAAGACCCTTGGGCTCAATCACCTGGCGGCCATTATAATGGCCACAAGCGTTGCACAGATTGTGCGGACGCTTCAACTCGCCACAGTTGGAACATTCGTGAAAGGCCTCGACCTTCAGCGAATCATGTCCCCGGCGATTGCCCCGGCGATGCGGTGAAACTTTTCTCTTAGGGACAGCCATTGCGGCACCTGATCCTTGAAATTCGTTCAAAAACTGTTCGGAGCCGCATTTAGGCCAAGCCAGTCCGGTGCGCAAGCGCGCCAGCCAAGGCCATCCATCAGTGCGGCGAAGGCGCGCGCTATAGCGGGTTTGTGTTGCGTTGCAAGCCTTCCCGGCCAAAGCTAGCGTGCGATTGCAAAATTTCTCCCGTCATTCCACGAAAGTTCCTGCATGATCCTTCCGGCCACCACCCTTCTCGCCATTGGCGCTGCCTTGCTCACGATCTGGCATATTGTCCGCATCGGACAAGTACGCATGTCGGAAAAGGTACTGCACGGCAGTGGCAGTTCCGAATTGCTAGCCCGGCGCATGCGGGGGCAACTCAATTTCGTGGAAAGCACGCCCTTCGTGATCGCCCTTGCTGCGCTGATCGAGCTGGCTGAACGCGGTGGCGTGTGGCTGCTGGTGATTGCCGCGCTCTTTCTTGCAGGGCGCGTGGTCCACGGCATCGGCATGGACCATGATTACCCGCACAAGGGGCGACAGCTTGGCACAATTGTCACCGCACTGACGCTGCTCGTCCTCGCGGTGGCCATGTCGCTTATTGCCTTCAGTATTATCTAGCGTCCTGCGCCATGGCAGCATCCCCTACGAAGGGATTACTCTGGCGTTCTTGGCCGAATGTGCTGATGGCACCGTGGCCGGGCACGAAAGTCACCCCGTCACCAAGTGGCCAGAGCTTTTGCGTAATCGCGTCGAGCAAGTCCTGATGATTGCCCATGGGGAAATCGGTACGCCCGATACTCCCCTGAAACAGAACATCGCCGACAAAGGCAAATTGCGAGGGACGGTGGAAGAACACGACATGTCCGGGCGTGTGACCGGGGCAATGGAGCACCTCGAAGGTTGCCTCGCCCACAGTAACAGTCTCGCCTCCGTCCAGCCAGCGTGTGGGTTCAAACACTTTACATTCAATGCCAAAGCGCGGGCCGTCTTCCTCCAGCTTGCTGATCCAGAAAATATCGTCGGCATGCGGCCCCTCGATCGGAAGCCCCAGTTCTTCAGCCAGCATGCCCGCCTGACCGCAATGATCGGCATGGCCGTGGGTGAGGAGAATCTTTTCCAGCGTCACCCCAGCCTGCGCCACGGCATCCTTGAGCTTATCCAGTTCCCCGCCCGGATCGACCAGCGCCGCCTTCATCGTCTTGGTGCACCACACCAGAGAGCAATTCTGCTGATAGGGGGTGACAGGAATAATAGCGGCACGGATTGGGGCTGGCGAAGTCATATTGTGCTAATTGGCGGTGACTGCGCCGTGTTGCAAGCTCGCGCCAGCGTTATTCGAATCAGCGTCCAAGATCATGTGCCTAGCCTGCATTGACGAAAGTCAGGCGCGCGCACACCCCCTTGCGCAGCTTTGCCGACGATCTCAGACGCGCCCGCTTTTCCAGACGACTCGCCCGATAATGCGCAATTCATCCGCGCTGACCTGTATCGGAGGATAGGCAAGATTCTGGCTGAGGAGGGAGAAACGCCCCGCCCCCTGACTCGCAACGCGCTTGACCAGAAGGCTGTCATCCAGCCGGACAACATGGATACCATCGCGAAAAGGCCTTTCGCGCCGGTCAACCAGCACTTCATCGCCTTCACGAAGAAGCGGCTCCATCGAATCGCCGATGACGCGAATGACAGATAGCTCTGCGCCATCAAGGCCCTGCTCCAGCAACCAACGGCGCGAAAAGCGGAACGCATCAAAGGCCTGCTCCTGCGCGGGCATTGCGCCAGGTCCGGCAGACACATCAACTTCCAGGCGCGGTACATCAACGAAATCACGCTTCGGGTCCGGTGAATAGGATTTTTCCTTCGGTGCACCCAGCTCTGCTTCCTCCAGACCGAGGAAGCTCGCCAGCTTGCGCCGATCTTCTTCTTCCAGCTTACGCGGGCTGCCTTTCGTTATATACTGCTGAAGATACGTAGCATTACGCCCGATCATGCGGGAAAGCGATGCCAGGCTGCTGCCCTTCTCCCTTGCCGCACTGGCCAATCTTTCGCGTGTATCCATGGCAAACCCCATTCGTGGTGAATGATTTCTTCCTACACAATGTATTTTTCCTAGACAAGTAGGATTTGAACCGCAAATCCTGCCTCATCGAGTCGCGACACCGAATCGGTAAAACGAGGTGGTGGCGCAAAGGGTCAAAAGAGCTGCCGAAAAGGGGAACCACGCATGCTCATCCGCAAGATCGAAGTATTCCTGCGACACACACGAATGCCACCGACAAAGTTCGGCCGGCTTGCCACCAGCGATCCGCGCTTCGTGCTCGATTTGCGCAATGGCCGGACACCCCGCCCTGACACTGAAAAAAAAGTGGAACATTTCATGAACAAATACCGGGAGATGACCAATGCATATTGAAACCAACAGCCTGCAAACTTCCGCAAAACCAAAGCAGAAACGCAAATGTCGCAAGGGCGTGCGCGAAAAGCTGGCAGAAGCACTAATTGCTCTGGCCGAAGGAAAGGGGCGCGTTGCGACACATCATGAAAAAGGCTGGGCCAGCATCACCTTTGCCGGAGCGCGACATCGTGTCGAAATGGTGTTCGAGAATGCTGAGGCGGTCGAAGCTGGCGAATGTTTCATCGCCTATCTGCCCGAACATGAATTCGCGATTCCCGGCCAGTTGATCGCGGATGCAGCCGTCACCGAAGTGGACCACCGGCTGGAGCCACCGCACATGGTTGTGACCTGCGAGATCCTCGTGCTGGAAGAAGGGTAATGGATTGACCGGGCGCAGGCAGGCGGCGCGGAACATGCGCCGGGAGGTTATTCCCTCTGTGTCGCAAGCCCTGCCCCACCCGTAGGCAACAAGCAGGAAACGAGCCTAGCTAATCCAACTTCCACTCCCACCCGAGCGGATCGCCATCCATCACTTCCACGCCTTTTGCGCCGAGGTCATCGCGCAGCGCATCTGACTGGGCGAAATCCTTGGCCGCGCGCGCTTCCTTGCGGCGGGCGAGCGCGTCCTCGATTTCTGCTTCAGAGATTTCGGCAGACTTGGGGCGGATGCGGAGGTCAGCTCGCTTCAATCGGCACAAATCAAGTCCAAGTACATCGTCCATGGCTGCCATTGCGATCCACTTATCGTATGGATCCAGCTTTTTGGTTGCTAGTAGCTCCTCCAATACGGTGAGGCCTATTGCACTATTGAGGTCATCAGACATCGCAGAATTGAACTGGGCAATCGTAGGCCTGAGTATAGCGGGCAAACGCTCAAAAGCTTTGGAATACGTCCAACCACCCTTCGGTGCATCTAGAGTTGTCCCAATTCCTTCGAAGACAACCGCGACTTGTAATATAATCCGTTTAAGCCGCTTCAGAGCCGCTTCCAGACCCTCCCAACTAAACTCCAACTCGCTGCGGTAATGCGCTTGCAGGCACATCAGTCGATAGGCGATCGGGTGGTAGCCCTTATCTATCAGCAGTTGCAGGCGCAGAAATTCACCTGAAGACTTGCTCATCTTGCCGCTGCGCTCAACGAGGAAATTGTTGTGCATCCAGATGCGCGCGCCTGAATGTGTCGCCTCGTCGAGCGAACCGCAGCCGCAAAACGCCTGGTTCTGCGCGATTTCATTGGGGTGGTGGATTTCGCGGTGGTCAATGCCGCCAGTGTGGATATCAAAGGGGAAGCCCAACAGCTTCTCCCCCATCACCGAACATTCCAGATGCCAGCCGGGTGCGCCCCTGCCCCACGGGCTGTCCCATTCCATCTGGCGTTTCTCGCCCACTGGGGTCTTGCGCCAGATCGCGAAATCGGCGGCATTACGCTTGCCTTCCACCGTCTCGATCCGGCCTTCGCCTTCCTCGGTCACTGCGCGGGCAAGCCGTCCGTAATCCGCTACTGATGACGTATCGAAATAGAGGCCACTGTCGATTTCGTAGAGATGCCTTTCCGGCATGGCTTCCACAAATGCGATCATCTCCGCAATGTAATCGGTAGCGACCGACCATTTGGCAGGCTCGCGAATATTGAGCGCTTTGACATCGGCCCAGTAAGCCTCGGTAAAAAGCCGCGCGATATCCCAGATGCTCTGCGCCTTTTCGGCAGCCGCCTTCTCCAATTTATCCTCACCCGCATCGGCATCATCGGTAAGATGGCCGACATCGGTGATGTTGATGATGTGCTTGAGAGCATATCCCTTCCAGCTCAAGGTGCGGCCCAACACGTCGGCAAAGACATAGGCGCGCATATTGCCGATATGCGGATAGTTATAGACCGTCGGTCCGCAGCTATAGACACGTGCTTCGCCCTGATGGACGGGCTGGAAAGTCTCGATCTGGCGGGTGAGCGAATTGAAGAGCTTGAGGTCGGTCATTGCGCGGCGAGGCTTAGGCGGCACTTCCGCGGCTGGCAATGGGCGGGGGTTAGAGCGCTGGCCCCGGCAATTCGAACCCTGTCAGCTTCCAGGCCAATCCATCGCGGGCGAAGATCAGTGTCGGACCCGCAGTCCCATCCTCAAACGTGCCTATCGCACGGAAACTGTCAAAGCCCTCGCGCTCCACCCCCCACGATATTTCCTGCCCGCGCAACTGCTCTGGCAGGAAGTCCGCAGCCAAGGTGCCACTTGCAACCATGCGTCCGACAGTTTCCGGCGTCAGCGCACGGTCCAAGGCTTCGCGGCCGATTCGCTCTGTCACCACGGCGGGTACCCTTGCCAGCAGTCCGCTCTGCCCCGAACCCCGCCGCGCAGCTTCGGTGATCTGTTCCGAAGTCGACGCCCGCAAGGCCGGAAAATCCACCTTATCCTCCAGCGCTGCAGTGTCGCCATCCTGCGCCGCTTCGGCGAGGCCATTCATGGCGAACCACGGGGATGCGAGATACCAGGCGCCGAATATGAGAGCGATGAGAGAGATCAGGACGAGGAGTTTCCTCATCATTCCCGCTCGAACAGATCCACCAGCTGCTCGATAATCGTGCCGCCTAATTGTTCGACATCGATGATCGTTACCGCGCGCTTGTAATAGCGGGTGACATCATGGCCGATGCCGATGGCGACCAGCTGGACCGGGGAGGCTTTTTCGATCCATTCGATCACGCTGCGTAAATGGCCTTCGAGATAGCCCGCATTGTTCACGCTGAGCGTTGAATCGTCCACTGGGGCGCCGTCTGAAATGACCATCATGATGCGGCGATCTTCGGACCGGGCCAGCAGGCGTTCATGCGCCCACAGCAAGGCTTCGCCGTCGATATTTTCCTTCAGCAGGCCTTCGCGCATCATCAGGCCAAGGCTGCGGCGCGCGCGGCGCATGGGTTCATCCGCCTTCTTGTATATAATGTGCCGCAGATCATTGAGGCGACCGGGATTTACGGGGCGGCCATCGGCCAGCCATTTTTCACGGCTCTGCCCGCCTTTCCAGGCGCGAGTGGTAAAACCGAGGATTTCCACCTTTACCCCGCACCTTTCCAATGTCCTTGCCAGGATATCCGCGCTGATCGCGGCGATGGAAATGGGCCTTCCGCGCATGGAACCTGAATTGTCGATCAACAGCGTTACGACGGTGTCCTTGAATTCCTGCTCCTGTTCGACCTTGTAACTGAGAGAGTGGCCAGGGCTGACCACCACGCGGGCCAGCCGGGCGGCATCAAGCAGGCCTTCTTCCTGATCGAAGCTCCAGCTGCGGTTCTGCTGCGCCATCAGCCGCCGCTGGAGGCGGTTGGCCAGCCGCGTGACCACGCCAGCCAATCCGGCCAGCTGACTATCGAGATAGGCGCGGAGGCGATCAAGTTCTTCCACGTCGCACAGGTCGGTGGCCTCCACCACCTCGTCAAATTCCTCGGTAAAGGGCTGATAATCGAAGGTTTCAGGAATGTCCTGCCACGGCGAATTGCGCCTTTGGGGCAGCATCATTTCATCGCCATCTTCTCCCGGATCGCCTTCGCCGATTTCGCCATCGGCCTCGCGCTCATCCTGCTCCTCGCCGTCACCCTCTTCGCCTTCTGCCCCTTCGGCGCGGGTTTCCGGCTGATCGCTGGAATCGCTGTCGCTATCATCCTCATCTTCGGAGGTATCGTCTTCGACGTCCTGCTCATCCCCGTCTTCGTCATCCAGACCGTCTTCGGGTTCCAGCTGGGCAGGCACAATGTCGAGATGGCGCAGCATGTCGAGACCGAGCTTCTGGAAAGCGGATTGGTCATGCAGCGCATCGCCAAATTGCTGCAAATCTTCGCCAGCGCGGCTTTCGATAAAGTCGCGCACCATGTCCACGCCCGAGCGCGCCGCTTCGGGGATTGGCTGGCCCGTCAATTGTTCGCGCAGCAACAGACCCAGCGCTGCATCGAGCGGCACATCGTCGGCACTTTCGGCGCGGGCTATCGCGCTTCCGGCAATGCGCTGGTCCTGCATCGCTGACAGATTATCGCGCATACCGGCAAATTCCGTCTCACCGATCGCTTCATATCGAGCGCGTTCGATGGCGTCATAACAGGCTCTCGCCTCGCCATCCTGCGGGCGCTGTCGCATGTGCATAGCAGCGTTGTGATGGCGCAGACGCAGCGCGAAACTGTCGGCAAATCCGCGCGCTTCGCTCGCCTCGGCAGCGCTCAGATTACGCGAAGGCATGGGCACACGCACTGTCTTGCCCGATTCGTAAGCAGCGTCGGCAGTAAAGCCGATCTCAACCTCTGGGTCATGCGCGATAGCGCGGGCAGCGCCTGTCAGCGCCAGCTTGAAACGGTCTATGGGAGATTCGTCAGCCATGCAGGGCGCTGACTAAAGCACGGCACAAAAGGCGCAAGGGGCTGTGCCGATAGCTAGCCCCTTGCGCAGCTTGCCAATTCGCCGCCATCTGCAGTTACAAAGCGCGACCAGCACCAAACACGCCAATCAGCAGAGGATCATTTGTGGCACGCGGATTGGCGCGGATTGCAGCTTCTTCAATGCCCATCTCATTCCAGATGACATTGTCGACCGTGCGCGACAGGTTTTGCGCGACACCTGCAATATCAACGCCAGTGGCCGCCGCCAGCAATTCACCGACCAGCGGTTCGTTCGCGATGCGCATGGCCTGCCCCAGTTCCGGCACCATTGCTTCAACCAGCGTCACGCCAAGTTCGTTGCGCAGGAAGCCTGTAGCCGCCGTCGGCCCGCCATTTATCAGCGCCATCGCATTCTGGATGCCGATGACCCGCACCGCATCGGTCACAATGGGTGCTGCGCGTTCTGCGCCCACGATTGCGATATCGGCAAAGGCATCTACCAACCGGTCCTTGAACAGCGATGATGTGAGAATGCCGGCAAGCACAGAACCGCGCGTGCCGATCATATTTGGCAGACCGATATCGGCCACTGCATCATCCCAATAGCCGCCCGGCACCGTCAGCCGGGCAAAGGCGCGTTCGCTGGAAAGGTAAAGCATGCGGCGCACCGCATCAGTCAGGCTGAAACCGCCGAAAGACTGGCAGGCTGGCAGCGCAAACATTGCACCTGCAGCGCCGACCCCGGCCATGAAATTGCGACGGCTGGCCGATGGGGCTGCGAATTCGGTCATAATGCGTTTCCTCTCCTTGCAGCGCGCACGACGCAGCGCCCATATAACGCACATGCCCGTAATCCGTGCCAGACTACTGATGATGAACGCCGCGCTCGGTCCGCTTGATTACAAGGTGCCTGACGGCATGAATGTCGAATATGGGCAGATCGTCATCGCTCCGCTGGGGCCGCGCCAGGTCACCGGGATTGTGTGGGAGGAGGGTCGCCTGCCTGCCAATTCCGTACCCGAAGCAAAACTGCGCCCGCTCCTCTCCGCGGTGGATGTGCCGCCTATACGAGGAGAATTGCGCAGGCTGATTGAATGGACGGCAGATTATTACATTGCACCGCTGGCGGCGGTTGCGCGCATGGTGATCGCCAGCGGCGGCGCGCTGCGCGGCCCGGCCACCATGACCGAATATCGCCTGTCAGGCGGAATGCCGGATCGCATGACCCCGCAGCGCGAACGCGCCATCGCGGCACTGGAAGGCGAGCAGGCGACAATCCGAGAATTGTCCGGTCTTGCCGACGTCAGCGAAGGCGTGCTGCGCGGCCTCGTCAACCAGGGCGCGCTAGAGCCGGTGGAAGTGGATGTTGATCGCCCCTACACCCGCGCCCGCCACGATTTCGACGAACCCGATTTGAGCGATGACCAGCGCAAGGTCTCTGCCCGGTTGGTGGAGGCTGTTGCGACGCGAAAATTCGCGCCCATCCTGCTCGACGGAGTGACCGGATCTGGCAAGACCGAAACATATTTCGAAGCCGTGGCAGAGGCCCTGAAGGACGACAGGCAAGTGCTTGTCCTGCTGCCTGAAATCGCGCTGACAGAAGCCTTCCTCAAACGCTTTGGAAACCGTTTCGGAGCGGCCCCGGTGACATGGCACTCCTCGCTCAAATCGACAGAGCGGCGCCGCGCATGGCGGGCCATCGCATCGGGGGAAGCGCAGGTTGTGGTCGGCGCACGTTCCGCCCTGTTCCTGCCCTATGCCAATCTCGGTCTTATCGTGGTCGACGAAGCGCATGAAATAAGCTTCAAGCAGGAAGACGGCGTGCGGTACAATGCGCGCGATGTAGCGGTTATGCGCGGCCATTTCGAAGCGATCCCCGTCATCCTCGCCAGCGCCACACCCGCGCTGGAAAGCCTGCATATGGCAACCAGCGGGACTTATGAGAAGCTTGATCTGCCAAGCCGATTTGGTGGCGCGCAAATGCCTGAAATCCGGCTGGTGAACCTAACAGAAGAACAGCCCGGTCGTGGAAGCTGGATCGCCGCCCCCTTGCGCCGCGCCATGTTTGAACGGCTGGAGCGGGGCGAACAATCGCTGCTGTTCCTCAACCGTCGCGGCTATGCCCCGCTGACGCTGTGCCGCAATTGCGGATTTCGCTTCCAATGCCCCAATTGCAGTGCATGGCTGGTCGAGCACCGGCTTAGCCAGCGCCTGTCATGCCATCATTGCGGGCATGAGACCGCGACACCGGAAAAATGCCCTGAATGCGGAGAGCCGGATTGCCTTGTCGCCTGCGGTCCGGGTGTGGAACGGATCGCCGATGAAGTGGCCGAAATGCTGCCCGATGCGCGCGTGGCGCTGGTCACATCCGATACCATCAACACGCCGGAAAAGGCCGCGCAATTCGTGGCCATGGCTGAGGGCGGAGCGATTGATGTCATCGTGGGCACGCAGCTTGTTACCAAGGGGTTCCACTTTCCCGAGTTGACGCTGGTAGGTGTAATTGATGCCGATCTTGGCCTCGAAGGCGGTGATTTGCGCGCTGCTGAACGCACTTATCAGCAGGTGGCGCAGGTTGCAGGCCGCGCGGGTCGCGGCGCAAAGCCGGGCGAAGTGCTGATCCAGACACGCCATCCCGATGCGCCTGTCATTGCCGCATTGGAAGCGGGCGACCGTGACGCATTTTACGATGCCGAAACAGAAGCACGCCGCCATGCAGGGGCGCCTCCTTTCGGGCGCTGGGCCGCTATCATCGTATCGGCCGAGGACGATGCCGAAGCGCGCGAGGCTGCCAACAGGATCGGTAATTCCCGCCCCAGGCTGGACGATGTGATGATCCTTGGCCCTGCCCCCGCGCCGCTCGCCTTGCTGCGCAATCGCTATCGCTATCGCCTGTTGTTAAACGCGCGCCGCAGCGCTGAATTGCAAAAGGTGATCCGCCAGTGGCTCGGCCAACTGGATCATCCCCCCGGCGTGCGCGTTGGCGTGGACATCGACCCCTATAGCTTTGTCTGAATTGCCATTCGTCTGGTTTCCAAAGAAACCGCAATAATGCTAGCAATATAACAATTGCGTTATATACTTATATTCATGCAACTCGAAGCCGCCTTTCGTGCCTTGTCCGATGTGTCACGCCTGCGCGTGATGCGGCTGGTTGCGCAGATGGAATTGTCCGTGGGCGAAATTGCGCAAGTGCTCGGCCAGAGCCAGCCGCGCGTGTCGCAGCACATCGGCCGTCTGGTCGATGCGGGCCTTGTTGAGCGGCGCAAGGAAGGCAATTCCGTTTTCCTGCGCGATGCTGCCCCATCGGAGATGGGCGAAACAATTGCCCGCTTGCTGGCATTCGGCGAAAGCGAAGACGCGCAATTTGCAGCACAGGCCAGCGCCGACCGTACACGCCTTTCCACCATCCGGGCAGCGCGTGAAAAAGAAGCCGACCACTATTTCGCCCGCCATGCCGATGAATGGGACACTTTGCGTGAAATCCACGGGCCGGAAAAGGCGAGTGAGGAAGCTCTGCTGAGGGTGCTGGCAGACAGACCACCGGGCCGTATGCTCGATATCGGCACCGGCACGGGCCGTATCGCTGAATTGCTTGCGCCCCATGCCGATCACATCGTCGCGCTCGACAAGAACCTGGATATGCTGCGCGTGGCGCGCGCCCGGCTTCAGGCCCTGGGGCCGGAAAAGGTGGAATTGCAAAAGGGCGATTTCACGGACCTGCCCTTCCCCGCCCACAGCTTTGATACCGTCTTGCTGCATCAGGTGCTGCATTTCGCGCAGGACCCCGCGCTTGCCCTGTGCGAAGCGGCGCGGGTGACCAAGCCGCTCGGCATGATCGCCGTGGTCGATCTCGCCCGTCACGAACGCGATGATCTGCGTGAGCGCCATGCCCATGCACGGCTGGGCTTTGCCGATGCCACCATGGCCAAGATGCTTCGTGCAGCCGGATTCGAACCTGCCCCGCCGGTTGAAGTGCCGGGACGCGAATTGACCGTCAAAATCTGGGCCGCAACCCGCCTCGCGCTGCCTGCCACTGCCTCTTCCAACAGAAAGGTCGCTTCATGAGCGCCCCCCTACCAGCGCCTGCAAAAATTGCCGATTGTCTTGATCCTGAGCATGAGGTGCGCACCGCCCGTGACACGCCGCTGTTTTCCGGCCTGCCGGGCGACATTGCAGTCAGCTTCGAATTCTTCCCCCCCAAGAGCGAGAAGATGGAAGAGAAATTGTGGGAAGCGGTGCAGCAGCTTGCCCCGCTCTCCCCTGAATTTGTCAGCGTCACCTATGGTGCAGGCGGTTCCACCCGCGAACGCACGCATAATACGGTAACACGCCTGATCCGCGAAGCAGGCATTCCGGCTGCTGCGCATCTTACCTGCGTCGATGCCAGCCGCGCCGAAACGCAGAAAATCGCAGAAGCCTATTGGGAAGCCGGCGTGCGCCATATCGTGGCTCTGCGCGGCGATGCGGGTGAACCGGGGGCGCCTTTCATTCCCCATGCTGATGGCTATGCCAATGCAGCAGAGCTGGTGCGCGGATTGAAGGAAGTGGCCGATTTTGAAATCTCGGTTGCCGCGTATCCTGAAACCCACCCCGATGCCGATTGTCCGCAGGCCGATCTCGATAATCTGAAGCGCAAGATCGATGCAGGCGCATCACGCGGAATCAGCCAGTTTTTCTTCGCGCCCGAGACCTTTTTCAACTTCACCGAGAAATGCCGTGCAGCCGGAATTGACACACCGATGGTTCCGGGAATCCTGCCGGTCACCAATGTCGCACAGGCGCGCAAATTCGCCGGACAATGCGGCGCGGTAATCCCGGACTGGATGGATGGCCTGTTTGAAGGGCTGGATGAACGACCCGGGGCACGCCAGCTTGTCGCTGCGACAATCGCGGCAGAGCTGTGCCGCCGCCTTTATGCAGGCGGGGTCCGCCAGTTTCACTTCTATACTCTCAACCGGGCAGAGCTGGCTTATGCCATTTGCCACTTGCTGGGCCGCCGCCCGCTGGAGAAAAGCGCATGAACCATGCAATCAAGACTGGGCCGGGCGCGCGTGAACGCCTGCTGGCCGAGGCCGCGAAACGTATCCTCATATCGGATGGCGCATTCGGCACGCAGATCCAGGATCGCAAGCTCTCCGAAGCAGACTATGCTGGCAATTTGGGCCTTGGCGCGGATCAGAAAGGCAATAATGATATTCTCGCGCTGACGCGGCCAGAGGTGATCGCGGACATCACCCGCGCGTATTTGCGGGCGGGGTCGGACATTGTTTCCACCAACACATTTTCCGCCAACCGCATCAGTCAGGCAGACTACGCCGCAGAAGAGCTGGTGCGCGACATCAATATCGCCTCTGCCCATATTGCCCGCGAAGTAGCCGATGAATTTGCACAGGCCGATGGCAGGCCGCGCTTTGTGGCAGGCGCCATCGGGCCGACCAACAAGACCCTGTCGCTCAGCCCCGATGTGGAAGACCCCGGCTTTCGTGAAATCGACTTCGATTTCCTTACCCAGGTGTACCTGGAACAGGCACAGGCGCTGGTCGAAGGCGGAGCGGATTTTATCCTGATCGAGACGATTTTCGACACGCTCAACGCCAAGGCAGGCGTGATGGCTGCGCGCCGGCTGGCGGAAGAACTGGGGCAGGACGTTCCGCTCATGCTTTCCATGACACTGACCGATCTTTCAGGGCGCAATCTTTCCGGCCACACGGTCGAAGCCTTCTGGAATGCGGTGCGCCATGCGGATCCGGTGACAATCGGCCTCAATTGCAGCTTTGGCGCGGATCAATTGCGTCCGCATGTGCAGCATCTTTCCACCATCGCGGATACGCTGCTAATGGCCTATCCCAATGCGGGGCTGCCCAATGAACTGGGTGAATATGACGAACAGCCAGACACCACTGCCGGGTTGGTTGGCGAATGGGCCGATGCCGGTCAGGTAAACATCATTGGCGGTTGCTGTGGCTCTACGCCCGGACACATCGCCGCGATGGCAAAGCGCGTCAATGCTGTCGCCCCGCGCGCCATCCCCGCACGTGAGGCCAAGATGCGCCTTGCCGGACTAGAACCTTTCACGATTGCCGCCTGATCCATGAATAATCTTTCTACCGCGCGTTTCGTCAACATTGGCGAGCGCACCAATGTCACCGGCTCTGCCCGGTTCAAGAAGCTGATCATGGCGGGCGATTATCCCGCCGCCGTCGAAGTCGCCCGCCAGCAGGTTGAAAACGGCGCGCAGGTAATCGACGTGAATATGGATGAAGGCCTGCTCGATTCAGTCGAGGCCATGTCCACTTTTCTCAAGCTGATCGCAGCCGAACCCGATATTTCCCGCGTTCCGGTAATGATCGACAGTTCCAAGTGGGAAGTGATCGAAGCGGGGCTCAAATGCGTTTCGGGCAAGCCGATCGTCAATTCGATCAGCCTGAAGGAAGGGGAGGAACCATTCCTTCAGGCGGTCCGCAAATGCCGCGATTACGGTGCTGCCGCTGTGGTCATGGCCTTTGACGAAACCGGCCAGGCAGATACGGCGCAGCGCAAGGTCGATATCTGTGAACGCGCCTACAAGCTGATGGTCGCCAATGGATTTCCGGCAGAAGACATCATCTTCGATCCCAATATCTTCGCGGTCGCTACCGGCATGGAAGAACATAACCGTTACGGCCTCGATTTCATCGAGGCGCTGGGCGAGATCAAGGCACGCTGCCCCCATGCGCTGACCAGTGGCGGACTATCCAATCTCAGTTTCAGCTTTCGCGGGAATGAGCCGGTGCGCCGCGCTATTCATTCGGTATTTCTCTATCATGCCATTCCGGCTGGTCTGGACATGGCAATTGTCAATGCGGGCCAGCTCGATGTCTACGACACGATTGACCCCGCCTTGCGCGAAGCGTGCGAGGACGTGGTTCTTGCCCGCCGCCCCGATGCCACCGAAAGACTGATCGCCCTTGCCGAGAGCTTTCGCGGCACCGATGCGGTTGCGGAAAAAGCCGCCGCCGAGTGGCGCGGTCTGCCTGTCACCAAGCGGCTGGAATATGCGCTGGTGAAAGGCATCGACGCGCATATCGTCGGCGATACCGAAGAAGCGCGCCAATCCGCCGATCGCCCGATCGAGGTCATCGAAGGTCCGCTGATGGACGGCATGAACGTGGTTGGCGATCTGTTCGGCAGCGGCAAGATGTTCCTGCCGCAAGTGGTCAAATCGGCCCGCGTCATGAAGAAGGCAGTCGCCCACCTGATCCCTTTTATCGAGGCAGAAAAAGACAAGCTCGCGCCTGAAGATCGCAAGGCCAAGGGCAAGATCGTCATGGCCACTGTAAAAGGCGATGTGCACGATATCGGCAAGAATATCGTCGGCGTGGTGCTTCAGTGCAATGGCTATGAAGTGATCGATCTTGGCGTCATGGTGCCGTGGTCCAAAATCCTTGAAACTGCGCGCGAAGAACAGGCGGATATTATCGGCCTTTCGGGTCTTATTACACCTTCGCTCGATGAAATGGTGACAGTGGCAGAGGAAATGAAACGCGCCGAAATGGACATTCCTCTGCTGATTGGCGGCGCAACCACCAGCCGGCTCCACACCGCGCTGCGGATTGATCCCGCTTATGATGGCCCGGTGATCCACGTGCTCGATGCCAGTCGCGCCGTGGGCGTGGCCAGCCGGCTCTTGTCAGATACCCAGCGCGATGGATTGGTGGCCGATACGTCAGCCGAATATCAGGCAATGCGGGATAAGCGGGCAAACAAGCAGGCCAGCCCGCTCCACCCTCTCGAAGATGCGCGCGCCAACGGTTTTGTTGCGGATTTCACGAAGAAGGCATCGCCGCCAGCGCAGCCGGGGCTGCACCGCTTCGATGATTGGGATCTGGCCGATCTTGTCTCGGCATTTGACTGGACGCCATTCTTCCGCAGCTGGGAACTGGCGGGCACATATCCCGCCATTCTGGAAGATGAGATTGTTGGCGAAAGCGCCCGCGCACTAAAGGCTGATGCCGATGCCATGTTGCAGCGCATCGTCGGGGAGAAGTGGCTGACTGCCAAGGGCGTATGCGCCTTCTGGCCATGCCGCAGAGAGGGCGACGATATCAGGCTGGATGACGGCACGCTTTTGCCCATGCTACGCCAGCAGGTCATCAAGAGCCGTGATCGGGCGAATTACTGCCTGGCCGATTTCATTGATCCCGAAGGTGACTTCATCGGTGGCTTTGGCGTGGCTATCCACGGTATTGAGCCGCATCTGGAACGTTTCCGCGCCGATAATGATGATTATTCCGACATCTTGCTCAAGGCCCTGGCAGACCGCTTTGCCGAAGCTTTTGCAGAACGACTGCACCAGCATGTGCGCAAGACATTGTGGGCCTACACTCCTGATGAGGCATGCTCTATTGATGATCTTATCCACGAACATTATGACGGTATTCGCCCCGCTCCGGGCTATCCCGCCTGTCCCGACCATTCGCTGAAACCCATTCTGTTCGACCTGCTCGACGCGGGCGAAAATGCAGGAATGGTGCTGACCGAAAGCAATGCCATGCTGCCTACCAGCGCGGTAAGCGGCATCTATTTCGGCCATCCGGACGCCAGCTATTTCGGCGTGGCCCGCATCGGCCGCGATCAGCTGGAAGACTATGCCGCGCGGCGCGGAATGGATCTCTCAATTGCGGAAAGGTGGCTTCGCCCTAACCTGGATTAACCTTCAGCACATTGAAATCGCCATGCTTTCCGCATAGACTATGCGACAGGACTGGAGATCTTTATGCGCTTATTTGCATCTGTGTTCGCGGCTTTTACCGTGCTTTTCGCGATACCAGCCGTCGCGGCTGACTGGTTTCGCGCTGAGACCGAACATTTCATCGTTTATTCCGAGGATTCGGAACGTGACAGCCGGGAATTTGTCCAGGATCTGGAGCGGCTCGATGAAGTCCTGCGCATCCTAACAGGCGTGGGTCTGGATGAAGACGGGCTACCGGAGTCCAGCAAGGTAACGGTGTTCCGTTTTGGTGAAACGCAGGATATGTCCAGATTGCTGGCGGGCAACCGCAATACCGGCGTCGGAGGTTTCTTCATCGGCCGCGCCCATGGCTCGGTGGCGTTTGTTCCGCGCCAGCAGAACCGGCGTCGCACACGCAGTGCGCGTGAAGCCATGGATACGGACATGCAGCTCGACCCCAAGGCAACGCTGTTCCACGAATATGTGCATTACTTCATGTATCAGCACCGTGATGCTCCCTATCCCCTGTGGTATAGCGAGGGGTTCGCGGAACTTTTTTCCAACGTGCAATTTGAAGATGATCACTTCGTCATCGGCGAAGTTCCGCCGTGGCGCAGCTATTCGCTGACGACGATTTCGATCGATCTCGAAGACACATTCGATCCTCCGGGCAAGCGTACCAGAGAGACCACGGGCCGGACATATGGCCACGGATGGCTGATCGCCAGTCACCTCAATCTAAACCCTGAGCGCCGGGGACAGATGGGCACCTATATGGCGGCAATCGCGCAAGGCAAATCGCCGATGGAGGCAGCAGAGGAATCTTTCGGTGATCTGGAGGTGCTGCGACGTGAACTGGAAGAATTTCGCCAGGGCCGCGCCCGTGTGCTGAATGTTCCCTATGCCGCGGCTGCCGATCCTGAAGTCAATATCCGTCCTTTGACCGAGGCAGAAACCGCACGTATGGATTTGATGATCAATTCCAAGCGCGGTGTTGACGAGGACAACGCACCGCGGCTGGCCCGTGATGCTCGCGATCTGGTGGGGCGTTACCCCCAGAGCGAGGCGGTACTGCTCGCCGCTACAGAGGCGGAATTCGATGCCCGCAATTATGACGAGGCCGAACGCCTTGCCCGACGCGTGATAGAGATTGAGCCGGAATCGACGATGGCAGCGATCTACCTTGCCGATATTGCACTGCGGCAATCGCATGACGATCCCTCGAAACTGATGGAGGCACGCAGCCGCTTTGCCGCCGCAAACCAGATGGAGACAGACCACGCCTACCCACTATACGGCTATTATCTCACCTATCTGTTTGATGACGGCCAGCCAGTGCCTGACAATGCGAAACTCGCCCTAGAAAGCGCGTTCCGCTACGCGCCCTATGACTTCGCGGTCAGGCAGGCGCTCGTCCATATGCTGTTGAAGGAAAACCGCCCGGACGAAGCGCGAATTGTCGGAGCTTCATTTTTTACTGGCAATGCTGGTGGAGAATGCATGATGCGCAAGAAGCTGGAAGAATATCAGGCAGGCGACAGGGAGCCTCTTCTGGAAGCAGTCCGCCCCGACCATCCGGGCGAACATCTTGACGCGGATGCACGTGAGGAAGAGTTTGAAGCCGAGGTAGAGAAATATGGTTGCGAGGTCGACTGACCTTTCATCTTCAAGGGTGGCGGGCGGTGCGAAGCCGTGCCGCCCTCTGCTCTACCTTCGCCAACTCTGGTGCCATGCAAAGGATTTTCTTGCCACGCCTGAACCTTGCAAAAACAGCGGCTGGACGCGATCAATAGGCGGTAATCGCCTGGCCCTTGCGGCTCCAGATCGGTTTGACGATACGGCCCGTAGTTGCTGCGCGCGTCAACATCCAGATACCCGCGCCGGTTGCAACCACCAGCGTAAATATGGTCGCCTCCAGCCCAAAACCGCCGCCTGACAGCAAAACCGGGCCCTCCATCTGCGCATTCACGATGCCGGAAAAATCATTGCCGGATATCGGCACGTCCCACAGGCCCTGCGCCACGTTCCACCCTGCATGAAGGCCCATCGCAAGCCATAAAGAGCGTGTGAGCATATAGGCCGCGCCCAGCAATATCCCCGCCTCTACCGCGATGGCGAAAGAGGAGAAGAATGTCGCATTATCATTGCCTGCGTGAAGTAAGCCGAAGAGGAGCGAGCTCAGCGCCAACGCAATCCAGCTTCCGGTCAATTCTTCCAGCCAGCGCAGCACTATGCCGCGGATCAGCAGTTCCTCGAAAAAGCCTGCATAAAGACCGGTCAGGATCAGGATTTCAGGCCAGTGGGCAAAACTGCCCCAACCGGTGATGCGATAGACGCCGAAAAGTGCCGCCAGCCCCACGCAAGAACTGATCAACAATGTGCCTGCGGCGAACCCGAGCACAGTGTCGCGTAGCGCGATCGTGTCAAAGGGCAGATCGTCATGCTTCTTGGCACCCAGGCGCCGTATCGCCAATTTGTAAACGATGAGGCACAGTGCAATCAGCGATATGACACCAAGAAACAGGCCCAGCGGCCCTGTCACATTGGGATCAATGACATATTCGACCGCGAGGCTGCTCAACCACGCCACGCCGATGACCAGCACCAGCGCCACCACCATCGACACCAGCGGGAATTGCCAGATGCGTAGCCAAATCGGCCTTTTCAGTGCCCCAGTTTCCAAATGATCGTCCATCATTCCCGCCTTTCGCATGATAGGCGCGGGATGGCGCGCGCGCAGTGTTTTGGCAAGCGGTCCCGGCATTCATACCAGCCAGGGGATGCAGCGCAGCAAGATCTATGTTTTCTCCCGCCGTAGAAGCTCGGCTTTGATTTCCAGTCCATAGGCATAACCACCCAAAGCCCCATTTGCTGCGATGACGCGATGGCAGGGGATGAGCACGGCGATGTTATTCGCGCCATTGGCACCGCCCACCGCGCGGCTTGCACGCGGATTGCCCACTGCCGCCGCCAGTTCGCCATAGCTGCGTGTCTCACCTGGCGGGATATCACGCAGGGCCTGCCACACGCGTTGCTGGAAGGCGGTGCCTTTGACATCAAGCGGGATGTTCCGTCCTGAACCGGGCTGCTCGACCGCATCGGTCACCGCTTTGAAAAGCGCGTGAAAATCCTCCCCGCCCTCGACCAGCTCGGCCTTGGGAAGGCGGGCGCGCAATTCTGCCTCGCCTTCGTTGAAGGATAGGCAGCATACGCCCCTGTCGGTGGCCGCCACCAGAAGTGCGCCAAGGCTGGTTTCAATCACGGACCAGTGAATGACCTTTCCGGCGCCGCCCTCATGCCACTCGCTTGCACTCATGCCGATGCCCTTCCTGTCTTCATAAAAGCGCGATGGTGCGGAATATCCTGCCGCATATATCGCATCGCTGACCCGCTCTTCTTGCGCCAGCGCCTCGCCAGCGCGTTCGCGCCGCAATGCGCGGGAATAGGCAGCGGGGGAAAGGCCCACTGCGCGCGTAAAGATGCGCTGGAAATGGGTCGCGGAATAGCCGGTGATCGCGCCCAGCCTTTCCAGCGAAACAGGAGCTTCCGCATGCCTTATTATATCGAGCGCTTCTTTCACCGCGGCTTCTTCCCGGCTTTGCTGGTCTGGCGCGCAGCGTTTGCAGGCACGTAATCCGGCAGCTTCGGCAGCTTCACCATTGGCATAGAATTTCACATTCTTGCGCATGGGCGGGCGCGCAGGGCAGCTGGGCCGGCAATAAATACCGGTGGAATGCACACCTGTTACAAACACGCCATCGAAGCGGCGATCCTTCGCCAGAGCAATGCGCCAGCAATCATCATCCGAAAGGGCCTGATCAATCATGGCGAGCCACGCATTTCGGCAGCGCAAGGATGGCATATGGCATCAATTGTCTCCTTCGCTGCCTTTCTAACCTTCCCCACATAGCTGCGCGTCCCGAAGCTTGCGGTCAATGTCATGAAGGGTACAGAAGCCGGTGATGCACCGGATTCTCACATCGCTCGCGCTGCTTGTCGCAATTCTGGCCCTGCACCCCAAACCGGCGCTGGCTGACCCTGCCGATATAGAGGCCGCAACGCGCGGCGTGGTGCGCGTGGTCATCATTGGCCGCGACGGGGAGGAAATCTTTCCTATATCGCACGGCACCGGTTTTGCCGTGGGCGGCGAACGCATCGTCACTAATGCGCATGTCGTGGCGCAGGCGGTGGCGGATGACAGGCTGTCTATCGGCATCGTCCCTGCCGATGGTGATCGTGCAGTTTACGCCCGGCTTGTTTCGGTGAGCAAGCGCAATGACCTTGCCCTGATCGAGGCGACAGAGCCTTTGGGTCTGCCGCCTCTCACCATTTCCGGCAATCCGGCGCAGACAGGCACGGTGATGGCCATTGGCTATCCACTCAATGTGGACAGGGCGCAGGGCCTTTCCTTTTCGGACATGTTCCGCGCCCAGCCCCCCGTTACCGCCACGGGCTTTCTTTCAGGCCGCCGCCCCAGCCGTGATTTCGATACACTGTTGCACACAGCGCCGATTGCGGCGGGCAATAGTGGCGGACCACTAGTGGATGAATGCGGCAGGGTGATGGGCGTCAATTCCTTCGGCGCGGAGAGCGGCGGGTCCGATGCAGAATTCTTCTTCGCCGTTTCCACCCGTGAATTGCTGCCCTTCCTGCGCGCCAATGGCGTCAGCCCGCGCATGAATTCATCCCAATGCCGCAGCCTTGCCGATCTCGATGCAGAACAGCGCGTCCGCGAAAATGAGGCGCGCGCCACTGCCGAACGTATCGCTGAACATAAAGCCAACGCATTGGCGCGGCGCACTACGGAAATGCGCCGCACTATCGGCTTTGCGGTAATGGACGAACGTGACAACAAGCTGGCGCTGGCATTCCTCTTGCTGCTGATAGCGTGCGGTGCAGTCGCGCTCGCCACCTTTGGCCATATACAAAAAGACATGCGCCTGCGCACGGCGGCTGGCGCAGTGGCCTTGATCGGGGTGGTCGGTGCTACTCTTGCCTGGTTTACCCGCCCGTCCTTCAACCAGGTCGATACCCGCGTTGAAGAATTGCTGCGCGCTGCAATGGATAATGACGAGGCCGGCCCGATTGCACCGAATGGCGGCGGATCCGGCGCAGGCGACCTTGTCTGCGTGCTGGATACCGCGAGGAGCCGCTTCGTCGGCGATCCGGCCGAGGATATCGAACTGGGCTGGTCGGATGAAGGCTGTGTCAATGCGCGCACGCAATATGGACTTGAAAATGGCGAGTGGACCCGGATCTTCGTCCCGTCGAGCGAAGCGGCGGTATCGGTCAACAGTTTCGATCCGCTTGCGGGTGAACTGGTGATGGAACGCTATCTGCTCGATCGCCAATTGATGACGGCGGCCCGCAACGCGCGCGGAAAATACCGCGCACCATCATGCGGCGCTGGAGAAGATGCTGCACGTGAACTGGGCAGCCACCAATCCGCCATCATGGCCGCATTGCCGCAAAGCCCGAATGAACGACTGGTTTATACCTGCGCACCCTCTGACAGCAGCGCTTCGCAGGACTAGGGCAATGCTGCGGGGTACAAGTGGCTCACCACCGGGTTGCATCCCCCGCCACCCGATGCTAGTCGCGCGCCAGCTTTGGAGGGATGCCCTGGTGTATTCGATTCCACAGCACCCGTTTTTTTCCGTTTCTCGGACCCAAGAGGACTTCTCGCGTGGAGCTTTCCGCCGGTATACAGGCTAGTCTGGCAGGGCGTTATGCCAGTGCCTTATTCGATCTCGCTAGCGAGGCGGGTACCGTCACCGCTGTCGAATCCGATCTCGACAATCTCGACAGCGCATTGCGCGAATCGGATGAATTGCGTGCGCTGATCCGCAATCCGGAAATCAGCCGCAAACAGATCGCAGACGTGATGGCCGGAATTGGCAGCCACCTCGGCCTGTCCGACCTGACACGCAACTTTCTTGGCGTGCTGGCGGACAATCGCCGCGTGTCTGCCCTGCCCGGCATGATCCGCGCTTTTGCAACCATCGCTGCGGCCCAGCGCGGTGAAGTGCAGGCCGAAGTCGCCACCGCCCATGCGCTGACCGATGAACAGATTGCCACACTGGAAACGAAGCTGCGCGCACGCGAAGGCCGCACCGTCAAACTGAAATCGCGCGTCGATCCCGACCTTCTGGGCGGGCTCGTCGTCACTATTGGATCGCAGCGCATCGACAGCTCGATCCGTACCCGTCTCAACTCCCTTGCCCAGGCCATGAAAAGCGCCTGACACTGCCGCACCCGAAAGGTTCGAATAATGGAAATCCGCGCCGCAGAAATTTCGAAGGTCATCAAGGACCAGATCGCCAATTTCGGCACCGAAGCCGAAGTCAGCGAAGTCGGCTCCGTTCTCTCGGTGGGTGACGGTATCGCCCGCATCCACGGCCTCGACAAGGTTCAGGCCGGTGAGATGGTGAAATTCGCCAATGGCGTTGAAGGCATGGCCCTCAACCTCGAAGCCGACAATGTCGGTGTCGTGATCTTCGGTTCCGACCAGGACATCAAGGAAGGTGACAGCGTCAAGCGCACCGGCACCATCGTGGACGTTCCTGTGGGCAAGGGTTTGCTTGGCCGCGTGGTCGATGCACTCGGCAACCCGATCGACGGCAAGGGTCCGCTGGCAGACATCACGCGTGAGCGCGTCGAAGCCAAGGCCCCCGGCATCATCCCGCGCAAGAGCGTGCACGAACCCGTACAGACCGGCCTCAAGGCTATCGACGCGCTGGTCCCTGTTGGCCGTGGCCAGCGCGAATTGATCATCGGTGACCGTCAGACCGGTAAAAGCGCCGTCGCGATTGATACATTCATCAATCAGAAGGACGTGAACGCGGGCGATGGAGAGAGCAAGAAGCTCTACTGCATCTATGTCGCTGTCGGCCAGAAGCGTTCCACCGTTGCTCAGATCGTGAAGCAGCTCGAAGAAAACGGCGCGATGGAATATACCATTGTTGTCGCCGCAACCGCTTCCGAGCCTGCGCCGCTGCAATATCTCGCACCCTATACCGGCGCTGCAATGGGTGAATTTTTCCGCGATAACGGTATGCACGCCGTGATCGTGTATGACGATCTCTCCAAGCAGGCCGTTGCCTATCGTCAGATGTCGCTGCTGCTGCGTCGTCCTCCGGGCCGTGAAGCCTATCCCGGCGACGTGTTCTACCTTCACTCTCGCCTGCTCGAACGTGCGGCGAAGATGAACGATGAAAACGGCGGCGGCTCGCTGACGGCTCTGCCGATCATCGAAACGCAGGCGGGTGACGTTTCCGCCTATATTCCGACCAATGTGATCTCGATCACGGACGGGCAGATCTTCCTCGAAACCGATCTGTTTTTCCAGGGTATCCGCCCGGCCATCAACGTCGGCCTGTCGGTTAGCCGTGTGGGCGGTGCCGCGCAGACGAAGGCGATGAAAAAGGTCGCAGGCTCGATCAAGCTGGAGCTGGCGCAATATCGTGAAATGGCTGCCTTCGCGCAGTTCGGCTCCGATCTCGATGCCTCGACGCAAAGGTTGCTCAACCGCGGTGCGCGCCTGACCGAATTGCTCAAGCAGCCGCAGTTCAGCCCGATGCCGTTCGAAGAGCAGACCGTGTCGATCTTCGCCGGGACCAATGGCTATCTCGATAGCGTCGCTGTTGACCGCGTGACCGAATATGAAGCCGCCATGCTCAGCTTCATGCGCAATGAGCATGCCGACGTGCTCGGAGAAATCCGTGAAAGCGGCAAGTTCGAAGGCGACACCAAGGACAAGACCGTCGCCGCACTCGACGCTTTTGCCAAGCAGTTCGCGTAAGCCTGATAGAGAGCTAGGGAGCCGAAATGGCCAGCCTTAAAGAACTGAAAGATCGTATCGGGTCGGTAAAGTCGACCCAGAAGATCACCAAGGCCAAGCAGATGGTCGCCGCGGCAAAGCTGCGCAAGGCGCAGGCGGCTGCCGAGGCTGCCCGTCCCTATGCGGAGCGTCTGGGGTCGGTCATGGGCTCGCTCGCGAGCAAGGTAAGTAGTGACAGTGCGCCATTGCTGCTGCGCGGTACCGGATCGGACAAGCGCCACCTGCTGGTGGTCGTGAACACCGACAAGGGCCTGTGCGGCGGTCTTAACGCCAATATCGTGAAAGAAGCGAAGAAGCAGGCCCGCGCGCTGATAGCAGAAGGCAAGGACGTGTCCTTTTACCTCGTCGGCAGAAAGGGCCGCGCGCCGCTGCGCCGCGAATATCCCGAATCCATCGGTGCGGGCTATGATACATCCAGCGTCCGAAACATCGGTTTCGAAGAAGCCGACGCCATCTCCAATGAACTGATCGGCAAGTTCGAATCCGGTGAATTCGATGTCGCGCACCTCGTCTATCCAACTTTCAAGAGCGCGCTGGCACAGGATCCCACCACGGTACAATTGCTGCCCGTGCCCGCTCCTGAAACGCAGGACGCATCGGATGCGGTGGTCGAATACGAACCGGATGAGGAAGCCATCCTCGCTGAATTACTGCCGCGCTACGTCAAGACACAGCTGTTCGGCGCCTTGCTCGAACGCGAGGCATCCGAGCAAGGGGCCTCGATGACTGCGATGGACAACGCCACACGCAATGCGGGCGATCTGATCGACAAACTGACCATCCAGTATAACCGTAGCCGCCAGGCCGCGATTACTACTGAACTCATCGAAATCATTGCCGGCGCAGAAGCGCTCTAAGCGGGAAATCGAAACGTGAAAAATTCAAATCTACTTCTTCCGATCATTGCCTCCGTCACGCTGCTGACAGCTTGCGGGGAAGAACCTGCGCCCGCGCCGGAGCCGACGCCCACCGTCGCTGCTGAACCCACACCGACCCTTCCCGCGCCCGATCAGGAGCTGCTCACCACCTTATTGGCGGAAACCTGCCCTGACCTGAAGCCGGTCAATACAGCCGTTTGCCGCCGCACGATGGGTGCCGATACCGTTTCGTGCGAGTTTGGCCTTGGGGAAGACGATTACCTGCGTAACGACGCAACGCTTGCCGCCAATGAAGCCGGCGATGCGTGGGAAATCACCGATCCCGAAACGGTCTGCGCGCTGTAGGCACTGCGCCGACCACACAATTTCAGCCCATTACTACGCCACAGGAACACATCATGGCCACCGCACCTGCACTCAACCAGACGACCAATGGCACGATCAGCCAGGTCATCGGCGCCGTTGTCGACGTCGCATTCCCGGGCGAATTACCGCCAATCCTCTCCGCGCTTGAAACGAAGAATGGCGGCAACACGCTCGTTCTCGAAGTCGCGCAGCACCTTGGTGAAAACACTGTGCGCACTATCGCGATGGACGGCACGGATGGGCTTACCCGCGGTCAGGAAGTGATCGCCACCGGCTCACAGATCACCGTACCTGTCGGCCCCAAGACACTGGGCCGCATCATGAATGTGGTGGGTGAACCCATTGACGAGCGTGGCCCCATCGGTTCGGACATGAGCATGCCGATCCACGCAGAGGCGCCTGCCTTCATCGACCAGTCGACCGAAGCGGATATTCTCGTCACCGGCATCAAGGTCATCGACCTGCTCGCGCCTTACGCAAGGGGCGGCAAGATCGGCCTGTTCGGCGGTGCTGGCGTGGGCAAGACCGTGCTGATCCAGGAACTGATCAACAACATCGCCAAGGGCCATGGTGGCGTGTCTGTCTTCGCCGGCGTTGGTGAACGGACCCGCGAAGGCAACGATCTCTATTATGAATTCCTCGATGCAGGCGTCATCGCCAAGAATGACGCTGGCGAAGCCATCTCCGAAGGTTCGAAGGTTGCCCTCGTCTTCGGCCAGATGAACGAACCTCCTGGCGCGCGTGCCCGCGTGGCCCTGTCGGGCCTCACCATGGCGGAATATTTCCGCGATCAGGAAGGCCAGGACGTGTTGTTCTTCGTCGACAACATCTTCCGCTTCACGCAGGCTGGTTCCGAAGTGTCCGCACTGCTGGGCCGCATTCCTTCAGCCGTGGGCTATCAGCCGACCCTGTCGACCGACATGGGCAATTTGCAGGAACGCATCACCTCTACCAACAAGGGCTCGATCACCTCGGTGCAGGCCATTTACGTGCCGGCCGACGATTTGACCGATCCGGCCCCTGCGACATCGTTTGCCCACCTCGACGCGACCACCACGCTGAACCGCGCGATTTCGGAGCTGGGCATCTACCCCGCTGTCGATCCACTCGATTCCACCAGCCGCGTTCTGGAACCGCGCGTTGTCGGTCAAGAGCATTACGAAACTGCCCGCCGCGTTCAGGAAATCTTGCAGAAATACAAGAGCCTGCAGGACATTATTGCCATTCTCGGCATGGATGAGCTGTCCGAGGAAGACAAGCTGACCGTGCAGCGCGCCCGCAAGATCCAGAAGTTCCTGTCGCAGCCGTTCCACGTGGCCGAGGTGTTCACCAACATCCCCGGTAAATTCGTTCAGCTGGAAGACACGGTCAAATCGTTCAAGGCCGTTGTCGATGGCGAGTATGACCACCTTCCCGAAAGCGCCTTCTACATGGTTGGCGGGATTGATGAAGCGGTCGAAAAGGCCAAGAAGATGGCCGAGGACGCCTGATCGCCATGGCGCTGCACTTTGAACTCGTAACCCCGTCCAAGCTCGTCCGATCGGAAGACGTTCACATGGTGGTCGTCCCCGGTAGCGAGGGCGAGTTTGGCGTGCTGGAAGGCCATGCGCCTTTCATGTCGACTATCCGTGATGGCGCAGTGCAGGTCTGGAAGACCGAAGGTGGCGAACCGGAAAGCATCGAAGTGCGTGGTGGTTTTGCCGAAGTCGGTCAAAACGGGCTGACGGTATTGGCCGAGCACGTCGAGGGCTGATCGGTCAAAGCTATTACTGTCCTACAAGCAAGGGCCGCGGGGAAAGCTGCGGCCCTTTTTTGTTGGAAAGTACGAACAATGGATCCCACAAAACATCCGCTGAATGTGTCACCCTGGCTTCCTGCCTATCACCATATTGATTTCAAAAGAGAAAGAGAGATTTTGGAAGGGTGACGCCGTGTCACCTGTGTCACCTTTGCGTGCTTCGGGTCGGCGCATGAAAATCGGGCGGCTTGTCTGTAATCCAGTACAGAAATTTGGCGATTTCAGCGCGCTCCAGCAAGGGTTCGCGCTCCCTACCCAGCCTTGCCAGTTCAGCATTGGTGAAATGGGCATGGATCGTGCGGTGGCAGATCGGATGCACTTTCACCATTTCGCGCCCCTTTTTCGCCTTGGGAACGGTGTGATGCAATTGCACCTTGCGACCAAGCGGACGTTTGCACAGCCAGCAAATGCCATCACTGGTCGAGGTCATAAAGCTTCCTTAACCACGTTTGCGCCATGGCAGGCCGAACCGCAAAGGATTAAGGCGCGATGACCACGATGGCAGCACCAATGCAAGACGGCAAGCGAGGTGCATTCGCCTCCCTGTCGCGCAGTGATGTTCTGCCATTTGTGGCACTGGCACTATTGGTGCTGGCAACGCGCGCCATCTGGTTTGGTGATCCGGTAGCCGATTTCGACGAACAACTTTATAGCTTTATCGGCTGGCGCATGACGCATGGGGAATTGCCATTCGTCGATTGGTGGGATCGCAAGCCTTTCGGATTATTCGCGATCTTCGGCACGGCCCATGCTGTGTTCGGACCGGGACCGATGGCCTATCAACTCGTGGCAACTGCCTTTGCGCTGGCCGGAGCATATCTCACCTACAGGCTGGCGCGCCGGCTGGTGGGGCGCTTCTCGGCGACTATCGCAGCTGCGATCGGGACGATGCTGCTGTGCGCCTATGCCAGCTATTCAGGACAGAGCGAGGTGTTCTTCGTGCCGCTGATGCTCGGCATGGCGGCATTGCTGGTCGATATCGATCACCCCGCTTTTACCCGCCGCGCCATGTGGGCAATGCTGCTGGGCGGACTTGCCTTGCAGATCAAATATACGGTTCTGCCGCAATGCGCCTTTTTCGGCTTTTACGCGGTGTGGGTTGAACACAGGCGCGGCGCGGCCACCGCGCGCATAATCGGGCTGGGCGCGACTTTTGTCACGCTTGGCTTGTTGCCGACAGCTCTCGTCGCGCTGCTTTATGCCTCAATCGGAGAATTTGACGCATGGCTGTTTGCCAATGTCCTCTCATTCTTTGATCGGCTGCCTGCACCGCAGGGCCGCTGGGCAGACGATCACTGGCTTGGCATCTCGCCCATCGCCATTCTCGTAATTGGCGGCATATATGGCGCCCTTCGCATCACGCGGCCCGAACCCTTTGTCACATGGCTGTTTTATGGTGGCTGGGCAGCTTCCACCTTGGCGAGCGTGCTGTTGCCGGGCACGGTCTATCTCTATTATTACGCCGCGCTGGCCGCGCCTGCTGCACTGGTTGCGTTGCCACTTCTCGATCGCCGCAGCCCGCTCAGTTTCGGACCGGGCATAGTATTGGCGGCGGCATTCCTCGCGCTGCTCGCCCTGCCCGATCGGCGCGAACAGTCGCTGGCGGAAAACGATACGGCAAAGGCGCTTGCCAGCGCGATTGCGCCGCATGTAGCATCTTCCGAAAATTGCCTGTGGTTGTGGGACGGGCCGACTGCGCTTTATCGCATGACGGGCAGCTGCGTCCCGACGCGCTTTGTTTATCCCGATCATCTGAATAATGCCCTTGAAACAAAGGCGCTGGGAATTGACCAGGCAGGTGAAGTCACGCGCATTCTTGCAACCCGGCCCGGTGCCATCGTCACCGCCAGCAGGCCGATGACGGTGCAGAACGAAGCCGCCGCCGCGCTGGTAAGAGCAGCGCTGGCACAGGATTATCAGGAGAAGCTGACCGTCGAAATGCACAACCGCATGCTCACCGCATGGATCAGGCGCGATTGATCAGCGCGCCTTTGCCGCAGGCGTTGTATTGCGCCCCGCATGCCACAGCCACAATCCGGCGATAACGATCAGGCCCGCACCCAGCATCGCGACAGCATCAGGCATCTCGTCAAAGAAAAGCCAGGCCAGAAGGGTAGCGACAATCAATTGACCATAGGTCATCGGGGCAATCGTCGCCGCCCCTGCCCGCTCGGTCCCCATATAGATCAACCAGTGTGCCGCACTTGCAGAGAATGCCACAAATGCAACGCGGGCCATCACATGCCATTCCGGCCAAAACAGACGGAGAGATTCGATACCGCTGATGTGTCCGACAATTGCAACCACCGTAATGACGATAGAGCCAGTGATGGCGACATATACTTGCATGGCCAGCGCACTTCCCGCGCCTCTGGCAGCGCGATTGGCAGTCATCAGCAAGGCAATGCCAAGCGCAGCCAAAAGCGGTAGTAAGGCGGCAAGGCCGATATTGGCAAAATTGGGGCGCAGAACGATAAGGACGCCCGCAAAGGCGATAAAGATCGCGATGATCGTAGACAGTCGCAAACGCTCGCCCAAAAACAATGCCGCAAGCATCGCGGTGATCATCGGCTGGGTAAAGGATAGCGCCACCGCATCGGCCAGTGGCATAAGCCAGACGCTGGCGAAAAATGCGATAGTGGCAATTGCAACGCTGATACCTCGCAAAAGCTGGATCATCGGCTTGGGAATGTTACGAAATGGCGCTGTCCCCTGACGGGCCGCCAGCAGTGCGGAAAGGCCAATGGCGCCAAGGATGTAACGAAAGCCCGCTACGGCAGCAGGGGTCCAGGCTCCGTCCAGTCCCTTCACCACGGCATCGCCAACGGAAAGGAGGCAGAAGCCGGTCAGCGCGAAGAGCAGCCCCGCCCTGTCCGATTGTCGCATGCCGTTGGTATCCCTGTGATCCTGTATGCGCGGCTTAGGCTGCGCTAAACCCATGATCAACATTTCGACACGATAATTCGAGGATGCATCATGGACCCGACAACATCCTTTACCTCGTGTTAAACACACATGCTTAACAAAGGGATGCGATAAGCCTAAAGCAGAGCTTCGCCGCGGGGGCCAGCATTGACCAAACTCATCATTCAGATCCCCTGCCTCAACGAGGCAGAGACTCTGCCTGCAACCCTTGCTGCCTTGCCACGCAGCGTGGCCGGTATCGACGTGGTCGAATATCTGGTGATCGACGATGGCAGCAGCGATGGCACTGCGCAGATCGCACTGGAAGCAGGCGCGCATCACGTGGTAACTCACCGCCGCAATCGGGGCCTTGCTGCGGCCTTTCGCAGCGGAATAGACCGCGCATTGGCTGAAGGCGCGGATGTTATCGTCAACACCGATGGTGACGGGCAATATGAAGGCGCCGACATCGCCGCGCTGGTTACCCCCGTGGTGGATGGCCGCGCAGATATTGTCATAGGCGACCGCGGCGTTTCGCAGAATGCGCATTTCTCACCGCTCAAACGGCTTATCCAGCGCATCGGCAGCGGCGTGGTACAAAGCCTTGCCGGAACACATGTTTCAGACGCTGTCAGCGGCTTTCGGGCGATCAGCAGAGACGCGGCGCAGCGCATCAATATCACGACTGAATTTTCCTATACAACGGACATGCTGATCCAGGCCGGGCGCAAGCGCATGGCGATCATGACAGTGCCGGTGCGAACGCATGCCGCGGTGCGTCCCAGCCGCCTGTTCAAATCAGTGCCGCGCTTTATCCTGCAAACGGGTATCACCATGGCGCGTACCTTCACCGCCCACAAACCCTTGCGCGCCTTCGTCGGCACAGGAACGCTGATCGCCTTTATCGGTCTGCTGCCAATTGTGCGTTTTCTGTGGTTTTACGCCAATGGCGAGGGTGGCGGACATATCCAGTCGCTGGTGATCGGCGGTGCGCTGCTGGTGCTGGGTACGCTGGTGGCAATACTCGGCATGCTGGCCGATCTCGTTGCCGCCAATCGCAAGCTGATCGAGGAAAACCTCGCCCGCACCCGCTCGCTGGAGGACAGCATTGCAGCGCTTGCTCGTTCCACAAAGGACGCCGCGCAAAAGGAACCGGTAAGCGTGATCGGCATCAAGCCGGATCGAAAGCGCGCTTCGTGACAAATGCTGCCATGGCCGGAAAGGAAATGCCTGCGACCTCAAAATCGTGGTGGCGTGACGAGGACAGCGCCGTCTGGCCGTTTGCGGCACTAATCGT
>OJBY01000067.1_pt1 | contig 66868 bp, 61 predicted proteins | sample 1591731 | NCBI WGS metagenome assembly OJBY01 (sample SAMN05416837, study PRJEB24817) | seawater metagenome | isolation source: Sea water | place: Canada:Atlantic | collected 2013-07
GAGATCATGCCTAGTCTCGTGGGCTCGGAGATGTGTATAAGAGACAGTCACTGAGCAGATTGATGCAAAACCCGCTGCCACCAAAGTAACCGTCCAGGGACAAAAGCAATCCGCCGGCTGGCAACTTCCCCAGCTGCTCGGCCTGAAACTGCTCAACCACCCAAACACGACTTAAAAACCCCAAAAGCGGAGGATCGATCCAGTCACTAATCGGACGAGCCCCTGCAGGCCACTGATCTGCTGTTGACTCAAATGTCTCATCAGCATGCCATACGCTGCGGCCAGAAACAGGGACACCGGCTTGCTCGCCTACTTCGGCGCTCAACCAATCACTAAGCAGCCTATCGATCAGTTTGGCATGCTCGCTGCCTTGATCGGTGAGTGAAATCTGCTTAGCCAGTGGTTTCTTCGAGACAATCTGTGCTTGGGCTTTTTGCTCAAGACTCTCAAGGGTGCTCAGCTCGGTCTGCCACTGAGTGAGCTTTTTCTCCTCAATTTTAAGTAGCGCCGCCTGATCCGATCGCCCCTTAGCAGCAGAGCTAGCCTCCAGTTTCAAACGCTCAATCAGCGCCTGCTGATTAGCTTGGCGCGCGGCTAACTCATCAACGCTCACGTGTAAGGCGTTAAGCTCAGCATCCCCCATGCCTTCAAGCTGACTCGGTTCACTGGCTAACTGCTCTAAGCGCTGCAAACTTTGTTCAAGCGCGCGCTGGGATCGCTCAAGCTCACGCTCGTGGCTTTCAAGTTCAAAACCCGCCTGAGTAAGTTTGCGCTCAAACTCATAGGCACGCTGCTGCTGATCGCTGATACTCACGCGCGGTTTATCCAAACTTAATGAATCAAGCTCGAGCTTAAGCTCATCTAACCGTCCAGTTTGGTCAAGTTTGTGAGTGCTAAGCTCACTCTGTGTCAGCTGAAGATTGGTTTTTTGTTGAGCCAACTCACCCAATTGTCGATCCAAATCACTTAGGCGCCTTTGCACTGTAGACATTTGCTGTTCACGGCTTTTCTCGCTCGCTTCAAGTCGTATCAAAGTCTCCTTGAGACTATAGTGCTCAACGCTCAGCGTCTCACGGGCTTGTTGCTGCTCAGCCTGAGCGCGCGCTATCACTTTTAGCTCAATCTCGCTCAGCTCACGCGCGCGGTACACTTGATCCAAATCAAGGCTCGCGCTTTTTTGCTGGTCGATCAGCGCCTGAGTTTCCAGCCAGTGCTTTGCTTCAAGCCCCCGGGTGTGGCGAAGGGTTAGCGTGTGTTTTTCGCTCTGTAACTTTTTTGCCTGCGCCGCTTTATCGGCCTGACGCTCAAGCGCACGAATCTGACGGGTGAGCTCAGACTCGATGTCGCGCAGACGCTCCAAATTTTCGCTGGCGCGAGTTAAGTGCTGCTCAGTTTCACGGCGCTTAGCCTGATACTTAGAAACCCCAGCCGCCTCCTCGATGTGAGCACGCATCTCATCGGGCCGCGCATCAACTAAGCGGGAGATCATGCCCTGCTCGATCACCGCGTAGGAGCGCGCACCCAGACCCGTCCCCAGAAAAACCTGAACAATGTCTTTTTTTCGGCACCGCGTGCCGTTTAAAAAGTAATCCGATTTGCCATCGCGGCTAATCTTGCGCTTAACCGAGAGCTCCTGATACAGATTGAACTCGTTTTTAAGCTGAGCCGATACGCCGTCCTCAATCTGCTCAAAGGTAAGCTCGACGCTTGCGTAACTCATGGGACGGCGAGCCGATGACCCGGCAAAGATCACATCACTCATCGCGCCGCCGCGCAGCTGTTTGGCTGAGGATTCGCCCATGACCCAGCGGATCGCATCGATGACGTTGGATTTACCGCAGCCATTTGGTCCGACGATCGCAGTGCGTGCATCGGTAAATTTAAGCGTACTGCTCTCAGCAAACGACTTAAAACCGGCGAGCCTCAGCTGCTTTAAGCGCATATCAAATTAGCCCAGCGCGCTGATGATTAGCTGCACACCCACACAGAACAGCAGCACCGCAAAAGCTTTTTTGAGTTTCGCCTGCGGGATCGCGTGCGCCACTCTGGCACCAAGACGCGCCGTAAACACGCTCATGACGCTGATCGCAGCAAAAGCAGGCAAGTAAACAAATCCCAGCGAGTGATCGGGTAGCTGCGCGCCTGAGCCTGCCGCAAACAGCGCAAATCCAGCGGCGCCTGCCACCGCGATCGGGAGCCCGCAGGCCGCAGAAGTCCCCACCGCATCGCGCATACTTTGCCCGTAGTGCGCCAAGATCGGCACCGTGAGCGAGCCGCCGCCGATCCCAAACAGCGCCGAGACAAACCCAATCCCGCCGCCGATTGAGGTCTGCGCAAGCTTTGGCGGAAGTAAACTGGGATCACTAAGCTGGCGCGCCGCGACCGAGAAAAAGGCCATCTTGAGGGCGATCAGAGCTGCCGCGGTGCCGATGATCAACTGCAAGGTGGTGCCATCGACTCGGGTCGCCACAAAGGCACCAGAAAGCGATCCGATCACCAAGCCCGGCGCCAGTCGCCAAAACAGCGAGACATTGACCGCGCCCCGTTTGTGGTGCGCTTGCAAGGAACTGATCGAGGTGCAGATGATGGTGGCAAGCGCCGTGCCGACCGCCAATTGCGGTATAAACTCAGCATCAAATCCTTGCAGGGTGAAGATCCACACCAGCGCTGAGACGATCACTAGCCCACCGCCGATCCCAAACAAACCGGCTAAAAACCCAGCCCCAACTCCCGTCAGGGCATATATGATTAAATCCAACTTAAGTTTTCCTGTTGTGCTGCTCGTGCCATGACCGATTATAACCACAAGCTAGGCCCCCGCCCTAAGCCGCTCGGCGATCCTTTGACTGATCAGGCTGACCAGCTTAAAAGTGACGTAGCAAAATGGCTCCGCTCAGCCGGCACCCCGCTTGAGCTCAGCAAAGTCGTCCTAAAGGAAACCCTATCCAGCACCCAAGACCACTTACTAGACCAGCTAAACTCTTCACTTCGCGGACTAGCAGTAGTCAGCGCCTTGAATCAGACTCACGCACGCGGTCAACACCAGCGCCGCTGGCAAACCCGCACAGGCGATCTGGCGCTATCCGCCGCGATCCCCATCCGCCGCGATCACATCGCGCACTTGCCAAAGCTGCCGCTTTGGATCGCACTTGAGGTCGCACGAGAGCTCAACTTACATGCACCTGCCAATTCGCGGATCTGGCTCAAGTGGCCAAACGATCTGGTGACCCAGCTGGTGCACTCAGATCAGCCCTTCCTGAAACTTGGCGGAATCCTGTGTCAGTTTGTGCCCCTAGCTAAACCCGATCATGATCATGATCCAGACCGTGATCCAGAACATGATCCAGACCATAGCCACGATGCAGACCAGCGCCCAACCCAAGATTTAGCTTTAGCCGCCACAAATCCCATCGCGGGTCACGTGATCATGGGTGTTGGCATCAATCGGTTGCGCTCGCCAAATCCAATCGATACAACCGCTGATCTGCAGCAACTCGGCATACAGCTTGAGCTGGCTGAGCTGCGCGCCATCACGGTTAAAGCGCTGATCCGCGCTTGCGTTAACACGGGCCTGATTTCAAGCAACCACCCAGCGCAACCAGCGAACCTTGCAGAGCACTACAACCCCAAACACCTGCTAAGCGGCCACCGAGTGACGCTAAAAGACTCAAGAAATGGCCAACTTCTATCAACAGGTGTCTGCCAAGGCGTCGATGCTGGGGGCGCCCTACTCATCAAAGATAAGCATTCGTCATCGACTCAGCGTTTTTTAAGTGGCCAGTTGCGGTTAGCTGACTCTGCTGAAACCAGATCCAGCTCTGACTAACAAACTAAGTGCACTAAGAACCATCGATAAATACACCCGGATTTGAGTGTTTAACCGCTGACGCAGCTCGATTGGTGACATTTTAAGTCTGCCTTGTTTTAGCTGTGAAACTTAAGCGCATGTCCGGCTTTGAATCGGTGAGTTAATTATCAGCCAATTTGACTTTGGGTCATGACGCGCAGGCGGCTTATGTCTAAACTCACTGAAAGCTTGAGGGTACAGTGATACTGTCAAACACGTGTCGATGGAGCAGCAATTGAAAACCGTACTGATCACCGGCGCCTCTGGCGGCATCGGCCAAGCGATGGCAATTTGTTTCTTAAAGGCCGGCTACCACGTTGGATTATGTGATCTGGTCGCGCCCAACACCGAGCACTTAAAAGCGCCAGCCGATCGGTTGTTTAGCGCCGCGCTGGATGTAACCAAGGCTGACGCTTGGGATCAGCTGCTGCGCGACTTTGATCAGCGTTTTGGGCGATTAGATGTGCTGATTAACAACGCAGGCTTGCTTGAGTCAGGCGCGTTTGAGCAGATCGATAGCGCAAAACAAGAGCGCATGATCCAAGTCAACACTCAAGGGGTCATGCTTGGTTGCCACCGTAGTTTTGAGTACCTCAAAAAAACCCAGGGGGCAAAAGTGATCAATCTGTCCTCTGCCTCGGCAATCTACGGTCAAGCGTCGCTTGCGGTTTATTCAGCCACTAAGTTTTTTGTGCGTGGTTTGACTGAGGCACTGAATCTTGAGTGGGAGTCGCATCAAATCAGCGTCCATGATCTCATGCCACTTTTTGTGAAGACCCACATGGTCGATGGCATGGATGCCAAATCGATCGGAAGGTTAGGCGTCAAACTGACTGCTACAGACGTCGCCGAAGTTGCCTTAAAGGTCGCCGAGCACTCAAGTCCTACCCAAGTGCACTTTCCCGTGGGTATCAACACCAAGCTCAGCTTAACCTTAAGTAAACTCAGCCCCGATCGCTTAAATCGCTGGGTCAATAAGCTCATCGCTACCTGATGCGCACGCTTTATATTGACCTGGGTAACACCCGCCTGAAGTACTGGTTAATCGAGGGTGATCAGATCCTCGCAAGCGAGGCCAAAGAACACCTGCAAGCGCCAAGCGAACTGTTGATGGGCTTAGGTCACGATCTCAAGCAACTGAATGCTGCGCGGATCTGCGTGTCATCGGTTCTGGGCCCTCAAAGTCGAGAGGAGATTGCTGCAGTGTTAAGCCAGCTAGAGGCGCCATTTGAGTTTGCACAAGTGCTGGCCAAACACCCAAGGCTCACCACAGAGTATGATCCGGCTCAGTTGGGAGTAGATCGCTGGCTGCAACTTTTGGGCGCAAGCTGTGATCAGCCCCAGATCGTCGCTGGCGCAGGAACCGCGCTGACCATCGACATCCTCGATAAGCGCCATCACTCAGGTGGTTTCATCACCAGCGGTATCCGCCTGACTCAGCAGGCGCTTAGACGCGGCACTCGCCAGATCCGCACGCTGACCGAACTACCCAATTTACCCTTGGTTCAGGCCACCTCAACCTCTCAAGCGGTGGCAAGCGGGGCGCTGCTGAGCGCGGCAGGCGCGATCAGTTTTTGTGCTGCCAGCAACCCCGATCACCGGATCGTGTTGACCGGCGGGGACGCGCCTATCCTTAAGCAAGTTCTGAGAGATCACGGTTTAAACGCTGAGGTCGAGCCCGATTTAATGCTGCAGGGCCTAAAGATCTACTTCAGCGCGCCCTAACCAAACTCACAGCGCGTGTTTGCGGGTTCGTGTTTGAGCAGGGATCGACAACTCAGCTGCTCGAAACCCCCGCGATCAACCAAGGTTAATTTGATCAAAGATCCCTCTATCGCCCGATTGAAGTAAAATGGCACCTGATCCACCCTCGCCTCGACCAGACACTCATCCCCTGGCGTTCTAATTAAAGTCACGCTTGAGTCCATCAATGTCACTTGCCTCTGCTCTGGACTGCAATCCGTTTGCATGAGCAAATCTGCGCCCGCCTCACTGGCTTGCAGTAGCATCTCGTTTTGCCAAGGGGAGACAACCATGGGCCAGACTTGCTCACGAAAACCCACCAGTGCAGCCGCATAAAGCACCAAGGCACCTATGAGTGCGATGTTACTGGTGGATCCCAAGCGCCGGAGTTGCGCCTTGATCTGATCGGGATCAGATTGTTCTGCCACCACATCAGCAATCTCGCGCCGAGCCACTCGGTAGAGGTAAGCGTCGGCAAAGAGTGCAGGTACTGCGCTGAACAAAAAGATCCAAAGGGCACTGAAAACCAACTGCAGGATTAGTGCGCTCTCACCGAACAAAAAACCGATCAACACCCAACCCAGCACCAACACCAGCTGGAAAAACGACCAGCCCACCATCACATATACCAGCGCATCGAGGTAGCGCCTGCGGTACCAAAGCCAAGGCAGCGTCATCACCCAAGCAGCCCAGTGCCAACTGACGCCCATGCGCTGCTGCTCATCGAAGCGCTCAAAAACTTTTAGGTATCGCGCGGCCGAGCGCTCCGAGATAAAAGCCAAATCATAGGCTCGGCGCTCAGCTTTACTGAGTCTTTGAATATAAAAAGGAGGCGGGCTATCCAGCTCCAAAAATAAAAAGCGCTTGATCGGCATAGGCTGCTTGTTGAGCTCCTGCTTGAGAGAACCATATTAACCCAAGCCGATACCGCATAGGTTTCCCAAGCGGACGCCTTCACGCCTATAATACTACTGTGTCACTCAGCAGCCAGTTTATGTCTCCTCAAAACCCATCAGATCCAAATCAGTCAAATCCGGACCCAGCACCCTCAGATTCAGATCAATCTGAACAGGGCTCAGTATTTTATCGCTGGGCGCCAACCTTCATGCGTCGCAGCACTCACATGAACACATCAGCCAAGCTGGGTTTAACTGAGCCTTACCAGCACTGGTACGCTCCCATCACCAGCACCAACCTTCGCGAATTATTTGCTGAGCCTGAGCATCCGCTGACGGTTGAGATTGGCTTTGGCATGGGTCACACCCTGATCCAGATGGCTCAGAGCGAACCCACTCGCAACTTTGTTGGGATTGAGGTGCATGAGCCTGGTCTAGGTCTGACTGCTTTTGAAGCAGATCGGCTGAAGCTCACCAACTTAAGACTCATCAAAGGCGATGCGCTCAAGCTACTCGAAAATCTGCCCGAGGGTCACCTAGATACCGTACAGCTCTACTTCCCAGATCCTTGGCAGAAGAAGCGGCACTATAAGCGGCGTTTTGTGAGCCCCGAGCGCATGGAGCTCGTCATATACGCACTCAAAACGGGCGGGATTTTTCACACCGCAACCGACTGGGAGCATTATGCTTTTTGGATGATTGAGGTGTTAGACAGTTTAGCGCCGCTGCAAAATGTCGCCGGTAGCGGCAACTTTCACCCAAGACCCGATTTTCGACCACTGACCAAGTTTGAGAAGCGCGGCATCAACTCAGGTCACGGGGTGTGGGATCTGATCTACCGCAAGCTCTGATTCAATCAGAGCACGACCACCAGCAAGATGCCCACCCCAAACAAAAAGATCACCGCCAAAAAACTCAGCAGATATAAGGTGGTGTGACTCTGGGCGGTCCGATGGGCGTGCTTATTATTTGCACCCTTTTTTGAACTCACAGAACCACTGGGGTCTGCCTGCTGCCTGATAACTGCATCAGGTATTGCGCCAAGCTCAGCCAAGGTCACCGACTTGATCGGCTGATTACCGCTACCCCTCATCAAATCCTGATCCAAGCCATCTGGCAGCATGTCCCGGTCCAAGTCGGCATCTTCATCGGCCTTGCTCAGCATGTCAGGGGTGATCGCCGCGCGAAACTGGGTTCGATCCTGCTCGGGATCTTTTAGGGCATTTTTGGGTTTACCGACCGCAACCACAAACTCACTGGAGTCAAAGCGCAGCTTGTCACCTAAGAAGATCGAGCGCTCTTTAACTCGCTCCCCGTTCACATAAGTGCCATTAGAAGAATCAAGATCCTGGATGTGCAACTGGCCATTTTCAATAAAAAAGCGCGCATGACGACGAGAGATATGATTGCCTTGAACCACCAAATCGTTACTGGGATCACGTCCAATCGACAATTGACCCTCAACCGTCACCAATTGAGACACCAGTTTGTCGAGCGGCTTGATCTTCCAAACTTGTTCCGCGCGGGTTTGCTCCGGCAACAGTGAAGCTACTTTAGGGTCAGAGAACAACTGAGGCACCGCTTCACGCTGTTTAAGCGCCGGATCGTTAACGCGAATTTCAACTTCACCCAGCGTGACATGATCACCGATCGTAAGGTTTGATTCCCCTTCAATCGGCTCGCCATTTAGGAGCACCAGAGACTCACCGATCCGATTGACACTCAGCATGGCACCGCTGAGTTTAAAAGTAGCATGACGCGCGCTAAGAGAAGGATGCTCAATTTTCAGGCCATTTTTGACCGTACTGCCCGCTTCAAACAGCTCATCAACGACCCAATAGGAGGGCTGCTTAAAATTAGTAAACTCCAGCTTTAACATACAATGTCCCTTTGCCCGGATTCTCAGTAATTATTAGGGATAGATAGAACTTTTAGGATCCAACACCCGGTTGAAGTTACCACCTTCATCCATCTCCAGCTGCATGATGCGCATGTGTTCATAGCGGCGCTGAGTCATGCCATCGATTTCAGCAGAATCGTTAAGGATAGTAGGTTGCAGAAACACAATCAGGTTGGTTTTACTGCCATTGTTTTGGCGAGCGCGGAACAGCGAACCAATGAGAGGTAAATCACCAATCAATGGAACCTTGTTGACGGTCTGGGTTGCCCGATCAGAGATCAAGCCGCCGAGCGCGATGGTTTGTTTGTTGTCGGCTAAGATCGTGGTTTTAATCGAGCGCTTGTTGGTCACAATATCGGCGGTTTGGATGTTGGCTGAGGTTGGCACTACGTCAGAGACTTCCTGCACCACTTCTAAGCGGATTTGCCCACCGTCACCAATGTGCGGAATCACGGTTAAGTTAATCCCGACATCTTGTCGCTCAATTGTCTGAAACGGGTTTTGGGTGGCTGCTGTAGTGGTTGAGCCGGTGATAAAGGGGACATTTTGCCCAACCAATATGCTGGCCTCTTCGTTATCGAGCGTGAGGATGGAAGGCATGGAGAGCAGATTGGCGTTACTGGTGGTCTGGATCGCCTGGATCACCGCGCCATAAAACTCATTGTCGCCGCGAGTCGTTCCTGCCGCAAACACGCCGCCGCTGATGGTTTGCGCTGCGTTTGCAATCGCCAAGTTTGAGCCACTAAGCGCCGCCGTAGCAAGGGAGGCCAAAGAGGCGCCGCCGGTACCAAAGTTAGTGATGCCGATACCGCTATCGGGGCCGCCAACGGCCCATTGCACGCCCAACTGATCGACACTATCACCGGAAACTTCAACGATCGCCGCTTGAATCAAAACCTGAGCTCGGCGAACATCGAGCGCTGCAATCGCCTCCTCCACGTCAATCATGATCTCGGGATTAGCGTTAACCACGATCGCGTTTTGGGTTTCATCAGCGATGATGCTGAACTCAGCAGCACCGCCGCCAACCGAGCGTGAGGAGCTTTGCGACTGAGCGGGAGCAGCGTTGCGGTTTAGGCCAGCCCGAAGAGATGAATTGGTGCTGGACTGGGCTTGATTAATCGTTGACTGCTCAAGGCCTGACTGGCCCAGTTGCAGCTGATTGGCTTCAGAAGATGAATCGAGCGATTCGTTGTTCAGTAAACCGCGCAGCATGTTAGCGATGTGACGCGCATCGGCAAATTTGAGTTTAAAAACACGCAGGCCACTCAATCGGCGAGAGGGCTTTTCGTCCAGCTCAGCAACCAAATCGCGAATCTGAGCACGCGCCTCAGCTGAACCTCTGACGATCAAACGTGAGTTGTTAACATCGGCGATCAGTTTAAGTCGTGAACCACCGCTGGTGCTGGTACTGACGCCAGTCAATGTCTCTAGTATCTGCAGCATGGTTTCAGGATCGGTAAAGATTAGGCTGATCACCTCGACCTTGTCTGTTCCATCCCCGTCCAGAGCGCGAATCAGCTCCTCGACCTGATTTAAGCTGCTGGCACGATCAGAAACCACCAAGGCGTTTAAGCTTGGAACCGCCGCAATCTGCGCGTAAGTGGGCAGAAGCGGTCTGACAGCAGGCAAAACGTCTGCTACGTTTGCGTTTCTGAGCGTAATCACTCGGGTCACCAGCGTTTGGCCGCTTGCCGTGCCCCTAAGATCAACCGGCGCACCGATACCAGCGTCTTTTTGCGGCACTAGTTTCACCGAGTTGCCGCTTGGCACGGCGCTGATTCCGTTTACGTCAAGCACGCTTAAAAAGAGTTCGTAAACCTCATCGCTGTTCAGAGGTCGTTCAGAGATGACATTTACCTTGCCGCGGATACTGGGATCGAGCACAAAGGATCGACCCGTGATGTTAGCCACTTCGCTCACAAAGTTGGTGACGTCAGCATCTTGCAGGTTAATTTGCCAGGTCTGGGCCAGAGCTGCGGGACTCAGCAGGATCAGCGTCAGGCTTAAAAGCGCTCGTTGAAACACAAACTTCACTAAACAAATCCTTTTAGGTGGTAGCTGAGCACGAGCAGGTCGCCTTTTGCACTCAGAACTGCCAGACAAATATAACAAAACTCAACCAAAACGGGTTAAACCGCGATCAACATAGTGTATCCAGCAGACCAACTGCCTTTAAAGCCTCATGGTAGGTGATGAGGCTAGAACCTTGGATTCAGCGTGATCTGCTGAGCACCTCGCTGAATCTGAATTCTGGCTTGCCCCGCCATCTCAATTTGCTCGACTGCTGCCGGGTTGTTGGCAACCTGGGTAGCGGGCTGTTCATTGATGCTGAGCACTTGATCACCAGGCATCAGCCCCAGCGCACTTCGAAGCTGCGGCGATACCGCTGAAGTGATCTCAAGCGCACCGCCGTTTTGCGCCACACCGATCTCGCTCAAGTATTGATCTGGCGCTGCCTTAAAGCGCGCCAGTTGCTCTTGTACCTGACCCATGGTTGGATTGGCAGCTTTGGGTTCCCCGCGATCTCTTGAGGCTCGGTTAAAGCGGTTTTGTAGCTGAGAGTTAAACGAGGACGCAGCACTGGCTGGCGTGGGACTGGATAAGTTAGTGCTGGCTCTGGGTTGGTTCAGCTCCATGCGAGTTCGGGTCAGATCCAGCCAATTAGAAGCCCCTGTTTGACTGAGTACCTCAGCACGCTCCCACTCAACTTGCCCAACCAAAAACTCGGTTGAACCAATCATGCTGCCTTGGGCGACTCGCATGGTCTCACCGCCACTGCGAAAAACAGCAGAGGAGCTACCGGACTCAGAAGATAAAAACACGCCAATCAGCTGCAAATCAGCTGGCAGGCGCGCCGCTCGCTTGGTTGGCCCATTCATAAATGCCAGCAAGTCACTGTTGGTGCTGACTTGACGATTAACCAGCGGTTGAGGATCAAGATTGATGGGCCTTGGCGCAGCAATCACGCTCCAGAAAAGCCGAGACAAACTAATCGCCAGTAAAAAGATCAACACCAACATGAGCATGCGACTCAAACGCACTTGCCACTCCGGCGGCAAATCAAACGCTGAGTATTTTTGTAGGAAAACTCTCATCAGGAGGAACCTAGCGCAAAAATGGGCAAGGCCGTACTGATGAGTGTTTCATCCATGCTACCAGGACCCGAAAGCGTGGGATTTGAAGCCAGCATGCGCCGTTTCATGGCGGCTTGCAGCATCCCATCATCAGCAAGCGTGACTTTGGCCAGCTCGTTTGAGTTGGGATCGAGCACCAACAGCTCAAGCTGAGGTGCCTCGCCGTCAGTCAAGCTCAGCGGCGCGTATATCGCAGGCACGCTGACGGTTTGTCCTTGGTCGGCAAACAAAACAGGGCCACCAGCCCAGTTGAGTTCACCTGCGCCTTGCTTCCAGCCGCCCCGATAGCTGAGGGAGGCAAATACCCAAGCAACCACTTAGCAGGCGTCATCAGCAGGCCAATCACTAAGGTCAACACCACAAGCAGTATCCACCACCAGCGGCTTGGCGATTGTTGCAGTTGGGAGGAGGCAGCTGGCATAACCACTCAAAAATCCATTTGGTCTGATTATGCCACCTAAGTGCGTGAGGTAACAGCCAGAACACTCAGCCAAATGCCCACTCTTGCCAGCATCGCCCTGACTTTTAACCCTTTTGCCAGACAACCAACTCAATTAACGCGCACAAAGCACCAGCCTATCGTGGCAACCACACATTTTGAGTTTGCACGCGAGGGCGTAGATGCCTGCTAGCGCAGACATTTGGCATAAAAAACCCAGCCTGGGAGGCTGGGTTCACCCATCGGAGTTGACGCAGCGTTAGGCGGCTGAGTCGTCCCACTCGGGTGCAAAGTCAGGGTCAATCTTACGACCCGATGAGCTTCTAAGCGCGCTGATCTGATCGATCTGCTCGTCAGTGAGTTTTAGATCACGCGACTTTAGGTTATCGGCGATGTGATCTTTGGAGGTCGCTTTGGGGATACAAATATGCCCGCGTGCCATGATCCAAGCTAGAGTCACCTGAGAAACCGAAGAACCTGTTTCGTCAGCAATTTTTTTCAGCACATCGCTGTCAAAAGCATCGCCGCGAGCCAGCGGAGAGTAAGCAGTGAGCGCCATCTTGTGCTCTCGCATGAAACTCTCAAGCTTGCTCTGATCGATAAAGGGGTGGTACTCCACTTGGTTGCACACGATCTCTGGCTCATAGGCCAAGGCGCGCTTGAGATACTCAATAGTAAAGTTCGACACACCGATATGCTTGGTCAACCCCATCTGGCGTACCTTTTGCGCCGCATCGAGTGTTCTTTCAAGCGCGACATCAGGGTCTGGCCAGTGAAGAAGCAAAAGATCCGGCGTGGTGCCCAAGCGATCCTGGCTGATCTTGGCTTGCTCGATGAACTTCTCAGGCTCAAAGTGGCCGTCTTCTGGAAAGATCTTGGCGGTTAAGAAAAACTTGTCGCGATCAACTCCCGACTCTTTGATCCCCTCAGCAACTTTTTCCTCATTGTGATAAGCCTGAGCAGTATCGATGTGCTCATAACCCATGTTCAGCGCCGTGGCTACGCCCTCTACGCCATCACTACCCTTAAGCTCCCAAGTGCCAAAACCTAAGGCTGGTATACCTGCCGATCCAACCAACGGTGTAGTAAAGTTTTTAGTGTGATCCATGCATGAACTCCTTGTTTTGCTTGCCGCAAAGTACGCTGCGGCGATCGTGGTTAAACCTTAACAAGTCAGTAAAACTCACGCTGTGACAAATCTAAGCGGATCTGATGGCTGGCCGTCACTTAAGGTAAAGCTGTGTTGCGCGTACGAATCACTTTACGATTGACATGAAAAAAGGCACCTAAAGTGCCTTATTTATCGCTTATCGATCCAAAGCCTGTTACTGCAAAATGCCAACCATTGCTGGCATTTTGCCAGTGCTTAGCCTTTGGCCTGATTGGCCACTGCTTCAGCCGCCGCCTTGATCGCGTCCTGATCACCCAAGTAGTAGTGCTTGATGGGTTTGCAGTTTTCATCCAGCTCGTAAACCAACGGCGTACCGGTTGGGACATTGACCTTGAGGATCTCATCAATCCCCATGCCCTCTAACTGCATGATAATCGCACGCAGCGAGTTACCGTGGGCAGCCACCACGACCTGCTTACCTGCTTTCACATCGGCCAAGATCTCAGCCAGGACTGGCTCAGTGCGCTCAACCGTGTCTTTTAAGCTCTCACCGCCGGTCATCTGTTCATCGGTGAGCTCAGCATAGCGACGATCACCGCCGGGGTGATACTCATGTCCCGGCTCTACTTGAGGCGGACGCGTATCAAAAGAGCGGCGCCACATGAGCACCTGATCGGCGCCGTACTTCTCGGCGGTTTCTGCTTTGTTGAGTCCGGCGAGCGCACCATAGCTTTTCTCGTTCAAGCGCCAAGACTTTTTGACTGGCACAAAGCTTTGGTCCATGCCTTTAAGCGCGATATTTAGCGTATGTATCGCCCGCTTGAGTACCGAGGTGTAGGCGACATCAAACTCATATCCCGCTTCTTTTAACAGCTCACCTGCTTCAGCAGCCTCAGCTTCACCCTTTGGCGTCAAATCAACATCCACCCAACCGGTGAACCAGTTTTTCTCGTTCCACTGACTTTGTCCGTGGCGAACCAACACAAGTTTATACATAAGGGAGTTTTCCACTAAATTTGCGCGTATTTTACCAAGCTTCGCTAATGCTCGCTTGCGGTAAGTTAATTTAGTGGGCCAGAACAACCGCGATCCAGATCAACTGGGATTGCCAGGGCTTTGTGTCGCTTAGACTTTAGAGTAATTCGCTGCGAACAAATGATATGACCTGAGTTTGGTCGATCAGCACTGCAGGGTTTCACCGCTCCCCGCCGCGTTTTAACAAATCGCAAGAAACCACCAGCGCAAGCGTTGTGTGCGGCCCATGACACGCAGTTTTGAGGGCACCGCCCTTGCCTGCAGATAAACCACAGCAAAGCCCTAAGTATCAGATACTCAGAGAAGAGCGGTGAGTTTTATGCTTGAGGTAACCCCTCAAGCGCTGGCATTTGAATTCATGGCAACAGGCGCTCCAGCACGTACCCTTGTTCACTTAAGGTATAGACCAGTCGGTCGTGCATGCGGCTATCACGGCCTTGCCAAAACTCGATCTGCTCAAGCTCAATCTGGTAACCGCCCCACCACTCAGGGCACTCAGGATCAATATGAGCATACTGATCTTCAAGCTCTGCGTAGCGCGCCTCCATCAGATCACGGGAGGCAACCGATCCGCTTTGCGGAGTGCTCACCAGCGCCGCGAGCTGACTTTTTTTGGGTCGCTTGGCAAAGTACGCTGCACTGTCCGCGTGATCTATCTGGCTCACCGCACCATAGACCCTCACCTGTCGCTCCTGCTCTGCCCAAAAAAACAACACCTCAGCCTGTGGATTGGCGGCCAGATCGGCGCCTTTATGACTTAGGTAGTTGGTATAAAAAGTGATCCCATCAGCCCCGTAACCGCGCATCAACACCGTGCGGGCACTTGGGCGACCCGTCAGCGAGCTGGTGGCAAGCGTCATGGCGTATGGCTCAATCACCTGTTGATCCAGCGCTTCATGAAACCAGCGATCAAACAGCACCAGCGGGTCCGCCGGCGCCTCAGCCTCACTCAGCGCACCCTGCGTATAGTCAAGGCGCTGATCACTTAGGTCTTTTTGAGTTTTGAGAGGCTTATCGTCTTGATTCATGAAACTTCCTTTAAAAAGTAGATTAGCGCTTGTTTGCCTTATATCAATCATGGCCATCTCATCGGCTGGATCGAGATCTGTGCACTGAACTAAAACTTAGTTACGGCACTGAGCGTTCAATCTGAATCTGAGCTCTGGCTATATGCTCAAGATGAAGCACTCCGCTCTATCACCTCGGCCAGCGATTTAGCCAGCTCTTGCCCGCGCTTGGCATCGACGCACTCAACCATCACGCGCACCACTGGCTCAGTTCCTGAAGGTCGCACCAGTAAGCGGCCTTGGCCAACAAGTTTCGATTCGATCTGCGCGATCTGCTGGCTAACGGCGGCATATTGCAGCGTGTTTTTGTCAGCGCGCACGTTAATCAGAGTTTGCGGCATGAGCTGAAGCCCACTGCACAGCTCGCTTAGCGGCTTGCCGGTTTGCACCATGAGCGCCAAAACCTGAAGGCCCGCGATCATCGCATCTCCAGTGGTTGACTTATCTAGGGTGAGTATGTGGCCCGAGGGCTCGCCGCCCAGCATCCAGCCGCGGCTGGTCAGCTCGCTCATCACATAGCGGTCGCCAACTTTGGCACGCACCAGCTTAATACCGGATTGCTCTAGCGCAAGCTCAAGCGCTGCGTTACTCATGAGCGTGCCCACCACACCCGTGGCTTTTGTCTCACCTTGAGTCGCCAAGATATACAGCATGTGATCGCCGTCGATCAGCGCGCCGGTCTCATCGACCAGTTGGATTCGATCACCATCACCATCAAGCGCCATGCCCAGATCAGCCTTGTTTGCTAGTACGGCTGCCTGCAGGCTCTCAGGGTGGGTTGAGCCACAATTTTCGTTGATGTTGCGCCCGTTTGGTGTGTTATGGATCGCGATCACTGTCGCACCCAACTCCTTGAGTGTCCTAGGTGCTACGCTGTAACCTGCGCCGTTTGCGCAATCGATCACAATCTTGAGCCCCTTGAGTGAGGAGCGGTAGGGAAATGTCGACTTGCAAAACTCAACATAGCGTCCCTTGGCATCGTCCACTCGGAAGCTTTTACCCGCCTGCTCAGGCTCATGGATCTCAAAAGGATCATCAATCGCCTGCTCAATCGCTGCCTGCACCTCATCGCTGAGTTTTGCGCCTTGGCTAGAAAAAAACTTGATCCCATTATCGGAAAAGGGGTTGTGCGATGCTGATATCACCACCCCTGCGTCCGCATGGAAACTGCGTGTTAAGTGCGCGATGGCTGGTGTGGGAATCGGACCCAGCATATAGACATCAACCCCTGCCGCGTTAAAACCGGACTGCAAAGCGGACTCAAGCACATAGCCAGAAAGTCTGGTGTCTTTACCGATCAGCACGCTACTTTTGGTGCCACTGGAGCTGAGCACGCGGCCAGCTGCAAATCCAAGCTTCATCACCGCATCTGGAGTGATGGGGTAATCACCAAAGCGTCCGCGTATTCCGTCGGTTCCAAACTTAGCCATGCGTATCCCAATAGGTATCTTTAGGGCATTGTAAGACAAACCATCAACAAACACTCGATTGCAGCTAACGCTGTGCCCGAGGTATGGCCCACACGTTCAATATAAAATTTTCGAAACCGCTTAAGCTCAGCCAATAAGAGGGCGGCCAAACCTTGAAAAAAGGTAAATGGTTTACGCCTGACGTTGGTGCGCCTAGATAAGTTTCAATAATTTACGGCGTGAGACAGAGTACTGATCCGCCCCTATAAACCACTATGGGGCACTTTTATCCACCAATCTCATGCACAGTTTCACCCCGAGCAAGCCTATCAACACTGAAGTAATTACTCAGCGATGAGTTTGGGCATAGTCATTAGCGAGATCACTCAAAAATAAGCTGACTAGATCTAGCGAATTTTGTATGTAAACCACTGATGCAAGTTCGAGTTTTTGGCAAAAAAGTCACACTGTGATCTTGGCTGCCACTAACTGTTAACCAACCAAAGTCCCAAGCTGACAAATGTCAGCCAAACAAAAACCCCTAATAAGGGGCCATTTGAACTACTGCCAGTATTGCTCAATCCTGACGGTAGTTAGGCGCCTCTTTGGTGATCGTCACGTCATGCACGTGAGACTCTTTGATGCCAGCAGATGAGATCTTGACGAACTCAGTTTTGGTGCGCATATCCTCAATCGTGGCTGATCCGGTATAGCCCATCGAGCTTCTAAGGCCGCCAATCAACTGTTGCACGATTCCCGCCATCGGTCCTTTATAAGGGACGCGGCCCTCGATTCCTTCGGGCACCAGTTTTTCCACGCCGTCTTTAGCTGACTGAAAGTAACGATCAGAGGATCCGTTGGAGCCACTCATGGCGCCAAGAGATCCCATGCCGCGGTAAGCTTTGTAGTAGCGGCCGCCATAAAGCTCGACTTCACCCGGTGCTTCTTCGGTTCCAGCCAAGAGTGATCCGATCATGATACAACTGGCACCCGCCGCGATCGCTTTAGCCATGTCACCTGAATAGCGGATTCCGCCATCAGCGATGATGGGAATCTGACCATTGATCGCACTGGCTGCGCTATCGATGGCGGTTAATTGAGGCACGCCGATCCCCGCGATGATCCGCGTGGTGCAGATAGACCCTGGACCAATCCCAACTTTGACAGCATCAGCGCCAGCATCCATAAGCGCGCGAGCCGCATCTCCGGTGGCGATGTTGCCGCCAATCACATCTAGGTTGGGATAGCGTTTCTTGATTTGCGCAACTCGGTCGATCACAAACTTAGAGTGGCCATGTGCTGTATCCACCACGATCACGTCCACACCCGCTTCAATCAACGCCTCGACGCGTGCCTCCGTATCCGCACCTGTGCCAACCGCAGCACCCACCCTAAGACGACCGTGGTCATCTTTACAGGCGTTTGGGTGATCCTCACTTTTTTTGAAGTCATTGACCGTGATCAAGCCCTCTAATTCAAATCGATCGTTGACCACCAACACCTTTTCAATTCGGTGTTGTTGTAGCAACGCTTTGATGCGCTCACTAGACTCACCAGGCTTAACGGTAACCAGTCGTTCTTTTGGCGTCATGACATTTGACACCGGTTGTTCAAAGTTGGTTTCAAAGCGCACATCGCGAGAAGTCACTATCCCAACTAGGTCTTTAGATCCACGCGCCGCAACAACCGGCACACCAGATATGCGGTGGCGGGCGGTCAGATCGGCAAGCTCAGCCACAGTGGTGTCAGGGGTTACCGTGATCGGATCATAGACAATCCCAGTTTCAAACTTTTTAACCGCGCGAACTTCAGCAGCCTGCGCCTCAATCGGCATGTTTTTGTGTAAAACACCAAGCCCGCCTTCAGTGGCGATTGATATGGCCATCTTGGATTCGGTGACGGTATCCATAGCGCTTGAGATAATCGGTATGTTCAAACTGATGTTGCGGGTCAAGCGAGTGCTGAGAGAGACGTCCTTCGGAAGCGATTCGGAGTAAGCCGGCAGCAGTAGGACATCGTCAAAAGTGATCGCGTTATCTATGATGCGCAGCATGGGCTCGGCTCCAAAATTCAATGCGGTATTATAGCAGAAGCCGCCCAATTTGGCTTTTGACAAGACAAATACTTTGTCATCAATCCAGCCTGAGCAGCTTGAGTGACTCCCAGCAGGAACTCAGGAACTACTTAATCGGCACACCACAGGATTTGGAACAGAGCAGTTGACGCGTGAACTAAGGATTTGCGCGAATCTCAACCTGCTCATCGGTTCCCTCTTTTTTATAATCAGAGAATCGATTGCCTTCACGAAACATAGTCTCATCGCTCGTCGCGCTTGGCTCAGGAGTCTGAACAGCTGCCAGTTCAGCGTATTGATCCGAAGTGCTGTCCTGAGGACCCAGCCCACCAAAAAACTCAGTGATTTCATAACTCATCACCGCTTTGGCTAGGGTGACATCACCGCCCGCTTTATAGAGGTAGTAGCCGCATAACAAAACCACCAACAACAAGACACCTATTAAAGCTTTGACTGCGCTGCTCATTTATTAATTTCCCTTTAAGCCCATATTGATCAAATGACTTGTGTAGCCGTTAATTTCTAAATTAACATAAACACTCTTAAGTTCACATTAACGTCTGTTCCGATGACCTGCCAGATATAGACCACCAAAGGTGAAGTTCTTGCATAAACTTGCAAAACTACGCAACATCCACCATAAATCGACTATAGAAACCACTGATACCAAATTCTATGATTAACCTAGTTTGATTAGAGAAAAAAGTAATCCTGCGATTGATAACCCCTTGATCGCGGCGATCCAGTCAACAAAATGTCCACTTTCGTGAAGCTTGATTCATGAATCAATTTTAAAGGAAGGTATTTTGACTTTATCTAAATTAACTCTCTGCGCCTTAGCGGCTGCCTCAATCAGTTTCACACTGGTCGGCTGTTCAGATGAACCCACTGCCATGCCAGCCTCTGAAGCTAGCACCGCACCAAGTGCTGACGTAGGTGCCGAACAAAGCTCAGACATGATGACGGCCGATCCGATGGACGACGAGTCAACTCAGAACTCAGTCACGGTGACAGGAGAAGGCCCTGAAACCGACGGCGTAATCATCAATGATGATTTGATGGTCGAGAAAGGTTACGCTCAAGCCAATCCATAATTCAGTTTTTTTTGATGTAAACCAAGAGGAAGTACCATGAAACAGAGTAAATTAGTCGCCAGTATATTTGCCTTAGGTCTTGCTACTGCACTGAGTGCTTGTAGTGAGCCAGAAACCACAACTGACGAAGTGGTTGTTGTTGAACCGGCCATGACTGAAGATCCGATGATGGCAACCATGGAAGCTGACACAGCTGCTATGGAAGCTGATACAGCCGCTATGGAAGCTGACACCGCTGCCATGGAATCTGATGCAATGGCTATGGAATCTGAGATGCAGGCCGACATGATCGCTAACGATGGCGAGATGCCAGCCGAGATGATGATGGAAGAAGAAGCTCCAGCTGAAATGAACTAAGTTTCAGATTTGCTTTAAAAATCAGCCTTATGGCTGATTTTTTTGTGTTTATGAAAAGCAACTCACCTGCGATACAAAACACAACCAGTCATATCAGCCTAGCGCTTGTATCCCTGATCATGAGGCCCCATAATTAACTCATGGGGATGTTCTGGCTTCGACGCTGGTGATGAAACTCAATGATGCATGTCAAGTGGCTATGATCACTTGTCAAAAAATCATAGAATTTTATAGTCGCAAACGACGAAACCTACGCTCTAGCAGCCTAAGGGCTGCTTTGCCGCTGATGAGTGTGTCTGTAAACTCTGATGCCGCACGAAGCGAACGCTTACAGAATCGCCTAAGCCGCTGTCTCAGCAGTAAGGGTTAAAACTATCGAGGCTCGCCTGAAGTAACCTGACCGTTGGTTCACTAAAGGTTAAAACCGATAACGGAGTCTAAACATGTAGACTCATGAGTGTAATGCCGGCGGACGCGGGTTCGACTCCCGCCATCTCCACCAAACCCTAACCCCAGTTGGTAACAACTGGGGTTTTTTACGCTTAACTTTTAGCTGAAGCTATTCTGATCAATTAATTTAGCGAAAAGACAATGTGAATGGTTACCACTCATACGGCAGATCTTTTTAAGCCATACTGAAGAAAGGTATCACCCACCGGTGACATTTTGCTTACCAAAGTCAGTTGAACCAACCGCTGGATTATCTAAACTAACCTGAATATGAGCTTAGTTTATTGGCTTATGGGCACACTTAGGAGAAAACATGAAACCGATCATGATCGCAAGCTGCTGCACTTTATCGGCTCTGCTTATCGCTTGCCAACCAAGTGCCGAGCAACAGGTAACTGCTGACAGTATGGATGAGCAAACTGCCGTCCAGCCTCAGGTAGAAGCGGTTAGTGCAGCTGCTGAAGACACTAAGCTCGACTCAAGTTTGATAGCAGCAGACCGAGAAAAACTTACCCTTTATAAGTCACCCACCTGCGGCTGCTGCCAGGGCTGGGCGGACAATGTGCAAACCAGTTTTGCCATACAGTCCGAGTCCACCGAGGATATGGCCGCTGTCAAAGAGCGCTTTGGCGTGCCTGCCCCCATGCAGTCTTGCCACACTTCAGTGAGTGAATCAGGCTATGTGTTTGAGGGTCATATACCCGCTCGGGTCATCGAAGCGTTTATGGCCAATCCACCTGAAGGAGCAAAAGGTCTGGCGGTTCCAGGCATGCCTATCGGATCTCCCGGCATGGAGGTTGGCGATCAGTTCACGCCCTTTACGGTTTACTTGCTGACTGACACTGGCTCCACTCCTTATGAACAGATCAACAGCAAAAGCGACTTATAAATGTCCCCGTAGCTGACATCTGTATTTAGGCCTGGGTACTCCACAGATGGGCACCTGACCTACTTGACTTCAATCTCACATAACCAAAAAAGTTGAGCTCCCGCTCAACTTTTTTGGTTTAACTTAATCTCTCAGCTGGTCATGAGATACATTAAGCCTCGATGAGGCTTAATTAGCACACACTCGAACTTAAGAACCCTGCACCAGTGCTGGCGCACTCACAACCACCGTACCGCCGCTGGCAAAAAACGTGGCGATTTGACGCTGCATCTCGGTGGTCACTTGACGTGACACCGACGGATCAATCACAGAGGAGTGCCCTCCCAACACAAAGCGCACTAACCCGCCCTGCGCTGGATTTTGCGTCACCGCCATCAGCTCGGCAAACTGAGCTAGCGGCTCGGTGCCAGCGTAAGAGGGGAACTGCGTCCCGCGATTGGGGATCACTTGATCCGGCGGGGACAGGCTTTGATCTGGCCGAGTACCGCCGCCAACGATTTCTTGGAAGAGAACCGGCGTACTGCCTGATAGAAGCTTGGCAAAGTTGTTAGGATCAGCCGGATCGATGATCGTTTGAGCAGCAAAAACAAAGCGATTAAACAAAGCGTTAATCTCAGCAGTTTGCTCGGCGCTTAAACCAGCAGCAAACGCACTAAAGGCTGGCGCCACTGCGTTTGATAAGCTGAGCGAGTTTTGCTGAGCGAAAGTAGCAAGAAACCCTTGGAAATCTGTTGAGCTTGCCGCTAACAGCGACCCCTTGATCAGCGGAGCAAAACTTGGCGAGTCGATCAGGAAGCCGGCAACTCCGCCGCCAGGCGCATTGAAGGCTGCGTTTTGTACTGAAAAGCGCGAGTCAAATGCCCCCAAGTTGCCACCAAGCGAACGATTGAGTGCGGCCACACTGCCCACACCGGTGATCGCCCCTAAGGAGTGCCCAAAGAAGCCAACCTGATCTGTATTCAGATCACTTATATCAGAAGCACTCAGCGCCAGCCTTAGCCCCATCACATCGACGATACTTTGGCGCACGTTGTCCCGCGTGGTCAGCAAGTAAGATAAGTTCAAGTAATCAGTGACTGAACCGCCAAAGCCACTTGAGGCGTTAACCGTGCTGCCCGCTTGGCTAAGCCCACGTGTGCCATGAAGCGGGTGATCGATTGCAACCGTGGCAAATCCAGCCAAGGACAAAGCCGAAGTGAGCGAGAGCATGTCCTCTTTTTTAGAGGTGATTCCATGTTGCAAGATCACCACCGGCCAACCGGAAGCAGGCCTCATGATCGGCTGAACACCCGAAGCTGTATTTTGAGAAATCAGGTTGACCACGGCAGGGTCAGGCACGGTGATTTGAACGTTCAGCTTTTCAGTTCCGCTTGCCTCGCGTCCCTGAGGAATCGGTAGCGGAGAGTAGCGGGTGATGTAACGCGGATCGTCGATGCCGATCCCGCTCAGGTTAAGATCCGCCAAGCCGATTGACTGGCAAAGCGCTTGGTTGTCACCCGCACTGATGGTGTTACTCGATAACAAGCTGGTTATCTGATCCTGACCCAAGCTTCTCAGCACTAACCCGTTGGTACAAGCTGCCTGCCAGCGACCAGTGAGCGGGGCTTCGGGGTTGAGATAATAAGGCAGATTGACCTGACTCGCCTGAAGCCCCGCTGCACAAAAGGTGCCCACTTGAGCAAACAAACCGCTAGCTACCGATCGAGCAAAACCACTCGATTGACCAAATTGGTTGGCATTTTGCCCCGTCAAGGTTTGGGTTAATCCATCGCAGGTAGTCAATATCGAGTAATCATAAGACAGCGCATCGTTGCGCTGGGGTTCTGGTAGCGCCTGAGCCGATTGATTAACAACCACCTGTACGCGCGCCTGCGTTAGCAGCCCTAGGGCTTCCATCGCGTTGGGGGCAAAGTTTGCGCTCGGTGTGCTTAAGCTGGGTAAGCTACTTTGAGCTTGAATAGGGTCAGTACCGCCTGAGACCAGCTGAGCATAGGGCGCGATCAGGCTGCGTTTGACCGTATCGATGATCTGGGTGGTTGACTCTGTGGTGAAGGTAAAGCTGTAGATGATTTGATCGTCATCGATGTCGGAGTTTTGCGTGACAGTGTTTTCAATTGACTGAAGCAGCTGCGCAAGCTCAGCGGTTTGATCGGTGCCTGAGGCAAGTCCGTTGTTTGCGTTACTGAGCAGCTGATAAGCGCTTGAGCCAATCAAAGCACGACCGCCAGCAGTGATTTGGTCGGTCAACACCACGTAGTAGCTGGTTGACTCTTTAAGTGGCTTGAGCGGTACAACCTGTATCTGACTGCCGCTCGCGCGTGCAGTGAATTCGGTGCCAAACACCAGCTCACGGTTGATCTTACAGCCACTGAGCGGCGGTGCGTTGGTGCAACCTGGATCGTTGATATCCCCGCCAATTGAGCCCTCAAACAGGCGCACTGAGCCTGCTCTTGCGATCGAATCCGCATCTAGTGAGACCCCAACCGGACTCTGAGTATCGATCACAAAAGGCTGCTGAGTTGACCAGCCATCAAGCGCGCCAAGTGCGGCAGAAGGATCACTCAAATCGGGATTACTGCTGGCTACTTCAGCTGGCAACTGCAGCGTGCCGTCTTGGGTTGGTTCCACCACCGCGAAAAACAGATCGTTTGGCAGGTTAATCTGCCCTGCTGCCGGATCAAATACAATCCGACTGGCGTTGGTCAGATCAGCGCCACCTGAGCTATCACTGTTGCTGCAGGCGCCAAGCATCACTGCGCTAGTGAGAGCCAGTATCAAAAATCTGGGTTGAGTATTTAGCATGATCACTTCCTGTGATGTGGTGGGTGCGCATCCGTGCCACGCAACTCTTTAGATATATCAGCTCAGACCCCAATAATCAAAAGCATATGGCGTAAGTGGCACAGTCAATCTGAAGGCATTTTGTATCTGATGCGGCGCGTTTTCACTCAGCCAGCCAACTGCTACACTCCTAGCTTTATCCCTGATGAAAACCTATGAACACTGAGCAAAACCCAAACAATCAATCGCCTACTTTTATCAACAAAGACACCCCTGTTCTGGTCACTGGTGCAACCGGATATGTGGCAGGTCAACTGATTAAGCTGTTGCTGGAGCAAGGCACTCAGGTACACGCAGCGGTTCGTGACCCCTCCAAAGTGTCTAAACTTAAGTTCCTAAATCAGTTGGCTGACACGCTTCCTGGATCAATCACTTACTTTAAAGCCGATCTGCTGGATTCGGGCTCCTACCTTGAGGCGATGCAAGGGTGTGAACTCGTTTATCACACCGCCTCCCCTTTCTCACTTGATATCCAAGACCCTCAGCGCGACCTCATCGATCCAGCACTAAAGGGCACGCAAAATGTCCTCCAGTCAGCCAACCAGTGCGCTAGCGTTAAGCGCGTGGTGCTCACCAGCTCAGTTGCCGCCGTCATGGCTGATAACACCGATATCGCTGACGCCAAAGGCGATCACTTCACTGAAGCCGACTGGAACGAGCGCTCCTCCCTAGAGCATGGCCCTTATCTGTATTCCAAAACTTTGGCTGAGCGCGAGGCATGGAAAATTGCCGGTTCTCAAACCCAGTGGGATTTGGTGGTTATCAATCCCAGCTTAGTGATAGGCCCTGGTATCAACCCGCACGCAACTTCTGAGAGTTTTAAACTCATCAAGCAGATGGGCGATGGCACCATGCGCATGGGCGCGCCCAGATACGCCATGGGTATGGTTGATGTGCGCGAAGTGGCTACCGCACACTTAAAGGCTGGCTTCAATCAAAGCGCCAGCGGCAGACACATCCTGTCTGCGCAAAACACTGATCTGTTTGAGGCGGCGAGCCTACTCAAAGACAAGTACCCAAACTACCCGCTCCCGCCCATGCCAGCGCCTAAATGTTTGATCATGATCGTCGGGCCATGGGTCGATAAAACCATGACGCGTGAGATGATCAAACGTAACGTCGATATCCCCATCAAGCTTGATAACAGCAAATCCATAAACCAGCTGGGCATCAACTATCGCCCGCTCAAAACTAGTTTAGAGGATATGTTTGCTCAGCTGATTGAGTCAGGTCAGATCAAAAAGCGATAAGAGTTTTATGGAAAACCAGACGCCAATTTGAGCGAAAGCTCAGCTAGGACTGGCATTTTATTCAAAAAAACCCGCCGAGAGCTCAAACGCTCTTGGCGGGTTTTTTTACGGCTTAAGATCAATCAAACACAGCGTTATGGTAGATCTCCTGCACGTCTTCCAAGTCGTTTAGCATGTCGCTAAACTTCTCAAAAGCGGCAACATCATCGCCTTCGATGGGATGTTCAGTGGTAGGCAGATACGTGATCTCCTCGACCTCAAACTCAATCCCCGGCTGCCAAGTTTCCAGCGCAGTTTTGGTTTTGGCAAACTCAGTGGGCGGAGTCAACACGGTGATCATACCGTCCTCTAACTCCAACTCACTGACATCGACATCGGCCTCCATCAGCGCTTCAAGCACCTCGTCTTCTTCCAATGAGGCAAAGACAAACATCGCGCGGTGATCAAACATATGCACGACCGATCCGCCCGATCCGATCTTCACTTTGTTTTTGGTGAACACACCGCGGATATCACCGATGGTACGGTTGTTGTTGTCGGTCAGCGCACTGATCAACACCAGACAGCCGCCCGGTCCGATTCCCTCATAAAGCGCTGGCGTGTAGTCCTCTACCCCGCCGCCTGAGGCCTTGTCGATCGCGTTTTGGATCACGTGGCTTGGCACCTGATCCTTTTTAGCGCGCTCGATCAAGCTTCTGAGTGACAGGTTCGCACTGGGATCAACTCCGCCGCTTTTGGCCGCCATGTAGACTTCTCGACCGTATTTTGAGTAAACCTTGGTCTTGGCAGCAGCCGTTTTCGCCATCGAATCTTTTCGGTTTTGGTACGCGCGTCCCATAGAAACTCCTCAAATGATTTGCGGATTGTAGCCGCTCAGATACGATTTATCAGCCCAAATCAGATTAGTCCGCAACTGTTTTGGATTGTCACCAACAAAAATGCCCACAATTGTGGGCATTTGAATCCAATTACGGCTTATCGAACGTAATCGTAGGCTGAAAACCAATCGTCGTCCAAGTGTGCCTGATGCTCAGTACCACCCTTATCTAAGTAGCCATAAGCGGAGTTATCGCCTTTAACTTTAGCGTCTAAAAAGGCAGTAACCAAGGTGCGGAATTCTGCTTTAGCATCCTGATCACCTGAACCGTACCAGTCATAGTGACTGGCACCAGTAAACATGCCCAACCCTTTTTCGATGTTTGGCAGCTGTGCATAGTACTTTTCAGAGTTTTTGGCGATTTCATCTAGCTCACTGCCCAAGATCATCGTTGGTGAGACTTGTGCATCAAACAAAGCCTGAGGAGATGAGTATAAAAATGGCGCTAAAGCCAGCGTAGCGGCATTTTGTCCCGCGAGCTGCTGAGCTGCGATAAACACACCGCCTCCGCCCATAGAGAAACCAGTGATCGCACGACGATCTAGGTTGATTTTGTTTGAGATCGGGCTACCACTACGGGCGTTTTCAGCAGCTAACTTGTTAAAGCCAGCAACATGGGCCTTGCCCCAGATCTCAGGGTTGCCAAAACGGTTGGTCGGCGTCATGGCGATCACCACGTATCCGTGTGAGGTTAAGTGTTCTGATAACCAAACCATTTGCTCTTTAGTGTTGGTATAACCACCTGTGAGCGTGGTGGCTGGCAGCAAGCCGGTTGCGTTACAAGGGTAAGTGACGATGGCTGAAGAGTAGCCCTCATCGCCAAGTCCGCTGGTGTAAGAACAAACCTTTGAGTCACCTGGATTGGTCAGCGTTTGCGCGACTGGATCAGTTTCTGGTGGGGGTGGGGGCGTGCTTCCGCCGCCAAAACAGCCCTGAAGCATCAGAGCAACCAGAAACAGCGAAGCTTTAGAAGCGGTTGATTTAAAGGCAAAATCCAATTTAGCCAAACCCATAAATACGTCCCTTTTAAGGTTTCTGAAAACTACTTCATGTAGTTTTTGTGTTCAAAATACTAACAGATTTTTTTGCTCAGTGTTTTAAGCAGCCCTGCTATTCATCGTAAAGTGAATCAACTTAAGGCTGTAGAAAAAGCGGATCTTTAATTTTGACTCAACCAATATCAATCTCAAATCAAATCAATTCCAAATCACTCACTGATTGATCAATCGATCAAAAAGGCCTGGCACTAAGGGTTCTGGTCGGTGAATCGCGTATCCCTGACCCCAATCTATGTCGAGTGAGGAAAGCTGTGAGAGGATTTTAACGCTCTCAACATATTCAGCGACCACCGATGCCCCCACACTATGAGCAATATGCACGATGGCATTGACCATGGTCAGTGCAAGGCTACCTTCTGACATTTCTCGTATTAAGGATCCGTCGATCTTGACTACATCAAAAGGCAGCTCAAGCATGAAGGTAAAAGAAGCGTAACCAGTACCAAAGTCATCTAGTGCGAACCGGCAGCCAAGTTCCTTGATCGAGGTCATGATTTCTCGAGCTTTTTCTGCACTGATGATATTTTGAGTTTCAGTCAGCTCAAAAGTTAAAATAGATGGATCCACGTTGTATTTAAGACAACTATCACGCACAAACTCCTTTAAACCCTCTTGGAATAAGGTCGAGGCGGCCAAGTTGATTGAAATCGAGTGAAGGCGACTCAGGTCGGCAGGATTGGCGCTAAAGAACTCAAGCACTTTGGTGATAACCACCCGATCTATGGATGAAACCAAGTGCAACCTTTCTGCTGCGGGTATAAATAAGCCAGGCTGGTGGTAACCCCCCTCATCATCACGAAGCCTAACCAGCGCTTCAAACTTGAGCTCGCCCTCTTTGAAGTGAACCAGACTCACACAACTAATTTGCTGAACAAACACTTCAAAGCGGTCATTTTCTAGGCCTTCCATCAAGGTTTTGGCCCAATTAATTACCGGTAAACTTTTTGGCTTAGTGTCATCTACCCCGAGCAAGATTGATTCATAGATATTTTGCTGATTGAGTAAATCATCACCAGCCGTGATGGGCAGAAAGTACAACTGATCCAAGTTATCTAAGTTTTTATCAATCAGGTGTATGGCCACTTCCGCATCTAGCGGTAAATGCAGTGAGTCGTAAACAAAAGGCTCGCTGTTTAGTTGAGCTTTAATCTCGGCCAACATGCGTCGCATCTTGGTCTTGTCGAGTCTTGGTGCCACCAGCGCAAGCTGTTTACCTTGCAGTCTGGCCAAAAAGAATTCGCCTTGATTGACGCGCTCGATGCGACTCACCGCTTCACGCATGAGCTGATCTCCAGCAGCGAAACCGCAGCACTCGTTCACCAAAGACAGGTTGTTGATGTGGATCTGAACGAACGCACCTACTGCTTCATCGCTTTGCTGGGAAGCAATCAGATATCCGACATATTCCCTGAAGGCTGCGCGATTGAAGCAGTTGGCGACCGCATCCATAAGCTCAGGAGCCTTTAGTTCAGTGAAACTTGAAGCATGCTGCTGTTTTTGGGTCTGATCACTCAATGTTTTAATCCCTTGATGGGTTGAGCCCGGTATTTCCTTCACATACTGCTTGAAGCGAGTCTGGGCTTTAACGATGCGAAGAAGGTGTTTCTTATTAAAAGGCTTAGAGATAAAGCCATCAGCTCCTGCCTCAATAGACAATTGCTGCTTATCGATTTGAGAAGATACAAACAGAACACTTGGTTGGTCGATGTGAGGCGCACGCTTAAGTTCACGGCACAGATCAAGTCCATCGAGATCTTCATCGAACGTTAGCTCACTGAGAACCAAATCGGGCTTAAGCCACCTTGCGCATTCGAGTGCTTTATCAACGCTTTGCGCAGCAACAACCAATGCATCAACACCCTCTAAGTAAGTCTTAATCAACTCGCAATCTAGGGGGTTTTTATCCACAATCAATATGTGAAGCTTTTGATTGATATCGCTCTGGCACTGCAGTCCAGCGTCACATCCTGAAGCACATTGCAAATCGACACTTTTTATCCGGCTGGTATTCATCTAAATGACCTCCAAATGGTGAGCGGTTACGAGCAAATCCCTGCCCTACCGCTAGCGACTTGATGTGCTTGAGACTTAAATGTGGCCCAAGGCTTTATCGCCTCTTTCATTTATACGCTAAAAACCAGTTTGTCCCAGAACAAAAGGTAGTTTTATTAAGATAGATGGTAATATTTTTTAAAATATTTATCAATAGCCGCTCCAACCGCCAATGGTCCCAATATTTGTTACCACTTGGTACATCCAATACGAACGACTATATTGATTTTTTGATAATGAAAATCAATCTCTTATCTTATTCAGGTGTCCATCTGCCTACGAGCCGGGGTACAGCAGAGTGCAATAACCCGCCCCTTCAACCTTTATCAGGGCCGCCTACACCTTGCACTCAGACTATCGGTTACCGACTTCTCTAACTTGATTAGCTTGAGCCTGTGATTGCATGCGCCAAATAAAAAAGCACCTTGGATCTTTTTTCACCGGAAATGCACAGTGATCAAAGCGGCGCTGATTTACTATCCAGTAAACTAGTCACCCATCAGACGACTCTTGAACGAAACCAGCACCAACCACTCCGATGAAGTCTTAGAAGAGGAAACCAGCGACTCACTGAGCTTTCATCACCGCTCATCGCGAGTGATCCTGTTTTCATCGCTATCAGCCGGACTTGAAATCGGGTTCTCCTTGCTTGCTTTGGTGGTCATCTACACCACACTCTCAAGCACCGAGCTCTCCCAAGAGATGCTGTATTTCTTGGTGGCTTTCGGCTACCCGATCGGGTTTATCTTGGTGGTGATCGGCAACTCCGATTTGTTCACCGAACACACCACTCGCGCTGCTTATCCGGTATTGACCGGAGAAGTGGGCGTGCTAAGGCTCCTTAAAACATGGGGTTTGATCCTGACGGGTAACTTGATAGGTGGCTATATCTTTGCTTTTTTGCTGACTGCACTTGCTGGTCACATCGCAGCGATCCAGCCCGAGAGTATCGTTGCGATTGCCCATCATGAACTTGAAACTCAGGGTTGGCCGATGTTTTTATCGGCGCTCTTGGCTGGCTGGTTGATGGGACTGGTGTCCTGGCTTGTAGCCTCCTCCTGCGAGACGATCTCTCAGATCGTCGTGACCTTCATGATTACGCTGTTGATCGGTATCGCTGGCCTGCACCACTCAATCGTTGGGTCCATCGAAATCTTCAGTGGCATGCTGCTAAGCGACAACATCGATATCATGGATTACTTGCGGTTTGAGGTGGTTGCTATCTTGGGAAATGTCGTCGGTGGTGTCGTTTTTGTGGCCTTAATCAAATTTGCGCAAAAGTCACAGCAATACCCCGCTTAAGTCACGTGATTGATCAACGCAAAAGCCCCATCAGCCATAGCTGTTGGGGCTTTTTAGTCAGTCAAAACTTACCGGTGTAAATTAGCTGATCAAATATGAAGGTTTAGACTACGTATTTATAAAATCATCAATTTACGGCGTTTTAGCGCATCTTTTTTGTCATTAAAACAAACCATCAAACCCAGCCAGGCGAGAGATTGCCGACTGATTCAGCTTAAAAAAAGCCGCTAATCTTATGCTTGGGGGAGGCTGGCTAGCGTTGGCATTTGAAACTAATCAGCCAAACCCCTTGGGCGAGGCTGTTAGCAGCAGCTGATCCCTTGCTCATCAAAACTTTGCGCATAGGGCAGGCCGCCGCCGCAGCCCTCGAACACGCCGTAGTGGACATCGAAGTTGCCGATAAAAGTGAAGTGCTCCTTGAACCGAGTTTGCTCGAGCATGAGCCATGTGTTGCCGCAGACAGGAAACACCCGTCCGCGCTCGATGGTGTGGCCGGTATCAAGAACAAAAACCTGCTCCGCGCCAGCAATCCCGCCTTGATAGATCACAGCTTGTCCGTAGTCTTCGCACTCTGGCTCCAAGCACTCATGCTTAAAGAGTCGATAGGTCGCCGAGAAAAACCCGATGCCGCGGGTCATAGCCAAAAGTCGCAGGTCATCGACAGCCAGCGGGCGACTTTCAACCAATCTGGGATCAGCAAATCCTGCTTGCTTTGAGAGCTTCATGAAGTCTCCCCAATACAGGGCTCCGCCTAGACACTCTCCGTAGAGCACAGGATCTTTGGCAACCTCAGTGGGTACTCGGCGATCGCTGTAGACGTCTGAGAAGTAAAACTCGCCGCCTGGTTTGAGCAGCTTTAGCGCACCAGCGAGCACCGCTGCTTTGTCGGTTGATAAGTTGATCACACAGTTAGATACAATCACATCGAAGGATTCAGGCTCAAGGCCCAGCTCATCCAGTCGCTCGATATACCCCTTTAAAAACTGGGTGTTGGCAAACCCAAACTTCTCACTGTGGTGATCCTGATACTTTCTTGCCACCTCCAACTGCTCATCGGTCATGTCGACCCCGACCACTTCCCCGCTGGCGCCAACCAGCTGAGCCAGGGCATAAACATCGCGTCCCGTGCCGCAGCCCAGATCGAGCACGCGGCAACCCTCTAGCTTTAGCGGTGCAACCAACCCGCAGCCATAGTAGCGATCCAGCACGTCGCTGTGGATGTTGCCAAGCAAAGGTGGCAACCAAGCCGGCATTGAGGCCAAGTCACAGCAGGCGTCGGTTTTGAGATCCGCTGAACTTTGCAGCTGCTTGCCGTAGTAATCTTTAACTAAGTCGTGCGTGCTCATGATGAATCCTGTGTTTGTTAATCTGCTATAAATTAATTGTTTTCAGCGACCAATTTGATTGGCTGATATCGTCTTACTGCCTCTTAAAGCACTATCTCTCGCATAAAACTGCTTGGCAGATCACCAAAGCCAGCCCGCGGTTGATTGCTAAAAAAGTGGTCATTTTGCTAATCATGCTCAACCTCACCAATCGCCAAGGTCAAATTTTCGGTAAAGATCCTTTGGCAAATGCACCAGATCGCTCGGCTCATCGATATCCGTGAGTGCGGAGCAAACAAACACCTTTAAACCCAAATCCTGCGCGCGCACCAGCGTTTGATCCAGCACTTGATCCGTGCTCCAGCTGATCTGATCAAACAGCTCAGGGTGGTAGCCGCGCATGCCGATCAGCACATAGCCGCCGTCGGTGCTGGGCGTGATCACCACATCGACTTCACTAAGTCTCTCGATAGCCTGATTGATCAGATCAGCGCTCAGCCCAGGACAATCCATACCCACAAACAGAGTTGCGTTAAAGCGCTCAGCTGATTGCTTATAAGCGCTCTTAAGTCGATCGCCTAAGTCCAAGCCCTCTTGAGCGGTTTGCGCAAACTCTTTGATCAGCTCGGGATCAACGCACAGCCAATCAACGTGTGAGGGCTCAGGCTCCATACACAGAGCAGCAGCGGCATCGCTTTGTAGTACCTGCTCCAAAGCATGCTCAAGTAACTGCTTAGCCAAAAGCGCAGCACCCTCGCTACCTAGCGCCGGTATCAAGCGAGTTTTCACTTTACCTGCGACCGGGGCTTTCGCCATGACGATCACTTGGGCCCTGAGTTGATCTGCTCGCGATGAAGATTTATCAGCTGCCATCAGCGGTAGCGCACGGCCAGTTTGTCTGCGCTCACACCCATCCAATACATAAAACGCAGTTTCCACATGAGCCAGATCGTGCGCCAAACTCCGCCGCGCTCCCAGCGCCTGGAAGAAGTGATCACTTTTGCCCGCAAACAAACCGGTAGTGACTTCGATCGAAGTCGCTTGCTGATCTCGACGTCCTCCATCAGACGAATTGGCCGAAACCCGCCCATCTGATAAAACCTATCAGCTCGAACAAATATCGCCTGATCACCGGTTGCGATGCCTGTCAGGCGTGAGCGCAGATTGATCAGGTAGCTGATTAAACTAAAGATCGCTGACTTGCCTGTGAGCGCGACATCAAATCGTCCCCACTGCGGGTGATCAGCGGCTTGATTGGCCTGATCCGGCTTAAGCGTACGCTCAATCAATCCAATCGCACCCGGCGGCATGAGCGTATCAGCGTGCAAAAAAACCAGCGCTTCTGGCTGGTGGGTTTTTTTTGCCCACCAAGCACCAACGTTCATCTGACGAGAGCGCATCTTGGGTGCGTTAACTACTGTAAAGCCAAGTTGACGTAATTTGGGCGCGCAGAAGTCGGTGCTACTGCCATCGACCACTACCACGGCTGCACCTTCGTCTTTTAAGCGGTTCAATTGCAGCGCCAAATCAGCAACAGATGCTTCTTCGTTAAAGATCGGTACGATCACCGCAACCCGCATAGCGCTCTCCACTCCATCAAAGTCATCTATTCAAACGCTCTCTGAAAACCAATCACCGCTTATCGTTCAGCGACCAATCATAGTCTGAGTAGCGCAGTTTTATTTTTCCGTTAAGCAGTGCCGACTTTTGCTCTTTCGATAAATTCAGCGCCACTGGATAATCCGCTAAAAAGTTTCGCACTCCCGCTCCGCCTGATCCCCTAAAGTCCTCCGAGTACCACTTAAAAAGTGGCGTGATCGTCAAGGTATCACCATTTATATCGTTACGACTGCGGTCGGCCAAAAAGCGCCGAGTCTGATCTTTAAGCTGCGCCTCAAGCTTAGTTGCGGTATAGGCCTCATCGCGAAGCGCAGGGCAACCGATGCTGGCGCAGTTGACCGCAAAGTGGATTCTGGGCTCACTAAAGCGCTCCGTGCGGATCATCTTGTGCTCGATCTCATCGAGCGTGCGCTCTCCGCCCAAAAGCTGGGCAAAGCGGATATCCCAAGGCGATCCAAAAAACCCGCCGATATCTTTGATCGAATCAATCTCTGGATAATTCTCAAGGATCAACTCAAGCGTGTAAGCGTTGTAGGCGTTGATTAAAAATGCCAACTGCTCAGGCTTTGGCCAAGTGTTGAACTCACTTTTCTTAACTGCTGCCAAACTGCTTAAGTAAGTTTGCAGCTTGGCTTGTTGATCCATAAGGCCGGCATAGTCCACCTCAGTTGCCGACGGATTGATCCAAGTGACATTTGACTTGAGCAGCTGATCAAAGTTGCTGTGATTGAAACCCAGCGCCTGTAGGGTAGCCCCTAGATACAGCGCCACCGATAAAACTATAAACTTCACGTTAACCTCTCATCCAGTCATGGTACTTTTTAGATACCTTAAGCGCCCAATCGGGCTTGTTTTTTTGCTGCCAATTGCCCGCGGTAGATTTGGCCGCCTCAGACCAAGTCGGGTAAGTGTGAATCGTACCCATGATCTTTTTCAGGCCCAAGCCGTGTTTCATGGCGAGTACAAACTCAGCCAGCATCTCACCAGCTCTTGGCGCGATAATTAACGCGCCCAGTATCTGATCGGAACCGGGCTTAGTGAGCACCTTGATAAACCCGGCTGTGCTCTGCTCACTCACCGCTCGATCCGATTGCGTCATATCAAAGCGAGTCACTTCAACCGAGATCTGCTGCTCAGCCGCCTCAAGCTCGCTTAAACCAACCCGGGCAATCTCAGGATCCATAAAGGTTGTCCAGGGGATCACCGAATAGTCCGCTTTAAACTTTTTGATCGCACCAAAGAGCCCGTTAACCGACGCGTACCAAGCTTCATGAGAAGCGGTGTGCGTAAATTGATAGGGCGCTATGATGTCACCTGCAGCAAAGATGTTCGGGTAACGGGTACGCAAAAACTCATCAACTTCAAGCGGTTGATCGGTGTCGAAACCCAGCTCGCCCAGCCCTAGGTTCTTCAAGCGAGCCCGCCTACCAACCGCCAGCAGCAACTCGTCGTACTCAACCGATTCTGATTCACGGCTCTTTAAATCGGCAAGTTTTTTTGCTCCGTGGAGTTGGCTGAGCTCAGTGTTTAGCAGTACCTTGACTCCCGCTTCGTTAAGAAGCTGCAAAGCAAACTCGCTGACCTCAGTGTCTTCTTTTCTAAGCAGGCGAGATCCACGCTCCATCAAAGTCACTTGTGAGCCAAGCCTGGCCATCGCTTGAGCCAGCTCACAGCTGATCGGACCCCCGCCAACAATTAGCAGGCGATCAGGCACCCGCTCAAGCTCACCGAAGCGCTCCCACAGAGTTTCTGTGGTCAAGTAACCACTACCCTCTAACCCGCTAAATTCAGGCACTACTGGCGCAGCTCCAGTTGCCAGCACCACACTTCTGGCACTGATCACACGGGTTTCACCGCTGTGCAGCGTCACTTCAGCTCGCCACGGATCAATCATGCGAGCAAACCCAGTGAGCACGTCAACCCCCAGCGACTCGTAGCGCGCAACCGAGTCGTGCGGCTCGATGGTGGTTACGCTTGCCTGCACTTGCTTAATCACCACACCAAAGTCGATCTCACCGCTCAGCTTCAAACCAATCCGGCTTGACTGCTCGGCATCAAAAGCTAACTTTGCGCAGTGGATCAGCGTCTTTGAGGGGACACAGCCCGTGTTTAAACAGTCGCCGCCCATCTTAGTGGCTTCAACCAAGGTGACTTTAGCTCCGACCACCTGCGCGATATAGGCTGAAACCAACCCCGCTGACCCAGCTCCGATCACCAGCAGGTTAGTATCAAACTTATGCGGCATAGCGTACGGTTTGTATACTGGATAGCGCAGATTGAGCCAGCTTTGTTTGATCCAGTGAATCATGCGCTGGCCTCAGGTAGTTTGGAGAACCGTGCAAACAGCCATTTGATGAGCCATGGAAAGACCGCTAAAAGCACAAACGAGCCGAGTATCACCGGGGTGAAGATCCCGGAGACGCTCTCAAGCTGGGACAGCTGAGTGCCTGCGTTTACATACACCGCCGTCCCAGCGAGCATACCGACCAAGGAGACCCACGTGTAGCTCCACGCCTTGATCGGGGTTAATCCCATGAGTAAGTTGACCAGGAAAAATGGAAACACGGGCACCAATCTCACGGAAAACAGGTAAAACTTTCCATCCCGCTCGATCCCCTCGTTAAAGGTTTTCAAGCGATCAGAAAACCGGTCCTGTATCCAGTTTTTGAGCAAAAAGCGAGCCGTCAAAAAGGCCAGAAGTGCTCCCAAAGTTGAGGCAATTGACACCAAGCCTAAGCCCCACCAAAAACCAAAGAGACCGCCCGCAAGCAAAGTCAGTACTGCCGCACCAGGGATCGACAGCGCAGCAACCAGCACATATAAGATAAAAAAACCGCCGCTAACCAGTAGTGGATGGTCCAGCCTAAGTGCATCAAAGCGGCCAAGCTGCCTTTGCATGTACTCAAGGCTTAAGTACTGAGTCAGATCCAGTAACCACACAGCTGCCAAGATCGCCAAGATCGCGGCAACCAAGAACCCCTTGGTCAGGTAACGAGAAGTTGTTGAGTTCAAGCTTCTTGCTCCGCAGATTCGGTAGATTCAGCGCCGGCTTCGGTATCACTGCTCAGTGATCCTCCGCAGCTTGAGCCTGCGCCAGCCGTGCAACCAAAACAGTGATCTGCCACTCGTATCGCACGCCCGTCTACCTCTGCGGTTAACAAATCAGTCAGGTGTTTGGGCGCGCTGCTTCCCGGCAAACCGATATCCAGCTGCTGATTGAAGTCACAGTCATACAGGTTTCCTAGCCAATCCACCGAGATGGTGGTTTTACACATGACATTTGGCAAGTTAGCGTCTGAGTGGTTAGCTTTGAGCAAGTCCATATAACCGTGAAACTGACCCTTAGATATCAAAAAAGAACCGAAGCGCTTAATCGGCATGTTAGCCAGAGCAAATAGGGAGTTGAACTCAATCCCAAAGTGGGCTTTAAGCTCGCGCTTGTAGTCAGCCTCAAGCTGCTCTTGAGCTGGAGGCAAACTTGGACCTTGCGGGTTATAAACCAGATTGAGTTTGAGCGGACTACCGGGGTTACCGTAACCCAAAGAGCCCAGTTTTTGCAGCGCCCAGATACTCTTATCAAAGGTGCCGTTGCCTCGCTGGGCATCGACGTTATCAGCTGAGTAACAAGGCAGCGATGCCACGATCTGGACGCCCTGTTCAGCCAAAAACTCAGCCGTGCCCTCGTATCCCGGTTCACTTAAGATCGTAAGGTTACAGCGGTCGATGACCTCTACCCCAAGTTTGCGTGCGCGCACCACCAAATCCCTAAAACCCGAGTGCATCTCAGGCGCGCCGCCGGTGATATCTAAAGTCTCGATCTTTTGTTTTTTAAGTACCTCAACCACCAGATCGATGTTTTCACTGCTCATCATCTCGGTGCGAGTCGGCCCTGCGTTTACGTGACAGTGCAGGCAGCTCTGATTACACAGGTAACCGATGTTGAGCTGCAAGGTACTAAGCCGATCTCGGCGTATCGCGGGAAAGTCACTGATCTCAAGAAGCGGAAGCGTAGCGTGCATATAGACGCTCTGGTTAGATTTGCGCCAATTATACCCACTGGTAATCTAATTGAGTATGGAGCGAACGTAGCTCACAGTTAACTGAACTTACGCCCCTTTTGAAGGGCGCTGTATCTGACTACCTCATCAACCCAAAAGCTGACGCTGACCCTAAAAGTTTTGATATAAACCTTGGATCAAGCCAAAGCTGATCTTATAGCTAGCTCAGTTATCACCAAAAAGCTCAAGAACAGCATCGGAGTTTGCCCTGTCGATGTTTACCCATTAGCAATCATCAAACACTCAGCTAAACCCCGCAGCTCCCCTTATCGATAAATTGCCGGTCTATCCAATCCTTTAACCGCCACACCCACCGCCCACGAAAACTCACTGCCCCGAAACTAAAGATCGCCTCTCGCGCACCTAAACTCAGCAAGTACAGTGAGTGCTTTTTAGGCTCATAGGCGATGGGCTCCTCAGAAGTTAAATTATGCGCCAGTGCGCGAGCAGCCCGCACCGCATGAACCCCGGAGCGCGCCATAGTAACATCTTGACGTGCGCAGACGTCTCCTGCCGCAAACACCTCAGGGTGCGATACCGAGCGGTGAAACTGATCCACCGCAACAAACCCCTGATCAAGCGTGAGCCCACTTCCGCTTAACCAATCAGGCGGCGCAGCCCCAGAAGCACTTATCACCCAAGTATGTGTTATCCGCTCTGATCCCACCTTTAGCGTCACCAAATCAGCCAAATGCCTCCGATTGTCAACCTCTCTATAAGCCTCAGTCTCTCCGCCCTGATCACTTATGATTTGACCGCGCGCCTCGCCAACCGACTCAGCTTCTACAACTGCTCGGCCTTCATACACGACAACCCCAGACTGCTTGAGCGCCTGAGCAGCCAGCGTCTCTACCCGCTGGTGCTGGTCACTCAGCAGCTCCGCACCGACCACCAAGTTGACCGGCTGATCGCCGCCCTGCTTCTTTAGTCTATGCTTTAGTGCTAAAGCCAGCTCAACCCCAGCCGCCCCGCCGCCTACCACAGTCACACTGCTTGCAGTCTGAGCTTGACTCAGATCACACAATACTGAAAAGCTCAGCGCGAGCGGCTTGACCGGCAACACACCCTCTGCGGCTGATCCGGTATCTAGGGAGCTGCAATTAACCAAATTTCCATCGGCATCAACCACTTTAGGCGCGCGAGTTTTCGAGCCCGTATCCAAACTGATCTGATCAAACTCTATGCGCTCACCGCTATCTAGCGTCACGATTTTTTGATCAACATCTAATGCTGCCGCACGTGCTTTGATGAACCGCACTACTGCCTGAGCACAGAGCTCGGCTAAGTCGATCCGGCACTCTTCAGGTTTGTAAAACCCGCTAACCATGCCAGGAAGCATACCTGAGTAGTACTGATAATCGCCCTCACTGATCAGGGTGACTGAGCCTGCTGGTTTATTGCCCTTGATCCACTCTCGAAGCACCACCACATGGGTGTGACCCCCGCCTATCAGCAGCGTTGTTTTCGGTGACATTTTACTTCTCCACCCTGAGTTGAAACTTACTGTGCTCGCTGACACTATACCCAATCAAACCAGATGGGTAGAGAAGCATGATCGGAATCTTAGGCGGCAGCGGACTGTATGAGTTGCCCGGTATCGAGGATCTGCAAGCAGTCACAGTGGAGACGCCTTTTGGCGAGACCTCCGATCAGATCATGACCGGCAAGCTTGGCACTGCAAATGTCGCTTTTTTAGCGCGTCACCGCCGTGGTCACGGCCTGATCCCATCTGAGATCCCCTACCGCGCCAATATCTGGGCACTAAAGTCGCTGGGCGTGCGCTACTTGATCTCGGTCAGTGCAGTTGGCTCGCTCAGGGAAAACCTGCACCCTCAGCACATGGTACTTCCCGATCAGTATATCGACCTCACCAAATCTCGCAGCAGCATGTTCTTTGGCGACGGCGCGGTGGCTCATGTGTCCATGGCTGATCCGGTGTGCACGAACTTAAGTTCCGTGATTGCACTGGCGGTGGAGCAGTTCAACGGGGAGCATGCCACCGATAGCGTCACCCTTCATAAAGGCGGAACTTACGTCTGTATCGAGGGACCGCAGTTCTCAAGCCGCGCGGAGTCACACTGGTATCGCTCTATGGGGGCAGACGTGATCGGTATGACCAACATGCCAGAGGCAAAACTGGCTATGGAAGCTCAGCTCGCCTACGCAAGCCTTGCGATGGTGACTGACTTTGACTGTTGGCACCCGGGCGAGGACGCTGTGACTGCCACCAGCGCGTTAGAGAACTTACTGGCAAACGCTGAGCGTGCCAAGACGATCCTTGCGCTTGCGGTGAAGCTCATCGATGCTCAAGCGCCAACCTCGGCCAGCCACCACAGCTTGGCTCGCGCACTGGTGGGAGATCCAGCGGACTTAGCTGAGCACTTAAAAGTTTTTACTCGCTAAAGTCTTTTGGCTCGCTAGAACCAAAAAACCCGGCTATGAGCAGAGTTTTAAAAGGTTAAGCTTCAGCAGAAGCTAAGTGGGCCATAACAGTTGTCAATTGGAATCTGACCTAAGTCAGGGTTGTTAACAATAGCGGTCGCAAATAAAGATGAAATTGCATTTACTTCAAGCGGTGAGGTGGTGAAGTTTGTTATTTCAACCCGAGGGACACGAATACTCCAGCCTCTTTGAGCTGGAGTCCAGGTAGTGGCACCGCTTGAACTTTCAGTCTGCCACTTAAGCCATTCTGAAGAATTATCAGGCGCATTTACCACTACATCATCAGCTCCGACAGTACCTCCAGCCTCCCTAGTAATCGTCTTATTACCATTTGATTTGACGTTTACTTTGTTGTCGCCAAGGCTAGACAGGGAGAAATAAAAGCCTTTGGCAAAGTCACCGTTGTTCGCGATTTTTAAATTGTGAATCAGCTTAAGACTAGTTATGAAATCAGCGTCAACGTTCACAAAGCCAAGAACATTGTTAACTTCTAAGGGTGCAAGTCTTAGCTCAGAAGCGCGAGAGCTGTATACGTTATCAAAGGTTGCGAGACTATCGTTATCATCATCGTCTCTACCCTGAATATCACCTGGACCCAAGTTAGTATCGGCAGTACCCACAACCAGTAACTCACCAATAACACCACTTAGACTGTTAATACCTGTGTGCTTACTTACATCCTCTTGCGGAACCCCGTCTACAGTTACTTCACTTGATACAGCATTTCCTTGTGCATCAACAGGCCGGGTTCCTATAGAAAGCACACCTCTTGTTTGCTCAGAACCAACTCGTAAACCAACCAACTTGCGGTTAACTAAGCTGTCTGGATCGCTAAAAGCGAACTCAACATAGGGGTTTACTAGATTAAAGTCAGTAGCTGGTCCACCATCGTTAATCGGCCTACCGTTCGCATCCAGCGAACCCAGTCCCGCAAATCGCAAGTAATCAATATCAACATCACAGCCGTCTGCTCCGTTGATACCACCGCAACCTAACTGCAACTTACGTATGTTGGCGTTAAGATCCAGCTGCGCTTGTAGGCCAACCTTATAAAATCCAGTGTTTCCGTTAACGTTGCCTTGCTCACCCGGCATGATCGTAGACAAGTTGAGTAGCGCTTGGCCACTCTTCTCACTTAACTCAGCATCGTCTAGAGCGGTCATCGCAAAGCTGCTAGTAGCACAAAGGCTAAGGGCTGCGATACTGATCGTAAGCTTCGCAAGATTTAAGATCGGGTAACTCATACATTTGCCTCCATGCAAATATCTATGTCTCAACATCTACAAGCCAACTCTGAGGCCGTAGCAACTAAACTGCAAGTCCTATCGGTTGTGAGATTCAATCCACAGGACGTATGGTTAAATCAGAGATCAACCGACCACCGGTCAACACAGCCCGGCCCAACGTTTGAGGGTTACCCAGTGGCCCAGCAGCAGATGCTGGGTAGAAGTTGATCTCTCCTACGCTAAACACTTGGTCTGGCTGGTTGTTTGGGTTGATGCGGATATCGTTGTAGAACCGGCCGCCATCTTCAAGTATGTCGATGCGACCATCTGCAATTCTGACGCGGCCCGTTAACTTATCGAAACCTACCGTGCTGCTGTCGCTAGGCTCAACGATTTGCAGGAAGCTTGAGGCGTCTGGGTTTAAAGTCAGGTCGACCGCGTATCCGATGTAGTTTTCACCTGCAGCGTTGTTGGCTGGCAGCAGATCAAAGTTCAGCTGACTCGCACTGATCCGGCCCCTGAGTGCAACGAGGGTGTCGTCTTGCGTGACAAAGCTGGTTGGTCCGCCCTGTAACGTGTTAGCAGTACTTGGAAGTGCTCCAGCGGCAATCTCGGTACTAAACACCACCAGGAACTGATTAAAGTTTACGTGGATACCTTGGTTGCTGATCCCTGCAACCCCTTGACCCATAGCCAGTAGGTCAATGTTTCGTAAGCCAAGATAGATGTCACCGACGTTATCGGTGATCAGTAAACTGGTGGTTTTGGTACCGTCTGAGTTAACCCCTTCAGTAGAGACACCAAAACTCAAGTTTAAGCGATTATCAAACTGGATGTTGTTGCCTGTTTTAGCTGATACCAAGTTGCCAGCACCGGCACTTGAGACAGTCACGTTACCATTTAGGTTATAAATATTGGGTGAGATTCCAAAGCTGTTTGACGTCGGCGGCGGTGTATTGACCGTGTTGTTGGCGTTTGCGTTTAGAGTAAATTCAGCTGTTTGCGCGATACCCTGTAGCTCAAAGCCTCGATTTAAGATCGCCAATCGCTCGCCAGATGTCAGGTTTTGCACATAATCAGCTGGGTTGGCTAATTGGGTCGCGATATAAATACCGTTTAGCCGCGTGTTGCGAGCTTGCGCCAGCTCTGTTTGTGGCAAAGACAACTGATTGATGTTAACCAAGTTGATGTAGGTTGTGCCGAAACTAAAAGGAGCTCTGTCTTCATATGGATTGAAAGGCTTGATGTTAGAAAACCTCAGGCCATAACCGTTTGCACCCGCTTCAGACAAATCAAACGAGGTGGATTCTGTTAGCTCACCGCTCAAGCTGACTGCGATCCCTTTGCTACCGACCACTGACAAGGTTGGGTCTAGTAACTGAGCACCCGAAGTCGCGTTGGTACCGCGCAGGCTAAGCTTGGTGTTAACCACCTCTCCAGAAGCACCAATCCTGGCAATCCCGTTTGCGGTTGCTGAATCGTAAGTGTTGAAGTCAGTCCCAACGTTGCCTTTATGCAGCAGCGCCAACTGGATACCAGCGTCCGATCCGTTTGGGTTCAAGGTGATCGAGTCAGCATCCACAACAAAACCGCCCGCATCATCGACATAGACGCTACCACGCAAGTCAACATCGAGTCGCAGATTACCCAGCACTAACTGGTTATTGATCGCGCCCGAGTTTTGGGTTTCAGTGATGAACACATCTGCGTTGTCCAGTTTGAGCTTAATCTCAGCACTGCCCTGACGGTTTAAAAAACCGTTTGAAGTGTTGATGCTGAGCAGCGTATCTTCAGTGGTTTTGAAGGTAAAGCGGCCAAGGTTGGCTGGTGCCACTCCGTCAGTGGTGTTGTCCAGTGTTAGGGACTCCGCATCTATGGTGACCGCAGAAAGTCTAATCTCGGCTTGCAGGGCGGGCTGACCAGCTGCGTTGCTACCAGTTTGCAGCTGCAGGCTAGTGTTGATGCGACCGCCAGGTACGGCTGGAGCAACTTGGGCGTTGTTGATGTCAAGCACTCGGCCTGGCTCATCTTCATAACGTAGCCTGCCGATGTTAGCTGATGCAGCGCTTGCGGTTAGCATGATCCCGTCTTGGCCTGAGATCTCCCCCAGAGCCTGATCATCGATGGACTGCATCGCATGACAACTTCCCGCTACAATCAGAGCAGCGAAGCCGTATAGGCAATTTGTGTATGTAGAGCTCATAAGACAGATCCTTGTCATACTGGGCTATGGAGTAAAGTTAAAGATGGTTAGGCTACCGGTGACGTCTAAGTTGCCGTTGATGTCCAGACCGATAAACCCACGCTCGCGGCCCACATCAAAAGCGGTGACACCAGGGCCGGCCGCATAAGTTGTTCTGTTCAGATAGCCAGGCGTACCTGCAACATCTTGCTCAAAAGACAGGGCGCTAAACCCTAAGTTACGGATACGGATAGGCGACATGGTGTTTGCAGCGACGTTACCACTGGCGACATTGTTAAAGGTCAACTTTAATCCGCTGTTACCCGTGCCACCAATATCGGTGGCTCCGTCGATACGCATACCCTCAAAAGCGATCTGTCCCTGCAGCCCCTTAAGCACCAGCCACTTGCCACTGCGGTTGTTAGGTGAAAAGGCCAATCGACAGTAAGCCAAGTCAGCACACTCAAAGTTACCAGTTTCAGGGTTTTGGTTAAGCTGCAAATTCAGATCAAGTTTCGCGCCCGCCTGGCCCGTTTGGTTAGATAAATCCTGCTCGCTGATCGGCTCAAGCGCCAAAGCACTCACAGAGATCACTGGCAAGAGCACAGATAAGATACTGGCTTTAATCAGTTTCAGCATATTACTGCGCTCCTGTGGTGGAGAGCTTTAAGTGATTGATAGAGATACCGTCGATCACAGCTGAGCCTAGGTTATTGATAGGCGAAGTAGTGGAAGTTCGATAAGAAATATTTTGCGAATAAAGCGTTTGATTTCCACTGGGAGTGTAGTTGTCCAAAGGGCCCGCACCAAAGTTTATCCATGCAATGTTGGGATTAACCGAGTTACGGTCCCAGTCTCCCTCTCTGTTGGTACCAAACAATGGCTCAGCAGCTCGCTCATATTGGCCATCGGTTCTAAGATACTCCCAACCATCTGCACCAGGCCTTCTTCTGCGCTGGTACTCCGGATCACTGTAGTAGGGGTTTGCTGCATCAAAAGTTTTGGTCGTGGTTTGCAGTGAGCCAAATGACATGCCGTATGCGTCTTCACCTGAGTGTGCCGTGGTCTGGTTGGTCGCCGCGTTGTAGTTGGTGGAACCGATGGTGATGCTGCCGTGTGTGGCTGCTTCTCCGGCTGCGTTTTGACAGCGGTTAAAGTTACAGGTAGAGCCTGAGTAAACCACTCCACTATCGTTGAAACCAACCGAACCACGGCCAGTATAAGTCTCGCCGGGATTAGGGGCATACTGCTGGTAGCGCTTAGTGAGAATATTTTGGATGTTGGGTACGCGTGCAAGCTCCAGTATCAAATTGTTACCGCTGTTATCGATGACCAGTGGCTGATAAAGCTGGCCCAGAGGCAAGTTTACGTTTAGGTTGTAAAGTTTCAATCCTTCAGATGAGTTAAACACCGGCGCTGCTCTGTTGCCGATTGCCGGCGTGGTTAGGTCATCAATGGTGTTAGGGCCAACTTGTGCTGAACCAATACTCAACACTGAGCTTGGGTTAACGCTCCAAGTGGTGGTTCCGGTTTGTGAGGATATACGGTCGCGAAACAAGTTTTTAAGCACCTTGCCTTCAGTAGCATTTGGATTGTTCAAGTTAATGCCTGGTGAGGTCAGACGTGTCACGGCGCTCAAGCCTGTTTTGTTGACGTTTGCACGAACTGTTTGGCCGTCACCACTGTTAAGTCGAACCATGGCGTTGATGCCGAGGGTGTTGTTATAGGCAGCGATTGGTGAATTTCCCAAGGTTTGAAAGAGTCTGAGGTTCGATCCGTTGATCGAGAATCCATCCCATACGGCGTTGAGTCTAAGGCGCTCAGTAAACTGGCCAGCAGCCCCATCGATAGAAGCCGGATTGCGCTTGAGTATGTCGGCATAAAAACCTGCTTTAAGGTTATAGGCCGACCTAACTGCAGAAGATGAAGATGAGTAATCGACTGTATTGAAGTCTGGCGCTTTTAGCTCAACGAAACTTAAATCGCTTGCCGTACCGTTAAAACTAGGCACACCAGTTTTAGTTTTTGCCGCCAACTGAAAAGGATTTGAACCCGTACCCCAGGACTCAATCGGACGACCAAAACGCGAATCAAGATCAGCGTTGGTGCGTGTAGCTCCCAGCTCTTTGTTGGACTGAGAGAGTGCCAAGCCGTATATATAAGTGTCAGCTTTAGTGTAGTTAGTAGCCGCAGCTGGAGCGATGTTGTTAGGCCCCACTGGGATCAGGCGGACATAACCAGTGTCTGGTGTACCGTCTTCACCGTTAAAACGAATACTAAAATCTTCAGGCAAAAAGGCAATCGCCTGACCTGAAGACTCAGACATCTCTTCATCGCCCATCGCCTCTAAAGCATGAGCCTGAAAACCAACCGTGAACATAGCCAGTGTCAGGGCGCTAAGCACAGGGAGTTTGAAGTCGGGCGTACGAGTCCAGTGAACAGTCATCTGCGTAATCCTTTACTTGCCGTATCCACTTACAGGAACCAGTCCTTTGAAGATCAGGGCGTCAGTGATGTGTTGATGATCGGGTCGATCCAAATCCATGAGATCAAAACCCAATAAGCTAAGAAACTATAGCAAAGCCCGGGGTGAGTACAAAGACGAACCGATAAGCGTGACGTTTTGTAGACAATCAATGAAACTCAATCAGATTTTATTGAAAAATACCTAAAAATCAGTCATTTATATGGCTATGCGACATCACGACTTCACCCGCTTATCCTTAAAAAATTCAGCATCAGTGCTTTTAAGATTCGAACCCTGAACTACGCGGGGTGTCAGTCAAAAGCGATAAGCCCTGCGAGTGGGCATATTGCTGGCCCGGCAGTAACACAAAACAGTTTTAGCGGCTGGCCAGCTGAGTTAGCATCGTCAATTTGATCGAGGCCAAACCATGTTGTACTGCCTGCTCTCCCCTGCTAAAAAACTCGACATGGAAAGCTCATCGCCGATCAGTGATCACTCTACTCCAGCTCTGCTGGCTCAGACTGAGCCACTGATTGAGCGGGTAAAAAACCTGACGAAAGACGAGATCGGGGAGCTGATGAAGCTGAGCGACAACTTAAGCGAGCTCAACTTTGCCCGTTACGCGCAATTGGTTAAAAAGCCAAATCTGCAAAATGCCAAAGCAGCAATCTTCAGTTTTAAAGGCGACGTCTACCAAAGTTTTCTGGCTGACACCCTCACTCATGATCAGATCCACTACGCCAATCAGCACGTTGGGATCTTGTCGGGTTTGTACGGACTGCTCAGGCCGCTGGATCTGATGCAGGCTTACCGCCTTGAGATGGGGACGCGGCTTGATACGGCGCGCGGGGAGAACCTGTATGACTTTTGGGGCAGCGCAATCACCGATCAGATCAACCAGCAGATAGAGGCTAACCAGATCACCACCGTCGTCAATCTGGCCTCTCAAGAGTACTCAAAAGCGGTTGATCTTAAGTCTTTAAGCGCTCCCGTGGTGACGCCGGTATTTAAAGAGATCAGCGATGGCAAAGCTAAGGTTTTGGGCCTATATGCGAAGCGAGCTCGCGGCGCGATGGCTCGTTTTGTGGTCACCGATCAGGTGGCAAATGCCAACGGTTTAAGGGACTTCAACTGGCAGGGCTACCGCTTCGATGAAGCACTCTCAAGCCCCAAGGAGCTGGTGTTTACTCGTCCCAAACCGTAATTTGGGATCACACTCAGGGCAAGTTGTGGACTCTGACTTGGGCGGTACCCAGTAGCTGCCCAAGCGCTCATCGCACAGGCGATGACTTAATTGAGGTGGCTTGATTAAGGCCGCCTAGTTTGAAGGCTTCTTTATTTTGACGGATTCTTTAAAAAGTCACTTCCTCTAAACTCTCAACCGCCTCAGTCGTGGTGCGCAGCACCTCCTCTATGGTGGTGACTCCCGCGATCACTTTGCTCAGACCATCGAAGCGGATGCTGTTTGTCTGCTCTCGCGCGAGCTGCTCAAGCGTGTGCTCGGCGCTGCTGCTGTGAATATGGCGCGCCAGCGTATCGTTGATCTGAATCACCTCGTAGATCGCGGTTCGACCCCGGTACCCCAGCTGATTGCACTCGGCGCACCCCATTGCAACCGGCTGCATGGCGGGTGCTTTGATCCCTTCGCGCTCAAACAGCTGTTTTTGCGCGGCGTCGGTAGGCGACTCGCTCTTGCAGTGAACACAGAGCACTCGCACCAAGCGCTGCGCCACCATACCGATCAGTGAGCCCGACAACAAAAAGGGCTCGATCCCCATGTCTCGCAGCCGCGTGATCGCACCGATCGCGGTGTTGGTGTGCAAGGTTGAGATCACTAAGTGCCCGGTGAGTGAGGCTTGTACGGCGATCTGCGCGGTTTCCAGATCACGGATCTCACCAACCATGACCACATCGGGATCTTGGCGGAGCATGGCCCTCAAAGATCGGGCAAATGTCATCTCTACTTTGGGGTTAACCTGGGTTTGAGAGATCCCGTCTATCTGATACTCAATCGGATCTTCAGCCGTCATGATGTTGCGCTTGCCGTCGTTTAGCTCAGACAAGCTGGCATAAAGGGTGGTGGTTTTACCCGAACCGGTAGGTCCGGTGACCAGCAAAATCCCGTGCGGTCGGTGGATCAGTGATTGAAGTCCGGTTAAGTCGACGGGCTTGAGCCCCAGTTTATGCAGGCTAAGGCGGCCATTTTGCTTATCGAGCAGACGCATGACCACGCGCTCACCAAAGCTTGAGGGCAAGGTCGATACCCGCACGTCGATCTCCCGGCCAGCAAGCTTAAGCGAGATCCGGCCGTCTTGCGGCACGCGCTTCTCAGCGATGTCCAGACGCGCCAAAACCTTGATGCGAGACACCAAGAGTGGGGCGAGCGCGCGCTTAGGACTGATCACTTCGCGCAGCTCACCGTCCACGCGAAACCTCACCGCCAGACGCCTCTCAAAAGTCTCTATGTGGATATCGGAGGCCTGCAAGCGGATCGCCTCACCCAAAAGCGCGTTGATCAAGCGCACGATCGGCGCGTCACCCTCTTGATCCATGAGATCTTCAGATTCAGGCACCTGATCGGCAAGCTCAAGCAGATCAGGGTGATCCTCGATCCCGTCGGCGACCTGCTGAGATGCGCTACCGGTGTCGCCCGCAAAGTGGGCTGAGAGTTTTTGCTGAAACTCCTCTGCGCTCAGCTCCTCAAGCGCCAAATCAGACGCCGCGCCGCTACCCATCATGCGCTTCACCTCGCCAATCGCGCTGAGCGGCGAGTCAGCCGTGATCCACAGGCGAGCGCCAGAGGTGGCATCGCCTGAGATCGGCGGCGCCAGCAGTACTTGGTGGCGCTTAGCAAAACTATAGGGGAGCGTAGGCAACTGATTCATGGGCGTAAAGCTTGAGATTTGAATTAAAGAGTAACTTTTTTTGTGGCATATGGGCAGCGGTTTGAGACTAAGTGACTGTAATATTGAGCGAATATTGGACAACTCAGATCTTGCGCACCGGCACGCCAAAACCAAAAAGAGCGCTCATGCGCTCTTTTAATCTTTCGTCTCACTTGGGTTTAAACCTGCTGGATCATGCAAGCAGCTTCGGCTCTGGCGCGAAACGCGACGCTTTAGCTCTCACTTTTTTATTGATCTTGTTGTTGAGCTTACGAATCTTGCGATCTAGTTTTTGCGCCATCGCAGCAATCGAGCCATACATGTCATCGCCGCTTGCCTGAACAAAGATTTCTTTTCCCGGTACCCGGAGGAGCGCTTCAGCCACATGAGAGTGGTGACCCTTGTGGGTTTTTTCGGTGTGATGGTTATCGACTGACAGCATCACCTTCATGCTGTTGATGTGATCGTAGTGTCTTAAAACCTTGGCCATTTTCTCGTTTACACTGTTTTGGATCGCCTCAGTGATGCTGATGTGGTGACCCTGAATACTGATATGCATAAGTAACCTCCTGATGTATCGGCGCAAGCAAAGCGCATAGCGCCAGTGGCCAGATTTATCAATAGGGAGGTTGCCGAGACAGGATCAAGAACTGATTAAAATCATGGACTTATAAGCCTAAAACACTCAGCAAGTAACTCCTTTAATCTCTCGTGACCACCCCTTAAAAGAACCATATCGAGGCAGCTAAAGCAAGCTAAAAATGACCACTTGCAAAGCTAAAAACTGGTTGAGTCAGCAGAGCCGGCACTTAGCCTTATTTAAATCACCTTTTTACGGTCGGTTGACGAGCTGATTCCCATCGACTCACGATATTTGGCCACGGTGCGTCTGGCTACCTCGATGTTACGCTCAGCTAGCATCGCAGTCAGCCTACTGTCAGAGAGCGGATTTTTGGGATCTTCGGCGCCGATCAACTCTTTGATGTTGGCGCTGATCGCGGTCGATGAGCACTCCTGCCCCGTACTACCGGTCACGTGACTTGAAAAGAAGTACTTAAGCTCATAAAGACCACGAGGGGTTAGCATGGTTTTGGCCGTGGTGATGCGGGATACCGTGGACTCGTGCAGTCCAACCTGATCAGCGATCTCGCGAAGTATCAGCGGCTTCATGAAGGCCTCACCCTGCTCCAAAAACTGCTTCTGCGCCTCCACGATTGCAGACGCCACCAGCACCACACTGCGGTTACGCTCAATCACGCTGCGCATGAACTGTTTCGCCTCACTGTAGTTGTTTTTTAGAAACTGCTGATCTGGTGTGTCTTTTTGACGATCAATCATCTGCACATAAACTTGGCAAAACCCAACTCGAGGCAAGGTGTCTGGATTTAAAAAAACCCGATACTGATCCTTAAGACCTGTCACGATAACGTCTGGCGGAGGGACTGACCCTGAATCACTCACCCCGATACCCGGCTCAGGATCAAGCTGACGCAGCACCGCTATCGCGGTCTTGACCTGCTCCAGACTTAGCTGTGTGACTTTTTGCAGCCTACGAATATCTTGGGAGCTTAGGTGCTCATGAGCACCAACTAAAGCCAGCGCCCATATTTTGGCGTCACTGTCAATTTCAAGTGCCCCAAGCTCCAGCTGCAAGCGCAAACACTCAGGTAGGTCGCGGGCACCTACTCCAGCCGGATCACAGTGTTGTATTAACTTAAGTACCACGAGAACTTCGTCTTCATCTATCTGGATATCTGTCATCCGAAGGTTGAGCGACTCTACGATCTCGTGGATCTCTGTCGCCAGATAACCCCGATCATCAATCGAGTCGATCAACTCAGCGCAAATCTGTTGATCGGTGGCGCTAAGCGGACGGGTGCTCATTTGCTCAAGCAGGCGACTGCGCAGATCGACTTGGGCAGCTCCATAAAATTCAGTTGACTCATCCCCAAGCGATCCACTACCTGAGGTGTGATCCGGATAAATCTGAGACCAGTCGGCATCGACGCCTAAATCATCGGGGAGTAGCTGTGTGTCGCCCAGTTCATAATCGACAGACTCAATTTCGGACTCTCCATCATCGGGTTCAGAATCACCTCCTTCTTCAGGAAGCTCCAACAGCGGATTGATCTCGATCATCTGCTGAATCTGCGCGCTTAGCTCCAGATTGGACATCTGCAGCATCCTGATTGCTTGCTGCAACTGTGGCGTCATGGCTAGGGATTGACCCAGTCCGACACCCAAACCCATTTTCATGCAGTAACCTGATTAAGCGGTGAAACCAAATCGTATCAAAACTTTGCGGATGATCTACAAGTAAAATGACCAAAATCAGCAATAATTGTGCCAATTTAAGTATCTCACCGTTTTTTCAGCCAGTTTTTCAGGGTGTGACTGAGATGTGATTTAAGTCATAATCATCAAAAATGAAAGGATAAGCTTCATGAAACACCCCCAAAAACTCAACTGGCTGAAGCTTTTGCTGTTGCCAGCTGCGATCAGCAGCTTGAGTGTTTTTTCAACCCAAGCGGTTGCTGTTAACGCTCTGCATAACCGCGTTTTAGATACCCGCGCCGCAGATTTGGCTCAAGAAACTGCCAAACCTGAGTCTGCTGTCGTCGCAGCAAAAAGCGGCAAAGCCAGCCCGATTCTCGTCGTTGAGGGGCACTTTGCTGGCAGTGAAGAGCTGCCTGATTTTAAAACCCAGACCTTGAAACCTATCGACGGCGCGCTTGAAGTTGAGCTGAGTAATTCAGATTTGATGGTCATGTCGACTGCAGAAGCTGATGCTGAGCCAGAGCAGATGGTCGACAGCGATGAGCTGATGAGTGATGAAGCTTTTGAGGCTGAAGTCGCTGAATCAGACGCTGCAGAAATGGAAGTCACTGAAACAGAAGAGCCAGCCGATGGCGATGCTTTTAATTTTGGTGATCAGCCAGAAGTTAGTGAGGGCTCAGACCCACTGAGGTTCATCAATAAGCCAATCAATTCGTTTAACTCAGCTTTAGACAAAGCTGTACTCAAACCCACCGCTAAGGTTTACCAAAAAGTTACTCCAGCCCCGGTCAAAAGCGGCGTGCGCAACTTCTTTAAAAATCTGCGCGAACCTTGGACGGCGGTCAACTTGATGCTTCAGGGCAAGCCTGCTGATTCAGCCAAAAGCTTGGGACGGTTTACTCTGAACACCGTCACCTCTTTAGGTTTTGTTGATGTGTCAGCCAAGTACCAAGGTCTAAGCATCCCAAAAGAAGACTTAGGGCAAACCTTAGCTGTCTGGGGCGTGCCAAACGGTCCTTATATGGTTCTTCCGCTGTTGGGCCCAAGTACTTTGAGGGACACAGCAGGATTGCCATTTGACTCAGCTGCTTACCCACCCGCATACCTGCAAGACGACGCCACCATGATCGGAGTCACCGCAGCAGATGGCATAAGCCTTCGTGCTGAACTGCTCTCAATTGATGGGCTGGTTGACCCCTATGATTATGAGCTACTCAAGTCGGTCTATTTGCAAAATCGCGCCTATGAAATCAGCCGTAGCGGTTCAGCCCCAAGCGCTGAACAAGAAACCTTTTCATCCGAAGGCTTTGGCGACTGATTTTGGGAATCAAAGCCAGCTCTGCTCTGGCTCCAATCCTGCGTTTGAGTTGATATCTACATCAACTCAGGCGTTCAGGCATACTTCGGGCAGTCTTTAACCATAAGCGATCTACCTTGGCCAGAAAACCGCAACAAAAAAGATCCATCGAGCGCAAATCAGCCATCTTGGATGCAGGTTTCACCTCCTTAAAACTAAACGGCATCGACGGCACAACCACTAAGCACATCGCTGATATAGCAGGTGTTTCTGTGGGCAGTGTCTATGAGTACTTTAGTAGCAAGGAGGATATCTATGCGCAGATGACGAAATTGTTTGCCGATGAAATCGTCAAGATGATTCAAAAAAGCCTGCCGCAGATTGTTGATTTACCACTTGGGGAAGCCGTGCGGTTTCTGCTTCACCGCTATAAAGACTTGCTCGAGCAAAACAACGAGCGCTTTTTGCAGCTACTCACCCACCAGTCACGGTTTGCGATCGATCAATATGTCAAAGAAGCGGAAAGCTCTCTAATGGCTTTTGCGATGACCTATATCAGCAAACACCCCGAGCTCTTAAAAGTAAATGACCTACTGACCAACTCCTACGTGCTGATCAACGCCGCTGTCTTTTCAGTGATCCGCTACCTGAGTCAACCCAACAGCATGATTGAGTTTGATCGGGTGGTTGAGGTCATCGTGCAAATCATCGAACACCATATCGAGGCCTTAACCGGGCAACCTTCAAAAACCTAATCACCAATTTACATATGATTGCAAAAAACCCGCCAGAGCTCTTAAAAGCACATTTGTTCAGTATGATCTAATGTGCTTTTACCTCTACTGTATCAATCATGCCTGAATCAACAACACCGCCCGTCGACGCCATCCAATATAACGAAATCATCCAAACAGTAAATGAAATGCTCAGCAGTTTCTGGGAACGTGTTCCGCTCTTGGTTATCGCTTTAAGCGTATTTGTTCTGTTTTACTTACTCTCTAAAGTCTTTAAAAAGGGCGTCTCTAAGTTCATACAAAAAGAAGGCTCAGATCACCAAAATCTGGTCACGGTTTTTAAGCGCCTAGGCGGCGCAGTGATTATATTTTTGGGTGTACTAGTTGCCCTTGTCATCGCGGTTCCTGGATTTTCAGCTGGCGAGTTGATTGGTGCCTTGGGAATTGGATCGGTTGCGATTGGCTTCGCCTTTAAAGACATTTTTCAGAACTTATTGTCTGGAATCTTGCTGCTCATCAATGAGCCCTTTAAGGTTGGCGATCAGATCATCACTGGTGATTACGAGGGAACGGTTGAGCGGATCGAGATACGGGCAACTCACATCAAAACCTATGATTCACGCCGCGTGGTGATCCCAAACTCACAGCTTTATACCAGTCCGGTTATGGTCAATACTGCCTACGCTGAGCGCCGCTTGGAGGCGGAAATCGGCATCGGTTATGGAGATGATATCGAAAGAGCACGCAGCGCCATGCTCGATGTTTTGGCCAACACCAACAACGTGCTCAAAACCCCAGCACCTTCGGTTATCAATGTATCGCTGGGTGACTCAGCAATCATCTTGCGAGCGCGCTGGTATGTGTCATCTAGCGATCAAGCCAGTAAAGTGGGTTCGATAGACGCGGTACTGACCAAGATCAAATACCGCCTAGATGCAGACGGTATCGACATGCCCTACCCCACTCAGGTTATCCTGATGCACAATCAGTCCGAAAGCACCGACGGCGACCGCAGCGCGCAGCGTGAGGGGTGGCCAACGGACATGGGGAAGGGAGCGGCAACTAAGCCCGCCCGACTGGTCAGCGCCAACCCAGACAGTTCCAATCAAGACAGCGAATAAAACGACCCGGCACTGGCCGGGTTTTTTCTTGTTTGAGCTCCCAATAATCAGTAGGATAAACCGTCTATAGGCAGGTCAGATGGGCAGGAAATCATGAACAAATCGGCAGGCTCAGGTTCTTTTAAATCAGATACTGGCGTAACAGCCAAACCCGACTCTGTGGAAACAGACGCTGTATCGAGCGCCGCCTTAAGTCTAGATGACACCCGCGCGCTGTTTGGTTTTGATGATGAGCCAGAACCGGTGATTGAAACCCCTAAACCCACTCAATCAGCAGCTCAGATAACCACGCTTCGCGGAAGCCCTATCACTCCTGAGCGCATCAAAGATCTAACGCCAACTCGGATCACTCAGACCCAACAACCTCTAGATGAGCTATACGTACCCCACGTGCCTCAGCGCTTTCACCAAGCCGATCGCCGTCAGCTGATACTCGACACGGAAACCACTGGTCTTGAAGCTCACAACGGAGATCGCGTTATTGAGGTTGGTATGGTCGAGATGATCAACCGCAAATTTACCGGTGAGAAGTTTCACATCTACTTAGATCCTGAGCGCCCGATGGATCCCGAGGCGATCCGTATCCACGGCATCACCTCTGACTTTTTAAAGAAAATGCCCAAGTTTGAAGACATTGCTCAGACGCTCTTCTCTTTCATGCAAAGCGCTGAATTGATCGCGCACAACGCCCCGTTTGACATGGGGTTTTTAAATATGGAATTTGAGCGTGTTGGTATAAAGGGGTTCTCAAGCAAAGCAAAAGTAACCGACACGCTGGCACTGGCCAAGGGTAAGTACGCCGGACAGAAAAACTCGTTAGACGCTCTGGTTAAACGCTTAGGAATCATCACAAAAGATCGGACATTTCACGGAGCACTGCTCGATGCAGAGATCCTTGCAGATGTTTATCTGAATATGACAGGCGGTCAGGTCACCTTAAGCCTCAGTGATCAGGTCGCAAGCCGTGATCATGTTAAGCTCAGTGGTATCAGCTTTTTTGTTCAGCCAGCCAACCAGCAGGAAGCCTTGGCACATGAACAAACCCTAGAGCTGCTCAGTGAACACAACCCGGACGCTAGAGCGCTCTGGCACTAAAATACAGGTCCAAGGAAGACTCTCATGCATACACATCTCAAGCAATTTGACACCAGTGCACTGCATCAACTCAGACCTGAAGTGAGCAGTGTCAACCAGCAACTTGAGCGCATGCTCAGCCAATATGCCGATGATCTTGAGTCAGTTGCCGAGTTAGCGGACGCTCAGCAAATCAGTGCTCAGCTGGCTAAAGTGATGAAACTGATTGAACTCAAAGGCGCTGATCTACTGCTTGAAGAAGTGACGCAGGGTTTAAAGGAGCTAGAAGACGCGGCTCCTCAACCCATGCCACAACTGGTGCTCGCACTCTCGCTGGCGATGATGCTGTTTTCACGCTACATGGACTTCGTCCTACTCAAAAAGATCCAGATGCCCTGCTTGTTACTGGGCTCAATCAATCAGATACGCCGCTCTGCAGGTCGATCGCTGTTGCCGACTGAGCAGCTGGTTGATCTTGAAACTAAAGTTAAGACCACTCAAATCAAGTGGCCCAACTCACAAATAAAGGGACTTAAAAACAGCGTGGCGACCCTGATAAACCCTTACAGCACCAAAGACAAGAAACAGCGTGCATGGGAGTATCTGGGTCGGGTCAGTCAGCGGATAAATGAGCATCGCTTCAGTGACTTTTTTGAGGGGCTGTCAACACTGAGTGCCAAACTCAAGGACAAGCCTTTACTGCTGTTCGTTCAACAATTTTTGAGCGCCCTTGAAGAGTTGCCAAGATCCTCAGAGGATGGAAAAGCTCAGCTTCAGCGCAACCTGTCTGCACTGCTTGAGATGCTCTCGAGCGAACCGGGTGAGCCCAGCTTTTACGATCAGTGGGTCAAACATGATTACTTTATCTATGGGCCTGATCGGGATGCGATCACCACGATTAACCAGTTGATCCAAACCGAACTGAGTGAACTTAAAACTGATATTGACCAACTGGCTCACAGCGACAGCTTTGACACACTTCAACACCGTGATTGCTCTATCCGCATGCGCTCTATCGCGCTCAGGCTTTACGTCATGGGCTTAAGTAAAGCGGCCCACGCTGTCATGGAGCAAGCAAAATCGCTCGCTAACTGGAAGCAGCTTGGCCAAGCTGATCAGTACAATGAGCTCATGAACTCCCTGCTGATCTCTGAAAACGCCGCCGCCATGATGGCGATTGATCACACCCCAGGAGCCATGAAGCCGCCCTTGAACAACACCCAAATCTCAATCCACAAACTCAGCGTCGCCTACGATCAACTGATTGATGAGTCACGTGCCTCTTTAGCGCGTGCGCAAGATGCCATCACCACTTATGCAGGCAGTGCGACCAAAACAACCGATATGATCGAGAGCCTGCCTGAAGAGCTCAGATCCGTGAGCGGAGCACTGTTGTTTTTAGAGGTGCCAAATGGCAACAAATTGATGATCCACATCGCTAGGTATCTGGCGAGTGTGATCCAGCACTCCCAAGAACTCAGTGATGAGCAGTTAGAGCGGATCGCCGACATAGTCAGCAGCGTCGACTACTTCTTAGACTCCTTAAAGTCAGGTCGACCTACCGGACAAAAACCCCTTGTTCGCGGCGCTCAAAGCTTAAGAGCCCTTTTGGCAGCCTAATTCTGATGACATTTGAAATCTTGCAAGACAGCGTGATAGTTGCCCATAAGGGCAGCATCGCCTTTTTTAATCAAAACCTACTCACCCAAGACCACATCACCCAGTCTGAAAGTAAAAAAACCCGTCGCGTTTTCATGCAGAGGTTTTGGCTCGAGGTGCATGACCTGGACTCTATCGAGCTAAAAGTAGAGCCTGAGTGGGTCAGTCTGCGCTCATTGATTGGCTCTCTGAGCGGTGAGCAGCTCTACCCGTTGTTTAAATCCGCGCACATCAGTTACTGGCTGTCCAAAAATCACTACTGCTCTTGCTGCGGCCACACGCTTAGGCATGAATTTGAGCCGGTATTAAAGGCGGTTTGTGTGGCGTGCTCACACCAAGCTTATCCCAAGATTCAGCCCTGCATCATCGTTGCTGTTAACCGTGGCGATCAAATTCTGTTAGCGAAAAATGCCGCCAATAAGCGAGATTTTTACAGTCTAATTGCGGGCTTTGTTGAACCAGGTGAGAGTCTCGAGCAGGCTGTCGCGCGTGAGGTGCTGGAGGAAACCGGTCTGAGCATCAAGCAAATTGAGTACTTGGGTTCTCAGCCATGGCCCTTTCCCATGAATCTCATGATCGGCTTTAAAGCCGAGTACGCAAGTGGTGATATCGAGCTAGTTGATCAAGAGCTGAGCGATGCTCAGTTTTTCTCAAGTGATCAGCTGCCCACCTTGGCACCTGAAGGTTCGATTGCACGGCGAATCATCGATCACTTGTTGTATGGTAGGTCGCTAGAGCTGTGACGGTAGTCAGCAAACCTAACGATCTAACCGCTGGTGTTGACCAGCTTGTTGCTGCTGAGCTCAGTCCTGCTGAGATCGGTTCTGACAAGCTTGATCGCATCAACCTGATCGATGACTTGTTGCCGCAAACCCAGTGTGGTCAGTGCGGCTTTGTCGAGGGCTGCCGCCCCTATGCAGCAGCCATGGTTTTATCAGATGAGCCGGCCAACCTTTGCGTGCCCGGCGGTCAACCGCTCGCTGATCAACTAGCCAAACTGCTAGGGCAAGCACTCAAACCCGCTGCACCTTCCCAGTGGCCAATTGATCCTGTTACCGATAAACCAGTTGAAGTAGAAGCAGTGATAGATGAGGCGCTTTGCATCGGGTGTTATAAGTGCGTGACAGCCTGCCCAGTCGATGCAATCGTCGGGGCGGCCAAACTCATGCATACCGTGATCGCAAGCGACTGCACCGGCTGTGAGCTGTGTCTTGAGCCTTGCCCGGTTGACTGTATCGATCTGGTTGAAGTGAACACGCAAAAGCTTAACCAACCGCACTTGCGCAATCAATTTAAAGCTCGCCATGCTCGCCATCAAGAGCGCTTAAGCGGCCTAGTAAAACACGCAAAAGGTTCGGCTCCAATCGTCAGTGCCAAGCAAACTCAAGCTAGTTCAGCCTCAGTCTCCCCCCTATCCGCTCAGCTCAGCGCAAGCTCCGCCAAAGCACGGATTGAGGCAGCTAAACTCAGAACTCAGCTTGCTAAACTCAAGCGCCAGCAAGTGGCTCTCATGGATCGTGCCCGCAGCGACACCGGAGCCGCCGATCCCAAATTGGACAACTTAAACGCTGAGATACAACATCTTGAGGCTCGTCTAAACAACAAGCCAAACCCTACAAACCCACCATCATGAACACCCCTGCCTCACGCCTTATGAGCACAGCCGATGTCGAGATATTTTTTGAGCGCTTGCAGCAGGCCAACCCCAACCCTGAAACCGAACTCAACTACCGCAGTCATTTTGAATTGTTGATTGCGGTACTTCTGTCCGCTCAGTCCACTGACATCGCGGTCAACAAAGTAACTCCAGCTTTGTTTGAGCTTGCGCCAGACGCGCATGCGATGGCAAAACTTGAGGTCGCGCAGATTGAGGAGCTCATCAAGACGCTGGGACTGTATCGATCCAAGGCTAAACATGCGCTGCAAACCGCTCAGATCATAAGCTTGGAGCACCAAGGCGCGGTGCCGCGCGATCGAGCCATGCTTGAGCGCTTGCCTGGTGTCGGCCGCAAAACCGCAAACGTGGTGCTCAACACCGCCTTTGGGGAGCCGACCATGGCGGTCGATACCCATATCGAGCGCGTCAGTAACCGCACGGGGCTTGCACCCGGTAAAACCGTGCTAGCGGTTGAGCTGCGCCTGCTTAAGCGCACCCCTAAGCCTTATCTGCAAAATGCCCACCATTGGTTGATCTTGCACGGACGCTACATCTGCAAAGCCAGAAAGCCTGTGTGTGATCAGTGCCCCGTCTACGATGTTTGCCGCTTCAAGGGCAAAGAGGCGATAGCAAGTGCTTAGTCTGAACTTCCAGCAAACTTAAAGCTAATCACGCGCCCCAAAAAGGCTAGATCCCACGCGGATCATGGTTGCACCATGCTCAAGCGCCTCACGCCAATCCGCTGACATGCCCATGCTCAGCGTATCAAAGTCCGCTTTATCTACACGCGCCTGCTGCTCCCTAAACAAAGCCTGCATACGCTCAAAAGATCCCGTCGCTTCTGGATCGGTGATGCACATCAGCCCGCGCAAAGTTAAGTTGGGCAGCTCAAGCACCTCATCTATCAAGCGCTCAAGCTCGCTTTGATCCACACCGCTTTTGGAGTCTTGATCATCTATATTGACTTGGATACAGACATTTAGAGGACTTAGATCCTCGTCCCGCTGCTTGCTTAGGCGCTCAGCGATGATGGATCGCTCGATGGTGTGCACCCAATCAAAGTGAGCAGCAATATCGCGCGTCTTGTTGCGCTGGATTGAGCCAATATAGTGCCAGATGAGCTTTTGATCCTTTAATTCTGCGATCTTATCCATGGCTTCTTGTAAGTAGTTCTCACCAAAGTCACGGTGTCCTGCGTCGATCAACACTTGGATTGCGTCGCTACTTTGCGTCTTGCTGACCGCCACCAGTGTGGGCATTTGACTGGTAGCAGCCCGCTCAATCTTTTGATTCAGATTGCGGTAGTTTTTTAAAAGCTCACTCATGCAAAGCCCCATCATTCGTTGTATATTGGATAACAAACCCATCGGCAAATTTAAAAGTTTTTTAGTTTGCGCCTCAAAGAACCGGAACTCAAACTATATGGATATTACTGAATTACTGGCATTTTCAGCTAAAAATGGCGCCTCGGATTTGCACTTATCGTCTGGCCTGCCGCCCATGATCAGGGTAGATGGCGATGTGCGCCGGATCAACGTGCCTGCGATGGATCACAAAGAAGTGCACCGCTTGATCTATGAGATCATGAACGACAAGCAGCGCCGTGATTATGAAGAATACTTAGAAACCGATTTCTCGTTTGAGCTGCCCAATATCGCCCGCTTCCGGGTCAACGCCTTCAATCAACAGAAAGGCGCGGCAGCTGTGTTCCGTACGATTCCCTCAGAAGTGCTCACCATGGAACAGTTGGGCATGGGTGCGGTGTTCAAAAGGATCTGTCAGTTCAAACGCGGCGTGGTTCTGGTCACTGGACCGACCGGTTCAGGTAAATCAACTACGCTTGCGGCGATGGTCGATTTCATCAATGCGGAGCGCTTTGAGCATATCCTCACCATCGAGGATCCCATCGAATTTGTACACAACAGTAAAAAGTGTCTGATCAACCAGCGCGAAGTCCACCGAGACACGCTAGGGTTTCCGCAAGCCCTAAGATCGGCGCTGCGTGAAGATCCCGACGTGATCTTGGTGGGTGAGCTTCGAGATCTAGAAACGATTCGCCTCGCGCTCACAGCTGCTGAAACTGGTCACTTGGTTTTTGGCACCCTGCACACCACCTCGGCCGCCAAAACGATTGATCGGGTGATCGACGTGTTTCCAGCGGCCGAAAAAGACATGGTGCGCTCGATGCTTTCTGAATCACTGCAAGCGGTCATCTCGCAAACCCTACTCAAGAAAACCGGCGGCGGGCGGGTGGCTTGTCACGAAATCATGATGGGGACACCTGCGATACGCAACCTGATCCGCGAAAACAAAATCGCCCAGATGTACTCTGCTATCCAGACAGGCGCTGGAGAGGGCATGATCACCATGGATCAAACCCTAAAAGATTTGATCAGTAAGGGTCAGATCTCACGTGAAACCGCTCAGCGCGTCGCCAAACAGCCCGATCAGTTCATCTGATTCACCCAACTTTTTTAAAGGATTGACATGGATTTTGATCAGCTGCTCCAGCTTATGGTGAAGAAAAACGGGTCAGATTTGTTCATCACCGCAGGCGTACCACCCTCGATGAAGATCAACGGTACGATCGTCAGGGTCACCAAAACCGATCTCACACCCGAACAATCGATGACCCTCGTTAAAAGTGTCATGACCGATGCGCAAAAAAAAGAATTTGACGAAACCAGTGAGTGCAACTTTGCGATCTCAGACAAAAATGAGTCGGCCCGTTTTCGCGTCAGCGCCTTTGTTCAGCGTGACCGTGCCGCTATGGTGCTGCGTAAGATCGAAACCCAGATACCCAGCTTAAGTCAGCTGACATTGCCGCCGATCCTTAATGAGCTGGCGATGACCAAGCGCGGAATCATCTTGTTTGTGGGTGCGACCGGTACCGGTAAATCAACTTCACTGGCCGCCATGATTGGTCACCGTAATCAAGAGAGTAAGGGCCACATCATCACGATAGAGGACCCCATTGAGTTTGTGCATCAGCATAGAGGCTGCATCATCACTCAGCGAGAAGTGGGGATTGATACCGAAAGCTTTGAGATTGGCCTGAAAAACACCCTGCGTCAGGCGCCCGATGTGATCCTGATTGGGGAGATCCGTAACCGCGAGGTCATGAGTTACGCGATCCAGTACGCTGAAACCGGTCACTTGGTGTTTGCCACCTTGCACGCTAACAACGCCAACCAAGCGATCGATCGGATCATCCACTTTTTTGAATCCGACCGTCACTCGCAGCTGTTCATGGATTTATCCCTGAACTTAAAAGCGGTGATCGCCCAGCAATTGATCCCAACGCCTGACGGCAAAGGTCGCAAGGCGGCAATTGAGGTGTTGATCAACTCGCCTCTGATCTCTGACTTGATCCGCAAAGGTGAGATCCATGAGATTAAGGAGCTGATGAAGCGCTCGCGTGAGCAGGGCATGCAGACATTTGACCAGGCTTTGTTTGATCTTTATGAAAGCGGTGAGATCACTTATGAGGACGCGCTTAAGCACGCTGACTCAGCCAACGATCTGCGCTTGATGATTAAGCTCGACAAAAACGATGAGGGTTATCTGGACTCAGCGACACGAGGTCTGACCATCGAGCCAACCAGTTAATTTGACCACCAGCCATAGCAAAATGCCAGCAATTAGCTGGCATTTTGTTTGGTTATGATCTTGTGTCTAAACAAAAAACTTCAAGCGCACAGACTTAAACTTTAGCTCAGATCCCTTAGATCTCAGCCATCAACGACAATCCGAACACAGCCCATAAAGGATCAGTGCGTGGTCGGTCAGCACAAAGCCGTTGGTTTCAGCAACACGCTGCTGCTCGGTTTCGATCGCTTGGTTATGAAACTCAACCACCGTCCCGCAGCCCTGACAGACCAAGTGGTCGTGGTGGGTATCGGAGGCGATCTCAAAGACTGAGACGTTGTTCTCAAAGGTGTTGCGCTCAACCATACCTGCCGACTCAAACTGAGTCAGCACGCGGTAGACCGTCGCGAGTCCCACATCCTCGCCTTGTTCCAGCAGCGCGCGGTAAACATCGTCCGCGCTCATGTGGTGATCGGGGGAGGACTCGAGTAGCTCCAAGATCCTGACGCGGGGTAGAGTGACTTTCAGGCCAGCCTTTTTAAGTTCTTGATTTGAATTGGTCATGGTTGGACTCCGAAAAGGGGTTTACTGTTTGGCCAGCACAAATCGCTTGGGCGGCTCAATCAAATGCTTTATAGTCTGGGTCAGTCGTGCCATTTAATCAAATATTTAGGATAAATTTGTCGCATGAATCGTATTGTGTCTTTGCTACTGCTCTGCTCTGTTTTTGTCGTGTCCGGTTGCTCACTGTTTCGAGTCTACGTTATTGACGTGCCTCAGGGGTCCCCTTTGACTCAAGATCAGGTTCAGCGCGTTGAAGTCGGTATGACCCCTGATCAGGTGGCCTATTATTTAGGCACGCCTAACATCAACGACACCATCACGCCGAACCGCTGGGACTATATCTATATGTACCTGCCTGGAACGTACGGCGACAAAGCGGGTATCGATAAGACCATGGGCGAGCAAAAACTCTCGATCTACTTTGACGCGACCCCAAAAGTGATCCAGATCGAGGGACAACCCTCGATACCGGCTGAGCAGCCCGTTACCCCGCTGCCTGATCGCCTGTTCTAATCAACTGCTCTAAAAAAGCAGCATAAAAAAACCACGCAATTGCGTGGTTTTTTAATGCTCAACCTTTAGTCAATTAACTGCTCAGCGTGAAATGCCACGTGATCCGCCATAAAACTCTGAACAAAGTAGTAGCTGTGATCATAGCCTTCATGCCGGTGAAGCTTAAGCGGCGCACCCGATGACTTGGCCGCAGCTTCGAGCAGCTCAGGCTTGAGCTGATCGCTCAAAAACTCATCACTGACCCCTTGATCAACCCGTATCGGACGATACACCCCGCCCTTCTCTAGCAGCAGGCTGGCATCGTACTTCGTCCAAGCCGCTTTATCTGACCCTAAAAAACGCTCAAACGCCTTCACACCCCACGGGCAACGCGTTGGGCTACTGATCGGACTAAAGGCTGAGATACTGCGGAAGCGCTCTTGATAGTTGAGCCCCAGTACCAAAGCCCCGTGCCCGCCCATCGAGTGTCCGGCGATTGATCGTTTGGCATTTATCGGTAAGTTGAGCTCTACCAGCTCAGGGAGCTCATCGACGATATAGCTCTCCATCTGATAGTGCTCACACCAAGGGTCTTGCGTCGCGTTAACATAGTAAGAAGCGCTCAAGCCAAAGTCGTAGGAGCCATCCGGATCGTCGGGCACGCCGTCGCCTCGAGGAGAGGTATCCGGGATGATCAGCGCGATACCCGCTTTAGCCGCCGCCGCTTGAGCCATCGACTTTTGCGAGAAGTTTTGATCGTTGCAGGTGAGACCAGAGAGCCAGTATAGCGCGGGGACCGGAGCGAGCCTCGCTGCTGGCGGCAAATAAACACTGAACTTCATGGTGCAGCCGAGCGCTTTGGAGGTGTGCTCAAAGCGCAGCTGATCGCCACCGTGACAGCGATATCCATCGATACGTTTCATGCTCAGTCCTCGAAGTGGATGACGCTGCGGATGCTTTTGCCTTCGTGCATCAGATCAAACGCTTCGTTGATTTGCTCAAGCCCCATGGTGTGGGTGATAAAATCATCCAGCTCAAACTCACCGTTCATGTACTGATTCACGATCGCAGGCAACTCTGAGCGCCCTTTGACACCGCCAAAGGCTGAACCGCGCCACACACGTCCGGTCACCAATTGAAATGGCCGCGTAGCAATCTCCTTGCCCGCGCCCGCCACCCCGATGATGACCGACTCTCCCCAGCCTTTATGACAGCACTCAAGCGCTGAGCGCATCACATCGACGTTGCCGATACACTCAAAAGAGTAGTCCACACCGCCGTCGGTCAAATCAACGATCACCTCTTGGATAGGCTTGTCGTAGTCTTTAGGGTTCACGCAGTCGGTCACTCCGAGCTTAGTTGCCAGTTCAAACTTATCAGTGTTGACATCCACCCCGATGATCCGGCTCGCGCCCGCCATCGAGGCACCAATCACCGCTGACAAACCGATCCCGCCCAGCCCAAAGATCGCGACCGTATCACCGACTTGTACCTTAGCGGTGTTCAGCACCGCACCAATCCCCGTGGTCACGCCGCAGCCGAGCAAACAGACCTTTTTAAGAGGCGCTTCAGGGTTCACTTTAGCGATAGAGATCTCGGGTAGCACCGTGTATTCGCTAAAGGTTGAGGTGCCCATGTAGTGGTAGATCGGTTTGCCTTTGCAGGTGAAGCGCGTAGTGCCGTCTGGCATGAGCCCCTTACCTTGAGTTTCGCGGATCTTTTGGCACAGATTTGTTTTGCCCGATTTACAAAATTTGCACTCGCCGCACTCTGGGGTGTAAAGCGGGATCACATGATCGCCCACGGCAACCGAGGTCACGCCCTCACCGATTGACTCGACGATCCCGCCGCCCTCATGACCCAAGATCGCTGGGAAAACCCCCTCAGGGTCCTCTCCGCTCAGCGTGTAGGCATCGGTGTGGCAGACGCCGCTTGCGAGCAGCTTGACCCGCACTTCACCCGCTTTGGGCGCTGCGACGACGACTTCTTCGATCTTGAGGGGCTCTTTAGCGGCCCAGGCGACAGCAGCTTTACAGGTGATTGATTCGGTCATGACTCTCTCCAAGTTTTGCATTAATAAATCACGGAGCAGCGCTCAGCGCAAACTCAGCGCGTAGGCCTTGTGTTACCTAGCGCCAAATGCCCACCCTACCAACATCACGCTAAGCAAGCCCTCACCTAACCTACCGGCATCGGCAACCATCAACCCAGCAGCACGTGAGCTGGATCTTTGTTCAATCTAGACGCGGGGACATTTGAGGTTTTTTAGCTTTAAGTTTTTTGGTTTTCATGGCGCGCTGTTTGCGCAGCTTCATGGGATCCAGCGGCAGGGGGCGGTAAAACTCGACTCGATCATGGTTCTTCAGCACATAGTCGCCGTCGACTTTTTGACCAAACACACCAAAGCTGAGTGCTTCAGTTTCGCTAAAGCGCTCATACCACTGGATCTGAGCCAAAAACTCACTCAAGCAGACACCGGATATAACCTCGTGCTGCTCGCGCTGGCAAAGTTCTGCTTTAGGGCAAAAAACCAGCTCAACCGTGATTGGCTGATTCATCGAATCAGCGCACCAGCAAAGTTTGCCAAAAGCTGATCAAGCTAAAGACAACCAACATTGGCACCATAAAGCGAATCACCACCCGCCACAGGTTATAGCCCACTTCGGTGTCAAACTTGAGCGACTTACGCAGGTGACTGATCTTCATGTTCCAGCCAGCAAAGATTGCATGGATGAGACAGGCGAGTAACAAGACGCTGAGCCAAATCAGCCAGAGCAAATTGTTAGCTAGCGGCAGTGACCAGAAAACTAGCATCAGCGCCACCACTCCCAAAGCACTAAAGGGGCTTTTAAAGCGGGTCAGCAGCAGGTTGTAGATGAGCGGCGCCAGCGCACAGGCAACCAACAGCAGTGCTGCGCTCATCGCAGCCACGCCTAGCGGCGTATTGGCACCAACAAAGCAGGCAAACACGATCCCGCTGATCAACTGGATAGCCCACAAGCTGATCACGATCGATACCGGCTCACGAGACTGATTGTGCTTACTGAGTGCTTGCTGCCAGTACAGACCACTGCCGACCAAGCTACCAGCGAGACCCAAACCAACCGCGAAACCGGCATCCCAGAAACTTAGCATGCTGATATGCCATGCCGCGATCAGATCAAAACCAGAAACCAGAAGCGCGATCACTGCACCTACGGCAGCGATGATGGGCAGCACGCGCAGCTTAAGCGCCGCTAGGGCAAACACCGCCAAACTGACCACCGCGAGCACCCAAGGATCAGTGAGTTTAAAACCCAGATTCACGCGCCCCATGGCCAGCGACTCGCCTGTCTCTTATACACATCTCCGAGCCCACGAGACTAGGCATGA
>OJBY01000071.1_pt1 | contig 66004 bp, 61 predicted proteins | sample 1591731 | NCBI WGS metagenome assembly OJBY01 (sample SAMN05416837, study PRJEB24817) | seawater metagenome | isolation source: Sea water | place: Canada:Atlantic | collected 2013-07
TCGTCGAAATGACATCGGCGAACATTCGGAAATTGGCCGCCCCGCGCGGAATGTCTATGTGGGAAGCCACTCCGCGAGGCTTACCAGTATCGGCCACCTCCGCTTCGAGGAAATCATCTGAACGGCGCTCAATCTCTGTCGCCACGGCAGAAATCAGCTTGACCCGTTCAGCGGTTGTCATCTTACCCCAAGGCCCCTGGAGCGCCTTCTTGGCAGCGGCAACCGCATCTGCAACATCGTCAGCGCTCGCCTCTTGAACGAGACCAATCTGCTCCCCGGTGGCTGGATTAAAATTGGGGAAGGTCTTTCGTTCACTTCCCTGGCGATAGGAGCCACCAATAAAGTTAAGAATAGTATCGTCCACGGGACGAGGGGATTTGCTAGACATTTGGATCGTTATTTCCTCGATATGATGCTGCCGGAGCGGATATCAGACCTATTTGGCGCCGATTGAGGCAAGACCTGCAGTGGCACATTCAATGTCCTGCTCCTCCGTCGAGCCGGAAACCCCGATTGCACCGACAAATTCGCCGTCGATCTCAATCGGCAGGCCGCCGCCAAACAATGCAATGCCCGGCTGCGACATGATACCGTCACGAAGTGCGGGATTGCCCGACACCATTTCATAAAGTTGCGGCGTCGGGATCCTGAAGCTGGCTGCACTGTAGGCTTTGTCCTGCGCGATTTTTGCTGATGGCAAGGGTGCGCCATTGGCCCGCAAGAAAGCGATGAGCTCTCCCCCGGGCCCGACAATTGCAACCACAATCGAACAACCAAGCTCGCTCCCTTTTGCAACAGTAGCTTCTGCTGCCTTGAGCGCCAGTTTATGACTGATGACGTTTACTGAGACTATCTTTTCCATGATCAGGTGTTCACCGTCATAAAGCGATCGGTCAGTTCTTTCTCGTAATAGAATATTGCCTTGCCGGCATTTTCGGCCTGCCACATCCGCTGGGGGTTGTCGGGGTAGTAAATATAGCCGCCGCTGAAGGTTTCATTTCGATTACCCGAAGGGTCGAAGAAGTAGATCGTCTGCCCGCGAGTGATACCGTGACGGGTCGGCCCGATATCAAGCGAAATATCGTAACGGCTGATAATATCGGCAGCGTGGCCCACATCGTGCCAAGATTCCAGGAAGAAGGAAGTATGATGGATCTTGCTATCCTCGGGATAGGCTAGAAACGCTACGTCATGTGCCTTGTTGCTGCACGAAAGGAAAATGCCGAGACGGTTCCCGCTTTCCTCATCCACCAGCTCTTCGGTAAGTGAGAAGTCGAGCGCTTCTACGAAGATCTTGGCTGAAGCGGAAATGTCGACGCCGTTGAGCGCGCAGTGATCGAAGCGCGTTGCGCGCATGCCACGAGGCTCGGCGATCCAGACATCCGGGTTTTTGGTGGCAGGGCCGGTTTCGGAAAGTTCCATCTCGGCGTAGAGTTCAAAGACGTGCTGCGTTGGGGTGTTGAACCGGATTTTGCGGCCTACACCGGGGTCCTCCCCTGCGGCGATAACCTCAACATGGACGCCCATGTCCAAAAGACGTTCAGCGAAGTGATCGAGATCTGCATCTTTGAGGACCTTGAAGCCCATGACATCCATGCCAGCGGAATCCGCTTCACGCAGGATGATGCTGTGCCGGTCAAACTCGTCGAAGGCTTGGAAAAACGCCCGATCACCTTCGCGTGCGACGAGATTAAGGCCGATACGATCACGATAATGCTTGATAGACTCTTCGATATCCAGAACTCGCAGCTGGACGTATCCGGGCCGAATTACTCCGGTTAATGCCATGATTGATATCCTCTATTTCTTGGCCTTAAGGCCGTTCTTGAAAAATTCTGTCACCATGCGGTTGAAGCTCGCCATACGTTCAATCTGAACCCAGTGCCCGCATTCTGCAAAGACATGCAAGTCCGCACGTTGCATCAGCGTGGCCAAGCGGACCGTTGAGTCCAGCGGAATGACCTGATCCGAAATGCCATGTAGTATCAGCGTCTCATGCGGCAGCGCGGCGATGTCATCCTCACTGCTTGCAAGCATTGCGACATTGGCCTGGCGATCAGCGCCTCCGAATGTGGCATTGTATGGCTCTTGCGCGCCGGGACGAATGCTGGCTTCATAGCGAGACTGGATCAGATCGTCGGTGAGCCGACTGTGATCCCACGCGAGATATTCCAACGACTCCCTCATCGCTTCCGGGGAGGGCTCATAGCCCCAGACCTTGTCAAGAGCAGGAGTGATCGGAAAATTCAGTCCAGCCGGACCCATCAGGACGGCGCGGTCGATACGATCAGGATGAGCTATCATGAAAGCCAGGGCGATGCCCCCGCCAAAAGAATTGCCAACGACTGAAACCTTATCAATCCCCAGTCCGTCAAGAAAACCAGCGAGTTGATCAACCCAAACTTGCTTGTTCTCTATCCGACCCTTGCTGTCTGAATATCCGAACCCGAACATGTCTGGCGCAATAGTGCGAAACTCACTTGCCAGCTCTGGCAGGTTTAGCCGCCAGTTGGCCCAGGCGGTTACGCCTGGGCCGGAACCGTGGATAAGCAAGACGGGGCTTCCGTCACCCATGTCATGGTAATTGGTCGCGCTACCATCAACGACGAGAGACTTGCCTATCTCAGGGCGGTCACCATTCTCTGTCATATTCGCCATATACCTTTTTCGACCTTCGGAATTTCACCACGTCCTGCATGCTGTGGAACTGCTTCACAATTTCAGATGTGCTGTCGTGAAGTCCACAATTTAATCCTAAGCAAGCCCCTCCGCCTGAAGAGCCGCGCCCACTGACGGACGCTGAGCGATCCGTCCGCAATAAGCACCAAGCGCAGGGTAAGCGCTCATATCAATGCCCACATGGTTGGGCCAGCCCAGCATGACAAAGAGATAGATGTCGGCCACGCTGAAACTATCTCCGCAATAATATTCTGCGTCGGACAGTTCCTCATTCAAGGCAGCAAGGTGCTGTTTGACATTCTCTGCAGCCGCAGCCTTGGATTTTTCGTCACTGCCAGGATGGAACAAAGGCACGAATGCCTTGTGAAATTCCGAGGCAAGGAAGCTGAGCCGACTGAGTAGAGTATAGCGATCAAATGTACCTTCGCTTGGCGCGAGACCGGACTCAGGCTTTTGGTCTGCAATATAACTTAGAATAGCAGGATTTTCGGTGAGAGTTTCACCGTTATCGAGCGTCAACGCAGGAACCTTGCCCGAGGGATTTACCGAAAGAAAATCCTCTCCGTTTTCTGTCTTGCGAGTAGCGAGATCGACCTTGGTCAATTCGAAATCGGCACCGATTTCTCTTAGAGCAATGTGCGGAGCCAGCGAACAGGCACCAGGACTTGCGAAAAGCTTCATAATGGACACTCCAGATTATGTAATCGGTTGGTAAAGAAAATGGGTTTCAAATGGGGGTGGCGAGCAGTGTTGGAATCCGCAAAGTATCGTACACACAAGTCCGGCTTCTTAAGCGCACTTCGGCGTCTGTAAAGTCGAACTGGTCCACATATTTTCCTGCATTATAAATGTGCGTTTCCCCGTCATTGCGCGTCTGGAAAACGACATAGCTTGATTCGGCCGAGACAATATTGCCTTCCTGTCCGGTAATTACTGAGCGTCCCGTCAGGTGGCGATTGAAATGTTCAGGAAAAACATTCGCTTTGCGTAAGGCTACTACCCGGTCGATAAGCATTCCCTTGCTATCGCAATACATGACTGCGGCTGGCAGTCCATTATCGACATTTTCGCGAGCAATGATCTGATACAGGCACTCCTCCACGAAGAATTCTGGCCATTGCTCCAGTCTCTCATCGTCAAGGCACAGGCCGTAGGCCGCATTGAGATCGTCTATGGCGCGCTGCGCGTCTTCCTGCGGGATGCTCACGCAGCTTCTCCTGCGGCATCCACCAGAGAATCGCCCATTAGACTCAAATACCCTTTCCAGAATCCGCGCACAGAGTTTTCGTCCATTCCCATAGGCGCATAATACTCTTGCACATCAATGCCACCCATTTCGACAAAGCTATGCTTGCCTTCGGCCCCGAGTGTGCCCTGCTGGCAAAGTTCCACTGCCTCACCGTCCTCCATCGAGATTAGGCCAGACGGCCCCACGAGATTCAGGTTTCTCAAGCGATGGCGCGTAGTTTCTTCATCGTCATCAGCATAGCCGAAATAGGTCCAGACCAATTCGGTCTTGTCAGGGCCATGAGTGACGATCTGACGCGTGGCCAGAGTATTTTGAATTTGCTGAACGACGACCGAGGGGAAGACTGACTGAATATGCAGTCCGACATCATCGTCAATCTCCGGGCGGAATGCGATCACCCTTTCATCTTGCAGCTTTGCCTCACCTTGCATCTGGCGATTGGCTTCGTCCCCGAATGAGCTGTAATCAACATCGCCCTTCGGCTTTGAGACGGTGAAGACATTGTGGAAGCCTTCCTCCGACAATTCACCGGCGCTTTCCTGGCTCTGCCGATATATGCCAAACGTCGGATAGAACAGGTGCAGCAGTCCACCGTGATAGCTGTCACGACTGTTTTCGGAATATAGCTTCCAGTTCCCCGCCATATATTGCCGCGCATAGCCCAGCACTTTGACAGGGCGCTGGAACACGCGTGCAATATATTTGCGCATAACCGGGCCGAGAAATTCTTCCAGCCCGGCAACGTCATCACTGAATGTACCGAATACCATTCCTTCGAAAGTCTCGACCCGAAGCTGTTCGAGCGAATGTGCCTCCAGATCGAAATCCTTTGGATAGCCGCCGACACCCTTCAGGCCGCGGCGAAAAGGTACGCCTGTCAGCTTGCCTGTCGCGTCGTAGGACCACTGATGATAGACACAAACGAATGCATCGTCAGCGCGATTTCCGCGCAGCGAACGGCATACCGTTGCCCCTTTATGGGCGCAGCGATTCACCCAAGCATGGATCTCTCCATTATCGCCCCGCACCATGACAATAGGCGTCTGCCCTACATGAGTTGACCGGAAATCACCCTTGTTCGGGATTTCGGCCTCCAATCCTATGTAGGACCAGGTTTTTCCGCGAAAGATATTCTTCTGCTCGGCAGCGAATATTTCAGGGCTGTGATAGACTGCGTAATCAATTGACGTGGGCGTCGAACTTTTTACCAGTTCCGGGTTATTAATGTTCATCAGTGCTCTCCCCAGCTTCTTCGAAACCGCCTCCAGAGGCGAGGCGCCCTGCGGTAAGCATGGCGCTCAGCATCATTTCGGCATCTGCCGTACCCTTGCCAGCAATGTCGTAGGCTGTGCCGTGGGCTACGGACATGTGTAGATAAGGTGGCCCCATCATGATCACGCAATTCCCTGAGAATCCCCAGGTCTTTACAGCGATATGTCCCTGATCGTGGAACATCGCGAGAACCATATCATAGCGCCCCTCGATACACTGGCGGAAAACCGAGTCAGGGGGGATCGGTCCTTCGACGTTAATCCCCTTGGATCTCGCCAGCTCCACCCCGGGAGCGATTACATCGCGATCCTCATCACCCGCGGCGTGTGGATTGAGGCCTGCAACGGCGATCCGGGGGCGAACGGTGCCCCATGAAGTCATCGCATCGTTCAATTGCTCGAGGGCACTCGCCACAAGATCTGATGAAATGACGTCGATTACCTGCCGCAATGGCATGTGATCGGTGAGATGAGCAACGCGCAGAGGCCCCGTCAAAAGCACGAGATAGCTTTCGCCCGGGGTTGGGCTGATGACCTTGTCAATCTTGCCCGCCATCTTCAGCGATCCAGTGCTGATCGGTCCCATGATCGTGGCGGCGAAACTGCCGTCACGTGCCAGTGCATCAAGCTCGTCGAGCCATTGCGCGCTGGCATGGCCTGCTGCTTCGGTATCCTCACCCAAGGGCAAAACACCTTCAGGCAAAGCGCCGGTATCGATGACATCGATAATGGCCGGATCGTCGCTCGGTTTCTCGAACTGCTGCATTACGCGCACCCGGGCATTCAGCCCGGTGAACTTCAGCGCACGTTCCACCGCCGCGGCAGAGCCAAGCAAAACCGGAACCGACACATCATGTACCCGGCCCGATGCGAGCGCTTTTACGGCAACCTCCGGGCCTATGCCCGCCGGGTCGCCTATCATGGTGCCAACGACCGGTCGCGAATCCGCTGCAGGTCGCCGATCAGAGGCTGTAGACATCCGCAACCTCCCGGAAAATATCCGTCGTTACGATTGTCTTCTTGCGCTTTATAACGAAAGTATCACCCGTCGGCTCAAGGTCGTAATGAGCGTGTCCGCTGAGAGTTGATACAGTCTCTTCTAAGAAAGAAGTGGTGTTCCAAGAAGTGCGAACATGAACGAGCCCGTCCTTCTCTTCCACCGCCAGAAGCGTGAACAAATGGACGGTCCGGGGTGGGGGCGTACTCGCAGAAGAGCGCCGCGTACGGATACGAAAAACGCGATCCTCAAGCCCGCCACGATTTGGGTAATAAATCAGCGAAACTTCATGCTGGGGATCGTTGGTCGGTCTTTCATGGTCGTCCCATGCAGGTACCCAGTATTCGGCATCTTCATGGTATAATTCCAGCCAGCTATCCCAGTCCTTGTCATCAAGAAAAAGCGCTTCCCGGCCAAGAAATTGGGAGACCGCCAACCAACGCGCGTTGGTGTCCGTCATTACGCCTCCTCCCGAATTCGTTCACGCTGAGCAGAAAGTTCCTCGCATTCGCTGTCTATCGCTTTTTCCATGATATCGACCCATTCATCATGGATCGCGACATAGAGGCCCTCGTCAGCCACCGATGGGCTGCTCTTGACGACATCGACATCTAGCGGCTCGCCGAATTTGCCTGGACCAGTCTCCCAGCGGGTCGCGCCACGAGACATCTCGTTATATAGACCTTCCCCTGCAGCATAGGCGGTTTGACAGTTATTGAACTCGGTCAGATCGTCAGGTGTGGCCATCCCGGTTGAGTTGAAGAAATCTTCATACTGGCGCAGGCGCAGCGTCCGCGCTTCCTGATCTTCGCCAACCGGGGCGATGCACACGGTGCTGATCTCAGTCTCATTGACTGAAATCGGCTGAATAATACGAATTTGCGTGCTGGTCTGATCCATCAAGAAAACGTTCGGAAACAGCAGCAGGTTGCGGATGCGCTTGTTCATCCACTTTGCCTTTTCGGCGCCGTGAGATTCTTCAAGCCAATCCAGGATCCGATAATTGGGTCGATCCATGTAATTGGCATAGTCTGCCCACAGCACAGTATGGCCATTCTTAAATGAGAACGAACCGCCATCGCGAGCCGAAAAACCATCGAAATCGATCGCCTTGGTATCGTTCTTCGATAGCCCCTCTACACGCCGCTGCACGGTCATGAAGTAGTTCGCATGCGTGGTCATCACGTGATAACCATCAAGGCCGTTCTCTACCTGCATCTTCCAATTGCCGTGATAGCGATAGCGATTGGTTCCAGGCAGAACTTCCATCTTGCCGGTCTTCGACTGGTCGGCAAACATGTCGATAAAGTCTTTTGACCCGGCAAGGTAATCAGCCAGCGGCTCCACATCAGCAGAGACGCTGCCGAAAATAAAGCCACGATAAACATCGAATTTTCCAAGTGGAACAAGACCGAGATCGTCGCGACTGAAAGCGGGCGAATATCCTCCGAGACTTTCATCAGTCACATCGAGCAGGTCACCACCTGACGAATAGGTCCAGCCGTGAAACGGACACATGTGATTGCGCTTGTTGCCGACGCGTTCGCGACACAGGCGCGCACCGCGATGGGTACAAGCATTGACGAATCCATGCAGCTCGCCAGCCTTGTTGCGCATCACAATAACGGGGACGCGCCCAATCTTGGTGGTTAAGAAATCGTTGGGTTCGGAAACCTGACTTTCATGCGCGAGATACACCCAATTGCGTTCAAAGATGTATTTCATTTCAAGGTCGAAAAGCGCTGCCTCTGTGAACGCCGTACGATCCATTTTGAAGATGCCGCGCTCTTCATCCTTGCTCAGCCAAGACCGCATGCGGGTCTTCAAATGTTGCAGATCAGCTATCTTGCCGCCGATATTTTCCGCGTCTTCCATTTTACTCTCCTATTCGTGACGCTTTTTAACGTCTTCGAAATCACAAAAATTCGAATCATTGCTTTGCAAGAACCAACCTGTGGTTACACGTGGCCAAGTCACTATGCAATGTATTGCACAATGGAAAACGTCTTGCTAGTCAATGACAGAGATGACGCTAACATGATTCGCGTCAGCGTCGATTCAAAAAAAATATGCCGCTCAATGGCGGTGCTTTGGGAGTAAGATTTGTGACGGCAGTAACCGAACTCGGCTATCTTGGCCTTTCTGTTTCCGATCTGGATGCGTGGCGTACCTACGCAAGCGAGATCGCTGGCATGGAAGTCGTTGACGAAGGTGAGGATGACCGCCTCTATCTGAGAATGGACCTCTGGCATCATCGCATCGCCCTTTATGGGAATGGCGACGATGATCTGGCCTATCTTGGCTGGCGTGTTGCCGGACCGGTGGAATTCGAAGACATGCAGGAAAAGCTGCGAGCTGCTGATATCGAATTCACCGTTGCAAGCAGTGACGAGGCAAAAGATCGCCGTGCTCTGGGCCTGCTGAAGCTCACTGACCCAGGTGGCAACCCTACCGAAATTTTCTATGGCCCCCAGGTTGATACCTATAAACCATTTCATCCCGGCCGGCCGATGTTTGGTGGCTTCCTGACTGGCTCGCAAGGGATCGGCCACTGTATTCTTCGCCAGGACGACGTTGAAGCGGCGATCCGCTTTTATCGGGTGCTCGGCCTGAAGGGGTCTGTTGAATATAAGCTCGACCTTCCCAACGGCATGGTCGCAGAACCATACTTCATGCATTGCAACGAGCGTCAGCATTCCGTCGCATTCGGCCTCGGCCCTATGGAAAAGCGCATCAATCACATGATGTTCGAATATACTAATCTCGATGATCTGGGCATCGCGCATGACATCGTCAGGCAGCGGGAAATCGACGTAGCTCTGCAATTGGGCAAGCATGCCAACGACCAGGCGCTGACCTTCTATTGCGCCAATCCTTCTGGCTGGCTGTGGGAATTTGGCTGGAACGCGCGGACTGCGCCGACCCAGCAGGAATATTATACTCGCGACATCTTCGGCCACGGAAATGAAGCGGCGGGTTATGGAATGGACATTCCGCTCTAGGCAAATTTTACCGAGCCAAATTCCCTAAAAATATGGAGTCCAAGGAGTCCAAATGTCAGATAAGTTGCGCCTATGTGAAGTCTCGGACGTCAAGGAAGGCGAGCCGATACAAGTTCTTCTCAAACAAATGCCTGCACTCGCGGTTTATAAAGTAGATGAAGAAATATTTGTAACCGATAACTTGTGTACGCACGGCAATGCAATGCTGTCTGACGGGTATCAAGAAGGTGATGTAATCGAATGCCCCTTTCATGGGGGCTCCTTCGAAATCAAAACCGGTGCGGCAAAGGCATTCCCTTGTCAGATACCAATCAAGACTTACCCGGTCATGATTGAGGACAATTGGGTTTGCATCGAAGAACCGGAGCAGGTGAGCTGATGTCCCTTCCCAGTATTGAGAAAATACAACAGCATCATATTGCAGTACAACTCAATGCATATTGCGCTGAACTCATAGATGATGATCGTCTTGAGGAATGGCCCGACTTGTTCGAGGAAAAATGTAAATACTCGGTTATTTCCGCCGAAAATAATAATCGCGGTATGTCTCTATCTGCGGTGTTTTGTGATAGTCGCGGGATGTTAGTTGATCGTATAGTATCTTTGCGCAAAGCTAATATCTTTCCTGAACACAGTTATCGCCACATATTGGGTCCAACTCGCATCGTTAATGCAGACGATTCAGTGTTAAAGTCGCAGACCAACTATGTGGTTCTTATGACCCGCAAAGATGGGCGGACAACAATATATAATTCGGGAAAGTATATTGATGAAATTGTCTTGACTGGAGACAGTCCGCGTTTTCGATCGAAAACAGCAATTTTTGATACGCACCTCATCGACACGATGATGGTTCGCCCGATCTAGGCATCATTAGGAGCCCAAAAGATGAGCACTACTGGATTGAAAGCCGAAGAACAGAAGGCTGGTACTGATGCATCGGCGTGCCGGGTTCCTTACCGGGTGTTCACTGACCCGCGCTATTATCAGGCTGAGCAGGATAAGATCTTTAAGGGCGAATGCTGGTCCTTTGTAGGACTGGATGCGGAAATCCCGGAACCTGGCGATTTCAAATCAACTTTCGTTGGTGAAACCCCTGTAATCGTGATGCGCGATACAGACGGTACAATAAATGTTGTCGTCAACCGATGCGCGCATCGAGGCGCGCTTGTGTGTCGCGAGGCACGTGGCAATCGCGCTAATCTTGAATGCGTGTATCACCAGTGGGCCTATGATCTGAAGGGTAACCTGATCGGTGTTCCTTTCCGTCGGGGGCTTAAAGGGCAGGGCGGCATGCCCGGTGATTTCGACATGTCCCAGCATGGCCTCCAGAAACTGAAGGCAGAATCTGTAAGCGGACTGATCTTCGCGACGTTTTCTTCTACAGTTGAATCCTGTCGCGATTTCCTCGGTCCGATCGTCGTCGAGCATATTGAACGGATAATGTGCAAGCCGATCAAGATTCTCGGCGACCAGCGTCAGGTTATTCACGGAAATTGGAAGCTCTACGCTGAAAATACGCGTGATCCCTATCACGCGAGCCTTCTGCATTTGTTTCACAACACTTTCGGCCTTTACCGTTCGACCCAGACCGGGAAGTCCGTGATGGACGAAAAGAAGCGCCATTCGCTGCTTTATTCAATTGCTGCCAGCAATGATGATGCTGCGGACAAGGAAGCCTATGGGGATTCTCGTACATTCGACACCGGATTCAGTCTGCAGGACATGTCGCTCCTGAAAGGACGCCAGGAATTCGATGATGGCATAACCTTGGTCATCCTGGCTGTCTTCCCGAACCTTGTTCTTCAACAAATTCAGAACACCCTCGCGGTTCGCCAATCGGTTACATACGGACCTGACGAATTCGAGCTCGTCTGGACCCACTTCGGTTACGAAGATGATGATGAGGAAATGCAGGCCATTCGGCTTAAGCAGGCAAATCTCATCGGTCCGTCCGGGCTCATTTCCATGGAGGACGGTGAAGCCGTCGAGATCGTCCAGAACGCAGTTGTCGGCGAGAATGAGGACGCTTCTTACATCGCCATGGGTGGGGGCGAAGCCAAGGATACGGACCATCTGGTTACCGAAGGCACGATCATCGGTTTCTGGGATAACTATCGTGAGATGGTCGGATACGATCTGGAAAATCAATGACCCGTACTATTGATTTCTATTTCGACTTCATCAGTCCCTTTAGCTACCTCGCGCAGCTGAAGCTTCCAGAGATTGCCCGGCGCAATAATTGCGAAGTGAATTATTGGCCGATGGATATTCCGGAAGCGAAAATCGCAGCGGGAAATTATGGCCCATCCAACCGTGAGGTTGTTCCGAAGATCAAAGTGATGATGGCGGATCTGGAACGATGGGCAAAGCACTACGAAGTGCCCCTGTCTTTTCCTGAAAGCTTCGATTGCGGCGACTGGAACTGCGCTGTTCTATTTGCCCGAGATGAAGGGAAGGCGGAGGCGTTCGTAACAGATGCCTATCGACGCATCTGGGGCGAGGGGATTGATCCACGCGATCGCAAAGAGCTGCGCGCATGCGCCGAAACTGCGGGCCTTGATCCAGACAAGCTGGTTGATTTTGTCGATTCTACGATCGGGCAGAATGAATATCGGAAGGCGAGAGCACAGGCCATTCAGCGCGGTGTTTTCGGTGCCCCCCTGATGTTTGTGAATGACCAAATCTTCTGGGGCAATGATCGACTGGATTTCTTGGAGGAATACTTGCGCAGTCGACAATAAATATAAGTCGATGGAGGCGATCCAATAATAATAACGGGATCGAATGGGAGAGCGAAAATGGGAAACACTACATACGGTGTCGCTATGGCGAGCACCATTCTAATGTCAGCGTCTGGGTTGGTTTCTTTTTCTGCGATGGCTCAGGAAACCGAGGCAGCTTCGGAGCAATCTTCCGAGAGTGTTGAAGAAGAGGCGCAGGAAACCAGTGTAGGCATAGGTGACATTATCGTCACCGCCACCAGACGCGCAGAAAACCTGCAAGACGTACCTGTAGCCGTCACCGCCGTGACTGGAGATACATTGGCCTCGGCAGATGTCTCTACTATCAGAACACTGACGCAGGTCGTGCCGGGTTTTGTAGGAAGTCGCAACATGGGCGTCTTTCAGCCGGTGGTCCGCGGTGTAGGTTCAACCGGCATTTCTATTGGCGACGAGCCCAATATTGCGACCTATATCGATGGTGTATACCAACCCGAATCCGCAGCGAACTGGATCGACCTCGTTGAGGTTGAACGCGTGGAAGTATTACGCGGCCCTCAAGGCATTACATTCGGCCGTAATGCCACCGGCGGATTGATCAACGTCATCACACCCGATCCGAGCTTCAGCTTTCGAGGCAGAGGCGCTTTCAGGATTGGACGCATGCGCAATGACGCAAATGATTATGACGCCAGGATTTATCTGACGGGACCAATCACCGATACAGTCGCGGCCGATTTTGCGGGCCTCTACCGTAAAAATGAAGGTTATATTGAGGATCTCGTAAGAGGCGGTGGTCTGGGTGACCAGCAGGTAATCGACGTTCGCAGCAAGCTGATGTACGAACCGAGTAGTCGCTTTAAAGTTGTGGTTACCGGTGAGTATTTCGACCAGGACAGTACGACAAATTCACCTCAGCCGATCGATGACAACACAGCGGGACGCCGTTTCCCGGGCGTTATCTTGCCCACAGGCCCTTGGCAGGCCTCACTTACTGACGTCCCCGACCTCAACCTGAAGCGTTGGAACATCGCATTGCACACCAGTTTGGATCTGGGTTCCGTAGTTCTTGATACAACAGGCGGCTGGATGAACCTTCGCTGGTTCCAAAACACCGATTCAGATGCAACTAATATTGAGTTGGGGAATTTCCCGGCGACATTTAACGTAGAATCCGGCAGTCAGGAAATAAAGCTAAGTTCTTCAAATTCGAGTCCGTTCCAATGGCTCGTCGGCGGTTATTTCTATCAATTTGGTGGCAATTCATATGTCGCCCCATTCACCGCACCGAGCCCTGACGAACCACTCAGGGGGCCAATTCTGGAACCGGAGCTGGAAGGCCGCTCATTCGCTGGGTTTGCTGAGGGCGTCTATGAAATTCAGCCGGGTTTGTTCTTTACTCTAGGCGGACGTTACACAACCGAGACTCGTAACTTTTCACAGCGTCTGTTTGGCAACCTCGTTGTTGATGATGCTGAAGAGACGTTCAATAAGTTCGATTATAAAGTTGGCGTACGTTATGAACTCGCTCCGCGAACCAGCGCCTACGCAACTTATGGAACTGCGTTCAAGAGCGGCGTATTCAACATGGCTGCGCTAAGCGACGAAGCGGTGGATCCCGAGACTATCGATGCGGCGGAATTCGGCATCAAGTCAGATCCATTCCCCTGGCTCCGCGCAAACCTTGCTGTTTACCACTATGATTACAAAGGATTGCAGCTCCAGTCAAAGGACAGCCTGGGTTCAAGTTACATTCTCCAAAACGCCGCAAACGCGAAGATCTATGGTGGTGAGTTCGAAGCTTTTGTTCGCCCCACTGATGATCTGAATTTACGCGCGGCTGTGGCCTATACGCACGCTCGTTATGAGGATTTCACCAACGCACAAGGTTTCTTCCCACGGGATGATGGCGGCAATTCGGTGGAAACCTTCGATGCCTCGGACAACACGATGACGCGGGCCCCAGAGTGGTCCGGTAGTTTTGGTGCGCAATGGGGTAGCGACGTCGGCGGTGGTCGAATGACTGTGTCGGGTAATCTTTCTTGGAGTTCGCGGGTCTATTATGATTTTGCGAACATTTTTTCCCAGCCATCTTATGCACTTATATCCGGATCAATTTACTGGTCTCCGGATCATGAGCGCTTCAAGATCGGGTTGTGGGGTACCAATCTAACTAATGAAAGTGTTCTTCAGACTATCCGTCCCGGCGCCTTGGGTACCGATGGATTTTATGAACAGCCACGAAAGATAGGGTTAAGTATAGAAACACGGTTCTAAAACGTGTAAACACTTTGGGAGAAGTATAGTGTTTAATCCAAAAAAAGACAAATGTTCACGCATATCATTGTTACTTACTACTGCAGCTTTGGGTCTTGTTTCAACTCCAGCTTGGGCGCAGGATCCAACCGATGAGGTTCCGGATGCTGCGGCGCAAGAGGATAGCAGTTCCGGACTAGGGGTAATTCTCGTCACGGCGCGTAAGCGGTCGGAGAATCTGCAGCAAACGCCAATCGCGATTACTGCCATGACTGGCGAAATGCTTGAAGAAAAGCAAATCGCCAATGTATCTGATGTCGCAAGGTTCGCGCCTAATGTGAACATCTCACCGGTTGCCAATCTTTCGGGATCCAGTGCTTCGATTACAGCGTTCATCCGAGGGGTCGGCCAGACCGATTTCAACATTACGGTTGATCCTGGCGTCGGTGTCTATGTTGATGGCGTATATGTCGCCCGCTCGGTCGGAGCCTTGCTCGACATGGCTGATGTGGAGAGCATTCAGGTCCTTCGAGGCCCACAGGGAACGCTTTTCGGCAAGAATACGATCGGTGGCGCGATCGTGGTCAATTCGGTTGAACCGCAACATAATTTCGACCTCAAGCTTGAGGCGACCACCGGCCGTTTCAACCGGGCTGATATCAGAGGCATGATCAATGTGCCGTTGAGCGATACGCTGGCCATCCGGGCGGTTGCATCCTACGAAACCCGCGACGGGTATCAAAAACGACTGTTCGATGGGGAATACCAGGGCGACAAGGATAGTTTCGGTGGCCGTCTGGCGTTGCGATGGGAGCCCACTCCTGAATTCACCGTCAATCTATCTGGCGATATCAATATTCGGCGAGAAGGCGTGACGCCCTCTTCCCTGATAAATCTGTTCGATTCGCCTGACCTGCTTCAGATTGTGGAGATCAACGATAGGGTCGTAGCCTTCCCAAGTGCCACCTATGCCTGGAACAAGCTGCGCGGTGGGGCCGGATTCTGCGGCGCAGATGGAGAATTGGCACCGGTCGATGATCCGCGCTGCGCAACCACCCAGTGGATAACCGACGATATTGATGAGACGTGGTCTAACGGGACAAACCAGTCAGATTTCGATCTATGGGGTGTCAATATGACGCTCGATTATGACTTCGGTGATGTTAGCCTCAAGTCCATTTCTGCGTATCGTGACCAGAAATCGGAAATCTTCTGGGACTTCGACCTAACGCCACATCCTTATCTTCAGTCTACGAACGATATCGACCTGTGGCAGGCATCGCAGGAACTGCAGTTGACTGGCAGCTTGTTCGACGACCGTCTACAGTTTGCCGTGGGTGCATATTACCTGAAAGAAAAAGGGCAGGATTTCAACGAGCTGCTTTTCGGGTTTGCTGACTTCATCAGTGGCGGCAAGATCGACAATGATAGCTATGCCGGATACTTCCAATTCACCTATGAAGTTACCGATCGGTTCTCAGTTACTCCCGGCATCCGCTACACCGAAGAAACCAAGCGGTTTGACCCGTCCTTCCAGACGATCTTCAATGACTACACTGCGGGCCTCCCCCTGCCGTATCCCGATGGCGTCTTTATCGCTTTCAGCCAGTGCATCGTGGGGCAACCGGAGCCGATTTTGATCACGGATCCGACCAATCCGCTGTTCGGCTTCCCGCCGCCAGGTGGATGTGTTCCTACTGACGTCAACCCGGGTGGCAATCATAACCTCCCAGCCGTTGAAGTGTCGACGGAGGCAAAGGAATGGACCCCCGCGCTTACCCTTGATTATGAGGTCAGCAATGATGTTCTGGTCTATGCCTCTTACTCAAAGGGATTTAAGAACGGTGGCTTCACGCAGCGTGTTTTCCCTGGCGAAGTCGTAGCGCCAGAGTTCACGCCGGAGTTTGTCGAATCCTATGAAGTCGGCGCAAAGACCGAGCTCTTCAACAGCAATGTCCGCCTCAACATGGCGGCATTTCAGTCGGATTACAGCGACATTCAGGTTGTTGTGAACGAAGGTATCGCTCCGAAGGCACGAAATGCGGGTACTGGCCGGATCAGGGGTTTTGAAGTCGAGGGCGATGTCGCTCCATCTGATTGGCTGCGCCTCACATTTGGCGTTGGCTATCTTGATGCTTTCTACCGGTCGATTGATCCCAATGCCTTTCCTATCACTGTTGACTCCAAGTTCGCATTCGTTCCCGAATGGACGGCGTCAGCGGCCTTCAATGCGGACATCTATGATGGAAGCAAGGGCAGGCTAGCCGCACGAGGTGACTGGTCTTATCAGAGCGGCACCTACAAAGATGCCATCAACAGCCCTGAACTCTATCAGCCTGGTTTCAGCGTGTTCGGTGCAAGCTTGGCCTATACTGAACCGAATGAGCACTTTGTTGTGACGGCCGGCGTCACCAACCTCACCGATGAGCGATACATTCTTGGTGGATTTGTGGATCGCTTCGTGGCTGGTACGGCTTTGGCCAACTATTCCCGCCCGCGGGAATGGTTCTTGAGGCTTGCATATAAGTACTAAATGCTATTGGCACCGGGGCGGCGCATTCAGCTTGCCGCCCCGGCAGCCATCTTTCAAAGCTCCGGGTGAACATCCGGGAATACGTTGCCCGACCAAAAATTGGTCGGAGAAGAGGGCTTTTTGACCGTTACCACATCGCTTCGGCCAGATTTTCTTAACGGTGCACCGCTGATCGATGGCGAAGCTGCCAGGGCGAAGGAGACCTTTGAGGTCATCAATCCTGCCACTGACGAAGTTATTGCGAATATCCCTTTTCTTGGTGCTGCTGAGGCTGAGGCTTCTGTTGCCAGCAATTTACGCGCCTATACCGATTGGCGCGCAACATCGGCTCATGAGAGAGCCAATATTCTTCGTAATTGGTTTGCCCTGATCACCGACGCGCGCGAAGATCTGGCAAAGATCATGACTGCCGAGCAAGGCAAGCCGCTAGGAGAGGCGCGGGGTGAGGTCGATTATGCCGCCAGCTTCGTGCAGTGGTTTGCAGAGGAAGCGCGTCGCGCATACGGGGAAATCATCCCCAGCCATCAAGATCGCCGCATCCTTGTCATCAGGCAACCTGTCGGTGTCGTCGGCGCGATCACTCCATGGAATTTCCCCGCAGCGATGATCACTCGCAAGGTGGCACCCGCCTTGGCTGCCGGGTGCACCATCACACTCAAGCCGTCCGAATTAACGCCACTTACTGCCTTTGCTCTCGCGCAACTTGCACTGGAGGCTGGCGTCCCTGCCGGCGTATTCAATGTCATTGCGGGGGACGCTCCGGCAATAGGTTCGGTACTTACCGGCCATCCGGACGTAGCCAAATTCACTTTCACTGGATCCACCGCAGTCGGGAAAACCCTGACGGGCCAATGCGCCTCCACGCTGAAGCGCGTATCGATGGAGCTTGGCGGAAATGCGCCACTCATCGTTTTTGACGATGCAGATCTCGATCAGGCGGTTGAAGGGGCCATCACATCCAAATTCCGCAACACCGGCCAGACCTGCGTCTGCGCCAATCGGATTCTGGTGCAAAGCGGCATGCACGATCGCTTTGTGGAGGCCTTGGCCGCGAAGATCAGCAACTTCCGTGTCGGCAATGGTCTTGAAGGCGTTACAGAACAGGGGCCACTTATAACGTCAGCTGCCTATGACAAAGTCGACGGGCACGTTCGCGACGCAGTCGAGCACGGGGCAAAGATCATCACCGGCGGTGAACGCCATGAGGCGGGACCGTTATTTTACCAGCCGACTGTTCTTACAGGCGCCAATGATGCGATGCGCCTTGCCGAGGAAGAAACCTTTGGCCCAGTCGCCCCTATATTCAAATTCAAAACCGAGACCGAAGCTCTGTCTCTTGCCAATTCGACCCGGACCGGCCTTGCCGCCTATGCATTTACGCAGGATGTTGATCGTTTCTGGCGCGTTGCCGAAAGTCTCGAAACTGGAATGGTTGGCTTGAACAGCGGTCTGGTTTCTACTGAGACAGCACCCTTTGGTGGGATCAAGGAATCCGGATTGGGACGCGAAGGATCGCATCACGGGCTCGACGAATTTCTCGAGATGAAGTCCATCCATGTCGGATTAAGAACTGTATAGGAAAGACGCACCGCTTCGATTAAGCACATAATTGCTAATTGCGAAGAGGTCTGTAGATAAATAGATAGAGGCAGGAGAGGGTCTTTAAGTGAACTATTTTCGTCGATCAATATTTTCAGCGCCCATCGCACTTTCATTGCAAAATCTTTCGCAATGAAGCGACTTGTCGTGGCAATGACCGGCGCGACCGGGGCGGTCTATGGGTTGCGCTTGCTTGAAATTCTGAGGGAGATGGCCACTCACGAAGTCCATTTGGTGATGAGTCAGGCTGCCCTACTGAATATCCGCGAAGAATTGCCCGACGGAAAGCAGGAGCTGGAAGCTCTTGCCGACGTGGTTCACAATGTGCGCAATGTGGGGGCAAGCATCGCCAGCGGTTCCTTTATCTGCGGGGGGATGATCATTGCTCCATGTTCGATGCGCACTCTTGCCGCCGTTGCGCATGGCCAATCGGATAATCTGATTTCTCGCGCCGCTGATGTCATGCTCAAAGAGCGTCGTCGCCTGGTCATGATGACGCGTGAGACCCCACTAAATCTCGCTCACCTACGAAATATGGTAGCCTGCACAGAGATGGGGGCGGTGATTTCTCCCCCCGTACCTGCGTTCTATTTAAGGCCGGAGTCGATCGGTGACATCGTTGATCATAATTGTATTCGTGTGCTCGATCTCTTCGGTATTCACTCCCAGCCTGAAAATCGTTGGGAAGGTCTGAGCAAGGAAGCCGCCAGCTTGGACAAGACATCTGCGCAATCAGAGGGGAAATAATGTGACCTGGGAAGTAAGTCGTCGCGCGGCGATGTTTGGCAGCGCAGCAGGATTAGTTGGCGCAGGGATAACCATCCGCAGCACATCTGTGAAGGCGCGCGCACCGAAGCTTGTCATTATTGAGGAAAGCTCAATCCCGGAAAGTCGGCAGTTTTGTGAAGCGCTGATGGAAGGTGATCATCACGCAGAAATCGTGCGGATCGATCGCTCCCTCAATGGCCTGCTCGATCAACTTTCCGACAGCTCTGCGTGCTTTGTCGGCCTCACCTCCGATCCGGCGGCCATGATCGCCAGCCAGCTTTTGCTGGAGCGCGGAGGTCAGCCCCATCTGGAAGGAAAACACCACTATACCCAGGGTCGCTGGATGCATCAGACAAATGGAACGTCGAGTCTTCTTGAGCGTGCAAGCAATGGTTGGCCGACCGCGCTTGCCTATCACATTCGCGATCTGATGGATGGAAGCATCAACGATCATACGGCGGAGTGCCGCTCAGGCGCTTGCAATTTAGCAGCTAGCAGCCCGGGTGCGCTAGTATCGTGGGCAATCCAAGTGGAAGATCACCTGTCATGAGTAACCGTTTACCCCAAGGAATCGATGCGCAAACCTTTCAAGCGGCGCTCGAAGAGCTTGGCGCAATTGTTGGCAGAGATTGGGTCTTTGTCGACGAACTGCCGCTTTCGACCTATCGCGACGCCTACTCTCCGCTTGCTGATGGAGAACTGTTACCTTCAGCTGCTATCGCGCCCGCGAATGTTGACGAAATTCAGCGTGCGCTAAGGGTTTTCAATTCCTATAAACTACCGATCTGGACGTTCGGAAATGGCCGCAACTTTGCATATGGCGGCCCCGCTCCGCGTCAATCCGGCTACGTAATGTTCGACCTCAAGCGGATGAACCGTATTCTCGAAGTTAACGAGAAATATGGCTATGCTCTCGTCGAACCAGGCGTGACATATTACCAGCTGGATCGATATCTGCGCCAGACGGGCAGCAAGCTCTGGATCGATCCAGCTGCACCAGGGTGGGGCGGTGTGATGGGCAACGCGCTGGAACACGGCGCGGGCTATACGCCCTATGGCGACCATTTCGTCATGCAATGCGGCATGGAAGTGGTTCTGGCCGACGGGGAGATCGTGCGGACAGGGCAGGGTGCGATTGAAGGGTCGCAGCACTGGCAGGCAACCAAACATGCTGCTGGCCCGCACTATGATGGTATGTTCACCCAGTCGAACTTCGGTGTGGTGACGAAGATGGGTATGTGGTTGATGCCAGAGCCCCCGGGCTACAAACCATTCATGATCACTTATCAGCGAGAGGAAGACCTCGCTGCGATTTTCGATGCTGTGCGCCCGTTGAAGGTCAACCAGGTGATCCCGAATGCTGCAGTGGCAGTGGATCTCTTGTGGGAAGTTTCAGCAAAGACGACACGTCGCCATTATTTCGATGGCAAAGGCCCTCTTCCGGATTCGATCCGTGCGAAGATTGCTGCCGACCACGATCTCGGGGCGTGGAATTTCTATGCGGCCATGTATGGTCCGCCGCCAATCATCGAGAACAATTTCAAACTTGTTCAAGATGCGCTGTTGAGCATTCCCGGAGCGAAATTGTATCTTGATCGACAGAACGATCCGGCCTGGGATTACCGTGTGCGTTTGATGCGCGGCGAACCGAATATGACCGAATTCAGCATAATGAACTGGATCGGCGGCGGTGGTCACATCAATTTCTCACCGATCTCTGCACCGGACGGAAACGAAGCGCTCCTCCAATACAATATGATCAAGGAGCGCTGCCACGATTTTGGCTTCGACTATATCGGCGAATTCCTGGTGGGGTGGCGCGATATGCATCATATTCTGATGATCATGTATGATCGGGCGGACGAGAAGATGCGCAAAGACGCCTATGATCTGTTCGGCAGGCTGGTCGACGAAGCAGCGGATGCCGGGTTTGGTGAATACCGCACTCATCTGGCTTTCATGGACCAGATCGCCGGGACTTATAAATATAATGACGGCGCGCTGTGGGATCTTCATCACCGATTGAAGGATGTTCTCGATCCGAACGGTATCTTATCGCCCGGTAAGCAGGGGATTTGGCCGCAATCGATGCGAAGTTGAGCGTCGCCGGACAATAATATTTTTGAAAATCATCAAGGGTTACAGCAGATGAAAAATCTCGAACACTGGATTGGGGGGGCAGCGATCAGTTCCTCCACCGAGAATTACTTCGATGATCTCAACCCAATTGACGACAGTGTCTTTTCGCGGGTTCCCGCAGGCACTGCAGAAGACGTCGATCGCGCGGTTGAGGCGGCGCATCAGGCGTTTCTCACCCATAGGGACACTCCTGCTGCGGTGCGCGAGGAATGGCTGACGAAGGCCGCGGCGATCATGGAACGCGATGTCGCGATTTTCGCCGATATTCTCGTGGATGAAATCGGCTCGCCAATCGCTAAGGCCGGTTTCGAAACGCGTTTTGCGGTCGGCTTCCTGCGAGCAGCCGCTGGTGTGCCGCGCCGGGTTCGCGGCGAAACCATCCCCTCTGACACACCCGGTCGCTTCAGCATGAGCCTGCGCCAACCTGTGGGCGTTGTGGCTGGGATTACGCCGTTCAATGTGCCGCTGATCAAAGGTATCAAGCAATCAGCGATGGCGATTGCGACGGGCAATGCGTTTGTCCTACTGCCATCCGAGGCCTCTCCAATGGTCGCTGCTCAGCTTGCAAAGCTGTGGAAGGAGGCAGGCGTTCCTGATGGGCTGTTCAATGTCGTCTATGGCAATGGAGCAGACATTGGCGACGATTTGACTGGCCATCCAAAGGTGTCCGCCATCACTTTCACCGGCTCTTCTCGGGTTGGGAAACACATTGCGGAAATCGCGGCGCGCAGATTGAAGAAATATACGCTGGAACTCGGCGGCAAGAGTCCGCTGATCGTGAGCGCCGATGCCGATATCGACCAAGCAGTGAATGCCGCGCTTTTCAGCATCTTTATGTATCAGGGCCAAGTCTGCATGGGCGCATCGCGCATCTATGTGGAGCGCCCAATTTTTGACAAGTTCGCAAAGGCTTTTTCTGCTGCGACGAAGAACGCCAAAATTGGCGATCTTCGCGAACCGACAACCATGCTGGGGCCCATCATTTCTGAACGCCAACGCGAGCGCGTGCGCCGACATATTGATGACGCACGCGCCAAAGGCGCAGATGTGCTTGCCGGTGGTGAATGGACCGGCAATTGCTGTTCGGCCACGGTGTTGCAGGGTGTCACGGATGACATGACGGTCTTTGCCGAAGAGACCTTCGGTCCGGTTACAGCGCTTTATCCTTTCGACTCACTCGATGAAGTGATCGAACTGGCAAACGATACGGAATACGGGTTGAGCGCATCAATCTTCACTCGTGACATCGATAAGGCGCTTCGTTTCGCGCAGAGGGCCGAAGCCGGCATGGTCCACATCAATGCTCCGACATTGTACGATGAGCCCCATGTGCCCTTTGGCGGCATCAAGGCGTCGGGTTTTGGTCGGGAAGGAACCGAGGCTGATCTGGAAATCATGACCGAGTGGAAATGGGTAACAATCCAGTCAGCTGATGGCGGCGCTGGCGGTCATTGATCGAACTGCGGAGAAACAAGCTATGAGCAAGCATTCAAACCGAGCGCAGTCGATTTCATCACTGCGCGATTTCCTCGAACTACTGGAGGATGAAGGCCAGGCCATAAACTGGAATGAACGGGTGTTACCAGAACCCGGCGTCCGGAACATAGCTGTCGCTGCATCACGAGATGCAAACGGCGCGCCCGCAATCCTGTTCAACAATATCGCCGGCTATCCAGGCAAAAGACTTGCCGTGGGGGTCCATGGTTCATGGAACAATATAGCCTTACTGCTTGGCCGGGAAAAAGGGACGACGATCAGGGAACTGTTTTTCGAAATCGCCGGACGTTGGGGTGATTCCGAGGCTCAGATCAGCCACGTGCCGGAGGATCAGGCGCTTGTTCATGAATGTCGGATTGAGGAAGATATCAACCTCTACGATATCCTGCCTGTCTATCGCATAAATGAATATGATGGCGGCTTTTACATAGGCAAGGCTTCTGTCGCATCGCGTGATCCGCTTGATCCAGACGATTTCGGCAAACAGAATGTCGGTATCTATCGCTTGCAGATTCAAGGGCCGGACAGCTTTTCGCTGATGACGATCCCTTCTCATGACATGGGTCGCCAAATCCTTGCTGCAGAGCGCGAAGGCGTGCCGCTGAAGATCGCGGTCATGCTGGGCAATCATCCTGGCCTTGCGGTCTTTGCCGCGACACCCATCAATTACGAGGAATCGGAATACTCCTATGCCTCAGCCATGATGGGTGCGCCAATCCGGTTGACCAAATCGGGCAATGATATCGACATTCTGGCTGACAGCGAAATCGTAATCGAGGCAGAACTGCAGCTGGGTGAACGGGTGTTGGAAGGCCCCTTCGGAGAGTTTCCCGGTTCTTATAGCGGTGTTCGCAAGGCGCCAATTTTCAAGGTCACGGCGGTTTCCCACCGTCGCGGTCCGATTTTCGAGAACATCTATATCGGTCGCGGCTGGACGGAGCATGATACGCTTATCGGTCTGCACACCTCTGCGCCCATTTACGCGCAGCTGCGCCAGAGCTTTCCGGAGGTCACCGCAGTCAATGCTCTGTATCAGCACGGACTTACCGGCATCATCTCCGTCAAGAATCGCATGGCGGGTTTTGCCAAAACGGTGGCAATGCGCGCCTTGAGCACGCCGCACGGGCTGATGTATCTGAAGAACCTCATCATGGTGGATGCAGACGTTGATCCATTCGATCTTAATCAGGTCATGTGGGCTCTTTCTACTCGCACCCGTGCTGACGATATTATTGTCCTCCCCAATATGCCCGCTGTTCCGATTGATCCTTCGGCCGTGGTTCCCGGCAAAGGACACCGCCTGATAATCGATGCTACCAGCTATCTTCCCCCAGATCCCGTGGGCGAAGCTCATCTCGTCACCCCACCGGTGGGAGATGAAATTGACGAGTTGAGTAAAATCATCCGAGCGATGCAGGAAGGAGCCTTGCAATGAGCGGTATAATCTGCGGACGATGTCAGAGCCAAGGTGCCGTCATCGACTATGAAGGCAAAGAGGACGGCCAGACCGTATGGACGATCCTGCGCTGCACCACCTGCAATTTTTCATGGCGTGACAGCGAACCAGCAAAGGTGATCGATCCCGAAGCGCGATCAACCGATTTCGCGGTCGATGCCAAAAATCTAGAACGCTATCCCAAGATCCTCCAGCAATAGGTCCGGCAAGAACCATGATAGATCAAACTCGCCAGGCGGCCGCTCTTACCGCCATCGAAACGGCGCTGGGAAGCGCTGCAGTAGATACAAATCCGCAATCGCTTGCGCGATATGCAATTCCGGGCGCTCAGCCATCGGGGATAGTTCTGCCTGCGGATGAAGGCCAACTGGCCAAGGTGCTGGAAGCGGCAACCGGGGCAGGCGGTACTGTGCAATCAGTTTGCAACGGAGCCAATGGCCACGAAAGGGTCTCTGAAGATGGTGTGATCGTCATTGATCTTCAGCGGATGAACAAGGTGCTGGAAGTTAATGGAGAGCTTGCCACCTGTCTGGTGGAGCCAGGCGTTACCTTCCGGGAGCTTGACGCCCACATCAAGGACAATAATCTGAACCTGTGGGTGGACTATGCCGGCTCTCCTGATGAGAGTGTCGCGGGTTCCTTCATCAAGCGCCGCCCAGGATTCACGCCCTATTCGGACCATTTCCTGATGCAATGCGGGCTGGAAGTCATGCTTGCTGATGGCAAGGTGGTGCGGACAGGAATGGGCGCAATGCCCAAGAGTACTTGTTGGCAGTTGTTCAAATTTGGTTACGGCCCCTGGGTCGATGGGCTGTTCAGCCAGTCTGATTTCGGTGTTGTGACCAAGGTGGGTATGTGGATGATGCCGCAACCCCCAGCCCATAAGACATTCATGGTTTCCGTACCGAATGAAGACGACATTGCGCCGCTCTACGATGTGTTGGGTCCGCTCAAGCTGAACATGGCGGTTGCTAATGGTGTGGCGGTCAGCAATGCACTGCATGAAGCAGCCTTGCTGGGTAAACGCAGACGTGACTTTGATGGTCGCGGGCCGATGAAGACCAGCGCCATCAAAGCGGCAGGCGAAAATCTGGGCATCGGATATTGGAACCTTTATGGCGCGCTTTATGGCCTGCCAGAAAATGTCTCAATCCTCTGGGATATGGTGCGCGATGCCTTTTCTTCCATACCGGGCGCCAGGGTTTCAGATCAACGCGGTGGGGTGAATCCCGAGTTATGGAACTGGCGCATGGGCACAATGACCGGGCAGGTCGCCGATGCCCCTGGCCGCCTTTCGGACTGGAGCGGCAATCAGGCATTTGCGGTTAATCCCGTTAGCCCCGTTGGTGGCGAAGAGATAGCTCAGCTGAACGAAATGTCACGGGGTATATGCGCCGATAACGGTTTCGATTTGCTGAGCCAGGGAACCGCCATCTGGCGCTCGGTCGATCATCGTCAGATCCTGCCTTTCAATTCGACCAATAGCGATTCAGCGGCCAGAGCCAAAAGCTGCGCAGAAGCGTTGATCGCGGCACAAGCTGAAAACGGATTTGGCCAGGTTGCAACTGACCCCGGTTTGGGCGGTGCCGTATCCGGCACGCTAGAAAAGGGCGGACATTCAACGCTGCATGACAGGGTCAAGTCAGCCCTTGATCCAAATTCCCTTTTTGCCTCGGTCTGAGGTGGAGAAATCATGAAAAAGCTAATGACCCTTGCAGTCCTCATATCACTGGGTGCCTGCAGTGATCGGGATGACGAAGTTACTGTTCCAGAGCCCGACGGTGCAGAGCATTACGCTCTATACTGTGCTGGGTGCCATGATCCTGGCCCCGGACATGGCGGAACAATGCTCCTTGCCGAAAAGGGGGCTCCTGTACCCTCGCTGATCGGACGAGAGGATTTGCAGTACGATTATCTGCACGCAGTTGTCCGTAACGGCCTGATAGAGATGCCTCCCTTCCGCCCGACCGAGCTGTCGGACCAGGAGATTGAGGAAATCTACGAACATATTATGTCGCAGGAACTCCCTGCCAATGCAGGTAATCCAGCTTCCAGTTAAACCTGTTACGACAGAAAGCTTGGGCGCGTGGCCTGAGCGGAGATTATCATGTCAACTTTCGTTGATATCCAGTCCGACAGTCGAGGAAGTCCAGCTTTTTGGCGGGTGCTCTTTCTTTGCATGGTCGTGGCAATGCTTGACGGGTACGATACTCAGGTTATCGCTCTGGTTGCGCCGGTGCTGGGCCCAGAATGGAACCTTGATAGCAGTGCCTTCGGACCGGTTTTCGCCGCAGGCTTGTTCGGCCTAATGCTGGGGAGCATCGCCTTTGGTGGCGTAGCTGATCGTTACGGGCGCAAGCCTGTGATCTGCGCCGCATGCCTTGCCTTTGGGCTGTTGGCTCTGCTCACCCCATTATCGTCCTCACCGCTGGAACTCGCCGCCTTTCGCTTTTTCACCGGCATTGGTCTGGGTGCAGCAATTCCTAATCTCATGACCCTTACAGCCGAGCACGCACCAGGAAAGCGTCGCGCTTTGGCTGCCGGCGCCATGTTCTGCGGCTTTCCCCTCGGGGCTCTGCTGGGGGGGCTGGCGGCGCCCGGGCTGATTGCAATTGGCGGCTGGCAAGGATTGTTCATTCTAGGGGGAGTGCTGCCAATAATCATGGTGCTTCCGCTTCTCTTGTTTCTTGCCGAATCGCCCGAATGGCGAGGAAGAACCGAGAAGGCGGACCGGGAGACAATCCGTCTTCGCAGTCTTTTTGGCGGTACGCTCGCGATTGTTACACCGCTCTTATGGCTGGCATTCATTGCCAATCTTCTTGTAATGTATTTCCTCATCAACTGGCTGCCTATCCTTTTCGCTGCCGACGGGGCGGATCTGGGCAGGTCCACGATGACCAGTGTGCTGCTCAATCTTGGAGGGATCGGTGGTTGCCTGGGGGTGACACCCTTGGTTGATCGTTTTGGCGCACTCAAAGTCATGCCGCTGATCTTCGGGGCTACTGCGCTGGCGATCCTGGCGATAGGTGTAATTCCCGCAGGCTCGAGTATAATGATCATTGCCATTCTGATGGCTGGGTTCGGCACGATGGGTGCCCAGATGGGGTGCAACGCATTCGCGATGTTCATCTATCCCGCCGCCTGGCGCGCAAGCGGATTGGGTTGGGCGCTGAGCATTGGCAGGATAGGATCAGTAGCGGGCCCGCTTCTGGGTGGGCTCTTGTTGGCCTTGCACTTTGAACCGTCCGAATTGTTCCTCGTCATCGGGCCAATCGCCATGGTGCCGGGATTGCTATTCATCGCCATAAAGAGGATCGCATTGCGGCAGAAGCAGAGAACCAATGCTTTTAGCGCATAGCTCTCGCAAGTCTCGATCGTATTGTGCCGATCAGAACAAGACCTTGGCTATCAGATCGTTCAGTTCCACCTCCGATCTTTCAGAGGCCTCCATCACCTCCCGATAATTTTGAAGGCTTGATCGCGCGGCAGTTTCGGTTGTCGAGGCGCGATGCAGCCGGTCTGTGGTCAGGCCTGCGACCAAACAGGACTGCGAGACGCGTTCTGCCTGCAACTCTGCCACTTTCAGCGATTGGTAAGCCGAGGCTTCAAGCTTTGCGGAGATTGCGCCCTGCTCCCAGTCTTTAAACCAACGGCGAATCCTTCGCAGTGGCCGAACAAGGCGATCATTCGCATCGCCGGCTCCTAGCGCCAGTGCTTGAATGTCTTTCGCTTCAAGCGCGCTCCTGCGGCTCTCTGCCATCCAAAAGCACAAGAGCAGGATGTTCACATCAAAACCAAAACTGTCCTGCAGCGTAATACAGGAAGTTGCCACGCCTGGGCGTGCGTAAACCCTGAGTGAATACTGCCAGAATTCCTCGGCGCTGGGTTTGCTATCTTCTATGTTGCTTTCCTCTGCCGCTAGGCCAGAAATGAGAAAGGCTGACGTCTTGCAATTGCAAACGCCAGCCTCCCTTATTCGAAGGGCATGTTCTGTTGCCTTAAACAGGCTTGCCCAGTTTTGCCCGAAGCGGCCCTATCAGAATGAGCGCGCGCCAAAGTGGATTTCCATCATCGGCCGCATCACATCCCAACGTTCCAGCTGCGACCAGTGGCCTGAACGATCAAGCACATACAGCTCTGCATGCTTGAGGTGCTTGATTAGAAACAGGCTGGTGTCGAGCGGAACGACACGGTCCTGCCGACCGTGAAAAATCAGCACCTCATGGGGCATCTTGCCAAGGAGCTCAGGCGGCATGTTGAGCGATTCAATGCCATTTTTCATCGAATCGATCATCTTGACCGCTGTTTTCATGATCTCAGGATCGGTGGCGATCTTGTAACGATCCTTGACGATCTGCTCCATGCCTTCAAACTTATCAGCATCATGCGCAAAACTGTGCATTACCTGGCGGTATCGCGAATAACGTGGATCTGAATAGAAGGACAATAACCGGATCAGTTCAGGTGTGCGCGGCCCCGGAGCGCCGATCGAACCCATCAAGACGACCTTGTCGATCGTATCAGGTTCCTCGCTCATCATCTGTAGTGTAAGCGCGCCCCCCATGGAATTGCCGACGACATGCGCTTTTTTAACCTGAAGTTCTTCAAGCAGGCCAAAACACTGGTCGACGCGCGTGCCAATCCAGCCCATGACGCTGTCAGGCCATGGTTCGGGGATTTCCGATTGACCAAAGCCAATCAAATCAGGAGCGATAACGAAGAAATTCTCCGCGAGGTCCGGCATGAGATGATACCAGTTTGATGCTGCGTGCGCGCCTGGCCCGGCACCGTGCAGCAACAGTATGGCTGGGTTGGACGGATCGCCAGCCAGCAGCGTATGTGAGGTCAAGCCGCGGCCTGTGATTTTTTCCTCTTTGATAATGCTATTCTTGCTCAAGGCATCCTCGCTTTTTTTCTATTGTTGTCGATAAACCGGTCCAACACCATAAGATTATTGCAACCGATAATATATCGTTTGATATGATACAATGCATTTAGCAGATAAAATGGGACACTGAAAGGCGAGCGATGAGTGTAAGGCAGATAGACGAGGCAATGGTCAGTCAGCTCGCGCAGGAGCTCGATCACGCAGAAAGGACGCGCGAGCGCATTCGCCCGTTCACGGCCCGCTTTGCGGACATGACTATTGAGGATGCCTATCGCATCAATCAGTCGTGGGTCGACCTCAAGCTGGCTAATGGTCGATCTGTCTATGGTCACAAGATCGGCCTCACCTCGCGGGCGATGCAACAGTCTGCAGGGATTACGGAACCGGACTATGGTACGTTGCTAGACGATATGGTCTTCGAACAAGGCTCAGACGTTCCCATTGATCGCTTCATTACTCCCAAGGTGGAAGTCGAGCTTGCATTTGTTCTGGGCAAGCGGCTGGCAGGGGCCGGCACTACGATATTCGACGTCTTGAATGCGACCGAATACATCGTCCCCGCGATCGAGATAATCGATAGTCGGATTCATCCGCTCGATCCGCAAAGCGGATCTGCGCGCAGAGTGCAGGACACTATTAGTGACAATGCTGCCAATGCCGGCATTATCCTTGGCGGCCTGCCGGTAAGGCCTGACAGCCTTGATCTACGCCGCGCGGGTGCCTTGCTCAGCAGGAATGGGGTGATCGAGGAAACGGGGCTAGCTGCCGGCGTGCTCAATCATCCCGCAAATGGCATCGCCTGGCTGGTCGAGCGCCTCGCTCCCTGGGGGCAGGCACTCGAAGTAGGCGAAATTGTACTCGGTGGATCGTTCACCAGACCCGTCGAAGGGTTCTCCGGTGACGTTTTCAGCGCCGACTTCGGCACGTTGGGCGCAATCAATTTCAGGTTCGAATAGATCAATGCAGACCCCTATCAACCACTTCAAGCGCAGGCTTTATGAACAGCAGGTCCAAATTGGTTTCTGGCTCGCTCTCGCCGATGCGAACATCGCTGAAATCTGTGCCAATCAGGGTTTTGACTGGCTTTTGATAGATGCAGAGCACGGGCCACAGACACTCTCTGGCATCGTCGGACAATTGCGGGCCATCGAATCGTCTCAATCCTGCTCCGCGCTTGTCCGCGCTCCGGGGCACAATCCGGTAGCTATCAAGCAGATACTCGATCTAGGGGCACAGACGATCATGGTGCCGATGGTCGAGACAGCGGAGCAGGCGCGGGCGATCGTAGCTGCGTCGCTTTACCCCCCTGCGGGAATTCGTAGTGTTGGAGGATCGCGCGCGGCCCGTTGGGGAGGGTATCCGGCCTATATCCAGGAATCTAATGCGCAGATTTGCATCATTGTGCAGATTGAAACCGGTCTTGCGATCGACAATCTTGAAGAGATTGCAGCGGTTGATGGCATTGATGCGCTATTCTTGGGCCCAGCTGACCTGGCGGCGACAGAAGGCCTGCTTGGCCCTGACCACTTCGATGATCTTTTTGTATTAACGGGCCAAACCCTCGCCCGCATTGTGGCGACCGGAAAGGCAGCCGGCATATTATCACGGGACGAACGCCTGGTTCAGCAATATCTCGACGGGGGTGCGCGCCTTGTTGCAAACGGCATTGACAGTTTTTCCCTCGCAAGGGCTGTTGCCGACAATCTTCGGGATTGGCGGACACGTATTTCACAGCAAGCCGCGGATTGAACTTTCGCCACGACTGATCTGACAGGCGGGTTCTACAGAGCACTCTCGCGCGCGATTGATCATGCGCGGCGCTGATCCAGTCAGGTTACTCCGCATATCGGATTGTTAGCTTGGAGGGTTCCCGTCTCCAGCCCCCTCCAAGCAACACCTTGCGCTATATTCAAGAACCTAAGTCCGTGCAAAGCGACGGAATAGGCGACCGCGCTCACTGTAGAGCACAAGCACAAATGTGAGCAGACCGACTGCCAAAAGGGAATAAGCCAGAGGGAGTGAAGTCCCGTCGTAAACCTGACCTATGAGCGCGCCGAGTCCTGCCCCTACAACCAGCCGGAAGAAGGTATGTACCGATGAGGCCGCACCTGCGAACTTGCCGAACGGCTGTAAGGCAATTGCAGTGAAATTGATGAAGATGGTGATCAGCAAACACATATTTGCGGACATGAGCAAAACGAATTCGATCAAGGTTTCATCATGCCACCAGGCGAAGTAAACTTGGAGCAAGGAAACAATCACGTAGAGAATCATCGCGGTATGTCCAACACGTCTGGTGCCGAACCGCTCGACGATTGCCGAATTGACCAGACTGGCGACCATCATCGAGCCAGCCATCAGCCCGAATATCAGCGGAAAAGCCTTACCCGCGCCAAAGCTCTCTCCAATCAATTGTTGAGAACTGGTGATAAATCCGAAATGTGCGCCAAATACTAACGCCATACCCAAAATGTAACCGATCGCGTCTCGATTGCCGAGAACCAAGCGAATGTTGTTGACCAGATCTTTGCTGCTGCGGTTTATCCGGTTAGCAGGCGACAAGGTCTCTCCCATCCGCAGATGGTACCAGATCATCATGATCAGCGTCAGTGCCCCGATCACCACAAAGATTGCGCGCCAACCGGCCAGTTCCAGAATCGCGAAACCCAGGCTGGGTGCCAAAGTCGGCACGGCGATAAATACCGTCGCGACGAAGGCCTGCAATTTGGCCATATCATCGCCCTGATAGCGATCCCGGATAATCGCCAGCGGTAATACGGTCAGAGCGCAAGATGCCATGCCGAGCAACGCGCGAGCCGTCAACAACACCACAAAATCAGTCACCAATGCGCAAAGTAAATTGATCACGGCGAAAGCGCCCATGCTGAAAAGCAGCACAGGCTTTCTGCCAAAGCGATCCGAAAGGGTGCCCGGTACAAGCGAAAACAGACCTGAGCTAATCAGGAATATCCCGATGATCCACTGTCTCTCGTTCGGTTGATCAGACCCAAGATCCGTCGCGATGTGACCAATTGCAGGAAGAAGCGTTGTGAAACCAAGCGACTGCAGGGCCTGAATCATGGCCATCAGGAAGACAAATTCGCGCCTGCCGATTGAACTGGAGCCTGTTGCTCCCAATAATGAAGAAGTCACTCTGATTGATCGCCGTCAGTTGCCTGTTGGTCCATTTCCTGGTGGTTCCCGCATAAGAATTTGCTGACGTCTACATCGCCAGGCCGGTTGAAGCCTGGCCAGCCGATCGCTTGACTTGCCTCAAGCGCCTGCCGCTTGATCCTGTCGATCACCTGAGTCGAAAAAAAGCTCTCGTTCTGGGATCGCGTTAGGACACTCATCGTCGCTAGCAAACGTTGATCGGGATCGAAAACCGGAACGCTGATTGCAGACAGACCCGGAACAACTCTGCCGCTAGTCTTGGCATATCCGCATTTGCGCGTTTCGGCGATCATCTGATCCAGTTCTTCGTCAGGCAAAACCAATCCGGCCTTCCGCTCGTTATCGAGTACTGCTTGTGTCTGCTCTCGCGAACAAAGTGCCATGAACAAATTCCCAGTGGATGATGTCTGCAGGGGTAAAACCGAACCGACACGTAAGGTGGTGGCTAAAGGAATTCCTCCGTCTTTCCAGCGGATCACGGTCGGACCGTAATTCCCCCAGACCGACAGCAGACCTGTAGTCTTCAGCTCCTTCAGAAGGATGGAAAGGTGCCTGCCGGCCACTTGAACCGGCTCCACGCGCGCCAGCGCAGCCATGCCGATCCGAACGGAGAATGCGCCGAGAGCGTATCGCCCGCTATCCGGATCCTGTTCGACAACGCCTGTGTTGACGAACGCCAGAAGATAGCGATGCGCCTGGCTGCGGGACAGGTTTGACTTCTCTGCCACGTCACGAAGAAAAGCACCGTCGGTGTCGCTGTTGACCAATGCCTCAAGAACGCGGGAGCCAATTTCGACCGACTTTATCGACTTGCGTCGCGTCCCGTCCGGAGCCGACTGGCCGACCGGTTCCGAACTGTCATCATTAGCGGTCGCAGTGGCGCCGCCAGCTTTTCTACCTGTACTGTTCATCTGGCTAAACCCCTCAGCCGTCCATCGGTCACACTCAGATGACGCATCGCATTATAGGAAAGTTGTTGCACAATGTCCAATCGCGAATATAACCACCAGTGACGTTTAAGTTCTTGAAGTAAGTTTTCTAAGACAACCGTTGTTACCCCATCGCGTAGGGACACTACCACGTCAACAAAGCGCGAGGGGAGATTGGGCATACGAGGAAGCCAGGAGGCTATAAAGATGCAAACCAGCGCATTTCCGATTTCGAGCAACCAATATTTCGAGCGTTTGCGAGAGGCACCAGTGCTCGCATTGCCGACTGCGGCCCTTTTTGTGGTCTCCTTGGGAGGCATTGGCACGACCTGGTATCTTGCGCTGAATGACCTCATTCCGCTTTGGGTCGGCGCAATTGCAAATGGTCTGTTAACTTACTTACTTTTCAGTGTGATACACGATGCGTCACACAAATCCCTGTCGCGCATCCGATGGCTTAATGAAAGCATCGGGGCAATTGGTTTGTTCTTCCTATTTCCGTATGCGCCAATGCCGCTGGTCCGCTGGGTTCATAACAAGCACCACAGCTATACCAATGGCCCGAAGGATCCGGATCGTTTTGAACACGAATCACCCTGGTGGCAAATACCGATAAGATGGGCCTTTTTTGACGGTGCCTATATCTGGTATTTTTTCAAGAACGGCCGAAACGTCTACAATAGGCACAAGACCGAACTCAACCTGTATTACATCTCCCTGGCAGTTCTGGCGACTGCGGCGATCTATTTCGGGTTTGGCTGGGAGCTTTTCATGCTCTGGTTTATTCCTTCACGTATCTCGCTGTTCCTGATCGCAGTGGTTTTCGTGATCCTGCCCCACCATCCGGCTTTGATCGAGCAGGAGGAAGACCCCTATATGGCGACCACGATGCGGCTCGGCTGGGAGTGGCTGTTGAACCCTCTGATGGTTTATCAGAATTATCATCTGGTTCATCATCTCTATCCCGAAATCCCGTTTTATCGGATGCACAAAGCCTATTTTCTGAAATATGACGAGATCAATGTACATCGCGTTGCAAGGCAAAAGGCATTCGGACTGAAACCTGAAAATTATGATGAGCACTTTGCCTTTCGCCGTGAACTCGATCTTCGCAATGAGGGGAAGATGCCAGCATAGGCCCTCGCCATCACCAGGTTGATCGACCCGTGTTCAATTTGCCATAGTAGAAGCACGAGCTGCTAGGAAACACATCAATGGCGAGACAATTGCACCTTGGCGCATTCATGCGTCCGGTAAGCATCCATACGGGAGCCTGGCGTTACCCGGGGGCGACGCGTGACGGCAACTTCAACCTCAAGGCAATCTCACATTATATTCGCAAGCTCGAACAAGCGAAGTTCGACTATTTCTTCATGGCGGATCATCTGGGCGTCCTGAATTTACCGCGCGAAGCCCTGATGCGCAGCCACACTGTAACGTCGTATGAGCCGTTCACTCTGCTGTCAGCGTTGGCGGGGGCGACTTCCCAAATTGGACTGGTTGCGACTGCCTCGACGACTTATGATGAACCGTTTCATGTCGCTCGACGTTTCGCCTCGCTTGACCACATCAGCGGCGGACGCGCCGGCTGGAATGTTGTGACCACTTCCAATCCCGATAGCAGCCGCAACTTTGGCATGGACACGCAACCCGACCATGCCGAACGTTACGCTCGCGCACATGAATTCTACGAGGTGGTAACCGGCTTGTGGGACAGCTTTGCTGATAACGCTTTTGTCATGGATGCGGAAAGCGGAATATATTTTGACCCCGATCGGATGCATACGCTGGACTATAAGGGAGAACGTTTCTCCGTCCGGGGGCCGCTGAACATTGCCCGACCGGTGCAGGGCTGGCCGGTGATTTTTCAGGCCGGCGCTTCTGACCCTGGCCGTCAGCTTGCAGCAGAAACCGCTGAGGTCGTATTCGCCGCCGAATCGACGCTGGAAGGAAGCAAATCCTACTATGACGATGTGAAAGGCCGGGCGGTCAAGGCGGGCCGTAACCCGGATCTTATCAAGATAATGCCGGCAGTTTTCCTGGTTGTTGGAGATACCGTGGAGGAAGCCAAGGCAAAACGAGCAAAGCTCGATAGCCTGGTTCATTATGACAGTGGGATACATTCGCTTTCTGGAATGCTCGGCCATGATGTAACCGGATATGATCCCGACGGGCCATTGCCGGAAATTCCGGAATCAAATGCCAGCAAAAGCTCACGGCGTTTTATGGTCGAGCTCGCTCGTGCAGAAAACCTGACGATACGGGAACTTGCTGCAAAAGCTGGTAGCTATGGCGGGCTGGCATTTGTCGGCACCCCGGAAACAATAGCAGACGAAATGCAGAACTGGCTCGAACAAGGGGCCTGCGACGGTTTTACGGCGATGTTCCCCTACCTTCCCGAAGGGCTGGAGGATTTTACTGACAAGGTCGTTCCTGAGCTGCAGGCACGTGGGCTGTTTCGCAGCGAATATGAGGGTGATACATTGCGCGATCATCTGGGGTTGCCGCGTCCCGCCAACGCCTTTTTCCCTGACGAATGAGCGGGATCGTAATCATTGGTCCAGGCGCTATCGGTAGCCTGTTGGGAGCCAGATTGTTCGAGCATGGACATGAAGTGCTGCTCATTGCGCGCGGAAAGCGTCTTCAGGCGCTTCAACGCGATGGTGTGGTGATTTCGGAAAGCGACACGGTGCGCCAGGTGCCCGTACCAGTGGCTGATCGATGCGACGCTGACAATTTACCTGACCAGATAATCATCGCCACCAAAACATTTCAATTGCCGGGCGCACTTGATCTGCTCGAACCCTATCGTGATGCCGAATTCGGTATTCTGACAGTCCAGAACGGCGTGGAAGCCCCGGACATCGTGCAATCGCGCCTGCCCAGCGCGCGCGTTCTGGGTTCCCGGATGCACGGTTTCTTCGAGCTCGAAGGCCAGGTTGTAAAGCACACAGGCGTACCTCCCGGCATCCAGATGGGACCAGTCGCTGCAGGCTTCAGAGATGCAACGCATGAGCAGATCAGCCGCAACCTTGCAGAAATCTTGCAAAATAGCGGCATCATGGCCGAACTTGTGGATGACGTGCGTCCCGCATTGTGGGAAAAATTCGTGATGGCCGCCACAATAGGCGGGGTCGCGCCCGCATTCGGACTAACCGTAGGACAAGTCTCTCAACACACGGGCGCATGCTCCATGCTGGAAGGGGCAATGCAAGAGGTGGCGGCAATAGCTACTGCGCAGGGTATCGCCCTGCCAAAGGACTGTGTGGCAAGGAAAATGGAATTCATCAGCCGGTTTCCACCGGATGTCACCAGTAGTTTGCAGCGAGACCTGGAAGCGCAACGTCCCTCCGAATTCGCGCAGTTGACAGGCGCAATTCCCCGGCTTGCTCACCGTGCCGGTTTGACCGCGCCAATTGCTGAAGAGGTGATCGAAATGCTTCGCGCCAGAGAATTGATCATCGATTGATCAACCTCATGAGATTTGAGGCTTCTTTGCCAGGGGAAAGCTCAACGCCCAGGTCGTGATCACAGCGTGTAGGATTGAAGTCACCACAGTGATCGCTGTCGGCTAGTTAAGGCAACCAGCCAAGGATTTCGCCGGAGTGTGCACAGTGATGCCCGATCAACACAGGCGAACTATTCGTTCAGACCTGCTGCCGTGTGTCTGCAAGAAATGAAGGGGCGGAGCACAAGCAACAAGGTTGCTAAAATGCCGCCGCCCCCACTGCGACCCAAGAAAATAGGCATTCTCTTAGGTGTAGAAACTCACGAAATAGCTACGATATCTGAGTCGGTGCAGGCAATTCTGGAGGCCAAGTGCGGTGCATATTCGGGATCACTCATAAATGCATCAATCGCTTCCATGGAAGGGAACTTGACGATGATGACAAGGTCAGGATCCTCGCCTTCGCCCTCATAACGCACGAATTTCTCGGAGCGGCACACAAGTTCACCGCCATGCTTGCCCAGCAGCGCCGGAACCGCTGCATTATATTCTTCTACCCAGCTATCTTCATGAGACTTGATCGATCCGATAAAATATGCGGCCATGATTAGAGCTCCTTTTCTTTAATTCGTGTCTTGTTGTGGATCAGCTATAATTCTAAAAGCTTCGTGCGGACCGCATCAGCGAAAACCGCCGTTGTTGATTTACCGCCAAGGTCGGGTGTCTTGGCAAGTTCCGGATCGACTAACACGGCTTCGACAGCCTGCATAACCAATGCTGCAGCTTCTTCTTCGCCCAGATGTTCCAGCATCATGGCACCCGACCAGATTTGGCCGATGGGATTGGCGATCCCCTGTCCCGCTATATCGGGCGCAGACCCGTGGACAGGTTCAAACATGGAAGGATAGCGCCGTTCGGGATTGAGATTGGCAGAAGGGGCCACTGCGATTGTGCCAGTGATCCCAGGGCCAAGATCCGACAGGATATCACCGAACAAGTTAGACCCTACGACGACATCAAACCGCTCGGGCGACATCACAAACTGCGCGGCAAGAATATCTATGTGATACTGATCTGTGGTGATATCGGGATTTTCAGCTGCGACAGCAGCGAAGCGCTCATCCCAGAACGGCATTGAATGAAACAAACCGTTCGACTTGGTCGCAGAGGTTACATGCTTGCGGTCGAGCCGACGGGCAAAATCAAATGCGTAATGCAAAATCCGATCTGTACCCCGCCGGGTGAAAATCGCCTGTTGAACAACGATCTCATCATCCCCGAGGCCAGTGCGGCCACCAATCTGCGAATATTCACCCTCCGAGTTTTCCCGAACAACCCAAAAATCAATAGAACCTGGGGCCTTGTCCCGCAGGGGAGAGGAGATACCCGGTAACAGGCGCACCGGGCGCAAATTCACATATTGATCAAATTCACGCCGTATCGGAAGCAATAGGCCCCATAGCGAGATATGGTCCGGCACCCCAGGAAAACCGACTGCGCCAAGAAAGATTGCATCGTGGTCCCGCAGTCGGTCCAGCCCGTCATCCGGCATCATCTTGCCAGTTTGAGCATACGTCTCGCAACTCCAATCAAACTGGCGAACGTCGATTGAGAAACTACATTTTTCTCCGGCTGCCTTCAGCACTGCCATTGCTGCTGGAAGAACTTCTTTCCCGATACCGTCCCCCGGAATGCAGGCAATAACGTGACGCTTCATGCAGGCAATCCTATAGGTATGCGTTAAGGGTCTTCAACACCCGAAAGGCGGAGAGGAAAGTAGGGGCATCGACATTCAGCCGCTTTGCTGCATCTGCTAGCGGACCCAGCACTTCATCAACCTCCATTCGCCGACCGGCTACAAGGTCATCGTGCATCGAGGTGCGGACCGGACGGTTCTCAGGTTTGAACCGCGTTCCGAGTTCAAGCACGCCTTTGACAGCTTCTTCGAAGCTTTCCTGGTCAATCTCGATCAAACGCGACACCGGTGCGAAGAAATTCTGCGGTTCGTATCCCAGAGCCCGGTAGATGGCTATCAGGTCCTTCACCAGGAGGACATATTGCTCCGCCCCTTCAGTTACCGCAATTCCATCGACAAAATCGAGTTTGGTAATTCCTCCAAGCGTACTTGCGCTCCACCCTGATGCACCACCGACCTGCACCAGCTTTTCCCAATGGACGTGTACGATATCGGGGGTAGAGCGCGAACCCATCCCCGCCTGGTCGAGAGCGTCTGCGATCGCACGCGTTCGATCGCTTTCTCCACCCTCCAGCTCACCGAAATATGCGGTAATTGGTACAGCCATGTGATTAAGGGTCTTGCCCGGCCCCAGCAAGGTCGCGCCATCCATGATAGAGCCACCGATGACTTTGTCCTTACCGAAGGCGGCCTGCAGCTTTCCTTCTTTGTTCACACCGTTTTGCATTGTCAGTGCGCAGGCGGTGCGATCGACCAGAATCTGCGCGTCCGACAGCGCCTGATCGGAACCCTTCGCCTTCGTTAAGAGGATATAATAATCGATATCCCCCTCAACCTCATCTGGCGTCTCGACAGCGAACAAATTGTCTTTCTGAACGAATTGCGCGCGCACCCCCTCTACATGGAGGCCATCGCTACGGATGGCCTCCACATGGGGTTTTCGGGCAATGAGTGTGACTTTGTGTCCGCCACGGGCGAGGAAGCCACCTATCAGAGAGCCTAATCCGCCCGCACCGTGAATGCAGAAGTGCAATTGCTTTGACATGTCCTGTCACCCCTATGCTGTTTCGTTCAGGCGACACCCAACGCCTTGAGTTGCTCGCTGATCTGTTCTTTCTTTTCCTGCGTCACATCGGCAACTGGCGGAAGGATCGGGCCGGCCTTGAGGCCGATCGCCTCATACCAGGCCTTCACGTTGGCAAGCGCGCTGGCATATGTAGCGGTACGTGCAATATCCCACAGGAAATTGTCGTGATAGAATTCACGCACCTCGTTCAGGCCTTCGGAAGCAGCTCTGGCTTCTTCCCACTTGCCTTCATGTGCAAGGCGGACATAATCCTTCGCGAGGTGACGCTTCTTACCGTAAAGCATGTAGGACAGTTCACCCCAGCAGACCGTGCCGCCATTACGCAAATCGTCGAGGAAGAAATACTCGAACGGTTCCATCGTATTGAAGCCGTCGGGCATTAACTGCCGGATCTTCAGCGTTTCCGCCCGGCTCATCACGCCCTGCTTGACCCCGATCACTGTTTCAAGGTCGGCAAGTCGGCGCAGCAAATCCCAACTCAATACAGTGCCGGAAACAGGCGTGCGATACAGGCATACGGCCATATCAGTGCGATCTGTCAGATATTTGTACCAGTCGAAGATTTCATCATCCCGCTTGAGTTGGACGACAGGATTGATCACCTCCGCACCATTGAAGCCCAGTTCCTCGACGAACTTCATTTTCTCGATCGCCTGATAAACGCTGGGATCCAGAATGATCGTCCAGAGGTCGAGGCGGCCATCATTGGCCTCTGCAAGAATCTCGTGATAGCGATACCAGTCGGACAAGGTGACATTCCAGCATTCGGCAATGAAGCCACCGCCTACGAAACCATTTACGCCCATTTCGACATATTTATCGATGTTGTAGCGGATGCCATCAACGTCGAATTTGTAGTCAGATGTCATCGGGGTAATGGGGCATTGGTAAAATCCCCGGACATTCTCAGTAGCCCAAGCCTTCGCGTCCTTGCGGTCATAATCCATAAGCCTCGTTCCTTTCTATAGAATTGCCAAGCTGACATTCCTTAATTCTGGATCAGCGTGGGCGATTTTTGCTGGCTGAAAAATATCCGCCAAGAGGTGGTGAACCTCTGGGCATTTCACCCCTCAAAGACTTGAATACCTGTCACGATAAAATGCAGTAGTTGGCCCCCGATCTTTGGTAAAACTCCTCCTACAAAAGGAGATTACATTTTCAGGATTGCCTTGATTGCTGTGCCATTCTTTTCGGTATCTTCGACAGCTTCATTGATCTGATCGAAATCGTAGTAAGTGCAAAGCTTCTCGAAGGGGAACTGGCCCGCCTTCTGCATTGCGATCAACTGCGGAATAAAGACCTGCGGAGTGCTTGATCCTTCGATCACGCCACGCAGCTTGCGGCCGAAAAGCATGTTGTTCATGTCGAGCGAGAACTCTGTACCAAGCTTGGCCCCGCCGACGACCGCAGTCTCTCCGACATTATGGGTGCTTTCTACAGCAGACCGTAATACGGAGGGGATGGCAGTGGTGTCCATCGCGAAGTCGACCCCACCGCCGGTCATGCCGACAATAACTTCCTGTGCATCAGTCTGGCTGGCATCTATAACGTCGGTTGCGCCCAGTTCGCGGGCAAGTTCGAGCCTCGCGGGATTGCGATCGACCGCTATGATCGTCAGGCATCCTGACGCCTTGGCCGCCATTACTGCGCTAAGTCCAACCGAACCGACCCCGAAAATGGCTATCGTGGATCCCGGGTCAGGCTGCAGGGCATTCAAAATTGCGCCTGCGCCAGTCTGGATACCGCAGCCAAGCGGTCCCAGCAATTCGATCTGCGCATCGTCGGCGACTTTGACGCAATTGTTTTCAGTCGTGATCGAATAGGTGGCGAAGGAGGATTGACCAAAGAAGCAGGCATTCACTTCCTCACCATTACGTGTGATCGGGGTAGAGCCATCTAGTCGGCGGCCCATGAAATTCAGGGGGAAGAGGCTGGGGCAATATGCCTGATGCCCCTTCAGGCAAGACGGACAAGTGCCGCAATAGCTGAAGGAAAGCACAACCTTGTCGCCGGGCTTTACCGTTGTAACGCCTCGGCCAACCTTTTCGATAACGCCCGAACCCTCATGCCCGAGCACTACTGGCAGAGGGGTGGGGTAGAATTGATCTCGAACGGTCAGATCGGTGTGACACATTCCAGCTGCCGCCACCTTGACCAGAACTTCGCCATCTCGCGGTTCTTCAAGCGAAACATTGTCCAGTACGAAATCGCCACCTTGTTTCTCAATGATTGCAGCCAGTGCTTCCATGACATTCTCTCTCAGGAATTAGATTTCTAGTTAAGTCTAGGCGAAGAAATACAAGTTCTTGTCCTGCACCACCCGGGCATCATGTATGATCTTACGGCTGAATACCTTGAAGCCCTCGTCCGTCTTTCTCATTTTGTCTTCGCGACCGAGTGTATGGACATAGACTTCAGTTTGGCGCCGGTTTCGATGGACGAGCACATTCGAAAAGACTTCAAATTCGTCAGGAGCTGTTTCGTATGCCTCAACATTGGTGACGAAATAGCGGATCCGCGAAGGTGGATCTTCCATCCACACCTGTCCGGTCAGGAGTCGGTCAACCCGCTGACTCAACTCTTCGTAATTGTCATTGAAGATTGCTGCATCGTTAGGTGTAGGCTCGGCTCGACGGTCGCGAACGTAGCGCTGCTCAAAGATGGGCATCCAATAGTGAATGTCCTCGGCAATAACGGTATCGAACCACTCACGATATTGCAGATCTTGCAGCAGTCGCGCCTCCATGACGTAGTGGCTGGAGATGGCGTGGTGAAGCTCCATGCCGACGGCTTGGCGTTGGTTTGTCATTGTGTTTTCCGGTTTTACGAGCTCAGGCAGAAGTATCTGGGTTGGACGCCATCCGGTCAGGCCAGAAATTGCGATTGGTCCACATCTCGTCCCAATTGTCATCGTTAGCGTGAACAGCCGCCCAGTCTGGCGCCTCGAGCATTTCCTGCCAGAAGCGATAGAAACCACGATAAGATGTTTCACCGATGAAGCTGACCCCGACAATGCCGGGATAAACCGGGTGTGGCCCTTCTCGCTGGACGCCCATGCTTGAATTCAGGCGGCCCTGGCGCGTGATACGGCCTTGGTTGACGTAGGTGGCCGAGGACATGTTCTCGCCATCGTCGCTTTCCAGCGTTCCGGCCGTACCGAAAGACCGGATAGCTTCGCGCTGAATCGATCGCTTCGTCTCGTCATCGGCATTTCGGGGAACCAGAGTATAAGTCCACACCTCGATTTCATGCGGTCCGCGAGGATGCCAAATCTTGAAGGTGTTAGTGCCGTAGAGAAACGAACAATTCGGGAAGATGGACGTGTTCCAATGGCCCATATAGAGCCGCTCACGTTCTGGTCCGAGCTCCTCCCGAACTTTGCCACGATTGTCTTCAAGGAATTTCTGATAACCTTCACGATTCACGTGAATGGCGGTCGCGGCATTGTCGATTACGCCAAACCCATGTCCATGTCGCGTGGTGAACTGAAGCCCAAGATCGTCAAACGGCATATCTGCGCGATTGCCTGACAATGCCGCCAGTTCTCCGCCAATCATCTGCAGCGCCGCAGCGTGGGTCCAGCCCACATGATAGCCATCGCCAACGAAATTTTCGGTTGGAACCTTCCAGTTGCATGACAGCAGGCTTTTCATCGGCGGGCCGAGAAGCTCCATACCGCCATCAGGCCCACCCCAGATAGTATCGAGATACCAGCAAAAATCGCCAAGATATTCCTGCAGCGGAGGCGCCTCGGGATCATGGCAGCCAAAAATGAACCCCTTGTAGGATTCCACTCTGACCTGCTTCAGTCCCAGCTCTGACTTCTCGAGATTGTTATGATAACAGCGCGCTTCCATCGGCACATCCACGAGTGCACCGTCCTGCCCGAAAACCCAGCCATGATAATTGCACACGAAGGCCTTGGCATTGCCAGAATCGGCATGGCACACCTGATTGCCGCGATGGGTGCAAGAATTGATGAAGGCTTTGTAGGAACCATCGGCCTGATGGGAGAGGATCACCCGATCCTCAGCCATGAAAGTAGTCAGAAAATCGCCAGGCTTCGGGATAGATGATTCGTGGCCGAGAAACAGCCAGCAGCGCGAAAAAATGCGCTCCAGCTCAAGCTGATAGACGTCTTTGTCCCAAAATACCTTGCGCGATTGGCTTCCCGTCGCGTTATCAACGAGTTCTGCAGTGTCGATCATGAGAAATATCCTTGCTCCCGTCGCGTAAATGATTAATCGCTTTTACGATTCTTATATGCAACGCTATGTACCATATGCAAAATGTGGCCATGGTCAAGCCTTACGACCCTAATTTAGCGCGAGCAGATGGTATTTGTGCAAAGACGCGCTCTGCTGACACAGTTTGGCTTCTGCCCTACGCGCGCCATCTTGCTGGTTCGACTGGTTTAGCCACTAAATCCGAGTTGGCCGAAAGCCGGAATTGTCCTTTGCCTGCCTCGATTCGCGATGAGGCGGCGGTCCCCATATGTCGAATGGCAAACCAGCACGGGCATGAGAGACGGACTCGGGTGCCTAAATGCGATGCGAGAACGTATGTGCCAAATGCCGGGAACGCCCTAGGTACTGATAGTAATTGTGCCTTATCGTCTGGTAGAAGCTTGCCCGGTCTATGTTGCAGTGCAATAGTGCACGCATGAAGATCGCCATCGTCGATGAAAGTGCAGCGCGCGCGTCCATCATCGAGGAAGGGCTGTCGCAACTTGATGGTTGCGATCTGTATGTCCTGAGCGAGCGTAAAGGCCTGCTTGCCTGTATAGAAGAGATCGGTCCGGACGTCGTGCTAATCGATCTTGGCAATCCGTCGCGCGACGTGCTGGAGGAATATTTCGCCGTCAGCCGTTTGCTCGATCGTCCGATTGCCATGTTTGTTGACGAAAGCGACGATGATGCCATTGCTGCGTCTATCGATGCTGGCGTCTCCGCCTATGTGGTGGACGGTCTTGCAAGCAACAGGATCAAGCCGCTTCTCGATCTTGCCGTAAGACGCTTCAATGCATTCTCTCGCCTGCAATCGGAACTTGCGGACGCCAAGGGCAAGCTGGCTCACCGCGAAACGATCGACAGGGCAAAGCGCATCTTGATAGACAATAAAGGCGTTTCCGAACCTGAGGCCTATGGTGAGCTTCGGCGTAAGGCGATGTCGTCGAGCCGGCGCATCATCGACATTGCGGAGGCCGTGGTCACGGCCCACGAGCTGATGAAGGACTGACGAATGGAGTCGAAGTGACGCGCGAATTGAAAATCGGTTTTCTTCCACTGGTCGATGCCTGCCTGCCGATCTTGGCACAGGAGCATGGCTTTGCGGAAGAGGAGGGACTTGCTCTCACCTTCCTGCGCGATGTGAGTTGGGCAACTGTGCTTGATCGATTGCTGTACGGTCATAGCGATGCTGCCCATATGTTGGCCCCGCTAGCCATTGCGACAACGCTGGGTCGTGGCCGTCCGGCATCCTCACTGGTCGCGCCCTTCGTGCTCGGTCTCAATGGCAATGCCATCACGGTGGCGAAACCTCTCGCGCAGAAAATATGCAAGCCGGGCGGATTTGGCGATCCCGCTGCGGTGGGTGCGGCGCTCAAGCAGGAATTGGAAGCATCGAATCGCAGGATGCGCTTCGGAGTCGTACACCGCTATTCAAGCCATAGTTACAAACTTCGCTACTGGCTCGCAGCATCGGGCATCAGGCCGGATAAGGACGTCGAAATCGTTACCATTGCCCCACCTTTCGTAGCCGATGCACTGGCCGCGGGCGAGATCGACGGGGCCAGCGTGGGCGAGCCATGGAACAGCGTCAGCGTGGAGCGCGACGTTGGGACAATCGTTCTCGCCACCGCACAAATCTGGCGGCGGGGCGTTGAAAAGGTTCTGGCTATGAAGGAAGGTGTCATGACCGACCGGCGAGAGAATGTGGAAAGCCTGATCCGCGCATTGCGAAAGGCAGGGGCGCATTTCGTCGACCCAGAAAACTGGGAAACCAATGCCCGAATCCTCGCGCAGGAATCCTACCTCAATGCTCCCGAAGAACTGGTGCGGCGCTCAATCTCTGATCACCTTGTATTGGTAAAGGGCGCGGGCGAGGTGCATTATCCCGATTTTATGTTCCAACATAGCGAGGCCGCTAATTTCCCATGGGTGAGCCAAGCTGCCTGGCTTTATTCGCAAATGGTCCGCTGGGGCCAGGTCGAGTACGACGCGGAAGTGGCCCGCAGGGCAGCCGGCGTGTTCCGGCCCGATGTCTATCGCTCTGCGCTGAAAGACACGGGGGATGATTTGCCTGCGGCCAATTCAAAGGTGGAGGGAAGTGTCAGCCAGCTTACCCAGATCGGCGCACAGCAAGGGACCATCACGCTGTCAGCCAACAGTTTTTTCGACGGAAGAAGCTTCGACCCCGAGATGATTGAAGCCTATCTCGCGCAACTGCCATAACAACAAATTTTACGCTGCACTGCAAAAAACGCTTTACTGCGCGCCTCCGAATCGCCTATTCAAATGATTGAGCGGAGCCGCTCCACCCATTGACGGGTGATTGTCGGCGGTTCCTCCCAGTTTCAACATTGCGTGGCAACGTCGCCGCCCGATCTGGCCCTTGAGTGGGGCCATGTCGTGGCGGCTTTTTTGTGTTCTGCGCCGGCACTTGGAGATGCAATCGATGATCAGGCTTGGAAATCGCGGCTTCAACAGGCGTAGGACTTTGGGAGTCCTTGCGGCACTGGTAGCGGGAATAACGCTGGCAGGCTGCGGTAGCAGTGAAGCGAATAGCGAGGCGAAAGCCGGCGCGGCCAGCATCGATGGGCCGATCGAGAAACCCAACCTCACGCTGGGCTTCATCAAGCTGACCGACATGGCTCCACTGGCTGTGGCGCTTGAAAAAGGCTTCTTCACGGAAGAAGGGCTCAATGTCCGGCTGGAACCGCAGGCGAACTGGAAGGTGCTGCTTGACGGCGTCATCGGCGGCCAGCTTGACGCGGCCCACATGCTGGCAGGGCAGCCCATCGCGGCAACCATTGGTTACGGCACGAAAGCTGACTTGATCGCACCGATCAGCCTTGATCTCAACGGTAATGCAATAACCGTATCGAACCGCGTTTGGGACATGATTCGCGACGACCTGCCCGAAGAAAATGGCCGTCCTGTCCATCCGATTTCGGCGTCGCATCTGAAGCCCGTGGTTGAGCAGTTCGAGGCGCAGGGGCGCCCCTTCAATATGGGGATGGTATTCCCCGTCTCGACCCATAATTATGAACTGCGCTATTGGCTCGCGGCCGGAGGCCTGAGCCCGGGATTCTACACCGATGGCGACGTGACTGGCACAGTGGATGCAGACGTCAAACTATCTGTTACGCCTCCTCCGCAAATGCCCGCGACGCTCGAAGCAGGAACAATCGAAGGCTATTGCGTCGGCGAACCTTGGAACCAGCAGGCAGTGTCCATGGGTATTGGCGTGCCGGTGATTACCGACGACCAGATATGGAACGACAATCCGGAAAAGGTGCTGGGGCTGCGAGAAGACTTTGCCGAGCGTTACCCGGCCACAATTGCGGCATTGCTGCGCGCGATCATCAAGGCTCAACAATGGCTCGACGCGGATGATGGGGTCAATCGCGAAGAAGCGGTCGAGATTCTGTCGCGACCCAATTATGTCGGAGCCAATGCCGATGTGATCGCCGCCAGCATGACCGGCTACTTCACCTTCGAAAAGGGGGACACGCGGCCTGCGCAGGACTTCAACGTCTTCTTCAATAAATATGCCGGCTATCCCTATTATTCGGACGCCATCTGGTACCTCACCCAAATGCGCCGCTGGGGTCAGGTCGCTAGCGACAAGAGCGATGACTGGTACTTCACCACAGCGCAGGCGGTCTATCGTCCCGATCTCTACATGGCAGCCGCCAATCAATTGATCGAAGACGGCGTCATCGATGAAGGCGACGTCCCCACGACGGACGGTTTCCGCGATCCCCAAAGCGGGTTCATCGATGGTATCACTTTCGATGGCCGCGCACCCAATGATTACCTGTCGCGTTTCAGCATCGGCCTGAAACAGGGCCAGCGCGTTACCGCAGCCGGCATCTCCGAGAATTGATTGCTGCGAAGAGCGAAGGATATTCCAACATGGCTACCGCATTTGTAGATTTGGAAGGGCAGAAAGTGCCCGCGACCGAGGAGGCTTCCGCTTCGCTCGCCAACAAGCCCGACGGCTCGGCTGCGAAACCGGGAACCTCTTCAAAAGGAAATGGATCCGGCCTGCTGGCGGCCAAAATGCCGGACTTGATGCGCGGGGTAATCGCGCCAATGATGGGGATCTTGGTGTTTCTTGGCATGTGGGCTGTGCTTGCTCCACAAGTTGATACGTCGCTCGGCGCGCTGCCCGGGCCGGTCGAGGTCGTTGAACAGGGCGCCGCGCTGTTTGACGAGTGGGGTGCAGCGCAGGAAATCGAAGCGCAATTCTACGCCGATCAGGAAGTGCGCAATCAAGCAGCAATAGAGGCGGGCAACCCCGGTGCGGTGACTGATTTTACCTACGCCGGTCCGCCTACCTTCCTTGACCAGATTCTCACCTCCCTGGAAACGGTGGCCCTGGGATTCGGACTTGCCACCGTGGTAGCTGTGCCGATTGGCCTTGCGTGCGGGTTGTCGCCTTTGCTCAATGCGGCAATCAATCCGATTGTGCAGATCATGAAGCCGGTCAGCCCGCTGGCATGGCTGCCCATCGTGACCATGGTTATTTCTGCAATGATCACCGGTGCGGACCCGTTTCTGCCAAAGGCTTTCGTGATATCCGCCCTGGTGGTGATGCTGTGCTCTCTCTGGCCGACGCTCATCAACACGGCTGTCGGCGCCAGTTCGATTGACAAAGATCTGCTCAATGTAGGCCGGGTGCTCAAGCTGGGCTGGTTCGCCAAGCTGACTTGTCTGGTCTTGCCTGCCTCCCTGCCTTACATCTTTACCGGCATGCGGTTGTCGCTTGGCGTAGGCTGGATGGTGCTGATTGCGGCGGAAATGCTCGCCCAGAATCCGGGTCTCGGCAAGTTTGTGTGGGATGAGTTCCAAAACGGCTCCAGTCAGTCGCTGGCCCGAATCATGTTTGCCGTCATCGTGATCGGTTTGATCGGCTTTGGTCTCGACCGGATCATGATGGCCCTGCAATCCTTTGTCTCCCGCAACAGGACTATATGATTATGGCACAGCCGATCCTTTCCCTGAGGGGCGTAACCAAAACCTATGCCAGCCAGAATGGCGAAGCGACCCAAGTATTGGGAGGCATTGACCTCGACATTGCCGAAGGTGAATTCGTAGCGATCCTTGGCTTTTCCGGGGCGGGCAAGACTACGCTGATCAATTCAGTCGCCGGACTTGTCGAACCCGACACAGGAGATATCCTCCTCAAGGGAGCCAGAATTGAAGGTACAGGCAAAGATCGCGGTCTTGTCTTTCAGTCTTATTCGCTCTTTCCATGGCTGACAGTCGAAGCGAATGTCGCGCTGGCGGTAGACGCCGTGCACAAAGACAAGAGCAAGGCAGAGCGTGGCGCGCTGGTGAAGCAAAAGGTCGAGCTTGTCGGGTTGGGCCATGCGATAGACCGCAAACCGGGACAATTATCGGGCGGCATGCGCCAGCGGGTGGCCGTGGCCCGGGCGCTGGCGATGGAGCCGGAGATTCTTCTCTTGGATGAGCCGCTTTCGGCCCTTGATGCGCTGACACGCGCCAAATTGCAGGACGAGATAGAGCGGATTCGCAAGGAAGAGGGTCGCACCATTCTTCTTGTTACCAATGACGTGGATGAAGCGCTTCTTCTGGCTGATCGCGTTGCGGTGCTCACTCCTGCTCCCGCGGCACGGATCGGCAACATCTACGATGTGGATGTGCCGCGTCCTCGTGACCGCGAGGAAGTGAATGGGGATGTCCGTTATCAGCAGCTCCGCCGCGAAATCGTGTCCTATCTCGGATCGCTTAATGATGCATCCGGCGCCGTGGGTGGAAGTACGATCGATCTTCCCAATGTCACCCCGCTTGACCTTGCACCACCCCCGCAAGCCTATCGCGAAGCGGCGCAGAGTCCGGTCGACAAACGCTATCTTGAATTCTTCAAGCTCGACAAGGTCTATCCCACGCCCAAAGGGCCTCTTACGGTGGTCGAGGATTTCAGCCTGATCATGGACAAGGGGGAATTCGTCTCTCTGATCGGCCACTCGGGCTGCGGCAAGTCGACCGTCCTGACGATGGCGGCAGGGCTCAACGAGATTTCGGGCGGCGGTATCGTGCTGGAAAACCGCGAAATCAGCACCGCCGGGCCGGACAAGGCTGTAGTGTTCCAGTCGCCCAGCCTCATGCCCTGGCTGACGGCGCGGCAGAATGTCGCATTGGGTGTGGAGCGCGTCTATCCTCACGCTGCCCGGGCCGAACGGCGCGACATCGTGGATTATTACTTGGAAAGAGTGGGGCTTGGGACTGCCAAGGACAAGCTGGCTGCGGAGATGTCGAACGGCATGCGTCAGCGCGTTGGCATTGCCCGGGCCTTTGCGCTTAGCCCGCGATTGCTACTGCTTGATGAGCCTTTCGGAATGCTTGACAGCCTGACACGCTGGGATTTGCAGGATGTGCTGGTAGAAACCTGGAACCGCACCGAGGTGACCGCCATCATGGTGACACACGATGTCGACGAGGCGATCCTGCTGGCTGATCGGGTGGTTATGATGACCAATGGTCCCCAGGCGACTGTTGGCAAGGTGCTGGAAGTGGATTTGCCGCGCCCCCGCAACCGTAAGGAGTTGCTCGATCATCCACAATTCTATCGCTATCGACAGGAAGTTCTGCATTTCCTCGCCGAATATGATCACGGGCCAGCCGCTCAGGCGGCCTGACAGTACACTTTGAAAGAGGCAGGGGCGGCAAAGGCGCCGTCACCAGCGACATATGATCTGCCGGTATATTCGGCTGTCGGCGGGCAATGGCGTCCGCCTCTCAATTCGATAGCGAACCCTGGGTTCGCACGAGGGAGGTGACCCATGCGTTTTTCGATTTTTCTGCTTACTGCTTCTTCTATCCTTGTCGCCACACCGGCACTGGCCGCTCCCGATGAGCCGATCATGCTGGGCGAGGACATCTCGCTGCGCATCATGGCTAATGCACGCGTCCGCTATGAAACGGTCAATCAGGACAATGCGGCGGACAATGCCGATGCACTGACAGCCCGAGCACGGATAGGGGCGATGATCGCCACCGGCGGTCTCGAAGTTCTTGCCGAAGGGGAATTCACCGGCGCGCTGGCAGATGACTATAATGACACATTGCCCGGCAACGGCATCGAGCCTTTTTCAGTTGTCGCCGATCCGGAAAATGCAGAGCTGAACCGGCTCCAGCTGTCCTACTCCGGAAGTGGCTACACCGGCACGCTCGGCCGCCAGCGCATAATCATGGGTGACGCCCGTTTCGTGGGGAATGTCGGCTGGCGTCAGAACGAGCAGACCTTCGATGCATTGCGCTTTCAGGCGCGCCGCGGCAAAGTGAGCTTCGATGGCGCTTACGCGATTTCGCAGCGCACAATTTTTGGCAATGACAGCCCCAACGAACATTTCGAGGGCACTTTCTTTCTCGGCAACCTTGGTATCGACATCGGGGGAGTGGATGTAACCGGGTTCGTCCATATCCTCGATTACGACACGCGGGTTGCCTTCTCCTCTCAGACCTACGGCGTCAGGGCCGATGTGGAGATCCCGCTGGGCGCGACTGCTCTCAAGCTGTCGGGCGCGCTGGCCACGCAGGACGAGGCGGGCGCAAATCCTGGCGATTACACGGCAGAATTCTATGCTTTCTCTGCAGGATTGGGCCTTGCCGGGTTTACTCTGACAGCCGGCTATGAAGAGCTGGGAAGCGATGGAGGAATGGCCGCATTCCAGACTCCGCTGGCAACCTTGCATGCTTTCCAGGGCTGGGCGGATATTTTTCTGGTGACCCCTGCGAACGGGGTGCGCGATTACTACGCCACGATCCGGCGGCCCTTTACGCTTCCGGGTGTTGCCACCTTCAAGGCTGGGGTGACCTATCACCAGTTCGACAGCGATTTTGGCGGTCTGGAATATGGCAGCGAGTGGGACGCCTCGATTGGCTTCGACGCGGGGCCGGTAGGAATCTTGCTGAAATACGCGAATTACGATGCGGGCGGATTCGCCGTCGATACGGAGAAGCTCTGGATACAGGCCCAATACAGTTTCTAGAGTTTTTGCAGAGGGGTGGCCTCAGGATATTGCACTGCAATAAATACTTGTCGTCGCCCACCTGCATGGTGTAATGAAGAAATCACACGGGAATCGCGCGGCTCATTGAAGGGCCGGGTATAAGCGAAACCCATTCAATCAGTTGCGTGGCAATGGTGCCGCCTGGTCTGTCCTCCTCAGGACGCGACTTGGCGGCTTTTTTGCGTGCGCGTTCGGGCTGCGGCCTGTGGAGGTAAGAGTGAACACACAAGCGCCCTTCAAAGAAATGCGGACCGCCAAGGAAAAGCTGGTCGTGATCGGCAACGGCATGGCCGGGTGCCGCGCGGTGGAAGAAATCCTCACGCGCGATCCCGATCGATACGAGATCACGATTTTTGGCGCTGAGCCGCGCGTCAATTATAACCGTATCATGCTCTCTCCCGTTCTCGCAGGAGAGAAGACCTTCGATGAGATCGTTATCAACGGACAGGATTGGTATGAAGAAAACAATATCGCCCTCATCGGCGGTAGTCCGGTCGATCATATTGATCGCGATGCCAAGACCGTGGTCACCCGCTCGGGCCAGGTCGCGCCTTATGACAAGCTAGTAATAGCAACGGGCTCTGACCCGTTCATCATCCCGATTCCGGGCAATGATCTTGAGGGCGTGGTGACCTTCCGCGATCTCGATGATGTCGAGAATATGGTCGCTGCGGCCGAGAAGGGTGGCGATGCAATTGTCATCGGCGGCGGGTTGCTGGGGCTTGAGGCCGCGCATGGCCTCTCACTACGCGGTATGAAGGTCACCGTCATTCACTTGATGCCCACACTCATGGAGCGCCAGCTGGATGAAGCGGCAGGCTGGCTTTTGCGACAGGAGTTGGAAAGTCGGGGGCAGACTATTCTGACCGGCGCGAATACCAAGGAAATTCAGGGTATAGAAGGTAGGGTCGCCGGGATCGAGCTGGAAGACGGCACGAGGGTCAAGGCCGATATTGTCGTGATGGCGGCGGGAATTCGGCCATCTACCGGCCTTGCAAAACAGGCCGGGATCGATTGTGAGCGCGGCATCATGGTTGATGACCACATGGTCACCTCTGATCCCGCCATCATGGCGGTCGGCGAATGTGTGCAGCATCGCGGCCTTTGTTACGGGCTTGTCGCGCCATTGTGGGAAATGTGTCGCGCGCTGGCCGATCACGCCACTGATGCACCCACAGGGTATCCCGGTTCCGTCACCTCCACCAAGCTAAAGGTCAGCGGAATCAATTTGTTCTCCGCTGGCGATTTTTCGGGCGGTGAAGGCTGCGAGGACATCGTGATGCGCGACGCGACGCGCGGCGTGTATAAGCGGCTGGTTCTGAAGGATGACAGGCTGATCGGCGCGGTGCTTTATGGTGATACTGCTGATGGCAATTGGTATTTCGACCTGCTGCGGAAGGAGGAAGATCTATCGCATATTCGAGAGGGGCTGATCTTTGGCCAGGCCTTCGCCAGTGGGGGCGCCCTTGCGGACCCTAGTTTCGCCGTTGCCGCCCTTTCGGACGACGCAGAAATCTGCGGCTGCAACGGCGTATCGAAAAGCACGGTCGTCACTTGCATCGAAAAGGGCGCCCACAGTCTCGACGCGGTTCGCAGTCAATGCAAGGCGTCTGCCAGCTGCGGTTCTTGCACGGATCTGGTGGAGAGTCTGCTGTCGCTCACATTGGGCGGCGAGGTGGAGAGCGGACCGCAAACTATGTGTTCCTGCACCAGTTTCACCCATGATGATGTGCGCCGGCTGATCCTCGAAAAGCAACTCAAGGAAATTCCCGAGGTTATGCAAGAGCTGCACTGGACCACGCCCGATGGGTGTTCGGCGTGCCGCCCGGCGCTCAATTACTACCTGATGTGCGCCTGGCCCGGCGAATATGTGGACGACCAGAAAAGCCGTTTCGTCAACGAGCGGCTGCATGCCAATATCCAGAAGGACGGCACCTATTCTGTGGTTCCACGCTTCTTTGGCGGCATTACCAATCCGCGCGAGCTACGCGCAATCGCCGATGCGGTGGAAAAATACGATGCCCGCATGGTTAAGGTTACGGGCGGTCAACGCCTCGATATCTTTGGTATTCGCAAGGAGGATCTGCCAGCGGTCTGGGCTGATCTCAACGCCGCCGGTCTCGTCTCCGGCCATGCGTATGGCAAGGCGCTTCGCACGGTCAAAACCTGTGTCGGTTCTGAATGGTGCCGCTTTGGAACGCAGGATTCGACCGGGCTCGGCGTCAAACTGGAGCATGCGACCTGGGGTAGCTGGATGCCGCACAAGTTCAAAATGGCGGTCAGCGGTTGTCCGCGCAATTGCGCCGAATCGACGATCAAGGATTTCGGCGTGATCTGCGTCGATTCAGGATATGAGCTGCATGTGGGTGGTAATGGCGGAATTAAGGTCCGCGTCACCGATCTGCTGTGCAAGGTGGAAACCGAGGAAGAGGCAATGGAGCATTGCCTCGCCTTCATCCAGCTTTATCGGGAGGACGCGCATTATCTCGATCGAACAGCGCCGTGGCTTGAACGCAAGGGGCTCGACTGGATCAAGGCCCAGCTGTTTGACGATCCGCAAAGCATAAGCCGTCTGGCCCAACGCTTCCGCTACTCGCAGCAATTCTCGCAGGACGATCCCTGGGCACAGCGCGCCGCGGGCGATCGGAAGGACCTGCACAGTCACCTCGCCGAAGTGCGTCCCTTGGCGATGGAGAAAGCATAATGACACAGGCCACTGTCGGTAAATGGCTGGATATCGGCCCGGTTGTACAGATTGAGCCGGGGAGCGCCCGTACTCTTCCGGTCGAAGGAGGCGAGGAGATCGCCGTTTTCCATACCATGCGCGGTAAATTCTATGCGCTGGTGAACAAATGTCCGCACAGACAGGGGCCGCTCAGCCAGGGCATCATCCACGGTGACACCGTATCCTGCCCGCTGCACAATTGGCGTATTTCTCTGCAGAGCGGTGAAGCGCAGGGAGAAGACGAGGGGTGCACGCCTACCATCCCGCTCAAGCTGGATGCCGGACGCATCTTCCTGTTGCGTGAGGCCGTAGTTCCACAGTTCATGCCGAGCCAGCCTTCTTCGGCCGCACAGTCGGCCTGACCGGGCATGCGCGACACCAAAACCAAGACCACTTGCCCTTATTGCGGCGTCGGCTGCGGGATAGATGTTGAATCTTCGAATAAGCGGCAAGTTTCGATTGAGGGTGATCGGCAGCATCCGGCCAATCACGGGCGTCTTTGTTCCAAGGGGACGCATCTGGCAGAGACGGTGGGGCTGGAAGGCCGGCTGCTTTATCCAATGATCGGACAGCGAACGGTCGGCTGGGATAGTGCGCTGGATGACGTCGCGTCGCGCATGCGCGATACCGTTGAGCAGTATGGACCCGACAGCGTCGCCTTCTACCTCTCCGGTCAGCTTCTCACAGAAGATTATTATATCGCCAACAAGCTGGCGAAGGGCTTCGTCGGCACTGGCAATATCGACACGAATTCACGTCTTTGCATGGCCAGCGCAGTAGCTGCGCATAATCGGGCCTTCGGGGAGGACGTCGTGCCGTGCTCCTATGCGGATCTGGATGAAGCCGATCTCGTCATTCTCGTCGGATCGAACACAGCATGGTGCCATCCGGTGGCATGGCAGCGGATCGAAAAGGCGCGGGAGAGACGCGGCACGAAAATCATCGTCGTGGATCCGCGCCGCACTGAAACGGCCGCCATGGCAGACCTGCATATCCCCCTGCCGCCCGATGGCGATATTGCGCTTTTCAATGCCCTTCTGGCGGAGATGATCGATCGCGGTCGGCTCGATGGCAGTTTCCTCGATGATCATTGCACTTTGCCAGAGGGTTTTCTGGACGCGCTTGACCCGGCGGCCCATGACATCGATCCCGCCGTGTTTAACGAGCTGGCCGAATTGGTGGATTCCAATTCGCGCATGGTGACCCTCTTCAGCCAAGGCGCCAATCAGTCGGTTTGCGGTACCGACAAGGGTAATGCCATCATCAACCTGCATCTCGCCATGGGGCGGATTGGGCGGCCTGGTGCCGGGCCTTTCAGTATGACCGGTCAGCCAAATGCGATGGGGGGACGCGAAGTGGGCGGGCTTGCCAACATACTTGCCTGCCATCTTGGCTTTTCCGAAGCGGAACGGGCGAGTGTAGCCGATTTTTGGCAGACGTCACGGCTTTGCTCCGGGCCCGGTTTGAAGGCTGTTGACCTTTTCCGAGCGGTGCATGCAGGGAAGGTGAAATTCGTCTGGATCATGGCTACGAACCCGGCCGTTTCCATGCCTGATGCAGGCTTCGTCAGAGAGGCTTTGGCGCGGTGTCCTAATGTGATCGTTTCCGACATCATCGCTGATACCGACACGGCAAAACTCGCCCATGTTCGTCTGCCCGCGCTGGGTTGGGGAGAGAAGGATGGCACGGTCACCAATTCGGAACGCTGCATTTCGCGCCAGCGCGCCTTCATGGCTCGGCCCGGTAAGGCACGGGCCGACTGGAAGATCGTATGCGATGTCGCCGCACGGCTCGGCCATGGGCAGTCCTTTGATTTTGAATCCCCGGCAGACGTCTTTCGCGAATATTCCGAAATGACAGCTCTCGCGACACGGCATGGCAAGCTGCTCGACCTGAGCAATCAGGCCGGGATTACCGACGAGGCCTATGATCGCATGCAGCCGTTCCAATGGGGCGGCGCGCGACCTTTTGAACACGGCTTTTCCACCGCATCCGGCAAGGCCAACATCGTTGCGGTCAGCCCCTCCAAAGCGCGGGGCGCGGGCACTTCCCTTGCCCTCAATACCGGGCGGTATCGCGATCAGTGGCACACTATGACCCGAACCGGCCTTAGTGCCCGGCTTTCCGCGCACCGGCCTGAACCGCTTCTGGAGATCGCGCCCGCGGATGGTGAGGCGCATGGCTTGAGCGATGGCGGGCTGGCTCACATCGAGACTACCGCTGGTCGCAGCGCCTACCGCGTCGCCTTTAACGAGGACCAGCGGGCTGGCGAGATCTTTGCTCCCATGCATTGGACTGACGCTAATTCCGGAGCTGGCCGTACGGGGTTGCTGGTTCATCCCGAATGCGATCCGGTTTCGGGCCAGCCGGGCTTCAAGAATGTCCCGGCCCAAGTTGCTCCATATAATCCGGGCTGGCGGGCCTTCCTGCTTTCGCGCAAACCCGTCCGTCCAGAAGACGCAGGATATTGGGTGCGCTCACGCATTGATGGCGGCTGGTTTACCGAACTGGCCGGCGACGGTGCCATTAACGCGGACAAATTGCTTCCGCCGGGCGAGCGGAGCGAAGTGTGCGACTTTGTTCGCGGTATGCGGAGAATTCTGGTGGCAGGTGCAGGCAGCGCACCGGAAGCGCTGCTTTATGTGACGAGAAGCGGAGAAATTCCGCATCGCGACTGGCTTGTTCGGCAGTTTGCCCAGACAGAATGTGCCACAACTGAATGGCTGGCAGGACGGCCAAGCTCACCGCAGCCTGACACCGGGCCGCTCGTCTGCGTATGCTATGACATCGGCGAAAACGCGGTGCGCCAAGCAGTCGACAATGGTGCGGCCAGCGTGGCAGAGGTGGGGGCCAGGATCAGTGCGGGCACCAATTGCGGCTCTTGTCGGCCGCTCATCGCGCGTATTATCCAGGAACATTCCGGTGCACTCAGGGAGGCGGCGGTATGATAGCTCCAGGCGAAGTCTGGCTGGTGGGGGCGGGGCCGGGCGATCCCGATCTGCTTACCCGAAAGGCTGAGAAACTGATTTGTGCGGCCAGCGTGGTTTTTCACGATGCGCTGATCGGGCCGGGCGTTCTCGATCTGGTGCCCTCCAATGTCAGGCTGGTGTCAGTCGGCAAGCGCGCAGGTCAACATTCGAAGGACCAGAAGAGCATTGATACCCTGATCGTAGAAGCCGCGCGGGCGGGCGAACGCGTGGTGCGACTGAAAGGCGGTGATCCGTCCATCTTCGGACGTTCAATGGAAGAACTGACAGCCTGTCGGGAGGCAGGGCTGAAAGTTTCGATCTGTCCCGGTATCACCGCCGCAAGTGCCGCATCGGCAAGTATCAGAAATTCGCTGACTCTGCGCGGCATCGCAAGAAAGCTGGTATTCGTCACCGCCCATACGAGAAAAGGAAAGCTGCTTCCCCTGGACTGGGGTTCGCTTGCCGATCCGGAGGCGACACTGGCCATCTACATGGGCAAATCGGCGGCGGCCGAGATCGCTCGTGGCCTTATCGATGCCGGCCTCAGCGGTGAAACGCCGGTGGCTTTGGTGGAAAGCGCAAGTCTGCCGGAAGAGCGTCGCTTTCACACCCGGCTAGACCTGCTATCCATTGCCGCTCGAACCGCGCTCGGGGAAGGGGCGGCCTTGATATTGATCGGTGCCGCGATGCATCCCGAGAAAAGCGAGATGGATTTCGCCCAAGAAGGAGCTTCACTAGGCAAGGGATGGCTCACCTGGCCATTGGTCTGATCGCCGCTCTGATCCGCATCGCCAAAGCGCGGCACGGTTGCAGGCCTCCACTGCGGGCGGGCTGGACCCTGACATTCTCGTGATGCATTGGCTGCAATATGGATGTCAGTGACTGTATTATCGTTGGGGGAGGTCCCGCCGGTTTGACCGCTGCGGTCTATCTTTCGCGCTATCATCTTGAGGTGCAACTGTTCGATGGCAATTCGAGCAGGGCCAGCTGGACACCCTGCAGCCACAATCTGGCCGGTTATCCGATGGCATTTCAGGCAATGATTTGCTGAAGCGGATGCGTCAGCATGCTGCGAATTACGGGGTAGAACCACAATATCTCGAGATCCAGCAGATGACGCGGGGTAATGACGATATCTTCATACTTGAATCCGCAGAGGACTTGTTTGCTGCCGGGGATGTGGTTGTCGGGCTGGACCAGATTGGCAATGCGATGGGCCAGGCAGCTGTCGCCGCGACCACGATCAGGAATGACCTTGCCGGTCAAAGCGGCCTGTATCGCCGCGCATGATCCATCGCTGCTCTTGCAATTTCGAAGGGATTTGACGCATGAGCTTGGCAACCGTGAGCCGCGCGGCGCTTTACAAGGCCTCTGCAGCTTGCTTTAGGGCGAAGCAGAAACAAGGACGAAAAATGGCTCAGAACAAACCGCAGCGCCCGCTTTCCCCCCATATGTCTATCTGGAGGTGGGAAATCCATGCGATTACATCCATTTTCCATCGCATAACGGGCGACGGTATGGCGCTGCTCGGGCTGCCTATGCTGGTGTGGTGGCTTTATGCCGTCTCTGCCGGGCCCGAAGCCTATGAAACATTTCACGGCTTTGCTTCGTCATGGGTTGGCATGATTGTGCTGATCGGCCTCACCTATGCGTTTTTCCAGCATCTTGGATCAGGTCTGCGACACTTTGTCATGGATGTCGGCGCGGGCTATCAGGTGGACACGGCGCGAACGACAGCATTCTCCGTCTTCGTCTTCGCAATTATCGCCACGGCTGCGTGCTGGCTTTTCCTTTTCAGATAAATTAGAAATATCGCCCACACGCAGGGGAAACTTTGCAAACATCCAGTTTGCAAATTTGCAATTTAACATTGGACTGTTTGGCCCTGCGGTTTCATCCCGCATGTTTCACAAAAGCCAGAGTCATCAGTCATGTCAGCAAATATCGCCGAAATGGAACGACGCCGCGAAGCCGCCCGGATGGGCGGCGGGCAAAAGCGTATTGATGCGCAGCACGCCAAGGGCAAGCTGACCGCGCGCGAGCGGCTGGATATCCTGCTGGACGAAGACAGTTTCGAAGAACTCGATACCTATGTCGAACATGATTGTGTCGACTTCGGGATGCAGGATCAGAAGATTCCCGGCGATGGCGTGGTCACCGGTTCGGGAACCATCAATGGCCGGCTGGTCTATGTATTCAGTCAGGATTTCACCGTCTTTGGCGGTTCGCTGTCCAAACGCCATGCGGAGAAGATCTGCAAGGTGATGGACATGGCGATGAAGGTCGGCGCGCCTGTCATCGGCCTTAATGACAGCGGCGGTGCGCGCATTCAGGAAGGCGTGGCAAGCCTTGGCGGCTATGCCGAGGTGTTCCAGCGCAATGTCCTGGCATCGGGCGTGGTGCCGCAGCTTTCGCTTATCATGGGGCCTTGCGCGGGCGGCGCGGTCTATTCGCCCGCCATGACGGACTTCATCTTCATGGTGAAGGACAGCTCCTACATGTTCGTGACCGGCCCCGAAGTGGTCAAAACTGTCACCAATGAAGAGGTCACGCAGGAGGAGTTGGGCGGCGCAGTGGTGCACACCACCAAGACCAGCGTTGCCGATCTTGCGCTGGAAAATGATATAGAGGCGTTGCTCGCGGCGCGCGATCTGATGGGCTTTCTGCCCGCTTCCAACCAAGCCGCATTGCCCGAATTGCCAACCGATGATCCGTGGGATCGGCTGGAAGAAAGCCTCGACACGCTGATCCCTGCAAATGCCAACATGCCTTATGACATGCATGAGGTGATCGCGAAAATAGTGGATGAGGGGACTTTCTTCGAAATCCAGCCTGCGCATGGCCCAAATATCATTACAGGTTTTGGCCGGATCGAAGGTAAGCCGGTGGGCTTTGTTGCCAATCAGCCGATGGTCCTGGCAGGGGTGCTGGACATCAATGCCAGCCGCAAGGCCGCGCGTTTCGTGCGCTTTTGCGATGCCTTTTCCATTCCCATTGTCACCCTGGTTGATGTGCCCGGCTTCCTTCCCGGCACGTCACAGGAGCACAATGGCATCATCAAGCACGGCGCGAAATTGCTGTTCGCCTATGGTGAGGCAACTGTGCCCAAGATCACGATCATCACCCGCAAGGCCTATGGCGGCGCGTATGATGTGATGGCATCCAAGCATTTGCGCGGCGATCTCAACTACGCATGGCCGACCGCAGAGATTGCGGTGATGGGCGCCAAAGGCGCGGTGGAAATCATCTTCCGCCAGGACCGCGACGATCCCGACAAGATCGCCGAGAAAACGAAGGAATATGAAGACCGCTTCGCAAATCCCTTCGTGGCGGCTTCTCGCGGTTATATCGACGAAGTGATCCATCCCCATTCAACGCGGAAACGCATCGCGCTGGGATTGCGCAAACTGGCCAACAAGAGCCTCGAGAACCCGTGGAAGAAGCATGACAATTTGCCGTTGTGATGCTTCTGCCCGTCGCCTGGCTCTTTCTGATATGCGCCTTCACCTTTGCATGGCGCGGAGTGAGTGGATTGATGTACGCACCTACATCCCGATGATATTTTTTCGAGGTGATCTTCGAGAGAACGAAAATGTCGATTTCGTATCCGTGAATGCTTTGTATCTCTTTGGAACGATCACTTGTCTGGGGATCGCAAATGCAATTTGGAGATTTTCATCATGAAACTCGGACGGCTCAATCACATCGGCGTAGCAACACCTTCCATTGCGGAATCGATTGCGCATTTCACTGACACAATGGGTGCGACCAAGGTTCATAAGCCTTTCGATATGGAGGAGCAGGGGGTGAAGGTCTGCTTCGTCGATACGCCCACCGACAGCGGTTATAATGGCACGCAGATCGAGCTGATAGAGCCGCTGGACGACAACTCGCCCATCGCTGGCTTCCTCGTCAAGAACCCCCTGGGCGGGCAGCACCATATTTGCTTTGAGGTCGAGGATATCGAGGACGCGCGCAAATGGTTTGAGGGCCAGGGCAAGCGCATCCTTGGCCCCACGCGCATCGGCGCGCATGGCACGCCGATCTTCTTCCTTCACCCCAAGGACATGATGGGCCAACTCACCGAAATCATGGAAACGCCAAAAGAAGGCGCACATTGGTCTAATTGACCCGCGCCGCACTGGACACGCATAATGACCGATAACAACAATTCTGAGCCGACGAAATCAGACTGGCATGAAAAGGCTGCCAAGGAAGTCAAGGGCCGTGACCTGACGTGGAACACGCCCGAGGGCATCGCCGTGCAGCCGCTTTACACCGCAGAAGATGCGCCGTCCGATCCGGGCCTGCCCGGTTTCGCGCCTTTTACCCGCGGCCCCTATGCCAGCATGTATACCGGCCGCCCCTGGACCATCCGGCAATATGCGGGTTTCTCTACCGCTGAGGAATCAAACGCCTTTTACCGCCGCAACCTTGCCGCCGGCCAAAAGGGGCTGAGCGTGGCCTTCGATCTTGCCACCCATCGCGGTTATGACAGCGATCACAGCCGCGTTGTGGGCGATGTCGGCAAGGCTGGCGTTGCGATTGATACCGTGCGCGACATGGAAATCCTGTTTGACCAGATCCCGCTCGACACGATGAGCGTTTCGATGACGATGAACGGCGCCGTGATCCCGGTGATGGCGTTTTATATTGTCGCGGGTGAACGGCAGGGCGTGAGCCAGAACAAGCTTTCGGGGACCATTCAGAACGATATCCTGAAAGAGTTCATGGTTCGCAATACCTATATCTATCCGCCGGAACCATCGATGCGGATAGTGTCGGACATCATCGGTTATACCTCGCGGCACATGCCGCGCTTCAATTCCATTTCGATCAGCGGCTATCACATGCACGAAGCCGGGGCGACGGCAGTACAGGAGCTCGCCTTCACCATTGCCGATGGCAAGGAATACGCCAGACGCGCGATGGCGGCGGGTCTCGATATTGATGCCTTTGCACCGCGCCTCAGCTTCTTCTGGGGCATCGGCATGAACTTCTTCATGGAGATCGCCAAGATGCGCGCGGCGCGCACCCTTTGGCATGACGTGATGGAAGAGCTGGGCGCGCAGAGCGACAAGTCGAAGATGCTGCGCACCCACTGCCAGACGAGTGGCGTCTCGCTGCAAGAGCAGGACCCTTACAACAACGTCATGCGGACGACGATAGAGGCGATGGCCGCCGTGCTTGGCGGAACGCAATCGCTGCACACCAATGCGCTGGACGAGGCGCTGGCGCTGCCGACCGAATTTTCTGCCCGCATCGCGCGCAATACCCAGCTTGTCCTGCAGGAAGAAAGCGGTATTACCAATGTCGCCGATCCGCTGGGCGGCAGTTATTATATAGAGGCGCTAACCGCTGAATTGACCGAGAAGGCCCGCGAATTGATGGCCGAGGTCGATGAGTTGGGCGGCATGACCAAGGCTGTTGCCAGCGGCATGCCCAAGGCTCGCATCGAAGAAGCCGCGGCTGCCAAGCAGGCGAGCGTCGACAAGGGCGAGACGGTGATCGTCGGCGTGAACAAATATCGCCTTGGGGAAGAGGCGCATCTCGACACCCTTGATATCGATAATCACGCGGTCCGCGCCAGCCAGGTCGCGCGGCTGGAAAAGGTGCGCGCCGCTCGTGACGAAGCGGCCTGCAAGGAAGCGCTGAAAGCCTTGAGCGCGGGGGCAAGGGCCGATGGCAATTTGCTAGCTCTGGCGGTGGAAGCAGCGCGCCATGATGCCACGTTGGGAGAGATTTCTTCCGCGATGGAGGATGTGTTTGGTCGTTACGATACCGTGCCGACCCCGGTGAAGGGCATTTATGCCTCCGCCTATGAAGGCGATGCGCGTTATGCGCAGGTCGTATCAGGGGTGCAGGCAGTTGCGCGCAGGCTTGATCACACGCCGCGCATCCTTGTCGCCAAAATGGGGCAGGACGGCCACGACCGGGGGGCCAATGTGATTGCATCGGCTTTTACCGATATGGGCTTTGAAGTCATTTCCGGCCCGCTGTTCCAGACACCGGCAGAAACTGCGAAACTGGCGCTGGAAAGCAATGTTGACGCCGTGGGCGCAAGCTCTCTGGCAGCAGGCCACAAGACGCTGATCCCCGAGCTTATAGGCCATCTGAAAGACGCAGGTCGCGCTGATATCAAGGTGGTTGCAGGCGGCGTGATCCCGCCTGCGGACTATGATTTCCTCAAGAAAGCTGGCGTGCAGGGCATTTACGGTCCGGGCACCAATGTGGTTGAAGCCGCTGCTGATTTGCTGCGGTTGCTGGGCCACAATATGCCGCCTGCAGGTGAGGAGATGGAGGCGGCGCAGTGAACGCTTACCTTGCCCGCACCATTGCGTTTTTTTCCTTCGTCATTCCAGGGATGTGGTACTTTCTCAGCCATGACGGCACCGCGGGATGGCTCGCGCTGTTTGGCAGTTGGTTTGCAGGTGCCCTGTCTGCTCACTGGCTGTTCAAGCGGCTTGCCACCGAAGACCAGCGACGCGAAGACCTGACAGCGCGTCTTTTCAACGACTAAGCATGGCTAAAATGATAAAAGGTTCGTAGCGTAGATGTTCTCCAAAATCCTTATAGCCAATCGCGGTGAAATCGCGTGCCGGGTCATCAAGACCGCGCGACGCATGGGTATCGCTACAGTGGCGGTCTATTCCGATGCTGATGCGCGCGCCCCATTCGTGCAAATGGCAGATGAAGCGGTGCATATCGGACCGGCGCCTGCCAATGAATCCTACCTGATCCCTGAAAAGATCATCGCTGCCTGCAAGGAAACCGGCGCTGAGGCGGTGCATCCCGGCTATGGTTTTCTGTCCGAGCGTGCCAGCTTTGTTGAGGCTCTCGCCAAGGAGGGCATCGAGTTTATCGGGCCTCCCGCCAATGCCATCGCGGCGATGGGCGACAAGATTGAATCCAAGAAACTGGCGAAGGAAGCGGGCGTCAATGTCGTCCCGGGCTTCGTCGGCGAGATCGAGGATACCGACCACGCCGTCCGCATTTCGGACGAAATCGGCTATCCTGTCATGATGAAGGCCAGCGCGGGCGGCGGCGGCAAGGGTATGCGCCTTGCCTATAATGAAAAGGACGTGCGCGAAGGGTTCGAGGCGACCAAGCGCGAAGGGCTGAACTCCTTTGGTGATGACCGCGTTTTTATCGAGAAGTTCATTCTCGACCCGCGCCATATCGAAATACAGGTGCTGGGCGACAAGCATGGCAATGTGCTCTATCTGAATGAGCGGGAATGCAGCATTCAGCGCCGCCATCAGAAGGTGGTGGAGGAAGCGCCTTCGCCCTTCGTTACCCCTGAAATGCGCCGCAAGATGGGCGAACAGGCGGTCGCCCTGTCGCAGGCGGTGGGTTATCATTCGGCAGGAACGGTCGAACTGATTGTCTCTGGCGCAGACACCACGGGTGAAAGCTTCTACTTCCTCGAAATGAACACGCGGCTGCAGGTCGAACATCCTGTGACAGAGGCGATCACCGGGGTCGATCTGGTCGAACTGATGATCCGCGTGGCAGCGGGCGAAATGCTGGAGATGGCGCAGGATGACGTGCGGATCGATGGCTGGTCAATCGAAACGCGCATCTATGCCGAAGACCCTTATCGCGGCTTCCTGCCCAGCACCGGACGGCTGGTGCGTTACCAGACGCCGGTCGACGCATGGGATGGGGATTTGCGCGGAGTAGACGGCGTGCGCATCGATTCAGGTGTGCAGGAAGGTGGCGAGGTGTCGATCTTCTACGATCCGATGATTGCTAAGCTGGTGACGTGGGGTGAAACGCGCGAGGAAGCTGCCGATTTGCAGGTCGAAGCGCTCGACCGGATCGAACTTGATGGTCTTGGCCATAATGTCGATTTCCTGTCCGCCCTGATGCAGCACCCGCGGTTTCGCAGCGGCAATATGACTACCGGTTTCATCGCCGAGGAATATCCCGATGGCTTCGAAGGTGCCGCCACGTCCGGGCAGACCGTTCGCGTACTCGCGGCAGTTGCAGGCATTGTTGCCACCGCCGATGCCGATCGCGCGCGGCGCGTTTCAGATCAGCTCAATGGCCCGCTCCCTCCTCCGGGGGACTGGACCGTGCGGATTGACGGCAAGGATCATGTCGTCGAATTGGGAGAGGACGGTATCACCGTCGATGATGAGCAATTGACGCTCGAATTTCTCTACACGCCGGGTGATCGCCTTGTCGATGTGGCACTGTTCGCAGATGGTGCTGACGAAGGCGCGCAACCGATTGCCACCTTCGGCATCAGGCTGGACAAGAACCGGCTCGGCTATCGCATGACAACGCATGGCCGCCAGCATGATGTGCGGGTGCTGCAAACCCGCATTGCCGAACTCGCCAGCCACATGATCGAAAAAATTCCGCCCGATACGTCCAAGCTTCTGCTGTGCCCCATGCCGGGCCTGCTTGTGAAATTGCATGTCGGCGCAGGAGACGCGGTTGAGGCAGGGCAGCCACTCGCCACGGTCGAGGCGATGAAGATGGAGAACATTCTGCGCGCTGAAAAAGCGGGTATTGTTGCCACTATCAATGCCGATGAAGGCGAGACGCTGGTCGTTGATGCCATCATCCTTGAACTCGAATAAGGAGAGCCTCCATGAAGATATTAGTGCCTGTGAAGCGGGTGATAGATTACAATGTGAAGCCGCGAG